>Ga0224558_1000168_pt1 | contig 75556 bp, 74 predicted proteins | sample 714S32024metaG_FD_180682 | JGI IMG/M metagenome (GOLD analysis project Ga0224558, IMG submission 180682) | Peat soil microbial communities from Stordalen Mire, Sweden - 717 S3 20-24 | ecosystem: Environmental > Terrestrial > Soil > Wetlands > Peat | place: Sweden: Norrbotten County, Stordalen... | reverse complement strand
ATGGCGGGAGTGGTGAGGCGTCCGTTGGGTGTCGCCCCTTGTCGTTCCTTGGTGGGAGGCGGCGGGCCACCGACTTCCGGGCCGCGACTCGCTTCGACAATCAGCGCCCTGGGAGCAATCAGGCTGGCCAGTTCTGCGTCCCCGAATTCGCACAGCAGGCCCCAGACATCGCGATAGACAGGTTCCTCCCAAAGGTTCTGGCGCGACTGGAAATAACCGCTGACCACGGTCGCCTGGATCCTGGAATCAAGGGCTGCGCAGTACATGGCTACCAGCCCACCTTCACCATAGCCAACGACGCCGATCGGCACCGGCCGGGTCGTGTTCTCGCTGGTGAACCAGTCAAGTGCGGCCAGGACTTTCTGGACCTCATAGCCGATAATGTGCCGCCCGACCTCGAACGACATGCGATAGATCCATTCGCGGTGCGGCTGGTTGGTCATGCGGATTCCCGGAATCCCGGACCAGGTGTCTTTGCGGTCGATGAGCACGGGAATCAGGACCTGACTGCCATTCTCGACTAGCCGCCGCGCGAACTGCTCCGTTGGGTCCAGCCCCGCTGCCAGCCCGGCGAGCATCTCGGGAGACCAGTCCGCATCCGGAATCGCGACAATGCGGGTCATGGGCGCTTGGTTCGGCTCTAGCAGCAGTCCTTCTGCGGTTACGCCCTCCATCACGGGCCAGCGCACCGCATACACTTTGTAGTTCTTCCCTGCTGCGACCAAAGCCGGCGTCGATGTCGTGCCTTCGAACTCAACCGCGGTGACTGGAAGGCGTGGATCGACTGCTCCGATAATCTTCCTCAATCGCTCGCGGTTGCCGGCGACTGAGCGTTCATATTGCTCAACGGACGCGTAGTCTCGCTTCCACAGCGCGGAGCGTTGGGCAACTGAGTCCGCGGTGGCGCGCAGCAGGTATTCGTTGATACCGCCCACCATCTCCGCCGCAAAGTCGTCGTGTGGCGTGAGCGGCGCCGTGCCAGGTAAGACGGGCTGAGCAGCGGCGCGGAAGACAAGGATTGTGGCCAGCAGACGATATTTCACGATGGGTTCCACGGGAGCCAACATGACGATGGGCAGCGACGGGATGGCACTTGGAACGATCGCAGCCGGTCAAATCGCCTGGCCTGCCAACCTCAAACCGGCCGCTAGGCGTCGGCGCCGCTTCCGCCACCTTGCGGATGGCCGACACGTTGATTACGCCGCGCCTTTCTTCGCTTTCCGGTAAGCCGCCCAACGCTTTTTCGTGGCTTCCCTAATGGCTCTCAACCCCGCCGCCGACAACTTCCGCTTTTTGGGCTTCGCCGGTGGTGCAGGTTGCGGTTGCTTCTTCAGCGCCGCCCACCTCGCCCTCTGCGCGGCGGCGATCCTGGCGCGGCCGGCTTTGCCGATCGTTCGGCGCTTCGCCGGAGCCGCCTGATCGGTTCCAGTCGCGGTCGCCATGGCTGCCGTGGCTTTGGGCCGGCCTGGACCGCGTTGACCGAGTTGGGCTTTGATATCGGCTATCTTCGCTGAAATCTCTTTGACTTGGCTCTGATACCCGAGGATGGCCATTTCCAGCAAGGTGTTGTCTTTTGGCTGTGCTTGTCTTGGCATTTTTGGTTCTCCTATAGAACACTAAATTGGGACTGTGTTTTAATCAGTCTCCGTGCGATTTGATTCTAACACTGGTGGGCTTACGTCCGATGCAATTGGCGGATCCAGCCATATCGTCTCGACCCTGGATTGGGTGGTGGCAACCTGCTAGAATCGATTCCACGATGAAGCTGTGCGTCCTTATTCTCACGTTTGTCGCGGTGGGCGCTCTTGGTTTTTGTCAGACCAACATCTACGATCGAACGCCCAATACCCGTGCCGCGCTCTCGGGTTCGGAAGCATCGTTGGTTATAGGCTGAGCCTCGATGGACGCATGATCCTCGGCGCTGATTCCTCTTCGGGTCAGGTGCTCATCCGCCTGCCCTTCGTGCACCGCAAGGCTGTACCCCAGCTTTTGGGAATGCTCAAACATGGCACCGATATCGAACTGTTCCTGGGCCGGGTGGATCTCAAAAGCGAGCCGGGAAACTTCGGAGCTGAGGCTGCGTTAGTTCACGACTTCACGCTGTATAGCGGCCCTAATATGGGAGTCGGCTTTCTCCAACCACCAGACGCCAGGCACGCTCCTGCCGTGTTCATCGACATTCATGGAGGATCTTACTGGGGCACCACCTACACTCTCGCGCCCGATCGCCAATCCGTCGTCGAGTTGTTTACCTCCAGCGATCACGAATTTGCCGATCTCGACCGCGATGGAGTCTACGAGCCGATCGCGTGGAATCGCCGGCCGTTCGACGTGCGCTGTGACTTCGGGATCTTCGGAGGGCATTTCTACCCAGAAGTTTTCGTCCCTACCGGCGCCAACTATCGCAAGGCTTGGCCACTTTCGGACTGGCCGCCTCCCGACTTGGGACTGAACTACCATCTCCGGAACCGTGCGAGAAACGACGTCTCCTCGGGGGTGAATCTTCAGATCGTGGCAGGCTTCGCCGACCTTGAGGGCGATGGCGTCGCCGAACTCATCGTTCTTCAGGACCGTCCGCGTGAAGAGCCCGCTCAAGCGCTCGCCGTCTACAGACTGGCAAACAAGTCCTTTCATCTCGTGGCGCAAACGTCACTGCCGTCGCAAGCGATCGCTTACCTGCTGGATGGCGTCCGGGATTCCTCGTCGGGCAAGGAAATTTTAGTTCGAACAGCAACCCCCGCCAAGTGCGAGGCCGGCGGCGATCCGAAAGCAGAGGGCACGGCTGACGTGGCGTACATAGTTCGAGGCAGTCGCCTGCTGCCCGCGCAGCCGCAGAAGCGTTGATCTTCATTTGGGACCTATTCAGCATGATGAGAATCGCGACATGGAATATCAACTCGGTCCGCCGGCGACTGCCGCTCGTCGTAGACTGGCTGGCGGCGAATAAACCCGATGTGCTCTGCCTCCAGGAAACCAAGGTGCCTGATGGCGAGTTTCCAGCCGCCGCCTTCATCGGTGCCGGATACCATGTCGCGTTCCGTAGCATGAAGGGCTACAATGGCGTCGCCACTCTGACCCGTCGCGAGCCCGAGTCCGTGTTCTATGGTTTCTGCGCAGGACCTGACAGTGAAGATGTCCGTATCCTCGAAACCGTAATGGACGGTGTACCCGTCGTCAACACCTATGTTCCGCAAGGATACAAAATCGGCACCGATAAGTACGTCTTCAAGCTGGAATGGTTTCACCGCGTACGCCGGTATTTCAGCGAGCGACTCGATCCAACGATGCCCGCAATTTGGCTCGGCGACCTGAACGTCGCGCCCGAGCCGATCGATGTTTACCACCCTGAGCACCGTGTCAACGATCCGGACTTCCACGTCGACGCACGTGAAGCCTATCGCTACGCGGTCGGCTGGGGATTCATCGATGTGTTTCGGAAACTCTATCCCGATCGGGTGCAGTACACCTACTGGGATTATTTCCGCAACGCCTTCGGGCACAATTGGGGCTGGCGCATTGACCACATTTTAGCAACAGCTCCGCTGGCCGCCGTTTGCCGCACCTGCGACGTGGACCTGGAAACACGCCGGGCCGCCGGAGCATCCGATCACGCCGTGGTTTGGGCGGATTTCGATTATGGCGGCCATTAGGGCGCAATCAATCGAATTGAACAAATGAAATCTCGCTCACTGTGCCGGCGGGAGCGAGGTATTCGCCGCTACATATAGCACGATGGCGATCCTCTCCGAGTCTTCAAGCCGATGATAGACCAGTGCGGCGCCACCCTTCCGTAGCGGGGTGCTCCTGAGCGGAACCTCCGCGCTGCCTACTTTGAGATGCACTCGCTCCAGTTCAACGTGCATCGCCTCGCCCCCGGCACTTGGTCCACTGGCATAACTCATTTGGCCTTCGGCTTTGGAACCGGCTTTGGCCACCAGCACTCCGCCCACTTGAATATCGTTGGCAAGCACAAAATCGATTGGTCCGGCTCCTTCAGCCGTTTTGGAACTCAGCTCTTCGACGGAAATCAGGGATACCGGCGATCCTTCGCGCAAAATCGGTTTGGACAGCGCCATCGCCGCTTTCGGCACGTGCGTCGTTATCTTGCGCGAAAAGAACTCTTCGAACAAATTGCCTGCCGCTCTGCCGCCGAGATCCCACAGGACGCCATGAAAAAGCCGCAGTCCGGCTCGCGAGCTGGCTGGATAATACAGAGTTGAAATCTCGCCGGCCGCCAGACTCCCCAGGACATCGGAATAATCGGGCTGCCAGTGTCCCCTATCACCCTTGCGAACGAATGCGGTCGCGATGGCATAGAGTGCTCGCGAGCGAACGCTGCCGGTGCCCTTGTAAAAGTAGCGGGGATCCTGATGAAAGACCGCCTGCATGATGACGCCGCCAATGATGACGCCGTTGACGCCATCGGCGTACTGCGCCCCGAAACGCTTGCCATAGCCCTCCATGCCCTGACCGAATTCGTGGTAACTGTTCCGCGCCTGCTGGATTCCCGCGCCAATCGCGCTGGACAGGATAGTGATCGGATCGAGGACGGTCTTCCAGCCGAGCTGAAACTTCTGCGCGGCATTCAGCGGCGCCGCATTCGGGTCGTAGGTGACGAAGTAGTGCGGAAAAACACCCAACAGGCGCTGCTTCTCCTCGGCTTTCACTTGCTCCACCGCGAGTTCCTTCTGCGATAGACCGACATCCACCCCGGTGGATGCAGAAGCAACCTGCAATACAGCCGAGGTCAACGGTTGATTCTCGCCTACACGGACCACAATGCTTGCCACCGTCCACAGTGCAAACCCGTCGGCAACAATCGCGATCGTGTAGTTTCCTGGCTCGACCGCAGCAAAGTGGAACGATCCGGTTCCGTTCGTTACGGTCGTACGTTTGCCCGTGGAAGCGGTAGTCCCCAGTGTTACAAGCGCACCCATCACAACCGATCCGCTACTGTCGGTTACTACGCCGTTGATGGTTCCAGGCGCTTCTGGCCGATTTGCGTCCGAGGACTCGCCCATTTGGGCGCCGGCCACTTTAGACGACGGCGACGGAGCGGTGGTTTGGCTCAAGGCCGTTTCCAGGAGAAGAAAGGCGATGCCGAACGCTCTCAACATAACGCGAGCCCCCCTCTCGCCATCTTAGAACACCCCACTCGGCCATCGCGCCAAGCTCGCCGAACTGAAAAAGAGCGAAAGATCACACATCGAATTCCGCGTTACTAAGCCTGCCAACAATGACGGTATGAAGCGCATCTGCTATTGAGGCCAAGGCTTCCGGGCCGGATCTCCTGGCGGAACTCAAGCATCCGCTCAAGCGCCGCATCGGAATGCGCTACTCCAATGAGTTCTACTCGCGACGCCTGCCGATCTCGTGGATATTGAAGAGATCCCGACGGAGTGCGGGCTGGCGATCGCGGCTTCGCCGGGCGGCGGGCCGGCGCGCGCCTCGGCGGGAGGCTTTCAGCAGTAGCTATCTGGCGGACATCACGGCGTCGACTTGTTGCCGCGGGTCCCAGTGCTCTGGCTTGGGATCGACGGTGCTCCACCATGGCGCTCGTCGCGAAGCCATTTGGCTCTCAGGTCTGTCAGGATGGGCCTGCGGCCCACGAATAGCGATGAAACCAGGTTTGAGGGCACCTCACCTCTGGCCGCCTAAAAGGCGGCTGCGGCCAAGATTGGCCGCCCTCCAATCCAAAGCCGCTGTGTGCCTTGCCGATGTTCCTGGGCGCGGAGGCTCGCGCTGTGACCACGCCCGGTCACCTGACCGCAGGGCGTCGCGCTTCCGCAAGAATTCCTGTCCGGCGAAAGCCCGGCTATTGCACAGGGCGGCCTCGGGGGCGCGGGTTTCACCCTGTCCGTTCCCATCCGTTCGGCTTTGGTCCCCAATGTGCAACTGTACTGACTGGAAAAGAGGCAAGTTATGACGACCCTATTGATTGTTCTTCTCGTGGTGTTTCTACTCGGCGGCGGCGGGTGGGGATATTCGCGGTTTCGCCGGTAGTGCAGGGCGGCCAAGAGGCAGATTATGGATATAAGAGCACTAAGTACAACGGAAATAGTTTTAATCGCGGCTCTCGTCGTGGTTCTCGCGGCAGCCATCGCCGCGTTTCTATTGCAACGAAAGCGCCGCACGAAAAGGCTGCGCGCCCAATTTGGCAGTCCTGAATACGCCCGCGCCGTGGAACAAGGCGGCAGCCGGAGGAAAGCGGAAGCCGGGCTCGAAGAGCGCGCCGACCGAGTTGAGGCCTTCCACGTCCGTCCGCTATCGGCAGGCGACCGCGAGCGTTTCTTAGAGTCCTGGCGCGGACTCCAGGCTCGTTTCGTGGACGGCCCCGCCGGCGCGGTCAGTGAGGCGGACCGGCTGCTGGGCGATGTGATGTCCACACGAGGCTATCCGGTAGCCGACTTTGAACAGCGGGCGGCCGATATCTCCGTGGATCATCCACTGGTTCTCGAAAACTACCGGGCGGCCCATGAAATCGCGCTTCGCCAGATGGGTGGTAAGGCCACTACGGAAGACTTGCGCCAGGCAATGGTTCATTACCGGACGCTTTTCGAGGAACTGGTCAGCGAGCCTGTCGTCAGCCATGCGAACGCTTGATGGCCGGTCCAAGCCATGCGCATGTCCTATAGGAGAAAAGATATGAAATCGTTTAAGCTGCTGTTAGCCTTGTTCACGGTGTTGGCGATCGGAATGCTGGCCGGCTGTTCGGCCACCTCCTCCAAATCGCCCGATGTTGGCGCCAGCCTTCGCAAAGCGCTCGATCAGGCGGGCCTCAAGAATGTCTCTATAAGTCAGGACAGAGACAAGGGAGTGGTGACCCTTACCGGACACGTGCCAACCGACGCCGATAAGTCGCAAGCCGATTCCATTGCCAAATCCATTGCCGGCGAGCAAGTTGTGTCGAACCAGATTGCGGTGATGCCGCCGGGCGCGGAACGAGATACCAAGGCGATGAACTCGGACCTGGATAAAGGCATAGCGAACAACCTGGATGCCGCGCTTATCCAAAATAAGCTTCACGAGGCCGTAAAATACGATGTCAAGAACGGGGTCGTGACGCTGACCGGCGAAGTGGACTCTCCAGCCAAGGCCACGCAGGCCGGGACGATCGCATCTTCGGTTCCCAACGTGCTTCAGACGGTAAACGAGTTACAGGTGAAGGACCAGAAGGCCACATCGTCGCAGTGACCGTCTTTCCGTGCCCGGCCGCGTGCGCCAGGTCATTTGCCCACGTAGCGGTCCACCCACTCGACATGGCGCTGCATGATATCGAGCAGGAACTTGGGCTCGCGGGGACCGTGGGGTGTTCGCGGGTACACCACCATCTTGGTCACGACACCCTGACGCTTTAGGGCGTTGTAGAATTCATATCCCTGGGTGGTGGGGACGCGCACGTCGGCCTCGCCGTGCAGGATCAAAGTCGGCGTGGTGACGCCCTTTACGAACGCCATGGGCGAGTGGTTGAAGTAACCGTCAAAGGCGTTCCAAGGCTCGCCCGAGAAGTAATCGGGCAGAAAGCCGGGTATGTCGGAGGTGCCGGTGAAGCTCCACAAGTCAGTCACTCCGGCGCCCACCGCGGCAGCCTTAAACCGGTGCGTGTGAGTGACTATCCAACTGGTCATGAACCCGCCATAACTCCAGCCCATCACCGCCAGGCGGTCCGGGTCGGCCACGCCCATCGATATTACACGATCCACGCCCGCCATCAGGTCGGCGTAGTCCCGGCCGCCCCAGTCGTTCATGTTAGCGAAGCGGAAGGTGCGTCCGTAGCCGCCCGATCCGCGGGGATTGACGCGCAACACGGCATAGCCCCGCGCGGCGAAAGTGGCGTAGGGATAGAGACCATAGCGCGCCAGGAAGCTGTCCTGGAAGACGCCGGTGGGTCCGCCGTGAACGACTAACACCAGCGGGTACTTCTGCGCGGCGTTATAACCGGCCGGGTAAGTCAGCAGGCCTTCGATATCCAGCCCATCCGCGGCTTTCCATGTGACGCGCTTGGTTTCGCCCAATGGCAGCTTGGGAAGGTCCAGGTTGGCGCTGCTGACCCGCTGCGGAATGCTATCGCCGATTTTCAGCACGTAAGCTTCCGGCGCTTCGTCCCAACTTTCGCCCGCGAAACCGAATGCCGTGCCGGTGGCGTTCAAGCGTCCGGCTTGCAGCGTGCCGTGCCGGGGTTCATAGACGGGCTTGGGCAGGCCATCGGTGGGCATGGCGTAGACTACGTTGGCGACGCCTCTGGGTTCCGTGAATAGGAGCTGCGCCGAATCGCCGGCCCAGCCCAACAACGCAGGCCGCTCGTCGAAGGTCGGCGGCAGGTCGCGCGACTCTCCTGTCTGGCGGACCAGCAACACGATGCGATCGATTCCCGCCCAGCGGGCCGGATCGGTGGAGCGCACGTAGGCCAGATAACGCCCATCGGGGGAATAGCGGGGGCTGTGCTCGGCGGCGCCGGTGGCCGCGATGGGACGCACGGCGCCGCCAGGCACGGTGACTTCCGAAATGTCGGATTTGGTCCAGTCGTCTGCGCCGGGCGTGGGGGTGTGGGCGAAGGCGATGGCGGCGGAATCGGGCGACCAATCGAAGTCGGTCACGTGGTCCGGCGTGTTGGTCAAGCGGCGCGGCGTGCGCTTTCCCTGGCTGTCCGGCTCGGCCGCGACGATCCAGAGGCTGTGGTTCTTGGGGTTTTCGTCGATCACGCGGAAGTCGCGCTTCTCTTTCTTGGCCTTCTCCTCGTCGGCGCGCGGTTCCATGCCCGCAAATGCGATCCACTTGCCGTCCGGCGAGACGTGAAAAGCGCCGATCTCGCCTTTCCAATCGGTGAGCGTCTCGGCCTCGCCGCCATCCACCGGGATGCGCCACAGGTTGGGCTTGCCGGCGCGCTCGGAGGAGAAGTACACGTAGCGGCTGTCGGGCGAAAACTCCGGCGCGGCAGCGCTTTTCTCGCCGCGCGTCAATTGCGTGCGATGCGAACCGTCGGCCGCGGCGAGAAAGATCTGCGTATCGATTTCACTTTTTTCCGTCTCGATGACGGCGTGGCTTTGGGTGTAGACCACCAGTTTGCCATCGGGAGAAGGCAGCACATCGGCGACGGGTTGCACTCGCATGGAAAGTTCGGGAGTCCATGCCGTGGGCGCCGTCTGGGGCCAGGCTGCGGCCGCCAGCAGAATGGGGAAAAGTTTGGCTTTCATCTTGTCATTGCTCCTCGTGCCGGATGGCGGCCTGAGAGGCCGCCGCAGGCCGGGGGCCTGCCCCACTATTTAATCGCGCCGGACAGGATCTTGCGCAACGCGTCCAGTATCTTGGCAACATTTTCTTCGGTGGATGAGTAGCCCATCAACCCGATGCGGAACACCTTGCCGGCCAGCGGTCCGAAGCCGCCGGCGATCTCGATGCCGTATTCGCTCAGCAACCGCTGGCGCACCTGGGCATCGTTCACACCGTCCGGCACGCACGGCGTGTTCAGGGTCCATAACCGGTCGGCTGCGGCGACGTGCATGCGCAGCCCCAGGGCTTCCACGCCCGCCACGAATGCCTCATGATTGCGGCGATGGCGTTCCCAACGATTCTCGATGCCCTCCTCGCGGACGATGGCCAGCGCCTCGCGCAGCGCATAAAACATGGTCGCCGACGCCGTGTGATGATATTTGCGGTCGCGGAAGTAGCTTTCGAGCAGCCGCAGATCCATGTAGAAAGAATCTACCGGCGCGGTCCGTTTTCGGAGGCGCTCCCAGGCGCGCGGCGAAACGGTGAGCGGCGCCAGCCCCGGCGGACAGCCGAGCCCCTTCTGCGTGCAACTGTAGGCGATGTCGATGCCGGTTTCGTCCACCAGCACGGGCATGCCGCCCAGGGAAGTGACGCAATCCGCGATGGCCAGCGCGTCGACCTCGTGGGCGGCTTCGCAAATTGCATGGCCTGGCTGGAACGCGCCGGTGGAAGTCTCCGCTTGCACGTAGGCCACCACGCGCGGCTTTTCGCGGCGGATGAAATCGCGGGCTTCCTGGTCGTCGAACACTTCACCCCACGGCTTTTCGAGGCGCGCCACGACGGTGCCGTGGCGGCGGGCCACGTCGGCGAGGCGGTCGCAGAAGTACCCATTGGCCAGGACGGCAAACTTTTCGCCAGGCTCGACGAAATTGGCGACCGCGGTTTCCATGCCGCTGGTGCCCGTTCCGGAGATGGCGATATTGAATTCGTTGGCCGTGGAAAAGGCGTAGCCGAGGAGGCGACGGATGTCTTCGGCGACCTCGAAGAAATACGGATCCAGGTGCCCGACGATGGGCTGGTGCAGCGCTTGGTAGACGCGCGGCGCCACCATGCTGGGTCCCGGTCCCAGCAGCAGGCGCGCGGGCGGGCACAACGGGGAAAGCGGTTCGGGTATCACAAGGACAGTGTATCAATGCCCGCGTGCCGGCTAGTGCAGCGTCCAAGAAATAACTGTACAGTTCCGGTGCCCGGCGTGGCGCAGACGATCGTTGTTTGTCGTCTGCGCACCGTGCTCGAACACGGCAGGCCACGAAAAACGATGGCCTGCCCCACAGCTAATCTGCTGTACAGTTATTTCTTGGACACTGCACTAGCGTGACGGTTCGCGCGGCGTCACGAACTTGATGCGCGCGGGCGCGGCTGGCGGCGCGGCTTTCGACACCTTGCACACCAGTTGCAGGGATTCGACCGCGGCAATTACCCGCGTGACCGACTTGTCTTTATCGACGCCGGTGAGCACGGCAACCTTCCAGGAGGGGAAGAAGAACTCCAACACGCGGACTGCTTCGCCGCCGGCGTGGAACAAGACGACCAGTTCCTCGTCTTCCTTGAGCGCCTTCTGCATGGCTTGCACTTGCGCAAGCATGGCCGTGCCCGTGTTGTCGGGCTTCGGCGGGGGGGCGGGCGGGTTGACCGCGTTGCGGATTGCCTGCGAGGCAAGTTGCTTGGTGAGGTCGCCCAGAGCCATCAGGCTGATGCTACCACTACGCCGGGCGCGCGGGCAAGATTGATTGCCCGCCCTCCAAATCTACCAGCGGATGTCGGCGCCGTAAGGCTCCAGCAGCGTGTCGCAACTCAGCAGCGGCATTTTTTCTTCCAGGCTCTGCGCGACCAGCAGCCGGTCGAAGGGATCCCGATGGTGAAGCGGCAACGATTCCAGGCGCAGGACGTGCGCTGCTTCAATCGCAAGCAGTTGGGCGCCCAGTGCGGCGATATGCCGGGGCAGATACCGCGAGGGCGGTTCGGGAAGCGGCAGCTTGCCTATCTGCACTTTGGTGACGATCTCCCAGAGGCTGGCTACGCTCAGAAACAGGTCGGCCGTGCGAAGAATCTTGCGAGCCTGCGGCGTCAGGCGACGGTCGTCTGTGATGGCCCAGAGGAAGGCGTGCGTGTCTAGCAGGATTTTTAACGCCAGAACGAGTCCTCAATTTCCGGCGGCAGCGGAGAATTGAAGTCGTCGGGGGTTTGGAATTCCCGGGCGGCGGATCCCAGCCGCCGCTCTCCGGCCTTAGATTCCATGGGGGCCAACCGGGCAACCGGTTTCCCGGCCCGCGCGATGATGATCTCTTCGCCCAACTCAACGCGCACCAGCAACCGCGAGAGATTGGTCTTGGCTTCATGGATGTTGATCTTAACCGGCATCAGTTTTAGTATAGACTAAGTCCGTTAGCTAAGTCAATGCTGCGACGGCCTGCGCGAACGCATCGTACGACCTGCGATCGAACAGGACGAAGACGGCTTCCTGGACGGCGCATTCCGCGCGTTCCAGTTGCCGAGCCACCTCGCCCACGGCGATGGCCGCCGCCTCGGGCAAAGGATATCCGTATACGCCCGTGCTAATCGCCGGAAAGCTGATTGAGCGCGCGCCGTGTTCTTCGGCCAGATCGAAGCACTTCCGGTAGCAGGAGGCCAGCAATTCCGGCTCGCCCTGTTGGCCATCGCGGTAGACCGGGCCGACGGCGTGAAATACGTAGCGCGCCGGCAACGCGCCCGCCGCGGTGGCTACCGCGCTGCCCGTGGGACACCGCCCGATGCGCGCCCGGATCTGGTCCAACTCCGCCATGATGGAAGGGCCGCCCGCGCGATGGATGGCGCCGTCCACGCCGCCTCCGCCCGCCAGCGCGGAATTCGCGGCGTTCACGATGGCGTCCACCGCCACACGGGTGATGTCGCCGGTGGCGAGCTTCAGCGTTTTTCCGGTACGCGCGGTCCAGTGCATCGCCTGTTGCTATTATCTTCCTATATGGCCGGGTATGAGCCAGGCGATCGTCCCACGATCCTGAGCAAACAATTCCTGCTGACCTTCGGCATCGGGTTGGTCGTAATCCTGATTGCCGTCGCCGGCATTCTCTATCTTCAGCGCGGCGCGCATGTCGAACTGAAGGGCGCCATCCTGAAGGTGCGCACCATGGGGGTGGACGACAACAGTTCCCTGGCGGTGGTCGATTTCCGTTTCGCGAACCCGTCCGATGTTCCCTTTGTCGTGCGCAGCGTGGATGTATCCGCCACGGGAGCCGATGGGCAGAACTATACCAGCACGCCGGTGTCCGAGGTGGATGCCAAACGGATTTTCGAGTATTACCCCATTCTCGGGCAGAAGTTCAACGCTTCGCTGCTCACCCGCGACAAGATCCCAGGACAGCACTCCGAAGACCGCATGATCGTGGCGCGCTTCGAAGTGCCCATTGTTAAGCTGGACGCGCGCACCAACCTGAAGATCCGTATTGAGGACGTAGATGGCCCCGTATCCGAACTGGCTGAGAAATAGCCTGATGGCGGGGTGGGCGCTGGCGCTGCCGGTGCTGGCACTGGAGGTCCCCGCTGGCGCCCAATTGCAGGTTCGGCTGAAGACCAAGATCGCCTCCAACACTTCCAAGCCGGACGACCCAGTGGAGACCATGGTCATCGCGCCGGTGCTGGTGAATGGCGCGCTCGCCATACCAGCGGGCGTCACGCTCGGAGGTGTGGTCACGGGGGCCAGCGCCGCCACCGACCCAACGGTGCGCGCCACGCTGGCGCTCGATTTCCGGGAACTCGAGATGGGTGGCCGGCGCATACGGGTACACACGCTGTTGACCGCCGTGGAGAACGCGCGCGAGAGCGTCAACGATAAGGGCGAGATCCAGGGCATACTCGCGAATGAAACGCTTTCCGCGCGCATGGACTCGGGTATCGATAAAGTTACGGAGAAGTATTCCGGCCTCGGCGGCTTTCTGAGCGCCGCCAAGAAAGCCGTGTTTAAAGAGACGGAGGGCGATATCAGTTACGATTCCGGCGTGGAGATGGACCTGAAGCTCACTGCCGCGCTGACGCTGACCGGTGCGCCGCCGCCCGCGGCCGATGCCGCGCTGCAACCGGTCGCGGATCCGCGGGCGCTGATCGGTCTGGTGAATCGGCAGCCCTTCCAGACCCGCGCGCAGAAGCCGCCCAAGGAATCGGACATTACGACTTTGATGTTCATCGGCAGCCAGGAGGAGTTGCAGGGCGCATTTGCCGGCGCCGGCTGGAGCCAGGCATCCAAGCTAGGGGAGAAATCCAAATTGGAAACCTTGCGCGCCCTCGCCGAGGACCGGGGATACAGCGAGGCGCCGGTTTCCATTCTGTACCTGGATGGGCGTCCGCCGGATATGGTCTTCGAGAAGACGAACAACACTTTCTCGAAGCGCCATCACCTGCGCATCTGGCTGCGGCCCGATCCATACCGGGGCCAGCCGGTGTGGGTGTGCGCCGCCACGCACGACACCGGCATCGACTTCTCCGCCAAGGACCGCACGTTTATCCACAGGATCGATTCGCAGATCGATCTGGAACGCTCGAAGGTGGTCAACGATTTGGTGCTGACCGGCAAGGTGCAATCGCTCGAGATGGTGGATCGTCCGAATGTGCCGCGGAACGGGCAGAATGCCACGGGCGACAATTTGACTACGGACGGTAAGATGGCGGTGCTGATTTTGAGGTAGAACCGCTCCCTCACGGTCTCGGCTCGGTAACGGTCGCGGCTCGGTAACGGTCGCGGGTCGGTAAAGCAGGGAAGTTACCGAGCCGCGCACGTAAGTAAGCGGTGTAATGGGCGGCCGCTGTCAGGCCCGCAGCAATCTGTGAAACACGGCGTTGCGGGGAGAGTTGGTTTCCACGTGGTCCGCTCCCGCCGCCGTAAGCACGCAATCGGAGTTGTCACCGATTTGCAGAAAGCCTCTGTCTCTGAGGTACCAGACCGCGAATGCGATGTATTCGCGCGGAAACGACATCAGCCGTTCCAGGTCCAGCAACGAAAGGCCCGGATGCTCCATGTCGGCCCGCCGCCGATTATAGAGCAGGCACAAGATACCCAGCCGGCGGTTCTGCTCGCCCTCGATCCCGTCCACGAACTCCTTCAACTCGAAGGTCGGCAGCGGCTGGCATTCGCCGACGCGCCGTGCGGCATCGTAGACGGCGCGCCTTTCCGGGTCCGAAAGTATTTCGTAGGCATCGTTCAGCAGCAGGAACCGCTCGGAATCGCCGGTCTGGGGGTTGTCCGGATGGAAGCGCGCGGCCATGATGCGATACACGCGGCGGATGGTCTCCGGCTCTGCGTTCGGGCTGACCTGCAGCACCTCGTAATAATCGACGGAGTCCACCAGCGGCAGGTGCACCGTTCGCTTGGTTTCTTCGGAAAACTCCAGCCCCACCAGGTACGCCGAGCCACGCCGCGTGCAGTTGCGAACCGTCGCTTTGCCGCTGAGCTCGTGGCGCTCCGCCTGCAAACTGACCGGCACGCCCGTATGCATCTCTTCGCTGGATTCGATGCGCATGCCGGACTTGGAAACATTCAAGCCCCGGACTCTGAGGGAGCGGCTCTGGCCGCGGGCGTCCTCCCAGGCCACTGCAAACATGGCATTGGTGAATCGCCGCTGTTCTTTCCTCTTTTCGGACATTCCTCCAGGCTCCTCTTACTGGATACCGTGGCGGGGACTGCCAAGGCAAGTTAGCGAAGGTACTGCCGGTAACGGATAGTGTTATAGGTTGTTAACTCTCGGTTGACGAAAGTTAACTGGAGTCACCGCCCCGTCCAACACGGTGCGCGCTTCTCCAGGAACGCCGAGATGCCCTCTTGCGCGTCCGCAGCCAGCGAATTCATGGACATGACTTCCTTGGCGTAGGCGTAGGCTTTGGGCTGGTCCAGGTCGATCTGCGTATAGTATGCCTGCTTGCCCAGCGACACCGTCAGGGTGCTGGCTTCCGCGATGCGCGCCGCCAGTTTTCGCGTCTCCGCCCGCAGTTCCGCCGCCGGCGCCACGCGGTTGACCAGGCCCCAGTCCGCCGCGGTGGCCGCGTCCACCATCTCACCGGTGAGCAGCATTTGGAGCGCGCGCTTGCGTCCCACCGCGCGGCTCAAGGCCACCATGGGGGTGGTGCAGAACAGGCCGATGCGCACGCCGGGCGTGGCGAAGGCCGCCTGGTCCGACGCGATGGCCAGATCGCAGGTGGCCACCAACTGGCATCCCGCAGCGGTAGCGATGCCTTGCACCTCCGCGATGACCGGTTGCGGAATGGCCTGGATCTTCATCATCAGCTCGCTGCACACGTCGAAGAGGCGCCGGTATTCGTTGATATCGCGGCCCACCATCTCGGAGAGATCGTGGCCGGAACAGAAGACCTTGCCTGCCGCGGCCAGGATTACCGCGCGAATGGCGCGATCGCGGCCAATCTGGCCCAGGCAATCGATCAGCTCAAGCATCAACTCGAGCGACAGCGCATTGCGCCGCTGCGGACGGTTCAGGGTGACCACGGCACACGGCCCGTCGTGTTGCACGCAGATGCTCTCATAAGTCATGGTGGCGTCCCCTCTTTCAGTAAAACACGGGAAGCGGTGACAGGCGGCCTGAGCGAGCTGCGCTCGCGGACCAATTCAGGATACAGGTTCGCGCCGAAAGCCAGCAGACGGCCATCGCAATCCTTCACCACGAACTCGCGCGAGCCCCATGGCATGTTGGCAACTCCCCGAGTGAATTCTACGCCTTGGGCTCGGTACTCGGCATGTGTGGTTCTCTTAAATGTCGCCCCTGAAATCATAGAAGACACGAATGAGGTTGCCATCAAGATCGGCGGCCATAAACTCGCGCAGCTTCCATGGTTTGTCCTCGGGCTCGGAAACGATCTTGGCTTGGGCGGCCTTCCACTGTGCGAAGAGTTCGTCTACCTCAGCCTTGCGTGGAGATTGAGCCAGAAAAGGATAGGGCCCGTGTTGCCATAAGACTCCCGGAAGGAGCGATTAGTGATAAACAGTCTGCAATTCCCCCTTGAGATGCCTGCAATGCCGCCTTGGTCGTCCGCCCAATCGAAGGTGAAGCCCAGAGTGTCGACATAGTAGGCTGCGGCTTTGTCGACGTTGGCCGCGGGGATTTCCGGAACAGCAGCGGGGAACGTCATGGGTTTGTTGGGCTCATCGTAGCACGAGCACGCCGCTTGGACGGGAATTAGCTGTGGGGCAGACCATCGTTTTTCGTGGCCTGCCGAGTTCGAGCACGGTGCGCAGACGACAAACAACGATCGTCTGCGCCACGCCACAACTCTAGCGGACGCCGCTCACTTCACGGTAGACTTCCAGGACGTCGCGGGCGGTACGGTCCCAGCTATAGCGCGCCGCCTGGGCTTTGCCTTTGGCGATGAGATCGGCGCGGAGATCTTCGTCGAGCAGGGCGTCCTGGATGGCGCGGGCGATTTCGAAGACGTTTTCCGGGTTCGCCAGCAAGGCGGCGTCGCCGAGCACCTCTAGCAGCGAACCGACGTTCGAAGCCACGACGGGCGTGCCGGTGGCCATGGCTTCCAGCGGCGGCAAGCCGAAGCCTTCGTAGAGCGAGGGGAACACGAACAGGGCGGCGCTTTCGAAAAACACGCGCAGGGCTTCGAAGGGGACGAAGCCGAGGAAGCGCACGGCCTTTTCGACGCGGGTCTGGATGACGGCGCGCCGCACGGAGGGATATCGCGAGATTTCGTCGCCGATGATAATGAGGTGCAGGTCGCGGTAGACGGGGTGGCGCGAAAGCTGTTCACGGACCACCGCGAAGGCTTCGACCAGGCGGGGAATGTTCTTTTGCGGGCGGATGTTGCCGGCGTAGAGCAGGAAGGGGTAGTCGATCTGGTAGCGTTCCAGAATGCGCTCGCGGGCGTGGGCGTCGTCCGGCTCGCGGAAGAAATCCGGATTGGGAGCGTTGTAGGCCACGCGGATGCGGTCCGCGGGGATGCCCAGGGCGTCATGGACATCGCGCCGGGTGGCCTCGGAGACCGCCATGATGGCTTTGGCGCGCAACAATCCGCGGCGGAGCAGGAAGCGGCGGGTCTGCATGCGCAGGCCGGAGCCGGTCTCGAACAGCAGGCTGGCCATATCGTGAATGGTCACCACATAAGGATCCATCATGAACAATGGCACCTGGTTCAAGGGAATGTGGACCAGGCTGGGCGCCAGGCGATGCAGGAACCAAGGGAAGGCCAGGTGATTCAAGGCATATGAATCGGTCTTGCGGTAGGTGACGGTTTTGAAGTTGGGCGGCAGGCCGGAGAAGGCGCCCGCGGCGCCCGCGGCGCCCGCGGCACCCGCATCGTGGGGCAGCGCCACCAGGATGTACTCGTCGGATCGATCGATGGCGGCCAGGGCGTGGAGCAGGCCGCGGATATAGGTGCCGATGCCGAAGTCCTGCACGCGGCGAACGTCGAACACGATGCGCAGGGGCATGGCCCTTTATCAAGCGCGCGCGAAGACGGCCTGACGTCGCCAGGCGTACAGGGGGAAGCGCTCGGTCAGCGTCTCGACCCTGCGCCGCACGGCGGCGACGACGTCTTCCGAGCTTATGTTCTGCAGCACTTCGGCGATCAGAGACGCGACCTCGCGCATCTCGGGTTCGCCGAAGCCGCGCGTGGTGACGGCGGGGCTGCCGAGCCGAATGCCGCTGGGATTCATGGGCGGATTCACGTCGAAAGGGATGGCGTTCTTGTTCACGGTGATGCGGGCGCGGTCGAGCGCGGCCTCGGCCTCTTTGCCGCGAATGCCTTTGGAGAAGACATCCACCAGCATGAGATGGGTGTCGGTGCCGTTGGACACCACGTGGAAGCCCGCGTCCATCAGCGCGCCGGCCAGGGCCTGGGCGTTGGCTACGACTTGCTTCTGATACTCCACGAAGCCGGGTTCCATGGCTTCCTTGAAGGCCACGGCTTTGGCGGCCATGATGTGCACCAGCGGTCCGCCCTGAAATCCGGGGAAAACGGTTTTGTCCACGGCCGCGGCGAATTCCTCTTTGCAGAGGATGAGTCCGGCGCGCGGGCCGCGCAGCGTCTTATGCGTGGTGGAGGTGACGATGTCGGCGTACTGGCACGGATTAGGATGCAGGCCGGCGGCCACCAAGCCCGCGATATGGGCCATGTCCACCACCAACAATGCGCCTACGGAATCGGCGATCTGGCGGAAGCGGGGGAAATCCAGGATGCGCGGATAAGCGCTGGCGCCGGCCAGTACCATCTTGGGTTTGTGCTCCTGGGCGAGGCGGGCTAGCTCGTCGTAATCGATGCGCTCATCGTCTTTGCGCACGCCGTAGGGGACGATGTTATATGTCTTGCCGGAGAAGTTGAGCTTGTGGCCGTGCGTGAGGTGGCCGCCGTGCGCGAGGTTCATGCCCAGGATGGTGTCGCCGGGTTGGAGCACGGCGGCGTAGGCGGCTTGATTGGCCTGCGAGCCGGAATGCGGCTGCACGTTGGCGTGCTCCGCGCCGAACAGTTTCTTGGCGCGATCGCGCGCGAGGTTCTCGACGATATCGGTGAATTCACATCCGCCGTAGTAGCGCTTGCCGGGATAGCCCTCGGCGTATTTGTTGGTGAAGACGCTGCCGGCAGCTTCCAGCACGGCTTCCGAGACGAAGTTTTCGCTGGCGATCAGTTCCAGTTGCGAGTGCTGGCGTTCGGCTTCGTGGAGAATGGCCTGGTAGACGTCGGGATCCACCTCGGCCAGCGGCCGTGACATTCGTTCCGTTTCGGCGTTGGTTTTCATAGCGGGGTAAGCCGATTTTAGCATGGGTGGGGCGGGCGTCCACGCCTGCGGCGGGTCTCCAGACTCGCGCGTGAACTTTGCGCATGTGGCCGGAGGCACGCTTTGATGGCACAGGACAGCCAGACCGGCGTAGATGCTGTTCTCGGTTCGGCGATTCTACTCGTAAGCGATGTCCACCTCGGCGAAACTGCCGGGAGTGGCCGCATTGACAGCTTCAACGACGCGTTGGATGTGAGGCCGGAGCCGCGGCCACTGTTGCTGGCCGATAACCACAATCGCGATTTTGCGGCCTGCAAGATTCTGCTGGTAGCGGATGTTCTTGTCGGTCGTCGGCAATAGGTCGAACCCGGCCTCTTCGGCTGCGGTCGGCAGATCGCCATTCCTGAGCTTGTCCCAACCTTCCTGCGCCGCGGTACGCACGGTGTGGCTTTTGAAGGTACGGACGGATCGGCACGAGAGTTGCGCGATCGAGATAGGCATCTAAGGCGCGTACACCGGCGCTTTGTCGAGACTGCGGGCGGCAAACTCGATAACCGCCTTGACCTGTTCGCGGTCCAGCCCGTCGAACCATTCCATGATGTCGTCGATGTTGGCCCCTGCTTCCAGATTCCCGAAGATGGCGGACACCGGCATCCGCGTGCCTTTCAAAACCCACGCGCCGCTAACCTTGCCGGGGACGCTCTCCACGGCGGGGCATTGTGACCAATCGAGACTCGCCATTTTGTTCGAACTCCTTGTTCCATGGTACGCCAGATGGTTTTGGATAACAGCCGGATAAGGCGATTTTGAAGCCTGTTTAAACCGCAGTCAGATGGCGACGTCCGGCACATGCGCCGGTCTTCGTTCACACGTTTCGCAAAATCGGACTAACCCGTTGTTTCAATAAGTTGCAGCGATTGCCCCGCCGCAGCCCCAAAGCGACGTGCTTATCGTAAAAGGTGAACAGTCTTGCAGCGAGCTAATCAATACCAATTCAGGAAGGAGCACCTAATAACATGGCAACCACACCGCTTCCAACTCCGACTACGAATCCAACGCCGGCGCCGGCGCTCATCGTGGCAGTTCCATCCGATCCCGCCAGCGCCGCGGCGTTCGCGGCCGGCAATCTCTTCGTCTTCCTCTGCACGGCGGCCGGGCAAAAGATAGCCGGCGATGCCGAAGCCGCGGGCAAGGCCATAGCCGACGTGGTGAAAGGCCTGGCCCAGGACGTGATCGACATCTTTCGCGGCATCCACCTGTAGCTGGCTGCGGGCAAGATTGCCCGCCCTCCAATCAATGAGAACCCCGACTCGGGCGTCGGCGCCTGCGATAATGGAAGCGTCAGGCATGCTCAAGGTCTTCCCCTGCTACTCCACGCCGGATCGCGAAATCGTCCATAGCCTCGCGGCGTTCCTGGAACGCGGCGCCGGCGTGGAGATCCTGTTAGAGGAAGGAGAGATGCCCCCCGGCGGCGACCTCATCGCGAAGGCGGAGGAAGGCCTCTCGGCCGATGTGGTGTTGGTGCTGCTTTCCCCGGAAGCGGTCCCGCCGCGCTGGGTCCTGGAGCGCTGGAAATCGGTCTTTTGGGAGCAGGCCGCCGAGGTGGGCACCGCTTTCGCGACGTTACTCTGCCGCGACGCGAAGTTTCCCGATCTGCTGCGGCGCAAGAATTTTTTCGATCTGCGCCAGAATCGTCTGGCCGCATTCCGCGCCATCAAGCGATGGTTGATGGGCCTTTCGCCCTTGCCGCGGGAGGCGTCCTTCGTTCCCGCGCGGCAGCCATCGTTTCAAGGACGCGACGCCGAGTTGGAAACGCTCTGCGCGCTGCTGGCGGACACGCCGGGCATGGCCGTGCTGGAGGCGGCCGCCGGCGCCGGCAAGACCGCGTTGGCCCTGGAATTCGCTCGCCGGCATCAGGAGGATTTTGACGCGGTCTTCTGGCTGACTGGCGGCTCGCGCACCGCCGCCGCGCTGGCGGGCGACTTGGCAGCGCAGGTGGGGGTGCGGCTCGACCGCGATCTGGAATCCAACCTGAATGAACTCCGCCGTCTCGCGGCCAGGCATCGCTGCCTGCTGATTCTCGACGACGCCGTGGCGGCCACCGCCGCTTTACTTGCACCGCGCGGGCGGACGTCGGTCCTGATGACCACGCGGCACAACGATCTCGCGCCTGCGCTCTCCGCCGCGGCGGTTCCGCTGGATGCTTCTTCCGGCCGGGACCCTGCTCAGTTAGCGGACACCATCCGTAACCTGGATGGCCCCGCGCAGCGGCTGCTGTCGGCCATGTGCGCTTGTGCGGCATCCGGCTTCCCCCTCGATATGGCCGTGCGCACCGCCGACGCCGAGGCGGAGGAAGCGCGCGACATGGTTGCCGGGTTCGTGTCGCAGGATGTGCTTGCGCCGCTGGACGAAAACGGTCCGCGGTTTCTCGTTCCGGCGCTGGTCCGCGAGCGGGTGGCTTTGCGGGGCGACGCCAAACGTTGGGCGCGCTATCACTCGCTTGCCGCCGCCGGCGTGTTCGAGGCACAAACCGGAGCCGAGGATCCCACGTCGGATCTCACGGCATACTGGCCCGATCTGCAGCACGCCTTCGCCCGGGCGCTGGAAACGGATTGGCCGCTGGCCTCGAAGCTGGCGCGTCGCGCGCTGACGTGGGCGAAAGCGCAAGACCGGCTGGCCGAGGCTTTTGAAATCCTCCAGGACTGGCAGCGCGCCGCCGAGCGGCAGGGCGACCGTCGCGTGCTGGAAGACTGCGCCTGGGAGCAGATCTGGATCCTGGAGCATTGGGGACGCACCGGCGAAGCCCGCGAGATCGACAGCATCCGCCGCCAGCACTACGCCGATCAGTTGGCGTTTGATTTTTAGCCACAATATAATGACCCCATGTGCAAGGTATCGCTCCTGCTTTTAATCCTGTTCTGCGCGATCGGGTGCGCCCAGACGCCCACCATCGATCAATCGCTCAGCATGCAATCCGTGCAAAGCGCCGAGATCTCGCCGGATGGCCGATACGTCGCGTACACAGTTCAACAGACGAATTGGGAAGACGACGAATTCGTGCAGCAGCTCTGGATCGCCATGCTCTCCACAGGCGAGCGCTACCAGCTTACCAGCGGCAAGAAATCGAGCCAAAGCCCCAAGTGGTCGCCCGATTCCAAGCGCATCGCCTTCGCTTCGGAGCGCGACAGCAAGCGCCAGATCTACCTAATCTCGCCGACCGGCGGGGAAGCCGCGCAACTGACCAGCGAGGATAACGGAGTGGACGCGTTCGAATGGGCGCCGGACGCGAGCGCCATCGCTTACACCTCCACGGGGCCGGACCCGAAGGAAAAGAAGGACCGCAAAGAAAAGTACGGCGACTTCGAGATCGTGAATGGCGACTACTCCATGCTGCACCTGTGGCTGATCAAGGCGCCCGCCGAGATTCCCGCCGATCCCAAACAGAGGCCTAAAGCCGAGGCGCTCACCGCAGGCGACAAATTCAGCGTGCGCGATTTCTCGTGGTCTCCCGATTCCAAGCGCATCGCTTTCAGCGCCACGCGCGATCCGGACCTCGGTTCCTCCGGCACCGCCCAGATCTATGTGGTGAATGTCGCGGACAAGTTTCTGAAGAAACTGGTGGAAGCCAATGGCCCGCATAACGGTCCGGTGTGGTCGCCGGATGGGCGGCAGATCGCCTTCTCGACGGCGAACGGAGAGAAGTTCTACTTCTATACGAATTCCCGCATCGCGGTGGTACCGGCGGATGGCGGGGAGATGCGCGTACTGACGGCCGCCTTCGACGAGGATCCGCGGCTGGAAGACTGGGGGCCGGATGGCATCTACTTTGGCGCGCTGCAGAAAACGAGTTCGCACGTATTCCGGCTGGACCCGGCAACACTGGCGGTGCAGCGGGTGAGCGGGCCGGACCAACTTTTCGTATCTGGCGCGACATTCACGCGCGATCACCGGACCATGGCGGGAGTCGTCTCTGGGCCGGACCGGTTCGGCGAGGTTTTCGTATCGCCGGTGAAGGACTTCGCTCCCAAATACCTGACCAATCTGAGCGAGCAGTGGAAGGATTTCCGCCTGGCTACGCGGGAAGTGATCCGGTGGAACTCCACGGACGGGACGCCCATTGAAGGCGTACTCGTCAAACCGGCGGATTATGACGCCTCGCGCAAATATCCCCTGCTGGTGGTGATTCACGGCGGGCCGACCGGCATCGACACGCCTGCGCGGCGCGCGGATCGATACTACCCGGTCGAGCGTTTTGCGGCCAAGGGAGCGCTGATCTTGCAGCCGAACTATCGCGGTTCCGCCGGATACGGCGCGAAGTTTCGGGCGTTGAATGTGCGCAACCTGGGGATTGGCGATTACCAGGACGTGATTTCCGGCGTGGATTTTCTGATCGGCAAGGGCATGGTCGACCGGGATCGCGTGGGCTCCATGGGTTGGAGCGAGGGTGGTTATATCTCGGCGTTCATCACCACTTACAGCGACCGGTTCAAGGCGGTTTCGGTCGGCGCGGGGATCTCGGACTGGTCCACTTACTACGTGAATACCGACATCCATCCGTTCACGCGACAGTACCTGAAGGCGACACCCTGGGACGATCCGGAGATCTATCGGAAGACTTCCCCAATCTTCTATGTGAACCAGGCGAAAACGCCCACGCTGATCCAGCATGGGGATCAGGACAAACGCGTCCCGCCGCCCAATGCTTTCGAGTTGTACCAGGCTTTGAAGGACCGGGGTGTTCCGGTGAAGCTGATCTTGTACAAAGGCTTCGGGCATCCCATCAACAAGCCCAAGCAGCAGAGAGCGGTGATGGAGCACAACTACGAGTGGTTCAGCAGGTATATCTGGGGCGAGGAGCCGCAGGCAGCCGCGACGAATTAACCGGATCTTCGGTCAGTCGTAGACGAAATGCAGGACCTTCTTCAGGTCCTCCCACGCTTCGCGCTTGGGCTCCACGTTATAGGCGCGCAGCAAGTAAGAGGGATGGTAAGTGACCATCACCGGAATATCATTCCACTTATACCAGTTGCCGCGCATGCGGGTGACGCCTTCTTTGCTGTGAGTCAGGTATTTCGCCGCGGTCGAGCCGAGCGCGCAGATGGCCTTGGGACTGATGGCCAGCAACTGGCGCGCGAGGAACTGGCCGCAGATCTCCATCTCGTCCGGTTGCGGCTGGCGGTTCTCCGGCGGGCGGCATTTCACCACGTTGCAGATGTAGACGTCCTTGCGCAGCAGCGGAATGCCTTCCTTTTTCGCGGTGCCTTCGATCATCTGCGTAAGCAGTTGGCCCGCGCGCCCGACGAACGGGATGCCTTGCGCATCTTCATCCGCGCCCGGACCTTCGCCCACGAAGACCAGCTTGGATTGCTCGTTGCCTACGCCGAAGACGATCTTGTTGCGCTGTTCGTGCAGGCGGCAGCGACGGCAATCGCCGATGTCGTCGAGGATGCGAAACAGCGGTTCACCGCTCCCTGACGGTCGCGGCTCGGTTACTGAGCCGCGCGCGTTAGCAAGCGGTTCCGGCGCGGCGCGGCGATAGAGCGTTTTGATCCCCAAGTCTTGGTAATACTCCAGATACTGGCGCAGAGTTTCAGCGTCCATTGGTGGCGTATATATGCAGCCGAAGTTTCAGGATTTCGTCGAAAATACGATCGGCGACTTCGCGTTTGGAGGCGCGCGGCACGGCAATGAATTCGCCGCTGCGTAGCGCCAGCAGCACTTCGTTCTGGTCGGATTCGAAGGCCCCACCTTCGCCGCCCACCAGGTTGCCGACCACCATGTCGCAGTTTTTGGCTTCCAGCTTGCGGCGGGTTTCCTGTTGCAGGTTTTCGGTCTCGGCCGCGAAGCCCACCAGCAGGCGGTCGCCCTTCTTGCGGCCCAGTTCGGCAAGGATATCCGGCGTGGGGTCGAGTTCGAGGGAAAGCCGCGCGGCGGTCTTCTTCATCTTCTGCGAGGGCACCTTCGACAGATGGAAATCCGCGACGGCCGCCGCCTTGACGATGACACTGGCCGGTTGCAGATTTTCGAACACCCTGTCGCGCATTTCGCGCGCGGTATGTACCGCGATGAACGTGCAACCGCGCGGCGGTGCCAGATGGACCGGCCCGGAAATGAGCACGACCTTGGCGCCGCGCGCCGCAGCCGCTTCGGCCAGCGCGTACCCCATCTTGCCGCTGGAGCGATTGGAGATGTAGCGCACCGGGTCGAGCGGTTCCTGAGTGGGGCCGGCCGTGATCAGCACGGTTTCGCCATCCAGGTCGCGGCGCCTCCCGATCTCGGCGTCCACCGCCATGGCGATCTGCTCGGGCGCAGCCAGGCGCCCCGGACCCACCATGCCGCAGGCCAGTTGGCCTTCCTCCGGGTCCACGATGCGGTGGCCGCGGCGGCGGAGAGTCTCCAGGTTGCTTTGCGTGGCGGCGTGCAGCCACATGTTGCTGTTCATGGCGGGGGCCAGCACCACCGGACCGGTGAACGCGAGGTACATGGTGGTGAGGAAATCGTCCGCCAAGCCATTCGCGAATTTCGCCAGCAGATCGGCGGTGGCGGGCGACACCACCAGCAGATCGTTTTCTTGCGCCACACCGATATGCTCGATGGCGCTCGAAAGCGTCGACTCGGAGTTGGTGGAGAACAGCGAGGTGACGACCTTACGCCCGGTGAGCGCCGCAAAAGTCAGAGGCCGGACGAATTCCTGCGCGCCGGCAGTCATCACCACCTGCACGCCGTGCCCCCGCTCGATGAGCAGGCGGACCAACTCGGCCGACTTGTAAGCCGCGATGCCTCCGCCCACGCCCAGGACGATGTTCATAGCGCTGGTTTAGAGGACGGGTTCGGGAACCGGTGGTTCTTCCGTCGGCGGAGGGCCCAGGATCTCGTATTTCACCAATCCGCGCCGCACTTCCTCCATGGCGATGATGGTGGGCTTCTTGGAGGACGTGGGCAGCACCGGCCGCGCGCCGCCTTGCAACTGGCGGGCGCGCTTGGCGGCCACGATGATGAAGCGGTAGGTGCTCTGTTCGGCATCGTCCGGGATGGTGCAATGCGCGTTGTTGCGCGGAATCTTGTCGCCCATATTCTGATGCATCCTTTATACGTTCTTCTCGAAAGTTTCCAGAATCGGCCGGATCTGCTCTTCCATCCGGTTTCGCCGCACCCGCTCGGCGCCCACGATCGCCGCCAGCGTCTGGTCGGACTGGGTCAGCTCTTTGTTAATCAGCACGTAGTCGTAAACGCTGTAATTTCGGATCTCGTTGGCCGCGTCGCGAAGCCGCCGTTCGATTACCGCGTCGGAATCTTCGCCACGCGCGCGCAGCCGTTGCTCGAGGATCTCGCGGGACGGGGCCAGGATAAAAACAGTCACCGCTTCTGGAATCTTACTCTTCAATTGTCGCGCACCTTGCACGTCGATGTCGAGTACCAGGTCGAGGCCGCGCTCCCGGGCCTGCTCCAGCACCCCGCGGTGGGTGCCGTAATAGTTCCCGAAAACCTGGGCGTGTTCCAGGAACTCGTCCCGGCCGATGCGCTCCTCGAACTCCCCGCGCGCGAGGAAATGATAGTTCTCGCCCTCCACCTCGCCGCCGCGCGGCGCGCGGGTGGTATACGAGATCGAAAACATCAGCCCCGGCACACCAGCCAGCAACCGCCGTACCAGGGTGGACTTGCCCGACCCGGACGGCGCCGAGATTATAAAGACTGTCGTCATAATGGAACCACAGATAGACACAGATAAACACAGATAAAAGACCGGATTCTTATCCGTGTCCATCTGTGTCCATCTGTGGTTGCTTTTGTCATTCGAGGTTCAGCGATTGTTCTCGCAGCTTGTCGATCTCGGCTTTGGCCGCCAGCGCCAGGTCCGTGATGGTCAGGCCCAGGTCTCCCAGCCCGCCGGTTTTCGACAGGATCGTGTTGGCTTCCCGGTTCATCTCCTGCAGCAGGAAATCCAGCCGTTTGCCGACCTCTCCGCTGGCATCCAAGAGTTTCTCGAGTTGCGCGGCGTGGGTCTTCAGGCGGACCAATTCCTCGCTGATATCGCTGCGCTCGGCCAGCAGGGCCGCCTCCTGCGCCAACCGCTGCGGCTCGATGCCGGCGCCGCGCAGCAACTCGCGCAGCCGTTCGTTCAGTCTCTTTTGGAAAGCTTGGGTCGCGCGCGACCGGATTTTCTCCATCTGCGCCGCCAGATCGCAGACCGATGCGCATCGCTCGCGCATCTCGGCCGCCATGGCCGCGCCCTCGCGCTCGCGAAACCGGTTCAACAGATCCAGTGTTTCCTCGGTGGCTTCCAGCAGCGCCTGCTCCAGACTGGCGTCCGGTTCCTCGCTTACGCCCGCCTGCAGCATTCCGGGCACGCGCAGCGCCGCGTTCAGATCGGGCTTGCCTTCCGCGCCGAACTCGCCGGCCGCTTCCCGAAATGCCGCGAGATAAGCCTGCAGCAAAGGCCGGTTCAGGCTGGAGGCATCCGCCGGCGCAGTCCGATTGAACGCCACGTTGATCTGCAGGTGCCCGCGCGCGACTTTGCTCTTCACCGCGTTGCGAATGGCGCCTTCAAAGGGATCCAGTTCCGCGGCCATGTGGAAATGCATATCCAGGCCGCGATGGTTCACGCTCTTGATGCCGACCGCGATCTCGCCGTCCGGCGCCGTCTTGCGCACCCGCGCGAAGCCCGTCATACTGCGTGTGCTCATAGGTCCATCGCGCTCCCCGCCTCCACGAATTGCAGCTCGTGCAGCCTTTGATAAATGCCGCCGCCGTTCACCAGTTCTTCATGCGTGCCCACTTCGAAGATGCCGCCGCGCTCCAGCACCACGATCTTATCGGCCCGGCGTATGGTGGACAGCCGGTGCGCAATCACGATGACCGTGCGGCCCGCCATCAGGTTGCCCAGCGCGTCCTGCACCAGCATTTCCGATTCGGTGTCCAGGTGCGAGGTGGCTTCGTCCAGGATCAGGATGGGCGCGTTCTTCAGCAGCGCGCGGGCGATGGCGATGCGCTGCCGCTGCCCGCCGCTGAGCTTCACGCCGCGCTCGCCGATGATGGTGCTGTAGCCTTCCGGCAGCTTAGAGATGAATTCGTCCGCCAGCGCCGATTGCGCCGCGTCGCGGATCTCGCTCATCGGCGTGCCGGGCCGGCCGTAGGCGATATTGTTGGCCGCGGTGTCGTTGAACAGGAAAGTATCCTGCGCCACGATCCCCACCATCCGCCGCAGCGACGCCAGATCGAAATCGCGTACATCCCGCCCGTCGATGCGCACGGCGCCGGAGGTGACGTCGTAGAATCGCGGCACCAGGTTAACCAGCGTGGTCTTGCCCGCGCCGCTCGGCCCCACCACCGCTACCACTTCGCCCGCCTTCACTTCCAGATTGAGGGCCTTCAACTGAAATCCATTGGGCGAAAGCGGATAGCGGAAAGCGACGTTCTCGAAGCGGATGGCGCCGGTGAAGCGCTCCAGCTTGACGGCGCCCGGCTTCTCCTGAATCTCTTCGGCGTGCGCCAGGTATTCGAAAACCTTCTGCGACGCGCCAATGGCCTGCTCGAAAATGTTATGGATGCCGGTGAGGCGCTTCACCGGCTCGTACATCATGAGCAGCGCAATCACGAAACTGGTGAACTCGCCGGCCGTCAGCGTGTGGGCCTTGATCTGGGTGCGCGCGTAGGTCAGCAGTCCGACGATGGTGAGCGCGCCGAAGATCTCGATCAGCGGGGAGGCCAGCGCCTGCTGGCGCACGTACCGCAGGTTGGTCTTGAGCAATCGCTGCGCGGTCTGGCGGAAGCGGCCCGATTCGTATTGTTCGGTGCCGAAGGCCTTCACCACCTGGTGGCCGCTGAGGGTTTCCTGCAGGATCTCATTCAACTCGGCGGCGTGATCCTGGCTTCGGCGGCTGGTGCGGCGAATGCGGCGGCCGATGCGCGCCGTCGGGATCAGCACGAAGGGCAGTACGGTGAGGCTCGCCAGGGCCAGCTTCCAGTCCATATTCAGGATGACGAACAGCAGCCCCAGGACAACGAATGTCTGCCGCAGCAGGTCCGCCAGAATGTGCGAAACCGCGACCTGTATTTTCTCGATATCGTTCATGATCGACGACATGAGCCGCCCGGTGGAGTGCGCCTCAAAGAACTGCGCGCCCTGCCTGACCACTTTGTCGAACACCGTGTTGCGCAGGTCCGTGACCGCCGAGCACCCCACATAATTCACCAGGTAATTCGCCAGATAGTCGCAGATTCCCTTGGTGAGGAATACGGCCAGGATGGCGAAGGCCACCATGGTCCAGATGCTGCGGTTGTGCATGGCGCCGGGCACGATGTTGCTGAGATAGACCGGGTGATGGAACACCGGGTCCTTGAACAGCAATACCGGCGCATCGATGGACGCCGGATTCAGCACGCGATCGAAGATGGGCCCGATCAGCAGCGCGGTCATGCCGTGGGCTGCGCCTACGCAGGCCATCAGGAACACCGAGAGAAGCAGGTAGGCCCAATACCGTTTGGCAAAAGCCAGCAGCCGCAGCAGGTCTCTCATGCGTGCACCCGCATGCGCTCCAGAGCGTCGAGCACCTGCCGTTCGGTGACCGATTGGATGCCGGCCGCGTTTTGGACCACCACCGATTCGGTGCGCCAGGGATGCCAGATGGCCGGATCGGAGGCGCCGAAGATCGAGACCACCGGGAGGCCGAACGCCGCGGCCATATGGGCCGGTCCGGAATCGTTGCCCAGGAATAGCGTGGCGCCGCTCAGCAGGGATTTGATTTCGTCCAGCGGCGCGCCGATCACCGTTCGGTATTGGCGAAAGGCGGCGAGGTTTTCGCCCGGTCCGGCGATGAATACGGGATCGAGATGCAGCGATTCGTGCAGATGCCGCGCGGCGGCGAGGAAGCCGGCGGCGGGCCAGGTCTTATCGGGCTGCGAGGCGACGGGATGGACGACGGCGTAACCTCTGGCGGTGGGGCGCGCGGCGGCAAACGGCATTGCTGCAAACAACCTGGCGCGCGGGATCTCCACGCGCGGCACACCCAAGTAAAACATGGCCGATGCCAGATGTTCGGCCGTATGGACCGTGCGCTCTTCGCCCAGGATCTGTTGCGCGCGGGGGATGCGCACGTTGTAGAGAGACTGCCAGCGATAGTGCGCGAATCCCGCGCGCTGGGGCGCCCCCGAAAGGGCGGTGAGGCGCGCGCTGGCGTTGCCACCGTGCAGGTTCAGGCAAAACTCGGGAGACCACGCGCGCAGCTCGCGCCAGCTTGGGCCGAGCAGCGCTTCGATATCGGGATTGCGCTCGAAGATCGGGCGGAAGCGGTCTTCCACCACGACGGCGATGCGCAGGTCGGGGCGGGCGCGCTTCAGGATATCGAGCGCAGGTGTGGTAAGCACGCAGTCGCCCAGCGAGCGCAGCCGGATGACGGCCACGCGGCAGCCGATGGACAGGCCGGTCACTCTTCGATCTTCGCCTCGTCGACCAGCATCACCGGGATATCGTCGCGAATCGGATAGACGCGGTGGCACTGGACGCACTTCAGGCCGCTATTGTCGGGCTTCAGGTCGAGGTCCGCCTTGCACAGCGGGCAAACCAGGATCTCCAGCAAATCTTTACTCAACGCCATAATTGATTCTATAGTTTAACAGGCGGACCGATCTGTTCTTGTGGGGCAGGCTCCCAGCCTGCGCGGGGCTCTCAGCCCCGCTCCCGGCGAGCCAAGCTCGTCCGCTCCCGGCCTTCAACCGGCGTTCCGTTTGCGGCGTGCCGCGAGGCGGCCAGACTCCCGGGCTCACCGCGTCCGTCTCAGACGAATAAATCGATGGGAACCTGGAAGAACTCGGCAAGCCTTTTCGCCTGCGCCTTACTGATCGACCGCCGCCCATTCAGAATTTCGGTAGCCGCGCCTTTGTTCCCTGGCACGGGCCAGATGTCCTTGTGCTTCAATCCGCGATCGTCCATGAGCGCCTTCAGCGATTCGTTGGGCGACACACGAGGCATGGGGTAGCGCTTCTCCTCGTAGTCTTCGATGAGCAGCGTCAGCACTTCCGCCAGCGCCTCTTCCTCCGGGGTGAGGTCGTCGCGTTCGTCCAGACGGAGCAGCATCGGGGCAAAACCGTCACCTCGATCTGCCCGCGCCGATCGGCTGTCTGGCGACCTCTTCATACATTGCATCGGGCGCGAGGTCGATTTCGCCGGGCCAAGCCACTGCGCCGTGGTCCAGGAAAACCTGCTCGAAGAACTGTATATCCCGCAGTGGCAAAAGCGCGCCGGCAAAATCCTCCTCGCGCAACTGCACCTGACCGCTCAGCCCGTCCGCGAACCGGACAAACAGGCAATAGTCCGGGTCCATTTTCCGGGTTTCACCCGGCGAGCGAGCTTCGCTCACGAGAAGCGGGGCTGAGAGCCCCGCGCAGGCCGAGGGCCTGCCCCACAACTTCTCAAGGTCAACCCCTACTGCACCGCCACGGTGATGCCGCTCTGGCTCACCGCCGTTCCCACGGTGATCACTACCGGTTGCGGACCCGGCGTCAGGCCCGCCGGGATTTGAAGATCCACCTGCATGGCGCCATTCACCAGGCCCGGCGCCGTGCCTGCGTACACGACTTTCGCCGCCACGCCCCCAATCGTCGCCGTGACCGGTTGCGTGGCCAGATTCGCCGCGCCGGACGCGGGCGCGCCATCCGTGGCACCCCCCACAATCGCGCCGCCGCCGGTGCCGAATACCTGAATATACCCGCCCGCAGACACCGGATTGGACGCGCTGTTGACCGTATAATCCAAGTTCAGGATGGCGCCGGGTCCGCTGCCGCTTTCATTGAGGGCGAAAATGGCCGGCGCGGCGGCGGCCACCGGCAGGGTCGCGGTATTCGATACCGCCGCCCCGCTGGCAGGGTTGTACTGATACTCGACCACCGTCTGCTGCTTGCCCGCCACTTCAAACGGCACAATTGCGCCCACGCCACTGTTGGCCGAAGCGTAGAGCAGCGGCGCAGGCACCCCGTCAAACAGCACCTGCACTCCGCCAACGTTGGTCGGGAATTTGCCGGTCGCGTCCGGTTGGCCGAGCACCAGTGTGGCGGGGCCGTACGTGGAGTTGTAAACGGTCACGATTTCTCCCGGCGCCACAGGGCCGCCTTGATAGCTTGCGGCGTTCACGACGTTACTCACCTTCAGCGACGGCGGCGTAGTCGTGGTCTGCATGGCCGTCATCAGCGCGGTGAACGCGGGCGTGGGCTTGTAGTTAAAATCGAACGGCAGCGCCGCGCCATACCCGGGGAAGACGCTGGGAATCCACGAATCGTTGTAGGAGACGCCCCAGACCTGAAACGCCGTGTAGTTGGGCTGCTGCAGGCACACCGTCATGATGGTCTGGTAAATCTGGGCCTGAGTCTGCAGATCCGCCGCCGAGGCGTTGCCGCTTGCATCCACCGGCAGGCGGACGTCCATTTCCGTGATGTGCACCTGCAGGCCAAGCGCCGCCAGCGCTTGCATGTTCTGCGCCAGTTGGGTGGCGCTCGGATAGTAGGCGTTCAGGACGTGCATTTCGAAGCCTACGCCGTTGATGGGCACGCCGTTGTTCACAAAGTCCTGAACCATGCTGAGGACGGCGTCGAACTTGGGGCCCGGCTCCTCGATGTTGTAGTCGTTATAAAACAGCAGCGCGCTGGGGTCGGCTGCGTGGGCCCACTTGAACGCCTGCGCGATATACCCGGTGCCGGTCTGGCCGATGCCGGGCTGGTTGTACCAAATGGAATCGCGCAGGGCGGCGGCCGAGGAGTCGTCAAAGGCTTCGTTGACCACGTCCCACGCGAATACCTGCCCCGCGAAATGGGTCACCTCGGTGGTGATGTGGTTCTGGAGCAGGGTTGCCATCTGTGCAGGCGTGGCGGTCTCCGCATACGGCTGCAGCCACGACGGGAACTGCGTGTACCAGCAAAGATTGTGACCCCGCACGCGCATCTGATTGGCCTGCGCGAATGCCACCAACTCATCGCCCGGCCCGAAGTTGTAAGTGGTCTGGGTGGGCTGGGTCACGTCCCACTTCATGGCGTTGCCCGGCTCCAGCATGCTGTACTGGCTGGAGAGCAAATTGGCGTAGGACGTATTCAGCAGCAGATCGGGCGGGCCGTACTCGTCCGCCGATGCCGCCGCGCCGATCGGAATGCCCTGCGGCGCCGCCGCCTGCCGGAGAGTGGTGGGCTGCGCGGCCAACGGCATCGCTGCCAGTAAGACAGTTAGACAGGAGAGAATCTTCATCGTCATTTCACCCCCAAAGTCACTCCCGCCTGGCTCGTCACACCGCCGATGGTGACTGTGACAGGCACGGCGCTGCCGGGCGTCACCGACTGCGGGATCAGCAGGTTCACCTGCACCAACCCAGCAGTCGCGCCGGGCGCTTCTCCACAGTATTCCGGGGTGACGGTCTGCCCGCCAATGATGGCCGAACAGTCCAGGCTCACGTTGGGCAGCGGCGTCCCCGAGATACGGCCATCCACGCCCGGCGGCGTGGTCAGTCCTTCGCCGGTGCCGTAGATGAATACATATTGCCCGCGCAGCGCCGGGTTGGCCGGGCCGTTGAGGCTGTAATCCTGGTTCAAGATTGCGCCTTGGCCATGCCCCGACGTATCGTCGGTGAAGATGGCGGGCTTGGCCGGCGCGACGGCAACCTGAAATGGCGCGGAGGCGTTGCCCCGATACACCACCACCACGTTGACCATGGTCTGCTCGGCGACTGCATAGGGAACGATGGCATTCAGTTGCGTGTTAGACACGAAGTAAATAGGCGCAGGATAGCCATTGAAGAAGACCTGCACGCCGCTAAAGGAAGTGCCCCATACGCCGTTGGAAGGCTGCGCCTGCGCGCCGCTCGCCGGTCCAAGCGACTGTCCCCAGATGGTTGCAATTTCTCCGGGCGAGACGCCGCTGGCGTCATAAGACGCGGCGCTGGTGACCGCGGCGACTACCGGCTGCGGCACGCTCATGGCGCTCTGCGCCTGCGGAATTACGAGCAGCGTCATCGAATACGCGGGAAACGTGGCGGTGAGGCTGTTGCCGCTGACATTGATGTCCGAAGTCTGGCGCACGATACCCGTCAGGTTCGCCTGGCTGTATTGCCACACTTGCGCCGTGCCGGCGGGCGTGAAGTTGGCGAGGCTGATGGAGTCGCTGATATCGCCCGTGGTCTTGTTGAGCACCAGCACGGTCAAGGCCGAGTCCACGCGCTGGGCCGCGAAGATAGAGAGTGTATCCGGATCGCTGGTGGTGGCCGACACGCTGGTGCCGCCGAACTGGCTGCCGTTGCCATCGTAATTCAGGAAGATCTTGAACGCGAATGCGCCGGGATCGGTGGGCGCGGGCGGTCCCCACAGCGTGCCGTAGTCCAGCGCTTCGCGGCCGAAGATGCCCAGAATATCGGCCTGCGCGATGGCGCCGGTGATACTTCCCAGGGCGTGCCACATGTATTCGGTTATGGCCAGCTTAGTGCCGGGATAATTCTGGTCCACCCATTGGTGTATGCGGGGGATGAGTTGCGGCGCGGTGAGGTTGCCGTTGGCGTCGTATTCGTTATCGCCGGCGGTCGCGTTCGGCACGATGTAGTTGGGGTCCCACAGCGCCCGCGTGGAGGTCATGCGCAGCGCTTCCGTCGCGGTATCGCCGGGAGTGTCGGTTAGCGTATCCGGCGTGATGTAGCCGTGAATATCGACCACGTCAAGCAAGCGATAGCCGTGCTGCTGCTCGAACTGCTTCATCTGCTGCAGGTAATACTCGACCCACGGCACGCCGCCGCCGTTGTTCTTCTGGTCCGTCGGGTTGTCCCAATATTGGTAAGGGGGCGTATTCCATCCGCTCTGAAAGTCCGCGCGGGAGTAGAAGTAGCCGGGCCACCCGGCGGCCACCGGACCGGTGACCAGCGCGCTGGGGTCCACGGCTTTCACGGCCTGCGCCAATCTGAGGTTGCGCGCCAGCATGTCGTCATAGGTCGCGGCGCTCTGGTAAATGTCGATGTGTACGCCCCACCACCACTCCGGTTCGTTATCCATGCTCCACAGGGCAACGCCGCCGGCGCTCGCCGGACCGTACCGTTTCATGAGGTAGGCGACCCAGTCCTGGGCGAACGTCTGGTCCATGGGCTCGTAGGCGTCGTGCGGATCGTTGATAATCTGTTGGCCGTTGCTCGCCAGGACGCCATTGCCGCAATCGGGATTGTACTGGTTCACCTTTTGTTGCGGGCCGTATTTCGCGACGCTGAAGCTGCAACTGGCGGCGTCTTTGGGCGTCCAGTCCATCAGCGAGATGGTGCCCAGACTCAGTGTGCCGGTCTGTAGATCGGCCTCATGGAACAGGTCGAAGGACGACCCGTCCGGCAGCGGGGGCACGGCTCCGTTGTACTGCGCATAGTTTTCGAAGTACCAGTCACTGGCGGCGTTGCTGACATCGATCTGCCAGTTGTAACTCGTAGTGGCGTCGCCGCCGAAGCGGCGCACCGGAATGTGCATGATGGCGCCCAGGCCGGTGTCGGCATACTCGTTGATGCCGTAGATGAACGGGCTGATAGCATGGCGGTTGGCATTGGCGTCGACGGCCAGCGTGGGCGCGGACTGAGCGTGCAGGCCCAGCGCGCACAGCGGGATCGCGGTGAACAGGCAAATATGGAACTGCATAAAACTCACTTCACGGCCACAGTCACATTGGCCTGGCTGGCTGCGCCGCCGATGGCGATGGTGACCGGCACGGCGCCGCCGGGCGTCACCGACTGCGGGATCAGGGCGTTCACCTGCACCAGCCCCGCGGTCGCTCCGGGCGCTTCGCCACAGTATTCCGGCGTGACGGTCTGCCCGCCGATGATGGCCGAACAGGTGAGGTTCGCCGTGGGCAGTGGCGTCCCCGTGATGCGGCCATCCACACCCGGCGGTGTGGTTAATCCTTCGCCGGTGCCAAAGATGAAGACATACTGCCCGCGCGCTTCCGGGTTGGCCGGACTGTTAAGGGTGTAATCGTGATTCAAGATTGCGCCCTGGCCATGCCCCGAAGTATCGTCGGTGAAGATGGCGGGCTTGGCCGCCGCAACGGCTACCTGAAATGGCGCCGAGGCGTTGCCCTGATACACAACGACCACGTTGACGGTGGTCTGCCCGTCGACCTCATAGGGAACGATCGCATTCAGTTGCGTATTGGACACGTAATAGATGGGCGCGGAATTGCCATTGAAGAAGACCTGCACGCCGCTAAAGGAAGCGCCCCACACGCCGTTGGCGGGTTGCGCCAGTGTACCGCTCGCCGGTCCCAGCGACTGTCCCCAGACGTTCACGATCTGTCCGGGCGAGACGCCGGTTGCATCATACGAAGCGGCGCTGGTGACGGCTGAGACCACAGGCTGCGGCACGCTCATGGCGCTCTGCGCCTGCGGAATCACCAGCAGGGTCAGGGAATACGCCGGAAACGTGGCGGTGAGGCTGTTGCCGCCGACATTGATGTCCGCAGTCTGGCGCACGATGGCCGCCAAGTTCGCCGGGCTGTACTGCCACACTTGCGCGGCGCCGGCCGGCGTGAAGTTGGCGAGGCTGATGGAGTCGCCGATAGCGCCGGTGGTCTTGTTGAGCACCAGGACGGTCAAAGCCGAGTCCACGCGCTGTGCGGCGAAGATGGAGAGCGTATCCGGGTCGCTGCTGGTGGCCGAGACGCCGGTGCCACCGAACTGGCTGCCGTTGCCGTCGTAGTTCAGGAAGATCTTGAAGGCGAATGCGCCGGGATCGGTGGTCGCCGGCTGTCCCCAGAGCGTTCCCAGGTCGAGGCCGTATGCGCCGAAGATGCCCAGGATATCGGCTTGCGCGATGGCTCCGGTGATCACGTTCGTCGCGCCCCAACTGTATTCGGTGATCGCCAGCTTGGTGCCGGGATAATTCTGGTTCACCCACTGCTGCATTTGCGGAATCAGATGGGGCGCTACCTCGGCTCCGGTGGCGTCCCAAAAGCCGCCGCCGGGCACCAGATAGGTGGGGTCCCACAACGCGCGCGTTGACGTCATGCGCAGAGTTTCCATGGCGGTGTCGCCCTGCGAGCCGCTGAGGCCCGACGGCGCGATGTAGGCATGTACGTCCAGGTAATCGAGCAGCCGCGCCGGCTGCTGGCTCATCTGTTTCAGGTAATACGGAATCCACGCGACACCGCCGTGCGTAGGAGCGTTCTGATCGGTCGGGTTGTCCCAGTATTGAAAGGGCGCCTTGCTCCAGCCGCTATCCATATCCACTCTGGAGAAGAGCATCCCCGACCAGCCTCCGGGCACCGGTCCGGTGACGAGCGCGGTGGGGTCCACGGCTTTTACCGCTGTCGCCCATTTGATATTGCGCGCCAGCATGTCGTCATAGCTGGCGGCTTGCGGGTACACATCGATGTGGTTGGAATACCACCACTCCGGCTCGTTGTCCATGCTCCAGAGGCGCACGCCGCCGGCGCTGGCCGGACCGAAGGTGCTCATGATGTGCGCGACCCATTGTTGGGCGAAGGACGTGGTGACGGGAACGTAGGCGTCGTTGGGATCGTTGGCGACCTGGTTGCCATTGAGGAGCACGCCGTTGCCGCAGTCGGGATTGTCGGGCGCGGCCGACTTCTGCGCGCCGTATTTCTGTACGCTGAAGCTGCATTCGCCGGCGGCTTTGGGAGACCAGTCCATCAGCGGGATGGTGCCGAGACTGACGGTGCCGGCGGCCAGGTTGGCGGTGTGGAACGCGTCGAAGTCGGGGCTGACGCCATAGTTTTCGTAACACCACGGGTTGTCGCCGGTGTTGTTCTTCACGCTGGTCTGCCAGTTGTAACTGGTTGCGTCATCGCCGCCCCAGCGCAGAACCGGAATGCGCATCAGCGCCATCAGCCCCTGGTCGCTCCACTCGTTGATGCCGTAGATGAACGGACTGATGGGATGGCGGTTGGCGTTGGCATCCACGGCCAGTGTGGGCGCCTGGGCGTGCAGGCCCAGCACGGAAAAGGAAGCTGCGAGAAGATACGGACGAAGCATCATGACAACCCCTCTTTATCTTATAGCGCGGCGGCGCCCGGTTCTGGTACTGCCAGCCTTGCTGCCGGGGACCGCGCACGCTAGAATCGGAGGATCGCCAATCTAGTCAAGAACAATCTGGTGGCCGCATACCTGCTCTTAGTGGGTGTGCCGGTGATGGGTCTGCTCGGCATTCTGGAAGCCGGGCGGGGCATCCCGGCGCCGTTGTCCATCGGCGGCGAATGGGCGATCGAGTCCGATCCCACGGCCAATTGCGCCAACCCGCCGGGGAGTTTGCAGCGGCAACTGGCTTGGAGCATTTCCCAATCGGGCACCGAGGCCCTCATCACCTTGCATGACGGCCACGCGGCCACGCTGGAAGCCACCATCGACGGCTCCACTCTAACCGCCAAATCGCCAAGCGGGACCATAGCCGCCACCATCGCCGGCAAGCTTGGCAAGCGGACCATGGAAGGCAAAATCAGCCTGGTTGGCTGTGCGCCAGTAGCCTTCCGGGCCGTCCGCCAGACGCCCGGGAAGCGAGGAGAGTGATGCTCGATCTCTTCCATCTGGTGCTGCAGATCGCCGTGATTCTGGTGGCGGCGCGCCTGGTGGGGTTCCTATTTCAGAAGATCCATCAGCCGCAAGTGATGGGCGAGATGGTGGCGGGGATTCTGCTGGGGCCATCGCTGCTGGGCTGGCTCGTGCCGGGTGTTTCCGCCGCGCTGTTCCCTCCAGCCAGCCTGAGCTACCTCAACGCGTTGAGCCAGGTTGGCCTGGTGGTGTTCATGTTTGTGGTTGGGCTGGCGCTGAATCCTTCGGACTTGCACGGGTATGGCCACGCGGCGGTGCTTACAAGCCATGTGAGCATTGTGGCTCCCTTCTGTCTGGGCGGATTGACGGCGCTGTATCTCTATCCCCGGCTCTCGGACGACGGGGTCACGTTCACCGGATTTGCGCTATTCATGGGCGCGGCCATGAGCATCACGGCATTCCCGGTGCTGGCGCGGATTTTGACCGAGCGCGGGCTGTTGCGCAGCAGAATGGGCACCATGGCGATCGCCTGCGCGGCGGTCGACGATGTCACCGGATGGTGCATTCTGGCCTACATCGTGGTGCTGGTGCGCGTGACGCACGCCGCCAGACCGGCTTGGGTGACGATAGCCGGTTCGTTGGCGTATGTCTTAATCATGGTGTTCGTGGTGCGCCGCATACTGCCCGCGTTTGAGCGCGAGTTTCGCAAGCGGGACCGCTTGAGTGACAATTTGGTGGCCGTGATCGTGGTGCTGGTGCTGGTCTCCGCGCTGGCCACCGAGTGGCTGGGCATCCACTTACTGTTTGGCGCCTTCCTGATGGGTGCGATCATGCCGAAGACCCAGGAGTTCACGCATTACCTGCTGCACAAGTTCGAATCGGTGACCGTGGTGCTGCTGCTGCCGCTGTTCTTCGCTTTTACGGGTCTGCGCACGCGCATCGGAGTGGGTGGCGGCCGGGCGATCTGGCTCTACAGCGCCATCGTCATTGTGGTGGCCATCACCGGGAAACTCGGCGGGTCCATGTTCGCGGCGCGCCTGGCCGGCATGCCCTGGCGCGAGGCGGCGTCACTCGGCATTCTGATGAACACGCGCGGTTTGATGGAACTGGTGATTCTGAACATCGGCCTGGATATCGGCGTGATTTCTCCGGCCATGTTTTCCATCATGGTGCTGATGGCGCTGGTGACCACGTTCATGACCACGCCGTTGCTGGAGTGGGTATATCCGACGCGATTGTTGAGGGCGCAGATGGATGCGGTGCACAAGAATGTGGCGTGACCGCTCCGTGACGGTCGCGGCTCGGTAACACCGCGCTATCTTACTTCGCGGCGGCTGCCGCTTTCTTGAAGTCGCCGGCTTTGACGATCGAAATCTGGGCCGGGTCGATGGTGCGCCGCACGGCTTTGCCGACATCGTCGGCCGTCAGCGCGGAGACTTTCTTCTCGAGTCCCTCATCCCAGGCCATGGTGCGTCCGTCGTAATCCCTGGACACCAGCATGCCCACCAGTGAGTCGTCGTCCGACCGCTCCACCAGTTGTTCCTGGAGCCATCCGGTCCGGTCGTCGTCCAGTTCCTTCTGCTTGAAGCCGTCGGCTAGCGCGCGCTGCATCTCCTCCTTGAAGGCGGCCTCCACCTTCGACACGTTCTGCGGCGCGGCGATGGCGTATGTCTGAAACTGACCGTCCTCCTCGTTGGGCTTGGCCGACAGGGTCGAACCCACACCGTAGCTCAAACCGTCTTTCACGCGGATGCGCGCGCCCAGACGTGAATTGAGGCCGCCGCCGCCCAGCATGTAATTTCCCATCACCAGCGCCGGGTAATCCGCATCTTTGTCGCTGACGTGCAGCCGCGTGGCGGCGATGAACACCGCATTCTGCTTGTCGGGCGTCTCGATGGTCTGGTTCACGGGCGCGATCTTCTGGAACCCGTACTTGACGCGCTCAAACCGCGCTGGGCTTTTCCACCCGAACTGGGCTTCGATCTCCTTCTTCACTTCCGCCGGATCGAAATCGCCCACCACCGCTAGTTGCCCATACGACGCGCCATAGAACCGCTTATAGAAGGCCTTTGCGTCTTCCAGCTTTACACTTTTTACTTCCTCGATTTCCTCCGGGATCGAGAGTGTTCCACGCACGTCGCCCTTGGGATACGGATACATCGTGCGGCGTATTTCGGTGAAGGCCAGGGAAGTCGGCTCGGTCTTCCCGGAATCGAGACTGGTCAACCGTTCCTTGCGGATCTCTTCGAATTCCGATTCCGGCAGCGTGGCCTCTTTCAAAATCTCGCCGGCCAGCCGTAGGACCGCGGGCAGATTCTCGTGCGTGGTTTCGATCCTGACATTCGCGCTGGTTGCGCCGCCGTTCACGTTGAGCCGGGCTTTCAGCTTATCGATCTCGTCCTGGATCTGCTGCCGGTTCTTGTGGGCCGTGCCGCGAATCAGCGTGGCGCCGGCCAGTGCCGCAGTGTCGCTCTTGCCCGCCAGGCTCTCCAGGTCGCCGAAGTGCAGCGTGATGACGGCGTGTACGCTGCCGCCGCGTGTCTTCTTCTCGAGCAGCGATACCTGCATGCCGGAGGGCAACGTGTAGCGCTGGACTCGCGACTCGATATTCTTCGGCGACGGGTCGAACGCCTCGCCTGCTTCCATGACAGCCTCGCCCTTGTAGTCCTTGAGAGAGGCCGCAACGTCGGTCTTAGACGGGATCTCGGCCCGGTCGGGCTTGAGATCGGGGATGAATTCGCCGATGGTTTGGTTCGAAGTCTTCAAATAAGCCGCCGCCACGCGCTGCACGTCCTGCGGTGTCACCTGGCGCAGAATGTCCCGGTCGCGGAACAACAGGCGCCAGTCGCCCATGGCCATAAACTCGCTGAGGAACAAGCCAACTTCTTCGGAATTGCGCAAGACCATTTCAGCCTCCTTTTCGAGGCGGGCCTTGGCGCGGTCCACTTCTTCCTTGCTGGGCGGCTCTTTCACCACGCCGGCGATGGTGTCCAGCATGGTGTTGCGCGCGTCGTCCAGCGAATCCGTCTTGTTGAGCATGGCGGCAAACATGATTAATCCAGGCTCGTTGAACTGCATCGCATTGCCGAATACGCGGGCGGCCTTCTTGTTGTCGACCAACGCCTTGTACAGCCGGCCCGAGGACTGTTCCCCCATAACGTTCGCCAGCACGTCCAGCACGGGCTGGTCGGGATGGCTGCCGTCCGGAGTGTGATAGACCACGAAAATGGCTTGTGTCTCGCCGACTCTGCGCACCACCGTGAGCCGCTCGCCATCCTGCACGGGTTCCACCGTGTAAGTGGGCGTAAGCGTGCGCGACGGCCGGGGGATCTTGGCGAAGTATTGGTTCACCAGAGCCACTATCTGCGGCTCATCCACTTTGCCGGCCACCATGAGTACGGCATTGTCCGGCTGATAATACTTGTGATAGAACCCTTGCAGCTTGTCCATGGTCACACGTTCCACATCCGACTTGTTCCCGATCACGGGCCGGCCATAACTGTGCGCGATGTAAGCGGCCGCCATGGTGTGCCGGTACAGCACTCCCATGGGGTTGTTCTCGCCCATCTCGAATTCGTTACGGACCACCGAGAATTCCTTGTCGAAATCCTCTTTCTTGATGAAGGAATTCACCATGCGGTCCGATTCCAGGTCGAGGGCCCACTTCAGGTTTTCATCGCTGGCCTTGAATGTCTCGAAATAATTGGTGCGATCGAAGCTGGTGGTGCCGTTCCACTGGCTGCCGTGCTCGGTAACTTCCTGCATGATATTCGTGTGTTTCGTGCTGCCCTTGAACAGCATATGCTCAAGCAGGTGCGCCATGCCCCCTTCGCCGTTGCCTTCCTGCCGCGAGCCGACCAAGTAAGTCATGTTGACCGTGATGGTAGGCTTGGACGGATCCGGGAACACCAGGAAATGCAGGCCGTTGGTCAAGCTGTATTCGGTGATGCCCTCGACGGAGGTCACCTTTTGCACGCCGTTCGGCAGGCCTTGCGCGGGGCACAGCGCCGGCGCCAGGAGCACTGCGGTTAGCAGGGAGAAGATAAGCAGTCGTTTTTTGGGGGACATATTTGTATCATCCTTACTTTGTACACACCAAGAGCGGGGCCGGGGGCCCCGCGCAGGCCGGGGGCCTTCCCCACTTTACTCTGACACCTTTATTACCAGCTTGCCAAAGTTTTCGCCTCGGAAGAGCTTTTGCAGGGTTTCCGGGAACGTCTCCAACCCTTCTACGATGTCTTCGCGTGCCTTGAGCTTGCCGGCGATCGTCCAGCCGGCCAGCGCCTGCATGCCTTCGGGATAGCGCGCGGCATAGTCGAAGACCACGAAGCCCTCCATGAGCGCATGGTTGACGAGCAGCGACATGTAGTTGCGCGGACCCTCGATCGATTCCATGTTGTTGTATTGCGAGATCGCGCCGCAAATGACGACGCGCGCGCGGCGCGCCAGCATGGACAGCACGGTATCCAGGATGCCGCCGCCCACGTTGTCGAAATAGATGTCGATGCCCTTAGGACAATGCCGCGCCAGGCCCCGTTGCACATCCTCGTTCTTGTAATCGATGGCGGCGTCGAAGCCGAGATCTTCGACTACGTAGCGGCACTTATCCGGGCCGCCTGCGATGCCAATCACACGGCAGCCTTTGATCTTGGCAATCTGTCCAACGACCGCGCCCACTGCGCCCGACGCCGCCGAGACCACCACTGTCTCGCCTTCTTTCGGCTGGCCGATATCGAGCAGGCCGAAATAGGCAGTGAGTCCGGGCATGCCGAGCGCGCCCAGGAAGCGCGGGAGAGGCGCCAAGCGCGGATCGACCTTGGTCACGTCTTTGGCTTTGACGATGGCGTAGTCCTGGACGCCGGTCATGCCGACCACCGTATCGCCGACCGCAAGGCTGGGGTCGTTGGAGGCAACCACTTGGCCGATGCCGCCCGCGCGCATCACGTCGCCCAAGCCGACCGGCGCGATGTAAGACCTGCCGGCATTCATCCAGCCGCGCATGGCGGGATCGAGCGACAGGTATTGGACCCTGACCAGCGCTTCGCCCGGACCGGGCTCGCCTGCGGGCGTGGTAACGAATTCGAAATCGCTGCGTTTGACCATGCCCACGGGGCGGGCGGTCAACTTGAATTGACGGTTTTGGAGTGTGCTCATATGCAGTTTAAGGTTACAACAGACCGTTGGCGCGCGCGAACTGCAGCGCTTCGATGGCCGCGCCGCGCGCGCCAGCGGTATCGCCGTTAGGCATGATGTAGATGGGGATATCCGCTTGTTCCTCGCGCTGCGGCGGCATGCCCGCGTGAATCTCGGCGACGAACCAGCGCTGGAACTCTTCGGACGTTTCGATCGCGCCCCCGCCGACCACCAGCGCATCGGGGTCGAAGGTGTTGATCATCTCGTCGAAGAATATGCCCAGCGCATGCGCCTGCACGCGGAAGATCTCCTTGCACATGGGATCGCCTTTCTCAGCGAGGCCGCGCACCAGCTTGGCGGCCTGATTCAGGTTGCCGAGCTTGCCCAGTTCGTGATCCGGATAGCGGGGCAGGAAGTACGGCAGAAAAGATTTCCCGATGGCCGTGAGAGAGCACACCGATTCGAGATCGCCGGTGCGTCCGCAATTGCATTCGGGGACCAGGCCGTGGATGCCGCGGATATTCTGATAGGGCAGGAGCACGTGTCCCAGTTCGCCGCCAAAGCCCTTGCGGCCCTTGATGTCGCGGCCCTCGATGATGACGCCGCCGCCCAATCCGGTGCCGATGACCACCGTGACGGAGGTGGCCGACCGGTTGGTGCCGAAGATGTTGAAGTGGCCCCAGAGTGCGCCGGCGTTGCCGTCGTTCAAATAGGTGACGGGGATGCCCAGCCGGGCGGAGAGGCTGCCGCGAATGTCGAACCCGCCCCAGTCGCGGTGCACGAAGTTGGTGGAGCCTTCGGCGCTGAGGACGCCCGCGGCGCTGGCCGGTCCAGGGGTGTCGAGACCGGCGACGACCACATCGGCGTCGCACAGGCCGACCTGTTCGACGGCCCTTTTCAGACCGTCAACGATCTGCTGGAGGCACACCTCGGGCCCCTCTCTGGATCGGGCGGGATGTTCGCACAGGCCTTCGATTAAGAACGCCTCCTCCTGGGTGACTAATGTATAGTTGACGGCGGTTCCGCCAAGATCCACTCCGGCCACTACGCGCACGGCGGTTACCTCGATTTAGGATGATTTGGATTCCCGAAGTTTCCAGGATAGCAGGGGGGCGGGATACTGGAGAGATGGGTCCCGCTACACAAGCCTTCGAGATCGTGTTGCCGGTGGAGCCGGCGGATCTCGATCAGCTTGGGCACGTCAACAACGTCACGTATCTGCGGTGGGTGCAGGAGGCTGCCGTGGCGCACTGGACGGCCGTCGCGCCGGTCGCCGACCAGGCCAAAATAAAGTGGATCGTGCTGCGCCATGAAATCGACTACCGGCAGCCGGCGTTTCTGGGCGATGGGATTATCGCGCGCACCTGGGTAGGCAGCGCCAGCCGGGTGCGGTTCGAGCGATTCACCGAATTGCTGCGGGCGGGCGACCGGACGCTGCTGGCGAAAGCGCGCACGATGTGGTGTCCGATCGATGCCGAGCGGCACCGGCCGGTGGCGGTCAGCGCGGAGGTGCGGGCACGGTTTTCGGTTGGCGGGGCTTGAACGATCAAAGCCCAGGTGGCGGGATCTAAAGCGCCGTGGATGGTGGTTGGTGGCTGGTGGCTGGTGGTTGTGTGGATGGTGGTTGGTGTCTGGTGGCTGGTGGTTGTGTTTTTGGGGTGGTGGGGAGACAGTGGTTGCGTATCAGTTGGAGTCGTTTGCGGGATTGTCAAAGATCAGGGGGGCGGGTTACTAACGCGTGTCGGGAGTTTCGGGGGCGCAGAAGAGCGGGTGGGCTTCCGCGCGTTCCGACATCACATATTCGGGGGGCGGAGCCTGCGGCTCGGCCGGCTTGTGAACGGGCGCCGGCGCGGGCTTCGCGGGTTGCGGCTGACGGGCCTGGCGCTCCTTTTGCGACTGCTTCATGTCCTCGATCGCGGTGCGGAAGGAGCGCTCCAGTTGCGCACGTTGCTTCGCGACGTACGTCAACATCTTGAAGCGTTCTTCGCCGAATGCGACGAAGGTGTAGATCTGCTGCTCGCTCTCGGCAACGCGGCGGAGCAACCACTGAGAGGTGACCATGGTTTCCAGGTAGCACCGTTCGGTGCGGGTTTGCGGCTGCCAGTCGGCATCGAGCTCGTCCCAGAGTTGGGAGTAGTCCGCGGCGTTTTCGTCGGGGAGGATGGTGACGCGGGTTCGCAGGCCGTAGGTGAGGGCGTTGAAGCGAATGGCCTCTTTTCCCGCTGGGGTCGTCGGACCGGTTGAATGTTGCGCATTGTTCCGATTGGCTTGGTGTTGCTTGTCGGAAATTAGCATACGGAAATCTATCCTTTCGCGAGATGGAGTGGCGGGACTGAAGTCCCGCGCGGGGTAAACCCCGCCCTCCGATTTCATAGTAGCGGGCGGGTGTTACGGAAGCGCGGTGCCGAGGAGGGCGGCGGGTTAGTAAGTGGTTTGGCTGGTGGTGGATGCGGGGAGGGGAATTATTATCTCGACGTGTGACCGGTGGGGCGATTGGTAACCGTCCCGGGACGCAGCGCGTCTCACGCGCAGGAAGGAGCTTTCATGAAGGCTTGCGTGTGGTTGACATGTTTCGCACTGGCGACGGCGGCCAGCGCCGGGGCGGGCATGAAGCCGGTGGCGTTGCGGCTGGCGAGTTTGCCGGCCAGCGCGGAGCCGGGACAGAAACTGGTTCTGTGCGCCGCCAACATCGGCACGGGCGCGGTGGATGTGACGCTGGAGTTCATCAATGTGAAGACCGGCGGCGTGGTGGCCGAGAAGACGGTAAGCCTGGAGCCGCTCGGTACGGGCACCGCGGCGCAGCCGTGCGTGACGATGGCGATGGAGGCGTTAGGCGGGGCGCATGGGGGCATTCCGATGGCGTCGTCGTTCGCGGCGGGCGGGGGCGCCTCTGCGGCGGCCGATGGAGAAGCGCTGGTGGCCGGCGTGGCGATGGTGCGAAAGCCGCTGTTATCGTTCCGCGAGGCGCAGGTGACCGCGTCGATTCAGGTGATGGCGCCGGACGCGGACGGCGCGATGCGCACGGTGCAGACGATCCCGCTGAGCCGCGCGGGCCATCCGTCCGACGGCGCGCCGGTGAATGCGCCTGGGGCGGCGTCGGGCGGGCATCATAAATAGCGGCAGGCATCGCGAGTCCGCCGCCAAGCGACAATTATTCTTCTACGTCGTAACCTGAATAGCAGGGGGAGACAACACCGTGCCCATGAAGAACCCGCCGCACCCCGGACACTGCATTCGGCATGATTGCCTTGAGCCCTTGGGATTGTCCGTCACCACAGGTGCGAAGGTTCTTGGCGTCACACGGCAGGCGCTGAGCAATGTGGTCAACGGCAGATCCAGCATCGGCCCGGAGATGGCGATCAGGCTAACCAAGGCGTTCGGTAGCACGGCGGAGACGTGGCTGCGGATGCAGCTTGCCTACGACCTCGCGGTGGTTCGCAAGAACGGAAGCAAAATCAAGGTGCGCCGCCAGCACGTGGAAGATCCGCACGCTGGGGAGTTGCCTTAACCAGAACTTTCTCTTACCCTAAAGCGAGGAGCAACAGGCCATGACCATTCAACTCACGCCCGAACAGGAGCGCCGTGTCCAGGATGTCATTAGCCAGGGCGCTTACGAATCCATTGAGCAGGTCGTAGATGCGGCTTTGGCTGCCGTCGAACAGCGTGTCGTGTCGGGTTTTGCGGGCACACAGGCAGAATTGGACACCTTACTTGCCGAGGGGTTGGCGTCGAGGGAACTCCCGGAGGAAGAGTTCTGGCGCTCGGTGAACGCGCGGACCGAAGCCATGCTTGCCGAGCGTAAAGCCGCTCCTCGTTCGTGAAGGCTTCGTATCGACAAGCCGCCAGCGACGATGTAGTGCGCCAATTCCGCTATTACCTCGTCACGCTGAACGCTCCTGAAGTCGCCATGCGCTTCCCGGATGCCGTCCGGAGCACCGTTGAATGGCTATGCCGGCATCCTTTCGGGGGTCCGCGCTGCCGTTCGGCCAGTCCACAGCTTGAGGATCTACGTTCATGGCCAGTTGCGGGGTTTGAGGCCATTCGGATTTACTACGTTCCGGATGAAGACGCCATCCGCGTGCTTCGGATTCTACACGGCAAGCGAGATATCAGGCGCATCCTCGGACGTGAGAGGCTTTCTGACGAATAAGACCATTTCACAACCTACCTGAAAAATCGGGGTGGCCAACCGGCTTAGGATTGATCCAGATCGGGCCCCGGCAACATGAGCGGGATGATCTGCCCGCCACCGATGCCCTCGAACGCGATGTTGCCACCGCGCCCGGCCGAGCCATAGCGACCAACAGAAAGGGGGACCTCCTCCGGGTGAAAAGTCTCCCGAAAAGCCTGGGTAAGCGTACCTACGTAGGTCCCGGTGGGAGGCAGGAGCGGCGTGGTGAAGGTTGCAGTCTTGGCACCGATATCGAGCGTTGCGGTAACTGCTTGCGTGATCGAGGAGATGTTTTCCACGGCGAAGCTCACTCCCCGAGCCTCGGGAACGGCCAGCTTCCAGGACGCAGTGGCGCCCACTTCGTGGACGAACGGGATGAGCATGTGTGAAGGGCGCTCTCTTTTGGCGGCGGGACCGAGGATTGATCCGGATGCCGTCACGGTTTCTAGGCTCGCTTCATCGGGGCCGTAGACAGCGACAGTAATAGAGCCCGTTTGAAGTTGATCTGGCATCGCAGGCGGATCGAGCGTCCCGTTATACTTCCCGGGGTAAAACATAGAGAAAACGATGGACCCTCCCGGATAGAGTGTGCCGAATATAGCATCGGCCACAGATGGCGCGGGCCCGAACCCACTGACATAGATGGGACAATTCGCATCATTCGCCCCGGCCATGCCAGCCGGAGGAGCAAAAACGGCATCGACGTCAACAGGCGAACTACCCGTGTTCGTCAGCGAAACAAGAGATGTCCAGCCAGCCCCTGCTGCGAACAAAACTAGTTCCCCAACAAGCCCGCAGGATTCGTCCGCCATCGTGGCGTAATTGCCACAAATGGGGTTCGGCTGGGCCGCTAAGGGTTGCAGCAACCCGCTGGACGCGTTTTGGGCGAGCACTACCGGCGTCCCCAGAAGGAGAACCAATAAGACTGAGGATACGGCAACCACCGACATGTCTTCGTCAGATAGTGCAAGGCTCTACTCCTCCATACCTACAACGTTTCCCTCTTCTTTGCAACCCTATTGATGAATGCCTTCCCCGCCGCCCTTGACCTGCCGGCCGGATTGTTTTTAGGATTCAGACCGCGGCCCATGGAAGCCCCGCGTCCAGTCACCGGCTGAAGCCGGTGCCACCCACCAATGGCCTGTCCGACATAGCCTCATCGGTGATGGCAGCCTGCTCCTCCTGGTGGCGGCGGCCGGAGCCGGTCGCGGGGCTGGCGCTTTCCGCGCGGCCCACGTAGCGCAATTCACGGCCGGTGGGGGCCAGCAGCGGCTGCAACTGTTCCTCGATGAAGCGCCACGGCCCCATGTTGCGCGGCTCTTCCTGCGCCCACACCGCTTCGGCGGTGAGCGGATAGCGCAGCAGCGCGTCGTTCGCGTCGCTCTCGGCGAAGGGATACAACTGCTCGATGCGTATCAGCGCCACGTGATTCGCCTGGCGCGCCTCGCGGGCGGCCAGCAGGTCGTAGTAAATCTTGCCCGAACAGAAGACCACTCGGGTGATGGACAGGCCGGGAGGCCTGTCCCACAGGACTTCGCGGAAGCCGCCGCTGGTCAGTTCGGCAACGGTGGAGACGGCCTTGGGGTGCCGTAACAGGCTCTTCGGCGTGAAAATCACCAGCGGCTTGCGCATGCCGCGCCGGTCCGTGCCGCCGTACATCTGGCGGCGCAGCAGGTGGAAATACTGGGCCGGCGTGGTGCAGTTGGCGACCTGCATATTGTTGCCGGCGCACAGCACCAGGAAGCGTTCGATGCGGGCGCTGGAGTGTTCCGGCCCCTGCCCTTCGAAGCCGTGCGGCAGCAGCAGCACCAGTCCGCTGGGCTGCCCCCACTTGGATTCCGCGCTGGAAATGAACTGATCGATCAGGATTTGCGCGCCGTTGGCGAAGTCGCCGAACTGCGCTTCCCACAGCACCAGCGTCAGCGGATCGGCCACGCTGTAGCCGAACTCGAAGCCCAGCACGGCGTACTCGCTCAGCGAGCTGTCGAAGACTTCGAAGCGCGCCTGGTCCGGCGAGACGTGCTGCAGCGGGGTGTACTTCCGGGCCGTTTCTGAATCGACGAACACCAGGTGGCGCTGGCTGAAAGTGCCGCGGCCGGAATCCTGGCCGCTGAGCCTGACGGGCGTGCCTTCGAGCGCCAGCGTGCCGAATGCCAGCGCTTCGCCGAATGCCCAGTCGATGGGTCCGCCCTTGTCGATCGCCTCGCGGCGGCGCTCGATGAAGCTGCGCAGCTTGGGATGCAGGTGGAAGTTTTCGGGGAAGTGGGTGAGCGCGCGGATGACGCGATCGACGGTGGCCTTGTTCACCGCCGTGCGCGGGCAAAAGCTGGCGATCTCGTCGCTCGGAACGGCGGCCAATTCCTGGGCCTCGAAGCGGTCGCCGCTCTTTTCGGCAGCGTCGTAGGCCGCCGACAGGCTCTGCGCGAACCCCTTGCGTATATCGGCGACTTCTTCGGCGGTGAGCACGCCTTCGCGCACCAGCCGCTCGCCATAGAGGTTGCCCACCGACGGGTGCTCTTTGATTTTGCGATAGAGGATGGGCTGCGTGTAGCTGGGGTCGTCGCCTTCGTTGTGGCCGTGGCGGCGGTAGCAGAACATATCGATGACCACGTCCTTCTTGAATTGCTGGCGGTAATCGAAGGCGAGCTGCGCGACGCGGATGGCGGCCTCGGGATCGTCGCCGTTGACGTGGAAGATGGGCGCCTGCACGCCGCGCGCCACGTCGGTGGAATAAGGCGTGGAGCGGGCTTCGTCGGGGAGCGTGGTGAAGCCGATCTGGTTGTTGATAATCAGGTGCACGGTGCCGCCGGTCGCATACCCATCCAGTTGCGAGAGGTTGAGCGTTTCGGCGACCACGCCCTGCCCCGCAAACGCCGCGTCGCCATGGATGAGCAGCGGAATCACACGCTCGCGTTGGGTATCGCCGAGGCGATCCTGCTTGGGGCGCACGATGCCCTCCACCACGGGATCGACGGCTTCCAGATGGCTGGGATTGGGCGACACGGAGACCAGCACCTCGCGGCCGGCGGTGGAGCGATAGACGCCGCGCGCGCCCACGTGATACTTCACGTCGCCGGAACCTTGCGTGCTGGCCGGGTCGAGCTCGCCTTCGAACTGCGCGAAGATCTCGGCGACCGGCTTGCCCACCACCGTGGTGAGCACGGTCAAGCGCCCGCGGTGGGACATGCCGATGACCACTTCGTGGACGTTGCCCGCGGCGGCGCGTTCCAGGAGTTCGTCGAGAATGGGGATGGCGGTTTCGGCGCCTTCCAGGGCGAAGCGCTTCTGGCCCACGAAACGGGCGTGCAGGAAATGCTCGAACTCCTCGGCCTTGAGCAGACCTTGCAGGATGCGCACGCGCGTTTCACGGTCGAGCGGCCAGTTGTTGGCAGGCGGCTCCATGCGGTGCTGCAGCCAGCGCTTCTGCTCGGGATGCTGGATGTTCATGTACTCGCAGCCGATTTTGCCGCAGTAAGTCTGGCGGAGGGTCTCGAGGATTTCGCGCAGCGTGGCGACGGGCTTGGGGCCGTGATCGCCGATGGCTTCGCTGAGGCTGCCGGTGAGGAATTCGCGGTCCAGGTCCCAGATGGTGAGACCGTAGGTGACCGGGTCGAGTTCGGGATGGTTGGTAGGTTCGCCGCCGAGCGGATCGAGATCGGCGATCAGGTGGCCGCGCACGCGGTAGGCGTTGATGAGCTGGAGCACGCCGGCTTCTTTGGCTATCTCGGCGGTGCGCCCGCTTGCCCCGGGCAGCAACACGTTGCGGTCCAGCTCCCAGAGTACGGGCTGGTGCGGCATCTTCAGGTGGGCGAAGATCTCTTCGTAGAAGCCGTCGCCGCCATCCAGCAGGGCCTGCACCTTGCCCAGGAACATGCCGGATTCCGCGCCTTGGATGATGCGGTGATCGTAGGTGCAGGAAAGCGACATGACCTTGCCGATGCCCAGCATGGACCGCGTTTCGGGCGCGGCGCCCTGATATTCGGCCGGGTAGTCGATGGTGCCGGCGGCCACGATGGCGCCCTGGCCGGTCATCAGGCGCGGGCTGGAGGACATGGTGCCGACGGTACCGGGATTCGTTAACGAAATAGTGGTGTCCTGGAAATCCGCGGGCGCCAGCTTGCCTTTGCGCGCGCGATCGACCAGGTCGTCGAAGGTGGCGACATACTGCGCGAAATCCAGCGGGCCGGCGTTCTTGATGTTGGGCACCAGCAGGTTGCGGGCACCGTCCTTGCCCGCCACGTCGACCGCGATGCCCAGGTTGATGCGCGGATGCACGATGCGCGCGGGCTGGCCGTGGGCTTCGCCGTAGGCATGGTTCAGGCCGGGGAAATCTTCCAGCGCTTTCAGGATGGCCCAGGCGATCAAGTGCGTGTAGGAGACTTTGCTCTTGCCTACCAGCGTGCGGTGCTGGTTGACGATGCGGCGGTTTTCGTCCATCACCTTGACGGGGATGACGCGCTGCGAGGTGGCCAGCGGAATGGTGACGCTGGCGTTCATGTTCTCGGCGATTTTGGCGGCGATGCCGCGGAGGGGCTGGAGGTTTTCCGGCGCTGTGGGTGGGGGCGCCGAAGGGGCGAGGGGGCGAGGGGGCGGGAAGGCGAGGGGGCGAGGGGGCGAGGGGGCGCCGTCGCCTTCGAAGACGTGTTTCCAGCTTTCGTCGACGGCGGTGCGGTCGTTCAGATATTGTTGGTAGAGCTCGTCTTCGAGCCAGCTATTGATACCCAGATCAGAATCGGTTTTCAGGGGCATGGTGCGGGGAGGCCTTCCTATTCATGATACCGTGGACGGTGGCCGAATCGCCGGACCGGGTGGCGGGCCGCAGTGCCGATATTGAGTGATTGGAACGCGGCCGGCCGCCGCCCTTATCTATGTGCGAAATCGCGTCCCTGGTCAACGCCGCCGCTTGGAAAAAGCTGCTTTTCCTCCCGCACGCTGTCAGGCAAATGTTCCTGTTCGAATAGAATGATCACTGTGCAGGAGGTGCGCGGAGTTGTTTTGCGGGGAGAAATCAATCGAGGACTATCCCGAGGACGCCCGCGGCCATAGCTGCCTGATGTCGGGAACGGGCGAAGCCGGACGAAAGATTCACGTGGTCTGTTCTCCGAGGGACGAATATCTTGCCATCATTACGGCACATGTCCCGGAAGCGGATGAATGGGATGCGGAGTTCAGGACTGGGAGGCCTTCATGAAGTGCATGTACTGCCAGGGCAAGATGAGGAAAAGTCAGGCGCCCTTTCATATCGACCGCAAGGGCTACCATTTGTCCTTGGAGGCAGTTCCCGCCTGGGTGTGCGGCCAATGCGGTGAACCTTATTTCGAGGAGCACGAGGTGAAAACAATTCAGCGCCTGCTCCGTCAGTTGGACAGGCAAACCGCGAATCTAGGCGTAAAGCAGTCCCCGGCTTATGGTCTCGGCGGCACCAGAATTTCCCGGCCCCATCCGGCAAGTCTGTCCGGACGATCTCCTGCGTCTGCCGGACCGTTCTACCCCCACTTCCGATAGCCGCAACCAAAAAGAGGCGGCCTGAGAGGCCGCCTCAGGCCGAGGGCCTGCCCCACAAGAAATCGGCGCTCGCTAGAGAAGATTCCGACCAGTTGTAATACATAATTATCCGTACAATAAATGTACGGATGTTCCTCACTCCGCAAAGCCGCGCCTTCCTGAACGCCGTCTCGCAACTCGCCTACGCGAACCCGTTCCTGCCCGAGCGGGTGGAATTCGAACGCGCCGCGCTGGGGGATGCCTTCGTGGCCGGCGAGCCCGTCTGGAGCCAGCACGTGCGCGACCCCGAGGAGCCGCGCGCCAACGTCTACCGCATCGCCGAACGCGTCGAAGCGCTGGTGGAGCAGCTTCAGACCCGTCTCCGCGAGGGCGTGGAGACCCGGGGGCCGGACCTGGTGCTCTATGAAGACGCGGTCCTGCACATCCTCTATCAGCGTTACTACAGCCATTTTTTTGCAGCCGCCTTCGGACCCGCCGCCGCCCAAAGCGACCCCGCCCGATGGCGCTTCTACAACAACTTCCTGGCCGACTGGCGCCACTTCTTCCATATCGACGGCGTACGCTTCCCCACCGGCCACGATCCCCGCCACACCTTCGCCTGCTTCCGCCAGATCCAGTGCGCCTTCGAGCAGGTGTTCCGCGACGTCATCGGCAGTTCCATGCCGGCCGCCCGCCTGCGCGCCTCCATCTGGCAGTCTATCTTCACCCACGATATCCGCCGCTATCGCCGCACCCTGTACGCGCGCATGGGCGAATTCGCCACACTGATCACCGGGCCGTCCGGCACCGGCAAGGAACTGGTGGCGCGCGCCATCGCGCAATCCCGCTATGTCCCCTTCGACGAGGGGCGGCTCTCCTTCGCCGACGACTGCGGGTTCTTCCCCATTAATATCTCCGCCCTGTCGCCGACGCTGGTCGAGTCGGAATTATTCGGCCATCGGCGGGGCGCATTCACGGGCGCGGTGGCGGACCGCAAGGGATGGCTGGAAGTATGTCCGGAACTGGGGTCCGTGTTCCTCGACGAGCTCGGCGACCTGGACCCGGCCATTCAGGTGAAGCTGCTGCGCGTCATCGAGACGCGCACCTTCCACCCGGTCGGGGACACCGCCGGCCGTCAGTTCCGCGGCAAGCTGATCACCGCCACCAATCGCGACCTGGCCGCGCTGATCGCCAAGGCGCGTTTCCGCGAAGACCTTTATTACCGCCTTTGCTCAGACCAGGTGGTGACGCCCGCGCTGGCCGAGCAACTGGCCGATTCCCCCGCGGTTCTGCGCGAGCTGGTCTTCTATATGTCGCGCCGCGTGGCGGGAGACGAGGCCGAAACGCTGGCGCGCGAAGTGCTCGACTGGCTGGCGGCCAACCTGCCGCCGGATTATGCATGGCCCGGCAACTACCGCGAACTCGAGCAGTGTGTGAAGAACGTGCTGATCCGCAGCAACTACCGGCCGTCCCGGCCGCGTGCACACACGCCTGTGGAACAATTCGCGCTGGATGCCCGCGCCGGACGGCTTTCCGCCGATGAGTTGCTGACACGCTACGTCACCATCTCTTACAGCCGCACGGGCAGCTACGAAGAGACCGCCCGGCGCCTGGGCCTGGACCGCCGGACGGTGAAGGCGAAGGTGGATCGCGGCTTACTGGTGGAGCTTGGCGCCGCGGCGTCTCGAAAGGATGGGGAGCGTGGCGGGAAGCGGGTAAGGGATTGACTGAGGGATTAGCGGTAGGATTTTTGGGGGCCGCTCCGTGTGAGGAGTGATTCGGCCCCCGGAATACACTGCTTGACTATGCGTTAGCGGTGACCGCCGCCACCATGGGATCCGCCGCCACCGCCGTGGAAGCCTCCGCCACCGCTGCTGTGCGAGCTGCCGCCACCACTGCTGTGGACGCTGCTGCCGCTCGAACGGCTTGAGCCACCGCCGCTATAAGAACGGCTGGAGGACGACGGGCTGGAACGATAGCTGGGCGTGCCGCGGCTTCCGCCGTAATTGCCGCCGTATGACGGGCTCGCGCGATATCCGCTGTTGCCGCCGTACGATGGGCTCGCGCGGTATCCGCTGCTGCCGCCATATGACGGGCTCGAGCGATAGGCGCTGCCTCCGCCATTGGTTCGGGCGGAGCCGTAGCTGCGCGCACCCTGGCTGGCGGTGGACCCCGTCTGGCCGAAATGATTCCAACCGCCGGCTTGGGCTCCACTGGCTCGCGGAGCCGAATTGTACCGTGACGCGGCCGATCCCGCATACGAGGATCTGGCGCTGGCGCCCGATGCCGCGCCGTAGCGGCCATTGAGGGCACGGTTTGAATAGGCGACGCCCATCCGATGGCCGGGATTGTGCGCCCACACTCCGCCACCTCCATAGCCGCGCCCGCCGAAACCGTAATGATTGAAAAAGAACGGGTTCAGAAAGAGCCCGCGGCCGAACCAGTTAAATCCCCAGCCCCAGCCGCCCCATCCCAGGCCGCCGAAAAAGCCGCCAAGGTAAATGCCGGGGCCGAATCCATATCCCATTCCATAGCCGATGTCCAGGTAATCCCACGGCGGATAATAGCCGTAGGCGGGCGGTCCCCAGATGTACTGAGGATTGTAGTAGGGCACGTAGACGACCTCGGGATTGGCCGGTTGAATGTCGATCGCCGACTGATCGCCCTGGGTCTCGTTGGTGACGGTCTGCTGTCCGTTGGACCTGAGTTTGCCGGCCGCAGCGGCTCGCGCGCGCATGCGCTGCACGGCGTTCATCACGTCGGCCTGCTGGGCGAGGAATGCGTTGCCCAGATCGGTGGTCCAGCGAACGTCGGAACTCAGCCTGGTGAGCACGTCCGGGAAAACGACCAGAGCCTGCACACTGGGATCCCAATTCTGCTGGCGCGCGGCGTCAACTAGTTGGGCGCCTTGAAGGTTGGGGTTTTGCTGTAGCCACTGGGCCGCTTCGGCGATCTCCAGCGGATACGTGGACGCGGCCATGATCTGGCCGAGCAAGCGATCCGGATACAGCGCGACAGGCGCCACCAGGGTGTCCAACTGTTGGGGAGAAAGGTATTGCGCGGCACTCTGCGCGGGGGGCGCAGGCTGTTGCGCGGGCAACAGGCCGCCCGCCAGGAGAGGCACACAAGCCAGGCACAGCGCCCGGCGAACAACCAACTGAATTCTAGTATTCGTCATGATCCACCTCCCTCGGGTTTCACGTTCCTTCAATGGGCACGCGGCGGACCAAACCGCAATGTATTGACAACGCTGACTTTTGATGCGGGGTCTGCGATGTACGATGGTTGAAAAGCACCGCCGCCGGTGGATCGTGGCCGCCGCGAAGAGCGGGGCCTGGAGGCCCCGCGGGCCGGCTGAAAGCCGGCTGCGGGCAGGATTGCCCGCCCTCCAACTTGGGTTCACCGCGGGGTTGGGTTGGCTACGGCGGCCGCGACTTTCTCCGCATCCAACGAGAGCGGGTCCGCAAGGACCATCTCGAACCTCCACCCGGCGCGCATATAAAGATCGCCCCCGCGGCGGCCGAAGATCACCGCCGCGGCGGCCGCGGCCACGGCGCTGCCGACTCCTAATCCAATGATCGCACCCCTGCTGGGTCCGGGCAGCGATGGTTGAGAAACCGTCGGGGTGGTGGATTGGAAAGCCATGCCGCCGGTAGGCAACAGTCCGGCGCGCGTGTCCGCAGTGGCGGCGGACAACGATACCGTGTAACCGTTGGTGAAAACCATATGGGTGAAGTGCATGGTGAACCCGGCATGAGAGCCGCGGCGGGTCACCTGGTCGATAACCCCGTCCAGGTAGGTGCCTGGAGGAATCGCCACCGTGTTCAAAGCTGTCACGGGGAAAGCGGCTTCGGCATGCACAGCGTCGCCTGGCCGCGCGGTTTTGGTCCCCAAAGGACTGGTCAGCCGTAATGGGACTTTGGTCCCCGCCGGGACGGTGATGGCGGGCGATCCGGCGGCTGGCGGCGCCGGTTCCTGCGCCAGGCAGCCTAGGGCCAAGGCTGTCGGCAGTGTTGCGAAGGCGAGCAGTCGCATGAACTTGTCTCTCCGTTTTGCGCGAGCGTTTCAAGGCTCGAAGCGCAGGGCGAAATTCCGATCCTTGAACTGAAGCAATTCCAATGAGAACGAACCGTCCGGATTGGTGCGCCACGCAGTCGTACTGGCGGGCGCATTCTTGCCTGTCGCGACCACCATCGCCGGAACGGTCGCCACCGGGTTGCCGTGCTTGAGAATACGCGCCTGAGCCGGCGGTCCCAGCCCTTCCCAGGCAATTTCGTAGCTGCCGGCAGGCAGTGTCCGCCCGGCCTCGCGCGCGGGATGGACGAGGGCGAACGATTCTTTGTGCGCGGCGGGCGCTGAAATCGTCGCCGGCGGTCCCGGGCACGGAAGTCCGGGGGATCCGGGAGTGCCGGGGATGTGAGTTCCCGGCGTGCCAGACGTTCCTGGGATGGTCGTGGACGGCATGCCGGGGCCACCCGGTATCGTGGTGGAAGGCGTGCCTGGAGTGCCCGGTATATAAGTGTCCGAGGTCCCCGCGGTGGCGGAATGGGGCGGCATAGCGACGCCGATTTCCAATCCCACGGTTTGGGCGGTCTGGACACACGCACCGCGGCCGCGATGGCCGCCGCATCCAACGTCAGCGGCTGTTCCAAAACCATTTCGAACTGCGAGCCGTTGTCGAGCAAAACATCGCTGCGCGGCGCCACCAGCACATTCACCGTGGCGACGGCCGCGGGAAGCGCGACGGTGTAGCCGTTGGCAAAGACGATCTCGGCGAAACTCATCCGGAATTCGGCGCGATCCGATCTCGCGCTGGGCCGATACAGGATATCGATGGTCCCCTTGACATAGGTGCCGGGCGGGATCGCCATGGCGCCGTTGACAGCCACGGGGAAAGTGGTCTCCGTGTAAACGGTCTCTCCCGGTTGGGCGGATTTGGCCCACACGGGACCAGTCAGTCCCAACATGATCCCGGTCCCCGCCGGAATTGTCAGCGCCGGCTCTTGCGCCAGGCATCCCCAAACGGTGAAAATCCCAGCCACCAGAAGCAGCTGCATAAGTTGTTATTCCAATCTCTTAAAACGCGCGAATGGCGTGACGGGTTACTGCGAATCAGTCGGTCAAGGCGTGGCGATGCGCCCGATCTTATTGCCATAATACTCCGTGAACCACAGAGCGCCATCGGGGCCCGGTTCGACCACCATAGGGGCGGACGCAGGCGTGGGCACGAGATACTCCGTGATCGCGCCCGTGAGAGTGATGCGTCCGATCCGGTTGCCTGCGTGTTCGGTGAACCAGAGCGCGCCATCGGGACCCACGGCGATGTTACCCGGCTGACTGTTGGAGGTGGGCACCGGATACTCGGTAAAGACACCGGCGGTGGTCATACTGGCGATCTTGTCGCCCGAATACTCTGTGAACCACAGCAACAGATCGGGGCCGGTAATGATGACGTTCGGGGCGCTGCTTAGGGTGGGGACCGTGAACTGGTTGGTGACCACGCCAGCGGTGGTCATGCGCGCCACCTTGTTGCTGGTCCATTCGGTGTACCAGATCGCTCCATCGGGCCCCGCGCCGAGGTCCCAAGGAGCGAGGGGCAGGCGGTATTCAGCCAGCTTCCCATCGGTAGTAATGCTGCCGATCTTTAAGCTGCCTCCGTGCTCGGTGAACCAAAGCGCTCCGCCGGGTCCGTTGACGATGTCCCATGGGTCGCTGCCGGGTGTGGGCAGCGGGAACTCGGTGATGGCGCCGCCGGTGGAGATGCGCCCGATCTTGTTACCGCCTGTTTCGGTGAACCAGAGTGCGCCGTCCGGCCCCGCCACGATCCATACCGGCTTGCTGTCCGGCGTGGGGATGGGGTACTCGGTGATGGCTCCTTCGGTCGAAATGCGCCCGATCTTGTTTCCATGCGCTTCGGTAAACCAGAGAGCGCCGTCCGGCCCCGGAGTGACGGAGAAGGGAAGGCTGGTCTTGGTTGGGATGCTGTACTCCGTGATCGCTTGCGCAGGCGCCTTCGCGGGCAGGCCCAATAGCAACGCGGCAAGCCACGCGAGTAGCGGGAGTCGCGATTGCTTGGGGATCGAAGGGGGCATCGGTTTGATTGAGGTTAGCACAATCTACCGCTATTGACTGAGAGACCTGGATCTGCCGGACGCGTTCAGCCTTAGAAAGCGCCTGCTATTCCTCCGCCGGCCGCCGCGATTTCCGCACGCCTGCCAGCGTGCTTCCGGCGCTGGCTGGACGCGGCCTTCTTGCGCGGTTTGCTCCCCGCCGCCGACTTGTCCGCGGCGCCCATCTATAGCACAGAGTGTTATACTAACCGCGGAGAGTTAGAGCCGAACGAGTTCTGGCAAAAAAGTGCGGATATTCAAGAATGAGGCATTCATGCGCTTTGCGAGGAAGGCCGGCCTTGATGACGCCGCGCTTTCGAAAGCCATCCAGGATGCCGAGCGTAGTCTAATCGCCGCGGACCTTGGCGGTGCACGGGCCGTCTTCGTTCACGGTTTCGCCAAGGATGAAAAGGGCAACATCGGTCCGGACGAGTTGGCCGCCCTCAAAAGGCTCGCATCCGAATTGATGGCCTTCGACGGCAAGGCCATCGCCCGTGCGCTTGCGTACGGAACCTTGATAGAGGTGATGTGCGATGAAGAGGCAATACCGTAGTCCTGTGATGGCATCCATCCACGAGACCGCCGAAGGTCTCCGTGCTGCCGGCGTAATCGGCAAACGCACCATGCATGAATTCGACGACTTGTGCCTTACGCCAGTGCGGCCATTGAAACCCAAGGAGATCCGCGCGCTGCGTGTGCGGGAGGGCGCGAGCCAGGCGGTTTTTGCCCGCCATCTCAACGTGACATCCGGTTTGGTGAGCCAGTGGGAACGCGGTGAAAAGCATCCCAGGGGAGCGTCCCTGAAACTGCTCACTCTGGTCGCCAAGAATGGCCTGCAGGCTGTCGCTTGATAACTCCGATCCGGGAGCGGTAAGAACGCGCCTCTTGAGATTGCCCCGCAGCGGCCTTCCTGCCGGAGAACTGGAGGCGAAGCTGACGCACTCCGCCGCCGAGCAGGGCCGCAGCCCCGACGAGTTGGGAGCGGACGCTAAATGGCGTGGCTCCTCGATACCAACGTTTTGCCGGAATTGCGACGGCCAAGGCAGGAACCGAAGGTAACGCTACAATGTCTTAGATGTGACGATGGACGGTACTGAGTTGGGCCGTTTTTTGAGAAAGGAGATCGAACCGCTGCCGGATGCTATCTAGGGCAACCGGTACAGGGCGGCGGCTTACCTCATGAACGAAACATATCTGCCCTGCGTGGTGTTCCAGAGCAGAGGCAAACAGGTGGATCTGGCTATCAAGCGATTCGAGCAACTGAGGAAGGAGCCGGACCAGTATCGGGCGGTTACGGCATCATGTGGCTGATTACCATATCCGCCGGGTTGAAGCATCGCCGTTTGCCAGGCCGATAAGAACACTGAAGGAAATCCATGGTGAAACGACGATGGGCTGGACTGCGTTCGTCGTTGAGATCGATGATGATATGCGGTTCTCGTACGGCACCTCTTTTAGCTTCGAGTTTTTCGACTTGCCGAAGGGCTACAGTTATTCCAATATTCGAAGCGTGCACAGCGGCATGGTTCAACTCGACCGCGAGGGCACAATCCCTTTCTCTTTGAATCATTTCAAACAGGTTACCTGGTTGAGGGAGAAGCCATTCTTTACCTGCTATCTGGATGGTCTCTAGTCTAGTGTCCGCGAATTAACTGTACAGTTCCGGTGCCCGGCGTGGCGCAGACGATCGTTGATTGTCGTCTGCGCACCGTGCTCGAACTCGGCAGGCCACGAAAAACGATGGCCTGCCCCACAGCTAATCTGCTGTACCGTTATTTCTTGGACACCGCACTAGCGTATGGCTCGGCTGTCGGACCGGGGGTCCGGCGCGGGCGAGGGCGCCCGCCCCACCATCCGCTCGTCAGACGCTCGCCCCCCGGCCCTGCACCCATCTCCAACTAACTTGCATTTCCCCCCAGCCGCGGTACAATAGTCCTTGGAGTGTCGAACCTGACGAGTGGGCGAAAGCCCACTTTTTTGTTGGGGCGTGGATTGAAGCGGATCATATGAAGCCGGCAATATCGTCGCGCATCGAGGAGATCGCCGAGCGGGTGGCGGGCTCCGAAGGCATTGAAGTCGTCGAAGTGGAAGTCAAAGGCGGCGGGAAAAACCAGTTTGTGCGCATTTCTATCGATAAGCCCGAGGGCGTAACCCACGGCGATTGCGAGCTGATCTCGCACCAGGTCGGGACCATTCTGGACGTCGAGGATGTGGTGCCCGGCCATTACACGCTGGAGGTCAGTTCGCCGGGCCTCGAGCGCAAGCTGCTCAAACCGCGCGACTACGAGCGGTTCCAGGGGAAGAAGGCCAAGGTCACCTTGCGCGCGCCGGTCGAAAACCAGCGCCATTGGGAGGGCACCCTGGCTGGCTTTACCGACGGCGTGATCAGTCTGGACGCCGCCGGCCGCGAGATCCGCTTCCCGTTCGAACAGGTGGAAAAGGCGAATTTGAAGTTTGAGTGGTAAATCCCTCCTCGCCATCGGGCTAACAATCCAGGGACAAAACAGAAGAGGCACATTTTGGAAACGATTTTTCAGTCCATCGAGATACTGAGCAAGGAAAAGGGAATCGATCCGCAGATCGTTCTGGACGCCGTCAAAGACGCCATGCTGATCGCCGCGCGCAAGCACTTCCGCACCACGGAAGACTATATCGCCGAGTTGCACCAGAAGACCGGCGCCTTGCTGTTGTTCGCCGTCAAGAAGGCGGTCGAGGCCGTGGAAGATCCGGCCAAGGAAATGACCCTGGCCGAAGCGCGCCGCATCAATCCGGAAGCCGAGATCGGCGCGGAGATTCGCATTCCCAAGAAGACCGACTCACTGGGCCGTATCTCGGCGCAGACCGCCAAACAGGTGATTTTCCAGAAGGTGCGCGAGGCCGAGCGGGAGACGGTCTTCAACGAGTACTCCGGCCGCACCGGCGAACTGGTGAACTGCACCGTAAAGCGGGTGGAGGGTCCGGATTACATTCTGGATCTGGGCAAGACGGAAGCGCGCTTGCCCAAGAAGGAACAGTCCCGCCTGGAAAGTTACAGCGTGGGCGATCGCGTGCGCTGTGTGATCCGCGTGGTGGACAAATCCAGCAAGGGGCCGGGCGTACTGGTCTCGCGCGCCGCTCCGGAGCTGGTGATGCGGCTGTTCGAGCAGGAGGTTCCGGAGATCTACGACAGCACCGTGACCATCAAGGGCTGCGCGCGGGAAGCCGGCGAGCGCACCAAGATCGCCGTGCAGAGCCGCGACCGCGATGTGGATAGCGTGGGCGCTTGCGTGGGCATGAAAGGCATGCGCGTGCAATCCATCATCCGCGAGTTGCGCGGCGAAAAGATCGACATCATCGAATACTCCGAGGATGCGGTGACCTTCGCCACGCACGCATTGAGCCCGGCGAAGATCAGCCGCGTGACCATCGTCGACGCGCTCGAAAAGCACATGGAAGTGATCGTGGACGATTCGCAGCTTTCGCTCGCCATCGGGAAGAAGGGCCAGAACGTCCGCCTGGCGGCCAAGCTGCTTGGGTGGAAGGTGGACATTAAGAGCGAAGAGGAGAAGCGCCAGGAGGTGGAGTCCGCCATGGCCGCCCTGGTCAATCCGCCGGAGCCGGTGTCCGCGCTGATCGCGTATGGCTTGAGTGAAGAACTGGCCGGGATGCTGGCGGGGGCCGGGGTGAGCGTGATCGATAAGCTGGGCGGCATGACGCCGGAGCAGTTGCAGGAGATTCCGGGCATCGATCCGGAAATGGTGGAGAGCATTCGGGATTCGGTGACCGGTTACTACAGCCAGTTTGAAGAAGCCGCGCCGGCGGCGGCCGAGGACGAAGCCGCAGCCGAAACCGAGGCCGAAATCCCAGACGGTGAGCCGCTTGCGGCGGAGGCCGTCCCGGCGCCCGAGGTGGAGGCTGCCGCTGAACCCGCGGCGGAAAGCGAAGTGGAAACCGCGGCGGCCGCGGAAGCCGGGGAACCGCAAGACATCGAGATCGCGGGCGAGTCTGATACCATAATAGACTCGGGGCGCGTTTCTCACGACGAGTCGGAAGACAGCGGTTCGCAAAACGAGTGAGGTGCGTCTCGCAAGACAGTTTTGTATCTATGAACAAGATTCGTATTAATGAGCTGGCTCGGGAGCTGGAAGTCAAAGCGCACGAGATTCTGGACAAGCTCCCCGAGTTGGGCGTAACCGAGAAGAAGACCCATTCCAGCTCGATCGACGAAGACGTCGCCATCAAACTGCGGCGGTTCTTCGGCCATGAGGTTCCCGAGGAGTACGCGGAACCGGAAGCGCGCGCCGCCACGCCTCCCGTGCCGCCAGCCCCGGCAGTGGAGACGTCGCCGGCTCCGGAAGCTGCGCCGGTTAGCTTGGCGGGCCAGCCGTCCGCCCCCGCTGCCGCCGTAGAGCAGCCCGCCGAACCGGCTGCCGGAAAGACCGCGCCGGATCGTCCGGCAGGCCGCTTGGCGCATCCCATTCGTCCGCCATTGGCAGGCAGTTCGCCGTCCGGCGTTCAGCCCGCTGCGCCCGCGGCCCCACGACCCGCGCCCGCGCCTCCGCCCACAATGCCCCCGGCGGCGGTGATTGCGCCCGGCCGCCCGACGCCGCCCGTGGCCCGGCCCGTACCGCAACCGCGGCCTGGCCAGGTGCTGTCCGGACCGCGTCAACCGATGCCGCCCGGCGTCAACGAACCCCTATCTCCATCGGCTCCGATTCTCACCCGGCCCGGTGTGGCGGCGCGCGCGCCAATCGCGCCGGCATCGGGGGGAAGCCCCGCCCTACCGGCGGCGCCCGGAACTCCCATGCCCTCCGCGCCCAGACCACCTGCGCGCCCACTTGCCGGGCAGCCGGCTGCGCGTCCCGTAGTGCCGCCGCGCGCGGATTTGGCGGCCAGGCTAAGCCAGCCCCGCGCCGCCGCTCCCGGCATGCCCTTATCTCCCGCGCCGGGCCGTCCTCTCAGTCCTGGCCCCCCGCGGCCGCAGAGCGCTCCAGCCCCCGGACAGCCTATTTACCAGCCCCGCGGACCGCTCCGTCCGGGCCAGCCCGCCGTCCTCCGCCCAGGCCCGGGTGCTCCGGGTGTCCGCCCAGGCAGCCCCATGCGCCCCGGTGGCGGTCCGCGCCCCATGCATCCCACGACGTCGCGTCCCCGGGGTATGGAACCAGCGGTCGCGCCGCCCCTGCCAGATCAGCAGCGCCGCCCCGGCAGCAATCGCGGCCGCCCGCAACAGCGCGATCGCAGCGCCGAGCCGGAAGAGAAGATTCTGCGCCCTTCGACGCGCCGCCAAGCCTCCTCCGGGCCGCCCCCGGTCAGCCGCGAGATCACCGTTACCGAAGGCATCACGGTCAAGGAGCTTTCCGAAAAGCTGGATGTCAAGGCCGGCATCGTCATCAAGAAACTGATGGACCGCAATATCCTCGCCACCATCAACCAAACCCTGGATTCCAAGCTGGCGACCGATATCGCACGCGAGTTCGGCGCATCCACCAGCACAATTACTTACGAAGAGGAATCGCAGCAAAAAGTGGAGGTTGCCGAAGAGCAGAAAGACCTGCTCAAACGGGCCCCCGTGGTCACTATCATGGGCCACGTGGATCACGGAAAGACCTCGCTGCTGGACGCCATCCGGGAAGCCAACGTGGCCGGCAAGGAGGCGGGCGGAATCACCCAGCATATCGGCGCGTATTACGTCGAGAAAGACGGCCGCAAAGTGGTTTTCATCGACACCCCCGGCCACGAGGCGTTTACTCGCATGCGTGCGCGCGGCGCCAAGGTGACCGACATCGTGGTGCTGGTGGTAGCGGCCGATGACGGCGTGATGCCCCAAACGCTGGAGGCCATCGACCACGCCCGCGCGGCCAAGGTCCCCATTGTCGTCGCCATCAACAAGATCGATAAGCCCGACGCGCAGCCGGAGCGCATCAAGCAGCAACTCGCCGACCGCGGCTTGCTGGCCGAGGATTGGGGCGGCGATACGGTGACGGTGCCCGTCTCCGCCAAGATGAAGATCAACCTGGATCTGCTGCTGGAGATGATTCTGCTGGTGGCCGATCTGCAGGATCTCAAAGCCAATCCGGCCCGCCCGGCTTCGGGCAACGTGCTGGAAGCCAAGCTGGATCGGGGCCGCGGCCCAGTCGCCACCGTGCTGGTGCGCAACGGCACGCTGCGCGTGGGCGACTATTTCATCTGCGGCGCGGTCTTCGGCAAAGTGCGCGCCATGCTGAACGACCGCGGCGAACCGATTCGCGAGGCCGAGCCTTCCACGCCCGTCGAAGTGTTGGGTCTGGAGTCCATGCCGGAAGCCGGCGACGATTTCCAGGTAGTGACCGACACCGCCAAGGCCAAGCAGATCGTGCTTTTCCGCGAAGCCAAAGTGCGCGAAGCCACCCTGGCCAAGAGCAGCCGGATCACCCTGGAGATGTTGCACAAGAAGCTGGCGGCGGGCGAAGTCACCGAACTGCCCATCATCCTCAAGGCCGACGTGGGCGGCTCCGCCGAAGTGCTCAGCGATACGCTGCAGAAGCTGTCCAACGATAAGGTCAAGATTCGCGTGCTGCGCTCCGGCGTGGGCGCAATCAACGAGTCCGATGTGCTGCTGGCCTCCGCGTCGGATGCCATCATCATCGGCTTCAACGTGCGCCCGGAGCGCAACACTACGGCTTTGGCCGAGCAGGAAAAAGTGGATATCCGGCTGCACACCATCATTTACAACCTGACCGACGAAATCAAGAAGGCCATGACCGGCCTGCTGGAACCGGTGTACAAGGAAGTCTACCGGGGCAAGGCCGAGGTGCGCGACACTTTCCGCATTACCAAGGTCGGCAACGTGGCCGGATGCCAGGTGCAGGATGGCTCCATCACGCGCGACAGCGAAGTGCGCCTGCTGCGCGACAACGTGGTGGTCTACACCGGCAAGATCAGCTCGCTGCGCCGCTTCAAGGACGACGTCAGCGAAGTGAAGAGCGGCATGGAGTGTGGCATCACGCTGGAGAACTACGGGGATATCAAGCAGAACGATATCATCGAGGCGTTCGTCACCGAGCGCGTGGCCACCGAAGTTTTCGCCTGAGGCGCCGTGGCCACGATCGGTGTGCTGACGCTCGAAATCGTACTGGAAAACTCGCACTCCTTGAAGGACAAGCGCCACGTGGTGAAGAGCCTGAAGGACCGGCTGCGCGGCAAGTTCAACGTGGCGGTGGCGGAGATCGACTGTCAGGATCTGTGGCAGCGGGCAGTGGTGGCGGCGGTGACCGTGTCCTCCGACCACGGCCACGCCCAACAGGTATTGCAGTCGGTCGAAGACGAAGCGGCCGCGCTGCTGGGCGCGGAGCTGACCGGAGCGACGGTCGAATGGATGTGAAAAGACGGTGGCTGGTGGGAGGTGGCTGGTGGATGGTTGTTGTGCTTCGCCACCGACCACTAGCCACTATCCACCAGCCACGGGTTTCCCATGGATGAGCATCGTTCCCGCCGGGTTTCCGTAGCGGTCAGGGAGGAACTTTCCGAGATCGTCGGGTTTGAGCTTTCCGATCCCCGCCTGGCCTTGGTGGATGTTACAGACGTGACCGTGAGTCCGGACTCGCGCCACGCCATCGTCAAGGTCGCCCTGGGCGGGGACGAGCACGAGCAGCACCAAGCCATGGCCGCCCTGGAGCATGCCCGTAACTACCTGCGGCATGAGTTGGCCAGCCGGTTGAACCTCAGGAGGATTCCCGAGCTGCATTTCGAGCCGGACCACTACCCCGACGCCGCCACGCGGGTCGAGATTCTGTTGAAGAGGGCGAAAAAAAAGCGTGCGTCTACGGAAAATCAGCCCTAAAGTCAAACAAACTGTGGTAGTTTTGTTTTTGTTGACGGTGGGGCGGTGCGCTTGGCCTGCCCAGGCCGCCCGGGAGCTTTTGCGCTTGGAACAGAGCGCCGAGGCCATGGGCTCCGCCTATTCCATAGCCGTCTATGGTTACGACCGGGATCAAATGGAGGGGGCCGTCGAGGCTGCCTTCGACGAAGCGCGGCAACTGGACAGTATGCTCTCCAACTATAAGCCCGACAGCGAGTGGAGCGAGGTGAACCGTGAGGCTGCCCGCCACCCGGTGCGCGTCTCGCCCGAGCTGTTCCAGTTGCTGGCCGACTGCCAGGAATACAGCCGCCAGAGCGAAGGGGCCTTCGATATCTCGGTCGGGCCGCTGATGAAAGTCTGGGGCTTCTACAAAGGAACCGGCCACCTGCCGCACCGCGCCGAGGTGATGGCGGCCATGGCGAGCGTCGGCTACCGGCACGTACATCTGGACCCCGCTGGCCAGTCCATCAGCTTCGACCGGCCGGGCGTGGAACTGGACCCCGGCGGCATCGGCAAAGGCTACGCCGTGGACCGCATGGTCGACGTGTTGAAGCGCAAGGGCATCGCCATTGCGTTGGTGGCGGCCTCCGGCAGCAGCATCTACGGACTGGGCGCGCCCCCCAACGAACCGCGCGGCTGGCGCATCACCATCCGCGACCCCCGCAACGAGCGCGCCAGCGTAGCCGAGGTTTTCTTGAAGAACGAGTCGATGTCCACCTCCGGCAGCTACGAGAAGTTCTTTCGCGCCGAAGGCCACGTTTACAGCCACATTATGGACCCCCGCACCGGCTATCCGGCGCCGGGCATGTTATCGGTTTCGCTCATCACCCCGCGCACCATCGACAGCGAGGCCTGGGCCAAACCGTTCTTCATCAATGGCCGCCAGTGGGCGGCGCAACATAATCCCCACCGATTTCGCGCTTTCTTTTGCGAAGACAGGACGGAACAGCCATGCGCGTGGCTCCCATGACAAGCCGCTTTTTGGATGCGTGCAAGCGCAGACCCACCGACGTTCGCCCCGTATGGTTCATGCGCCAGGCGGGCCGCTATCTGCGCCAGTACCGGGAGATCCGGTCGAAGCACGACATCCTGGAAATCTGCAAGCGCCCGGACCTGGCCGCCGCAGTCACCTTGCAACCGGTCGAAATACTGGACGTGGATGCCGCCATCATCTTCGCCGATCTGCTGCTGCCCGTGGAGCCCATGGGCTTGAAGCTGCGTTTTGCCACCGGGGAAGGCCCGCGTATCGATAATCCGGTCCACACCAACGCCGACGTGGATAGCCTGTCCACGGCCAATACCGATGACTTGGGCTATGTCGGCGAGGCCATTCAGAGCGTGGTGCGCGCGCTGGCGGGCAAGGTGCCGGTGATCGGGTTCGTGGGCGCGCCGTTTACCCTCGCCAGCTACATGATCGAGGGCGGCGCGTCGCGCAATTACATCCGCACCAAGCGCATGATGTATTCCGACGAGATCCTGTGGCGCAGGCTGATGGGCAAGATCGTGGACGTGCAGGCCCCCTTCGCCAGCCTGCAGGTGAGCGCCGGGGCCCGCTGTATCCAGGTCTTCGACAGTTGGGTGGGGGCGCTGGGACCGGACGATTACGTCCGTTTCGTGCAGCCCTATTCGCGCGCGCTGATCGAGCGCATCCGCGCGACCGGCGTGCCCGTGATCCACTTCGGCACCGGCGCTTCGGGCTTCTTCCGCGAGCTGCACGCGGCCGGCGGCGACGTGATGGGAGTGGACTGGCGCGTCAATATCGACCAAGCCTGGACGGACATCAGCTATCGCTCGGCGGTGCAAGGCAACCTGGACCCGGTGGCCCTGTTCGCGCCGCTGCCGGAGTTGAAGATGAAGATCGCCGAGCTGCTGAAGCGCACCGGGACGCGGCCCGGTCACATTTTCAACGTGGGTCACGGGATTTTGCCGGAGACCCCCGTGGAGAATGTGAAGGCTTGCGTGGAGATGGTGCGCGAGTTCAAGCTGTAGGTGGGACAGGACTCCGGCCTGTCCTCTTGCCTGTCACCGACTTGTCTCGAGGCTACTTCTTCTTGAGCTCGTCGACGTCCCCTAACTCTAACGAACTTGCAAGCTAAATGCACGGCTTCAAGGGAGCCCGCTGCACTCCTGGCAAGGGACACCACCGAACAGACTGTTCTGCACCCAACATCTACCCGGCCCACGCCGGTTATACTGAGGGTATGAAGACGGCGGTCTCCATTCCGGACGATGTGTTTGCGGGCGCAGAGCGGCTGGCCAAGCGCACCAAGAAGTCTCGCAGCCGGTTGTTCAGCGATGCCGTTAGGGAATACCTGGCGCGGCACGCGGCCGAGGAGGTCACCGAGACTATGAATCGCGTTTGCGCCGGGTTGGAGCGCTCGACTGACGAGTTCACTTCCGCTGCCGGCCGCCGTATTCTGGCGGGAAGCGAGTGGTGATCTCACAGGGCGAGGTCTGGTGGGCCGATCTGCCCGCTCCCACCGGGTCTGGGCCGGGGTTCAGAAGGCCCGTCGTCGTAGTGCAGGGCGATGCACTGAACCGCAGCCGGATCGCCACTGTCGTTTGCGTTCCGCCGACCAGCAATCTTCGATGGGCAGACGCACCGGGCAACGTCGCTCTTCCGGCGCGCGTTACTGGTCTGCCGAAGGATTCCGTGGCGAACGTCTCTCAAATCGTGGCTCTGGATAGGGACCTTTTGACCGAGCCCGCAGGCAAGCTTCAGCGTGCAAAGCTGGAGTTGCTATTGGCAGGGATTGACGTCGTGCTCGGAAGATAGACCAGGCACCAACCGGGACCACCTCGCACAGGTCACGCTCCGGGGCCTCAAGCGGTGCCGGTCCACACCAACGCCGACGTGGACAGCCTGTCCACGGCCAATACCGATGACTTGGGCTATGTCGGCGAGGCCATTCAGGGCGTGGTGCGCGCGCTGGCGGGCAAGGTGCCGGTGATCCACTTCGGCACCGGCGCTTCGGGCTTCTTCCGCGAGCTGCACGCGGCGGGCGGCGACGTGATGGGAGTGGACTGGCGCGTGAATATCGACCAGGCCTGGACGGACATCAGCTACCGCTCGGCGGTCGAAGGCAACCTGGACCCGGTGGCGCTGTTCGCGCCGCTGCGGGAGCTGAAGATGAAGATCGCCGAGCTGCTGAAGCGCACCGGGACGCGGCCCGGCCACATTTTCAACGTGGGCCACGGCATCCTGCCGGAGACGCCGGTGGAGGAGATGCTCCGCTAGTTCAAGCTGTTAGGGGCGCCAGAGCCGCCTGAAAGGCGGCTGCGGCCAAGATTGGCCGCCCTCCAACTGCGGACTAACTATCGGCAATTAACTTAAGAGTAATTGTCTGCCGTCCCTCCTTCCGACTATGATTGGGTCGTAATGAGGGTTCCCCGCAAGATCGCCGCACGCGAACGCGGTCATGCCGTTCTGGAAACGGCGCTGATGCTGCCCTGGGTGTTGTTTCTATTCGTCGGCGCCTTCGATTTCGGGTTTTATAGCTACGCGTTGATCAGTACTCAAAATGCCGCGCGCGTAGCGGCCTGGTACACATCGCAGAGCAAGTCTACCGCCGCCGACGCCGCCACCGCCTGCACTTACGCGCTGGCGGAACTTCAAGCGCTGCCCAATGTCGGCACATCCGTGACGACTTGCAGCGCTTCTCCCGTGGTGGTTACGGCGACCCAGGTGACCGGCGTCGACAACGCGGAGGCCTCGCAAGTGAGCGTAACCTACACCAGCCCCCAATTGATACCCATACCCGGCGCCTTGCCCGGCAAATACACATTTGACCGGACGGTCCAGATGAGGTTGGTGACGCAATGACAAGACGGCGCCGGTCGAGGGGCAGTACGGTCCTTGAATTCGCGCTGGTAGGCGTCCCGATGATCCTTGTTTTCGTCTCGATCGTCGAGATCGGGCTCGCCATGTGGACTTATACGACCCTTGCATATGCCGCTAAGGAACTCAACCGCTACGTCGCGGTTCATGGCAAGCATTGCTCCAGCGGCACCAACAACTGTGCCCTCACGGTGGGCACTGTGGCAACGACTGCCGAAAGCTACGCCATGGGCCTAAGTTCCAGCACGCTCAATCTGACGTTGACTTCACCCAGCAAGACCTATAACTGCAACCCGGTGTCGAGTTGCACGTCCAATAGCAACGCGTGGCCGCCGGCTGCCGACAGCACGGTGGGCACCCTTATCCAGGTCCAGATGCAATACCAGGTCAACACGGTGTTGCCGGTGATGTGGCCGGGGTCCAAAGGGGCCAATTACGGAGGTTACAACTTATGGGCATATTCGGCACAGCGAGTCTTATTCTGAGGGAGTTATGCGACTGAAACACGGGCGCGAGCGAGGGCAGGTGCTGCCGCTGGCCACGCTTTTAATCTTCCTTCTGTTGGGCATGATCGGATTTGCCACGGAGACCGGGCTGGCGTTCTACACGCGGCAGCAGGCGCACGCCGCCGCGGAATCGGCCGCCATGGCCACCGTACTGGCGGCGATGTCCAGCGTGAGCGGAAACTCGGTCACGTGCAGCGGGTCGGGAACCTCCGGGACGCAGTGCTCATCGACGGCCACTGCGTGCACCTCGTCTCCCAACAGCCCGCCCAAAACCAACCTGGACAACGGTTGTCTCTTCGCCAAGCAGAATGGCTTCGCCGCGGCGACCGGCACAACCGTCAAAATCACAGCCAACAATACCACTCCGGCGCCGGGCAATCCGAATGTTGCGGTGCTGTACTGGGCGCAGGTGTCGGTCGCCACCCGCCAGGTGCAATTGTTCTCCGAACTCTTCAGCAATTCGGGCTTGGCCACCGGCGCGCTCGCCACCGCCGCTCTGGTTTCGAACGGGGCTCCGACCGGCTGCATATACGTGCTGAACGCAATCGCCCAGAGGGCCTTCGACGTAGAGGGATCGGAAGTCCAGACTACCTGCGGAATCTATGTCAACTCCAGCGCTACCGTGGCTCTGTATATCGGCGGTAATCCGCCGGGCGGGGCGGGCAGCCCTGCCATATCGGCCAGTTCCATTGCCATTGTTGGAAACTACCAGAATGGCGGCCAAGGTACACTCGTTCCCAATCCCGTCACCGGTCAAACGGCGGTGACCGATCCGCTGGCTGGTCTCCCGGAGCCCACGCCGGGCTCTTGCACCGCAACCAACTACAACTTCAGCCAGGGCACGACCATACTTTACCCCGGCACCTATTGCGGCGGTATCCACATCAGCGGCGGCAACGTAACCTTTTCGGCCGGCCAATACATCATGTTGGGCGGCGGACTGACGATCGATAGCGCCAGCACTACGGCCACCGGCTCGGGGGTATTCTTCTACAACACGTCTAACAGCAGCTACTCATACGGCACGTTGACCATCAGCGGGCAGCCCAATGTGACTTTCAGCGCTCCAACATCCGGCACCTACCAGGGTATATTCTGGTTCACCGACCGGGCTCAGACTTCCAACAGCCAAAACCAGATCAACGGGGCGACCACCGCTACCATCCAGGGCACTCTCTATATGCCTACGGTTCCGCTGCTGTATACGGGAGAAAGCTCAACCGGTACTTATACGGGGTTGGTGGTGAACACGCTGGAGATAAACGGTTCGACAAACTTCAAGCAGGATCCTACGGGTCAGTACACGGGACTTAGCGGCGGCGGCGTTGCGGCGTTCCTGATCCAGTAGCCGCATAGTCGAGTCACACGCGCCAGAACCAGCCGCGGCGGTACATGCCGTACGCGATCAGCCACAACAGCGCCGTGTAGGCTGTTGCGTAGAGCAGCGACGCGTTCATTGGCGATGCCAGCGGCACAAACACGGCGCGGTACAGCGGTCCACGCCAATGCAGCGCTCCGAGCGCTTCATCCAGCAACTCGGAAATCATATAGACGGTGATGGCGTTCATACCCATGATGGTCAGCGGCTTCACGGCGCGCTTGAAGCCGCGGACATCCACCAGCCATAAGCAGATGGCGAAGACCACGAAGTCCAATCCCGCCATGAGCAGCGCATACGAGCTGGTCCAAAGCTTCTTGTTGATGGGCAACCAGATGGAGGCGAGCAGTCCCAGAGCGATGAGGACGGCGCCGCTCCCCAACAGCCAGGCGGTGCGCGCGGAGAGTTGACGCCGCATGCGCAGAATATGGCCCGCCAGGATGCCGAACAAGGCCGTGGCGATAGCGGGGATGGTGCTGACGATGCCTTCCGGGTCCCAGGTTTTGGTGCCCGCATAGTTGTGGCTGCCCAACACGATCCGGTCGATGTAATTCGCTAAGTTGTGCCCCACGGCGAGGTCGCCGGCGCCATAGCCGGGAACCGGAACCAACTTCATGATGAGCCAGTAACTCGCAAGAAGAGACCCGATCCAGATGAGTTGGCCCCGCACTCCCGTGGTCAGATAAATAACCGAGGCGATCAGGTAACAGATGGCAATGCGCTGCAAAACGCCGAGCAATCGCTGTGTCGACAGGCTGAACGGATAGGCGTAGACCACCAATCCAAGCGCATACAGAATCGCGGCCCGCCGCAGCACCTGTGCGAATAAATGCCCGCGCGCATCGCCCGCCGCCATGCGCTTGCCGAGCGAAAGCGCGATAGCGACGCCCACGATCCACAAGAACGAGGGGAAGACCGTGTCGGTCAACGTCCAGCCGTTCCACTCGGCGTGTTGCAGCGGTCCGTAAGAGTGCGCGCCGTCGCCGGGGGTATTGACAAGCACCATGAGCGCCATGGTGGCGCCGCGGAAGACGTCCAGCGAGACGAGTCGCGCCGCGGTAGGTTGTGGCATCCGATCCATGTATGCAAGGTAGCAGAAATTCGGGGACATCCCGGCCGGGGCAAGTGTCGGCGCGCGGGACTCTTTATTTTATTGCTATTGCACCGGAATCGTGACGGTGGCGCTGGTGCGGCCCCCTTGCGACAGCACCAGCGGCGCCTGCGGATTCGGCGCGATGCCGCTGGGAACCATGGCGTTCACCTGATAAAGGCCCGTGAATCCGGGGCTCAGGCCGGCAAAGAACACGGACGCGTTGACGCCGCCGATGGTGGCCGTTACCGTATCGTTCGCCCACGAGAGCGGCGAAGGCGGGACCGGAAATCCCGCTACCGCGCGCGGCGTGGCGTCCCCCAAACCGGTGCAGTAAATCACCACGGCGTCCCCGGCGGTGGCCGCGTTGCCACCGCCCGCTTCGGCCTGCGATCCATCCGGATGCACGATTACCACGATCCCGATGCCTGCGCCGGTTTCCGACTGCGAGAACACGCCCGGCTGGGATGAAACCATGCCGACCGGTTGCGGCGCCGAGATGGCGTTGTTGCGGAACACCACGATGGGCACGCTGGTGTTGACCACCAGATCGAACGGCAGCATGGCGTTAATCTGAGTGGAGACCACCGCCAGAAGAGGAACCGTCTCTGCCCCGATCATGGCCCACGTTCCGTCGAGTTCGTTGGGCAGCGGGAATCCTTGCGCCGCCAGCAGGCCCGCCGCATCGGTGAAACCCGTGCCAAAAATGGAGACGATGGTTCCGGGCGCGACGGGAGTTTGCAAGCTGAAGCTGGCGGCGTTCAGCACGCCACCCACGGCCACCTGGGGCGGAGCCTCGCCGGGCGTCTGGACCGTCAGTCTCACGGTAACCAGTTGGACCGGGCTCGCGGCACTCGGCGAAGTGATCTGAATCAGGCCATAGTAATCGCCCGCCGTCAAACCAGAGGGGTTGGCGGTGACGGTCACAGTGGTTCCGGGCTGCCCGGCCAGGACCGATCCGGTGGAGGGCGCAATGGACAGCCATGCGCCGCCGGAAGTGGTCATCACCGACGAGGCCCAGTTCAGCGTACCTTGGCTGCTATTCGACAGCACAAACGTCTGGGTGGTTGACGTAGAGCCGGTGGCCGCCAGCGAGAAGGTCACATAGGTGGACGACAAGGCTATCGCCGGGCTGACCCCAGGCTGCACCTGGCGGACGCGGCGGTTGCCACTGTCGGCGATGTACAGGTTGTTTCCGGAATCCAGCGCCAGGCCGGACACCCCCGCAACCGATGCGGCCGTGGCGGGTCCGCCATCGCCCGAGAACCCCCACCCGCCGTTGCCGGCGTAAGGGCCGATGGTGCCGTTGGCGGTCACCTCCCGCACGGTACCGTTTGCTCCAATGTAGAAATTCCCCGCCGCGTCCACCACCACCGACCATGGAGGGTCCAGACCCGCCGATGTGGCGGGCCCGCCGTTGCCGGAGGCGCTGGTCTGAGCGTTGCCTGCTACCGTGTTGATGGTGGCTCCGGCCGGATCTACTTTCCTCACCCGGTTGTTGTTGGTGTCGGCGATATACAGGCTCCCGTCGGGCCCCGTCCTGATATTC
>Ga0224558_1000167_pt1 | contig 75692 bp, 49 predicted proteins | sample 714S32024metaG_FD_180682 | JGI IMG/M metagenome (GOLD analysis project Ga0224558, IMG submission 180682) | Peat soil microbial communities from Stordalen Mire, Sweden - 717 S3 20-24 | ecosystem: Environmental > Terrestrial > Soil > Wetlands > Peat | place: Sweden: Norrbotten County, Stordalen... | reverse complement strand
CCTGGACGACTTTGCAAATAACTCCTTTGTTTTGACGACTTTACAGCGCAACCCTGTCTGTAACATCAAGAAAACAACGACTTTGCGTCCAAAGTACGGGTGGGGGTAGGCCGTTCAAGCATTAGCTATGCCGTCGGAACAAACCAAAGCCCCGAAGGGGTGCATGAAAATGTAATGCCGGTTTCTTGGTTATTTTGCAGGAGGCTCATAGGATAGCGGAATTCAACGCTTCAATTTGTTCATGATCACAACCAGCATCCGACCGACTTCGTTGGATAGGGATTCGGCTTCGAGCAGGGATTCTGGTGAGCCGAAGCCCAAACCCGCGCAAAAATAATTTGCGTCTGGACCTCATTCCCTACTACCTACTCCCTATTCCCTGCCTTTATCCCGGAGGCCAGGTGAGGGGACGACCGCCTAGCAAGTGGACGTGGAGATGGTCGACGGTCTGGCCGCCGTCATCTCCGGTGTTGACCACCAGGCGGTAACCCTTGACCAGGCCCTTCTCGCGGGCTACCTCGGAGGCAGCCCACAGAAGGTGTCCGAGCAGCTTGCCATCCGCCTTATCGGTGTCGTCCATCGAGGCGAGGTGTTCACGTGGCGCGACCAGGATATGGACGGGCGCCTGGGGGTGAATGTCGGCGAAGGCGTAGCAGAGCTCGTCCTCGTAGACCGCCTTGGAGGGGATGCTTCCGTCAACGATTTTGCAAAATAGGCAACTCATAGCGACACCAGTGTACAGGAACGGGAGAGTTTCGTGTACAAAAACGAGGGAATTCAGCATCCCTGTTAAAAAAATTCAATGGTTATGGCCGGGCACGATCTTCCCTCCTTGCGGACCCCTGCGTCCGGAAATGGTAAAGATGCCGTCGTCTTCTGGCGGGGATGTTTCCGATTGCACAGCGCGCCAGTCAGCTTGGTGGGAGACTTTCTATAGAAGCGCCACACGCGCTTGCAGAACAAGGAGGAGATCATGCCCCAAAGCCTGCATGCCCAAGCAGCGGAAATGCATACGAATGCGGCCTATGCACACGCAGCCGCCGGATGTGAACACAGCACAGGAGATCACATCTCCACTCAGGACCTAACCAGGATGGCCTACGACCGCTCCCAGGAAGCCGCCCGGCTTTCAAAGGCGATTGCAAAGGAATCGCTGGAACCCATGCAGACCTGAGACGCGTCAACTTTGCCACGGAGGCGCCGCAACAGCAGTCTTGCGCGGTGAGCTTTTGTTGCGCGAGGATTTGAAGCTCTTCCCCTGTTCCATGCGACTTCGCGATTAATCATCCCTGCAAAAGAAATGTCCTTGCGCCGTCCCTAAGGGACTCCGGAGTGAATTTGTGGAATCCGCTTTCCCCGCGCTAAAGCGCGGGGCTAATAAACACTGCGCCTACGGCGCGCTTATCAGGATATTACTTATTATTCAGAGATTCCCTTACAGACCAGAGCAGAGCTATCTCCGCCTTCCTTGCTGATAGAATTTCTTATGGAAACCATTCAGTACAATCTTCCGCAAAGCCGCATTCCCCTTGCCTGGTACAACATTGCCGCCGATTTGCCCAAGCCGATGGCGCCTCCGCTGCACCCTGGAACACTGAAGCCGATTGGGCCCGACGACCTGGCGTTGCTGTTTCCGATGGCCCTGATCATGCAGGAGGTAAGCACGGAGCGGGAGATTGAGATTCCCGGCGAAGTGCGGCAACTGTACGCGCAGTGGCGTCCCTCGCCTCTGTTCCGCGCGCGCCGGCTGGAGAAGGCGCTGGATACGCCTGCGCATATTTACTACAAGTACGAAGGAGCCAGCCCGGCCGGCTCGCACAAGCTGAACACCGCCGTGGCGCAGGTTTATTACAACAAAAAGGAAGGCACCAAGCACATCTCGACGGAGACGGGAGCCGGCCAATGGGGTTCTGCTGTGGCCATGGCCTGCGCGTTTTTCGGGCTGGATTGCAAGGTCTACATGGTGCGGGTGAGTTACGACCAGAAGCCGTATCGCCGCGCGTTGATGGAAGCCTTTGGAGCCTCGGTGACCGCCAGCCCGAGCAATGAGACGGAGTCGGGCCGGGCGATTCTGAAGGCGCATCCGGACTCGAACGGATCGCTGGGGATTGCGATTTCAGAAGCCGTGGAGATAGCGGCGAGCGATCCGCACACCAAGTACGCGCTGGGCAGCGTGCTGAATCACGTGCTGCTGCACCAGACAGTGATTGGCCTGGAGGCAATCGAGCAGATGGAGTTGGCGGACGATGATCCAGATGTGATTATCGCCTGCGCCGGGGGCGGATCGAACTTTGCCGGCCTGGCGATGCCGTACCTGGGCCGCAAGATCAAAGGGCAAAGCAAAGCGCGCGTGATTGCGGTGGAACCGGCTGCCTGCCCCAGTATGACCAAAGGCAAATTCGTTTATGACTTCGGCGACACCGGGCACCTGACACCGCTGGTCAAGATGCACACGCTGGGAAGCACCTTTGTTCCTCCGGGAATCCATGCGGGCGGGTTGCGCTACCACGGCATGGCGCCTCTGGTGTCGCACGTGCTGGATTTGGGATTGGCGGAGGCCACCACGGTGCAGCAGTTGGATGCCTTTGCGGCGGGGATACAGTTTGCCCGCGCCGAGGGAATTATTCCCGCGCCGGAGGCCAACCACGCTGTAGCCGAGGCGATTGCCGAAGCCGTTCGCGCCAAAGAAGAAGGAAAACAGCGGACGATTCTCTTCAGTCTCAGCGGGCATGGGCACTTCGACATGCAATCGTACATTGCCTACCAGGCCGGGAAACTGGAGAACTACGAGTATCCGGAAGAAGAGATTGCGATGGCGCTGGCGGGCTTGCCTGCGGTGGGATGAAGCAGGGAGTAGGGAGTAGGGAGTAGGGAGTAGGGAAAACGGACAATAAAAATGACCTGCGGCCAGCTTGAGGGCGCAGGTCATTTTTATTGTCATTATGAAGCATTGGGTCGAGTGGGCAGTCCCACCCTAGTTCACCCCAGCGAGCAAAGATCACTCGCCGGGGACCCCGATAGCGACAAAAACAAGTACGTCGCGAGGGTGGGGCACCCAGAATTGTATCTTCTTTGCGAAAAGCGCTAAGGAACCTCTGATCAAGTGCTTCTATTGAGCTTGCATTCCCTCAGGGGCTAAAGCCCACCGTATATTTTTTACATTTGCGGCACGGCTAAAGCCGTGCCCTTTCAAAACCGCGAGTGTTTCCGTAGCCTGATATACCGTGGTCAATTCACGATCAGCACAACGGTGGTGGTCTGGGTAAGGCCGGTGACGCCGTTGCTGGACTGCGCGGTGACGTTGATATTGTAGGTTCCAGCCGGGGTCGCCGGATTGGTGGGCGGGCCGTGATTCAAGTAGTAGTAGCGGGGATTGCAGGCGGTGGTGCCCAGCAGAGTGACCAAGCCGACCAGGGCCAGGAGCGAGAGCCGGCTGAGCCAGCGGCGTCGGCGCGCGCCAAAGGCCAGACCGCCTAGAGTCAGAGTTCCCGGCAGCAGAAACGCCCAGGCGATGGGGTTGGACCGTTTGCCCTGATCCGGCGAGGCCGATGCTGTGGAAGCGGCGTAGGTCTGAATCACCATAGTACTGGTGGGCGGGCAGGCGGAGGCGGGCGAACCACTGGGACAACTCTCGGGTGTGGTGGAGAGAATTTCCAGATTTTCCGGTGTGGCGCTGCAGGTTGCACCGTCGGGAAGTCCGGTGCAGGCGAGGGTTACGAACATGGGGGCCGTCAACGTGGAGGTGAATTCCACCGATGGGGCAATGGTAATAGTGAACGAGCCTGCTTGGCCGGCCGTGAGGGTAAGGGTGTTGGCGGCAGTGGAGGAGGGGATGAAATTGGAGACGCCAACGGTAAATTCGCACTGTGTGGTGACGCTGACGGCAAGAGCCGGTGAAGAAGTCGAAGCCACATAGATGCTGCCGACGGCTGGAGTAAAGATCGCGGTGAGGCTATGGCTGCCGGCCGCCAAGTCAACCGAGGGACTGGCTGAGCCTGAGGAATTCAGCGACACAGACCCCAGTTGAACGGCCGGAGTAACGCCATTGAACACGTCGTTGATGGTCACGGTCCCAGAGGTGACCGGGGCTGCACCCGCGGCCACGGTGACCGTAAGAGGCTGCACACAACCGCTCAGGGTTCCGGCGGTCAGCGTCGTAGTCGTAGATGTGCCAGCGGCATACGCCAACTGAGGCGCGACCAGCGCGATCATCAATCCTGCAATCAACACAAGCCGCGAACCGCGGCAGTTTATGCCTCTCACTTGCACCTGCTCCAAAGATCAAAATCGAATGCCGCCCGTCTGACGCAGCACAGAATCCTATTGTATCCGGCCAGGGCGGACCGGAGCCAACCGGGGCGTGGCGAACTGCGCCAAAATAAGCCCGTGGCAACCCCTGCAATGGTTGGACGCGGAGCGGCAGGATTGGGAAGTGGGGGGCGGGAGTGAATTACCGGTAGCCGGAAGAGGGCGCAATTGAGGCGCACAGAACGGGAACAGTGGTATGCTTTGGCCATTCAATCTCCTCTCGAACGCAAGGCTTTAAGCCAAGCGAGAGTGTGGCATGAAGACTTGTCCTGTATGTGACACGCCGTATCCGAATCAGCATGCAACCTGCCCCACGGACGGGGCGATGCTGATTGAGACGCGGGAGCTTGCGCCGGGCCAGATCGTGCGCGGCAAGTATCGCACCGTGCGCAAGCTGGGCTCAGGCGGGATGGGGGTCGTCTACCTGGCCGAACACCTGTTGCTTGGCGGGCAGTTGGCGCTCAAGTTTCTGGCCGTCGAATTGAGCCACAACCCTCAGTTCATCAAGCGCTTCCGGCAGGAGGCGCGGGCCGCTTACCTGTTGCGCCACCCCAATATAGTCGAGGTTGTCGACCTGGACCAGGACGAGGACGGCAACCTGTTTATCGCCATGGAATTTGTGTCCGGTCCGAGCCTGCGTTCGGTGCTTCAGGAGGCGCCACGCGGCCTGCCCGTGGAGCGCGCCCTGCACATCGCCCGCGGCCTGTGCGCCGGGCTGGCCGCGGCCCACGCGCGAGGCGCCGTCCATCGCGACATCAAGCCGGAGAATATCCTGCTTGGTACGATGCCCGACGGCAGCGAGCAACCCAAGGTTCTGGACTTCGGCATTGCCGCCATGGCCGAGGGCATCACCAACCTGAGCCGCACCCACGGGTTGTTGCTGACCCCGGAGTACGCAGCGCCGGAGCAGTGGCGAGGCACGGCCGCCGCCGAGCTGGACGGCCGCACCGATCTTTACGCCCTGGGCGGGGTGCTCTACGAGATGCTCACCGGGCGAACCCCCTTCCATGCCCAGAATATGGAAGGCTGGATGTACCAGCACTTGCAGGGAGTACCGCAGCCGCTGGAGCGATTGAGACCTTCGCTGGCCAAGGAGCATCCGGGGCTGGAAGCGATTGTCATGCGCCTGCTGGCCCGCGAACGGGAGCATCGTTTCCCCTCGGCTAAAGCCTTTCTGGAAGCGATTGCGCCCCAGCAGCCCGCGCCCTGCCCCGTAACCGTGGTTGAAAAGTCACCCGCGCCGGTCTCCAGACCGCCTTCCCGCTCCGCTTTCTCGAAGTGGGTTTGGGCAGCGGCTTTGGCCGTTGTTGGACTGGGAATCTGTGCCGGGGTATGGTTCTGGCAATCCAGGCCTGCAACGGTTGTTCCGGTGTTCACCCCGGGCGGAGGCACTTACGCCCAGGCACAATCAGTGACCATCACCGATGCAACCCCGTTCGCCACAATCCACTACACAGTGGATGGCAGTACGCCTACGGAGGCGTCGCCAGTCTACAAGCAGCTCATCTCGGGGTTGGCCAGCGGAAGCAAAATTCGCGCCATAGCCACAGCCATGTTTCGGGCGCCTAGTGTTGAGGCCAGTGGCATGTATATATGGACTGGAGCAACCCTGCTCGCCGCCAAACCTCCTGAACCCAGCGCGTATGATCTGGGCAAATCCGCCTATGACAACAAGGACTACACACAGGCGCGGACGCTTTTCACCCAAGCCTGCGACGGCGTCAATATGAATGCCTGCACCTATCTCGGCTACATTTATGCGAACGGCCTCGGCATCCCGCCGGACGCAGATATGGCACGCAAGATTTACCAGAAATCATGCGATGGAGGACACCTGCGTGGTTGCACCGGCCTAGGCACCGTATATCAGGAAGCTGGAGACATCAACAATGCGCGCAAATACTTCAAGCTAGCTTGCGACGGAGGAGTGAAAGATGCGTGCGAATACCTGCGTGACGTGCAATGAGGCGGAGTGGCAAATATGATGGGTTGCGCCGGAATTTGACCCGCCCGGAAGAAGAATCCTCCAGGGAGTTTATGGGAGCACGCGATGCGTAGAAGCGGATTAGGAGTGTGGGCGCTGGCTGCGGCCATGGCGTTGGTAGTTGTGCCGGGGATTGCGCAGCAGGAGCGAGACAAGGCCATCCATGAGGCCAATGACAAGACCGCGCAGGAGGCTCGGAACAAGGCCGCGCTGGAGGATGCCGGCAAGATCTGGACAGACCCTGAAACCCGTTTGATGTGGACGAAGAAGGATAACGGAAGCGATGTGAACTGGCAGAAGGCGCGGAATTATTGCCAGAGCCTGCGCCTGGGCGGTTACTCCGACTGGCGCTTGCCGGCTATCGACGAATTAAACGACATCTACGATCCAAAAGTAAATATAGCGGGACAGATGGGCAGCGGCAGCCAGGCAACCTGGCACGTGAAGGGCGACCTGCAATTGTCCGGCTGGCAATGGAGCAACACGCAGGGAAATGCATCCTGGCAGGCGTGGCTCTTTCTGTTTGCCAATGGAGCGCGGTACTCCTCTCCGCTGACTGGCAGCGGCCTGGACCGCGTGCTGTGCGTGCGACCTGCGGAGAATGAGGCAAACAGCATTGTTCCTTGATTCTTTTTCCGCAACTTTTGTATTCCGGGGCGGGTTTATACGGAATTACGAGACAGATTTTGCGGGTTGAATCTGGAGGGTCGCGATGATTGCAAAATACCGGGCAAACATGGCGTTGGTGGTAGCGGTGTTGGCGCTGGGCGCGGGGATGACCTGCGCACAACAGCAGGCGCAACCTCAAGCACAACAGCAGGATGAGGGACCGATTTTGCAACCGAAACCAAAGCCCAAACCGGTGGTGCAGTCCACGCTGCAAGTGACCTGCGACCTGGCCTGCAAATGGACGCTGGACGGCACGGCGAAAGGAAACATTGCCGCCGGAGCCACGGTGAATGCGAAGATTTCTCCCGGCCAGCACGCTGTGGCAGCCGAGACCGAAGACGCGCTGGACAAGGCGGAAAACGAGATCAAGGCAAAGGTCGGCGGACAGACTATCACGCACATCTGGCTCCAGCCGGTGCGCGACGCTCGCCTCAAGGCCGAGCAGGAGGCCAAAGACAAGGCAGAGCAGGAGGCGAAGGACAAGGCCGATGCGGAGGCCAAAGCCAAAGCTGAGCAAGAGGCACAGGCAAAGGCCGTGCAGGAAAAGCGGGACAAGGCCCTGAAGGAGGTCCAGGCCAAAGCGGACCAGGATGCGAAAGACAAGGCATTTCTGGAAGCAAGAGACAAGGCCTCGCAAAAGGCACAGGCCAAAGCAGAACAGGATGCACACGATAAAGCCGTACGCGATGAGTGGAACAAAGAACAACGGGAGCGCGGGCAGGTTGCGCAGCCGGATACTACGGGCGGAGTGTGGAGCGATCCGGCAACGGGATTGATGTGGACCAGGAAGGACAATGGCTACGCCCTCAGATGGCAGCCGGCGGCGGAATACTGCCGCAACCTGCAACTTGGGGGATACTCCGACTGGCGGCTACCGACGATTGACGAATTGAAGAATATCTACAATCCCGCAGCCCGGGCAGCCTGCGGCCTTGAGGGCCACGCTGTTTGCCAAATCAAAGGCAACATTCGGCTCACTTCCGGGGTGGCGTGGAGCAGCAGCGGCACAGATCGTCCGCAGTTCATGCGCGGTTTCTATTTCCGCGGCGCGGGCGAACCAAAAACGCATGTGCTGGAGCTGGACAAGCGCGGGGCCAATTACGATCGCGCGTTGTGCGTGCGGCGTTCCGGGCAATGATGCGGTGTGTCGATCAGTTTTTCTACCACGGTCTGGCCTTCACATTAGGGAACACTGAGGCCTGGTCTGCCTGTGGCCGCGCTGCGTTATCCTTAATAGTTTGAGGATTGTTTGAGGAGAACGCCATGAGCCAGTCCCCTGCCCGCCCCCAGCTTGCCCACCTGACCGCCGCGCTCGACGAGCTGCGCGCCAAGGGCACCTACTTCAAATTGCGCATACTGGATGACCAGCAGGCGCCTGTGTGCCACTACGATGGGCGCAAGGTGATCAACCTGGCCAGCAACAACTACCTGGGCCTGGCCAACGACCCGCGGCTGATTGAGGCGGCGCTCGAGGCGACGCGAAAGTTCGGCGTGGGCTCGGGCGCGGTGCGGACCATCGCCGGAACCATGCGCATCCACATGGAGCTGGAAGAAAAGATTGCGCGCTTCAAAAACGTGGAGGCCTGCGTGGTCTTCCAGAGCGGATTCACGGCCAACGCCGGCGCGGTCAGCTCGATTCTCGGCAAAGAAGACTTTATTCTCTCCGACGAGTTGAATCACGCCAGCATCATCGACGGAGCGCGGCTGTCGCGGGCACGGATTTTGGTTTTCCGGCACAAGGACACGGCGCATTGTGAGGAGCTGCTGAAAGAGGTGGCCAACGAGCCGGGCCACAAGCTGGTGATTACCGACGGCGTCTTCTCCATGGACGGCGACATCGGGCCGGTGGACAAGCTGGCCGCGCTGGCGGAAAAATACGGCGCCATCATGATGGTGGACGACGCTCACGCCTCGGGTGTGCTGGGGCGCAACGGGCGCGGGTCGGTGGACCATTTCGGGATGCACGGCAAGGTGGATGTGCAGGTGGGCACGCTGTCCAAGGCCATCGGCTGCCTGGGCGGCTATGTCTGCGGGACGCGCGATTTGATTGACTATCTCTACCACCGGGCGCGGCCATTTCTGTTTTCCACTTCGCATCCGCCGGCGGTGGCGGCTGCGTGCATGGCCGCCTTCGACATTCTGGAACAGGAGCCGGAGCGCATCGAGCGGCTATGGACGAATACGCGTTACTTCCAAGGCGAGCTGAAGCGCGCGGGCTTCAACGTGGGCGGAGTAACTACTCCGGCCAGCGAGACTCCGATTACGCCGATTATTATTGGCGACGGGCGCAAGACGATGGAGTTTTCGCGGGCGTTGTTTGAGGAAGGCGTGATGGGAACCGGGATTGCGTTTCCGACAGTGCCTGAAGGCAAAGCGCGCATCCGCCTGATTCTCACCAGTGAGCACACCAAGGCGCAACTGGAGCAGGCGCTGGAGACGCTGGAGCGGGTAGCGAAGAAGATGGGGATACTAGGATAGGAACATCATGATCGCTCATCTGCGCGGAAAGCTGATTTTCAAACAGCCCGGCCAGGCCATCGTCGAGGCGGCCGGGGTAGGCTACGACGTTACGATCTCCGTGCCCACATTTACGGCGCTGCCCTCGGTGGGCGCCGAGGCCGCCTTACACATTCACACTCACGTCAGCGACGATCAGATTGCCCTCTTCGGCTTTCTCGACTCTCAGGAAAAGCGCCTTTTCGAGCGGCTGATTACGGTGAGCGGCGTCGGCCCCAAGCTGGCCGTCAAGATGTTGAGCGGACTGTCGCCGGAGCGGACCGTGCAGGCCATTCGCGGGCAGGACCACGCGCAACTGACGCGGATTCCCGGCGTGGGCAAGAAGCTGGCCGAGCGGTTGGTGGTGGAGCTGAAGGACAAACTCGACGACTTTGCCGTTGCGCCCGTGCCATCATCCATCCAGGGGCCGGCGGCGGAAGATGTTCTCTCGGCGCTGGTCAACCTGGGCTATCAGCGTGTTGCCGCCGAAAAGGCGATTGCGCAGGTAGTGGCCAAGGATGCCGCGCTGGGGGCGGATTTCGACGGGCTGTTCAGAGGCGCGCTGAAGGTGATCCGGTAGCCACCTGCGTGGGTCTGGCGGCTTTCGGCGGTTGTTGCGTTACACTTCTCTTGTCATGGTTTCTAAACGCAAATCCACATCCATCGCAATACCCGCTCACCTTCGCCCCGAAGGGCTTGCTTTTCTGCGCAATCTCAAGCGGCACAACGACCGCGCGTGGTTTACGCCACGTAAGGCCATCTTCGAGGCGGAGTTGAAGGAGCCGATGCTGGCCATTATCCGCAAGGTCAGCGAGGCGATGGAGAGTTTTGCGCCGGCCTATGTGCGGCCCGCGGAAAAATGCCTGTTCAGGATTTATCGCGACACGCGCTTCAGCGGCGACAAGACGCCTTACAAGACGCACGTGGCCGCGTGGTGGATGCTGGATGGGTTGAAGAAGACCTCCGGTGCGGGATTTTATTTTCACGTGGACGCCAAGGAAGTGATCATCGCCGCCGGAGCATGGATGCCGGAAAAAGATCAACTGGCCGCCATACGGCATTGGCTGCTGGAGCATCACGCGGAGTTTCGCAAGGTCTTGCGGACGGCGCCGATTCGGAAGACCTTCGGCGAATTTGAAGGCAACGCACTGACGCGGCCACCGAAGGGGTTCCCTTGCGAGCATCCGGCTATGGATTTGATCCGATGCCGGCAGTGGGGACTGAGTACCTCGCTGCCCGCCTCGGCGGCGCTGAAGACGGATTTTGCGACCGTGCTGGCGCGTCATTTCCGGCTGGCAGCGCCGGTGGTGGATGCGCTGAATACGCCGATCCTGGCGATGTTGACGCCGCGCAAAAAGGTGCTTTTCGGGCTGGATTAGGGTTTGAGGTTTCCCACCCATTTCACAAAGAGCGTGAAATGGATGGGGCACGGGAACACCTTTCCTAACGAGATTTTCAGCGAAATACCAGAGCAAAACCAGCAATTCCGGGCAAAAATGGGAAAATACCGAGGAAAATCGTATAAAACCCACAGAATAATGGGAAAAACACTCCTTTTTGCCTTGACTTTGCCTATTCAAATGTTGCAAGGTAACGAACGACGGGTACTCCGACCCGCATGAATACAAGGGTTTCACGCAATCGTTGCCTGACTCCCCCCATGCGGAACGCATTTCGCGGCGGATTCCCAGGCAAGACCGGCGCGCCCCAGGGCATGTCCGAAAAGGAGATCAGACAATGGCATCAGGATTGACGAAAACGGCACTGACTCGGCTATTGGCCGAGAAACTGGAACTGACCAACAAGCAAGTGGCAGCCTTCCTGGACCTTCTGGCAGAAACGGCCATCAAGGAAACCAAGAAGAACGGCGTATTTGTGATTCCCGGCATCGGCCGGCTGGTGAAGGCGGAGCGCAAGGCCCGCATCGGACGCAACCCGCAAACCGGCGAAGCCATCAAGATCAAGGCCAAGACGGTGGTCAAGTTCCGCGTGGCCAAGGCCGCCAAGGACACGATCGCCCCACCGAAGAAGTAGTAACCCTGGACCGAAGATTAGGGGAGAAGCCTCAAGAGCTTCTCCCCGTTTTTATTTCGCTGAATCCCTGGGCACGAACGCGCGCACAATCATCGAGAGGCCAAAGCTAAAGATGACCACCTTGATCATGAGCCAGTTGTTATAGCTCCAGGAAAAGAAGGCCAACGCGACGAAGATGCCGATGGGGTTGATCTCGGTGATGAGCGCATGGAGCCATTGCGGTTTGCGGCCAGTGGGCTGGGGAGCGGAGCGCGAAAGAATCGTGCGCAGGCGCGGGAAGAGACGCGGCACTGCGCGCATGTAATCCCGGTAAGGCTGGCCAAGCTGGCTGGCGAGGAAAGCTTCTTCCGCGAAGATCAGGCGCACCTGAAAGGCCGTGATAAGAACCGCGACAAAGAGCGCGCCGGTGGGCGGCATGAGGAAGGCCATTGCCGCGAACATGCACCAGGAGCCGAGATAGAGCGGGTTGCGCACGTAGCGATAGGGTCCGTCGGACAGCACCGCGCCAGCCTTCATCTCGCCGTGGTTCACCGTGGCTGAGCCGAGATATGCCGTGCCCCAAATACGCAGCGCCGCCCCTTTGGCAGCGATCAGCGCGACCACGACGATCACCAGCGGCGCTGCGGCGGCACAGGAGACCATTCCTGTCCGGCACATCTGGAGCGCCAGCCAGGCCCACAACGGAAAGCGATTCCCGATGCCCCAAAGCTCGATCCACGGCGCCCAGAAACCCAGCGTGAGGATCACCGAGATGATCGCCACGCGCAGACGAAACTCGATCTTGGTTGCTCCCATGCACAACTCCCTGGGCAGGAGTGTACCATCCCACCTGACAGAGATTACGCAATCGGGTAGGCGCTAGTTCAACGATCCTGCGGCGCTGCTGCAGGAGAAGGGCGCAAGCTGAATCTGCGCGCAGTGTTCCTCAATAGATCAGCTTGAGCGAAAACTGAATCTGGCGTGAGTTACCGGCGGTCTTGCTGATCTCGCCGAAGCCTGAGCCGGTGAGAATGTTCGCGGGCAGGCCCATGGTGACAATGTTGAAGAGGTTGAAGAACTCCGAACGGAATTGCAGGTCCATGCGTTCGGCTCCGCTGCCGCGGCGGCCGAAGGGTGTGTCTTTAATGAGCGCGAAGTCGAAGTTATAAAAAGCCGGGCCGCGAAAGGTATTGCGTCCCAGCGTTCCGAAGCGGCCCTGATTTGGACCCGTGCCGCCCGCTACATGAATGGGAATGCTGAAGAAGTCCGAAGCATTGTTGGCGCCTTCGCCGAAGTAGTCCTGGCGGTTGTTGCGCGCGGTGGATAGATGCGGCACGGCGATCTGGTCGGGGCGATCCACTCCGTTCGATCCGGCGCCGGTCTGCTGGATGCCGCTGAAGACGGTGAAAGGCAAGCCTGAGCTGATGCCGGAAATACTCAACAGCTCCCAGCCGCCGGTTGCCTTCTTGCTCACGGGGCGCAGATAACTTACACGGTCCATGCGCAAATCCTGGGCCGCGCTCAAGCCGAAACTATGGTTCACATCGAAAGACGACGGACTTTTTTCCGCACGCATGTCATAGGGATTCTGCGGAGGGCTGCCGCTGATCACTCCGCTGGCGTCGTCGATTGACTTACCCCAGGTGTAACTCGCCTGAATGCCCGGACCGCCATGACGCACGGTTCCGGCGAGCGAGGTTTGCAGCGCGTGGTAAGTGGAGTGGGCGTCCGCGACGATGACGTTTTCCACGCCGAAGCCGCCGATGACATTGCCCGAGCTATCGAACAGCGTGTGCGGCGCAAAATCCGGTGTGGCTCCGGGATAGGCGTTAGGGAAACTAGAGCGTGGAAGTTTGACGCCGGCCGTTCCCACATAACTCGCGTTGGCGGTGAGATTGCCGAATTTACGCTCCAGGCCGGCTGTCCAGGTGTATAGAGTTCCGTTACCGAAGGAGCGGTCGATGCCACTGAGATTCAGGTCGCTGACGACATGGCCCAGGGTCAGCGCGGCCACGTCTTGCTCATAACGATTCACATCCATCACCGTGTTGGGCGCAATGGACTTTGTGGCTCCGGCTAGAATGTTGACTCCGTCGGGCGTGTAGGCCTTAGGCAGTTGCGCAGGAGTGAGCTTGAAGCCGTACGGGATGGGCGCATTCGAGGCCGAAAGTAGGCGCGGATAGACCGCGAAGGGCGTGGAGCCGGTAAGGAAGTTGTCCTGCCAGATATTGGGAGGAATGAACATAATGCTGCTGCCGGCATGAGCCGAAATCTTCTTGCTTACCTGCCAAGTAGCCTGAAGGCGTGGCTCCCAGGCATTCCAGTCCGTCTGGTAGCCGGGCTGAGGGTTGATCACGAACTGCTGCACGCCGTTTACGGTGAGAAAGCTGGAGGTGCGATGGGCGCGTTCGGTGATGGGCGTGTATAGATCCCAGCGAATGCCGTAGTCCAGCGTGAAGCGGCTGCTGACCTTCCAGGTATCTTGCAGATAAAAGCTGAAGTTGTTGCGGTTGATGGCCGCCGGACCCATATGCTGCCCGCCAGAGACCTCCGGAGGCGCGATGGCCACGGTGTAGATAAACGGGCTGCCGGAGAGAAAGCTGGAGAGCGTATCCGGCAAGGGATCACCGGGGCTGATATTGTGCAGGCCGCTCTGGGACGAAATGGACTCATCGGCATAGGCCGCGCCGCCGCCAAAATCGTATTCGCCGTTGGGGCTGATGCCGAAGTAAGTAGTATCGCGATTGAGCCGCGCCTCGAAGCCGGCCTTGAAGGCGTGGTGCGCGGTGGCAAGGGAGAAGTTTTGGCGGCCCTGAAAAAGATTTCCGTAGGATTGCATCACCGACCCGGCCGCGGAGTTGAATGCCTCAAACAAGCCATCGCTGAATTTAATGGCGGGGTCGGAGCGGTTGGGCGTGGGAAAGCCCGGCGTGGAACGAGTGATACTCACCGAGGACTCGAGCAAGAGCCGCGGAGAAACGGTGCGCGTGTAGGTTGCCACCACGTTGCGCTGGTGGTCAATGTACTCGATGCCGAAGGAGGGATCGATAGCCGTCTGGTCGGGATTGGTGGTGGGGCCGGTTAGATTATCCCAAGTGAATCGCGCGAGGAACTGGTCTTTGCTGGAGAACTTGTGATCCAGCCGCAGCGAGAACTGGTTGGCGTCGGTGGCTACCTTCGATGCCGTTGCATAAGTGTTTGCGCCAAACGGACCAGCAGAATCATTTGGCAAGGGATAGCGCGCCAGCACCGCGGCAATGCCTGAATCGACTGGCACATAAAGAGTGTCAGTGCTCGTCGCTTTGGTGACCGGGTCGACATAAGTCACGAGGTCGCAAACGTAACCGCTATGCACGCAACTCGTATTATCGGGCCGCTGATCAGCCGTAGGCACGGCCATCACCTGCGTGGTGCCCAGCACCTGGCGGAAGCCCTGGTACTCAAAGAAATAGAAAGTGCGCTTGCGGCCGTCATAGACTCGCGAAATAAAAACCGGGCCACCGCTGGTGAAGCCGAACTCGTTGCGGCGGAAGGGCGGAATGCGGCCGGGATAGACCGGGGTGGGATGGTCGAAGTAGTTGCGCGCGTCAAAGGCGGAGTTGCGCACAAACTCGAAGAAGGAACCGTGAAAGCCACTGGCGCCAGAACGGGTGCGAATGTTGGTGAAGCCCGCGGCGCCGCGCCCGATCTCGGCCGGCATCCAACCGGAGTTGGAATCAATGCCCTCGACCGCATCCACGTTGAAGTTGGTGAAGGTGGCCCCGCCCATTTCCGGGTCGCTGGTGTCGGCGCCATCCATGGCGAAGGTCGCCTCAACGCCGCGCTGGCCGTTGATGGCGAACTGCGCGGTGAAGTTGGTTGCGCCGTTGACGTCGGTCATGGTTCCGGCGGCCAGCAGCAGCAAGGTGCTGAAGTCGCGTTTGTTAAGGGGCAACTCACTCACCGCCTGGCTCGACAACTGCTCACCGCCGGTGGCGGACTGGTTCTTGAGCAGAGCGACGGTGAGTTCGCCGCGGCTGGAGAGAGTCAGCACAACCGCGTACGCGGCCGGCGCCAGATCGATGGGCAGGGCGTAGTCGAAGGTGCGGCCATCCGTCTTCACGGTGAGCCGGTACTGGCCTTGAGGCAGAGCCGCCAGGCGGAAGCGGCCATCGGAGCCCGTAACGGCCTCGGCTTGCGCGCCGTTGCCGGCCAGCCGGACCTTGGCGGCGGAGATGGGCGCGCCGCCTGCGTTGCGCAGCACTCCCTGCCAAACAGGCTGCGCGGCCTGCTGTGGCCACGCTTCTGTCGCCAGAAGAAATGGTGCAGAAAGCGCCAAAACTAAAAATGCCTTGCGGATGCAGCCCACATTGGGGCTTGCAATTTTGCGTTCGCCGCCCAACAGGATGGAGAAATTACATCGATGAATGTCCGGCATTTTGATCACTTTCAGATTCCGCGGAGCATGAAAGTTATTTTAGGCGATCCAGCCGTTCATCAAGACAGCCAACCGAACTTTGGTGTCAGCTTCTACACTAATTGCAGCTTATGATTGGCCGGGAATCGAGCAACGATACTATTGCCGCCGTCTCCACGCCGCCGGGGCGCGGGGGCATCGGGATTGTGCGGCTGAGCGGACCTGATGCGGCGTCGATTGCCGCGCAACTGGTGCGGCTACAGCAGCCGTTGGAGCACTCGCGCGCGCGGCTGGCTGATGTGCTGGATGAAGACGCGGGCAGCGATGCAGAGCGCATTGACGAAGCGGTGGTCATCTATTTTGGTGCTCCGCACTCTTATACTTCCGAAGATCTTGTTGAGATTGCAGCGCACGGCTCGCCGGTGGTGCTGGAACTGCTGCTGAACCGCGCACTGAAGCTGGGCGCGCGGCTGGCTGAGCCGGGCGAGTTTACCGAGCGCGCATTTCTGGCCGGCAAACTGGACCTGACGCAGGCTGAGGCAGTCCGCGACTTGATCGAGGCGCAGACGCTGACCCAGGCCAGGCTCGCCGCAAGCCAGATGGGCGGCGCGCTCAGCCGTCGCGTGGGGCCGGTGAAGCAGTCGCTGGTGGAACTCATTGCGCTTCTCGAAGCCGGCATCGATTTTGCCGAGGACGATGTGGAGCTGACGACGCAAGCCGAGATCGCCAGCCGCATCGATGCACTGACGCCGCCGCTGGCCGCGCTGGAAGCGACCTTTGCACGCGGGCGCATCATTCATGACGGGCTGACGCTGGCGATTGTAGGACGGCCCAACGTGGGCAAGAGTTCGCTCTTCAATTGTCTTGTCGAACGCGATCGGGCTATCGTGACCGCAACCCCCGGCACCACGCGCGACACCGTCACCGAGCGGATTTCGCTGGAGGGAATTCCGCTGGAGCTGGTGGATACGGCCGGGTTGCGCGAGGGTTTGCGCGAAGGCCTGGAGGAAGCCGAGCAACTGGGCATCCGCCGAAGCCGCGAGGCATTGGCCGACGCCGCGCTGGTGGTGGTGGTGCTGGATGCGACCGAGCCTCTGAACGACGAGGAGCGACGGTTGCTTGCTGCTGTTGAGGGCCGTCCCGCGCTGGTGGCAGTGAACAAATGCGATCTGATTCGGAATTTATCTGAAACCAACAGGCCGCTGCCTGATTGCGGCGATCTGCCCGCGGTGGCCACCTCCGCGCTCACCGGCGAAGGGATTTCTGAGCTGCGCGGGCGCATTCTCGAGCTGGCCACTGGCGGAGCCGCCGCCGAGCCGGGAATGTTGACCAGCCTGCGCCACCAGCAGGCCATCGCCGCGGCACTGGCGGCACTGGCCGACGCCGCGCAGGCCAACGCCAACGCGATTCCCCACGAGATGATTCTACTGGACCTCTACCGTGCTCTCTGGGCGCTCGATTCACTCACCGGCCAAACCACTCCCGACGATATTCTGAATCTGATTTTTTCGACGTTCTGCATCGGGAAATAGACCGGCCTACTTTTAAGGAACCTCTGATCAAGTCATTGTTGCGGTCCAACATTCCCTCAGGGGCTAAAGCCCACATTCATTTTGTTGCCTTTGCGGCACGGCTAAAGCCATGCCTTTTCAAAACATCGACCTAATCAGACGTTCCTTAGGACAGCAGATATTGCAGCAATGCCATGCGAATATACAAGCCGTTCTTGGCCTGACGGAAATAAGCGGCCCGGGCATTTGCGTCCACATCGGGGGCTATCTCGTTAACGCGCGGCAAGGCGTGCATGATGATGGCCTGCGGCTTCATCCGGTTTGCCGTCTCCGCATTGATTACATACACATCCTTGACCGCATCATAGTCCGCCTGCAAGGCGAACCGCTCTCTTTGCACGCGGGTGATATAGGCAACATCCGCCTGCTCAATGACGCCTTCGAGACTTTCGCTCTCGTTGAACGTAATCCCTTTCTTCGTCAGATACTCGCGGTACTGCGGCGGCAGGCGCAGCGACAACGGCGAGATCAGATCGATCGTCACACCGGTGTACAGGCAAAGCAACGGCAGCAGAGAATGAATCGTTCTCCCGTACAGCAGGTCGCCAACCAGCACGACACGCAATCCGCTCAACCAGCCAAGCTCTTTCTTGATGGTGTACATATCCGCCAGCGCCTGGGTCGGATGCTCACCAGCGCCATCCCCCGCATTGATGATGGGCACCGGAGAGTTTTTCGCCGCGGCCTCGGCCGTCCCCTCCTCGTAGTGGCGAATCGCGATGACGTCGGCATACCCGCTGACCACGCGAATGGTGTCGCTGATGCTCTCGCCCTTGGTCGCCGAGGAATTGTCGCGAGCGTCTTCGGCGGACAGTACGCCGCCGCCCAGCTTCTGCATCGCCGCCTCGAAGGAAAACCGCGTTCGTGTGCTCGGCTCAAAAAACAGCGTGGCGAGAATCCGGCCGCGCAACGGGCCCGTCAATGCGCGAAAAACGTCGTCGCGCTCCATTCGATTCGCCGATTCGAAGAGCCCCAGTAGGAACTCCGAATCGTCAAACTGCCGCGTGCTGATTACGTGCTTGAGCTTTTCCATCAGGGCAACCTTCCCTCAGTTTGCCGGGTAAACTTTTCCTCCCAGCACGGTGTACGTCACGCGGCCAGGCAACGTATATCCCTCAAACGGAGACCAGCCGCACTTCGTTTTCAACTCTTCGCGCCGAATTACGGTTGGCGCGTCAGGATTGAGAATTGTGAGCGAACCGAAATATCCCGGCTCGATTACGCCAAATCCTTTACCGAAACCATGAGGAAGAAACTCCTTCACAAAGGAACCCGGATTGTAGCTGCACACGCGCGCAATATCCCTGGCAGAAAACCCGTGCTCCGCCATCAACCACGTTGCAAACGCTCCATAAGTGTCTAGGTGGGGCACGCCACTCTTACCACCCATCTTATCCTCAGGAGTATGGGGGGCGTGGTCGGTGGCGAGATAGTCCACCAATCCCTCACGCAGCGCCGCGATCAACGCCAGCCTGTCTTCTCTGCCACGCAGAGGAGGATTCATTTGCAACCACAGACGATTCTCGTTCGTCAGCATGGTGTCGTCGAAGAACAGGTGGTGCGGAGCAGCCTCGGCCGTAACGCGAACTCCCCGCGCTTTGGCCGCAGCGATCTTCTCCAGGCCGCCCTTGGTTGAATAATGACAGAGCTTGCCGATCAGGCCATATCGCTCAATCAGGTAGATCGCAAACTCCGTCGCCGCGATTTCAGCCCTGGCTGGGCGCCGCTGCTCATGAGTCGCCGCACCCTTGCTCACTTCGAGAATCGCAGGGTCTTCGCAGTGGAAGCTGACATTCTTGCTGCGATACTTCGCGATCACCTTTTCAAGCTGCTCCCGCGAAGAGAAAAATAAATCTCCCACCGACGGCCCCATGAACGCTTTATAAGGCACATTCCGCGTCAGCGGGCTGGTGTGCGGCCCAATTCCGGCATATAGCGTCACATGCACAGCGGACTTCGCCGTCAATTTTTCCTTTTCCGCATACTTTGCATCGTCCACCGGCGCGACGGGATTGTTCGGCATGTCCGCAACATGCGTTACTCCGCCATGGATGGCCGCGGCAGAGACGGTTGCAAAGTCCTCTATGTAGACTTGCGATTGGCTTGCATCTTCGCGCGCGTGAACATGCAGATCGCCAAAGCCGGGGAGAATAATCTGACCACGAAGATCAAGATCGCTATTCCCCGTTGCTGGCCCCACCTTCTCAATCAACCCAGTCTCGGTATTGATTTCTATCGCGCCCTCAAACTCACGATCATGATTTGCGATCCTTCCCTCAACGCGCAGCATGTGCGGCCTTTCTCGCAACGTTGATCTCATCGCGAAGATCACGCGCCGCCGCCGCGGGATCCTCACTGAAAAGAATCCCCCTTGAGCTGCTGATCAAAAGCCCCTTGCCCTGAGCGTCCAGGCCGGCGGAAACAACCGCTGCCACATCGCCGCCTTGCGCGCCCACTCCTGGCACAAGAAACGGAATCGTCGGGGCAATCGCCCGTATTCTTCTCATCTCCTCCGGATAGGTTGCCCCGACAACCAGCATGCAGTTGCCCGCGACATTCCATTCGGTGCTCACGCGCATCGCAACCGTCTCCCACAACGGCCTGCCGCCAGAGTCGAGGTCCTGGAATTCGCCTGCGCCGGGATTTGATGTCCGGCACAAGATGATGCACACCTTGTCTCGCCTCTCCAGAAACGGAGCCAGCGCCTCTTTGCCAAGATACGGGTGCAGCGTAACCGCATCAAAACCCATCGCATCGAAGATGGAAACCGCATACCCGCGATTTGAATTTCCAATATCGCCGCGTTTTGCATCGCAGATTGCAGGAATATCAGGATGCTCACTGCGCAAATACTCCATCGTCAGCTCGAGTTCCGCAATTCCCTGCGATCCTTGAAACTCGTAGAACGCCATGTTGGGCTTGTACGCAGCAACATATGCGTGAGTCTGCTCGATGATCCATCGATTAAAGGCAAACAGCGGCCATGCATCGCCGGAGAAGCGTGCGGGAATGCGACTGAGTTCAGGATCCAGCCCAACGCAGAGCAGCGATTCAACCGCCTCCATTCTCCGTTCGAATTTTTGCATCGCAGCGTTCACAAGTCCTCTATTCGAAGCCGTGCCGTTTAGCCCACGTACGTGGTTCCTGGAGCCAGTCGCGCACCGCCGCCGCGCCAGCCTCATCAATCATCTTGCTTTGCAGCGCGCTCTGCAGCACCGCCTGAAATGTCGTTGCCGCATGAAGCTGTATGCCTGCATTCTTGAACAACTCTACGGCCTCCCGGAAGCCGTAGCTGATGATGGCCACGCAGTCGCTGACCACAGCACCCTCGGCGCGCAGAGCCTCAATCGCCGCGATGCTGCTGCCCCCGGTCGTCACCAGGTCCTCAACCAAGACAACGCGCCGGCCCATCACGTCGCCGCCCTCGACGCGCTTCCTGGTGCCATGCTCCTTCAGCTCTTTGCGAATGAAGACCGACGGCAAGCGCATCGAAAATCCAAGCGCCGCGCTATGCGGAATCCCGGCAGCCTCAACGCCGGCAACGACATCGACTGGAATCTTTTGTTCGGCAATCAGAGCTTCAAAGCCGTGAATCACCTTCGCCCACTCTTCGGGCCAAAATGGAAACCGTCGATTGTCGCAGTAAACCGGAGACTTGATTCCGGACTTGAAGGTGATTGGCGCAGCAGGCAGAAAGCCCACTCCTTCAATCGCAATCAAAGCGTCCGCAATCTCGCGGCTTCGGGATTCATAGCTCATGCGCCAGCTCCTTGATTATGTTTCGGATTATGTTTCGGCTGGTTGTTTTGGGAAGCAGGAGTTGTGCCGGCGAAGATGCCGAACGGGCCGCGCTCTAGATTGTCCAGGCAGGACTCTGCCGGATCGAAAAAGGGCTCCGTGGGCATTCGCCAGACTCCCTATACGTTGAGTATATCGCATGGATTTCTGTGCCCGTCGGAGTCGTTGATGGCCTCGATCGCGGCAAAATACCGGCAAAGTTGCGCCTTTTGCGGCGATTTTGTCACAGACTTGACTTTTTACGTCGGGGAAGTAGTCTGGTGGTGTCAGCGCGCCTTTTTTGATCTGCAAATCTGCTTTACTTTGAATTTTGCGCGATTTTCCTCATCTGGATAGGAGATGATGGAAGAGAGCAATTTTATCGGCCGGCTATGGATTCCGTGGCCTGGTCGACTTGCCTCCGCTCAACCCTTTACGCTAGCCGGAATCTGTATGTACTGAAATCCGGCTACTTCAGCTTATTTTTCCACGGGAGACGCTCGTGACAATCAAGAATGTACTCCGGCGCCAGCCATGCAGTGAGGCATCATGTGCGGAATAGTCGGTGTCTTTGGGCATAGTGCGGTCAGTTCGGTTATCTACGAAGGCCTGTCCATGCTTCAGCATCGCGGCCAGGATGCCGCGGGCATTGCGACGTACTTTGAAGGCCGGTTTTACCTCGAAAAGGGGATTGGCCTGCTCACGGATGTCTTCAAAGCAGACAATATGGCGCGGCTGCTGGGCGATATGGGCGTCGGCCATGTGCGCTACCCGACTGCCGGATGCTCGTCGGTGGCCGAGGCACAGCCGTTTTACGTCAACTCGCCGTATGGAATTATCTTCGCGCACAATGGCAATCTGACAAACGTTTCGGAGATCGTCAGCAGCTTGTTCCAGATGGACAAGCGGCACCTGAACACCAACTCCGACTCCGAGGTGATGTTGAACGTCTTTGCGCATGCCATGGCGCAGCGCGGTTCGATCAAGCCCACGGAACTCGACGTCTTCTCCGCGGTCGAAGAGGTCCACCAGCGATGCCATGGCGGCTACGCGGTCATTGCCATGGTCGCGGGCGTGGGCATACTTGCCTTCCGCGATCTACATGGCATTCGGCCGCTGATCTTCGGCACTCGCGGCCAGGGCAAAGAGACGGAATACATGTTTGCTTCGGAGAGCGTGGCGCTGCAAGGGGGCGGATTTGCTCTGAACCGCGACCTCGCGCCAGGCGAGGTGATTTTCATCGACATGAAGGGCGCCTTCCATTCTTACGTGAGCCCATTGGCGCATGAAAAGACTCCATGCATCTTCGAATTCGTCTATTTGGCGCGGCCGGACTCGGTGTTGGATGGCGCGTCGGTGTATCAGTGCCGCATCAATATGGGGACGAAGCTGGCGGAAAAGATCCAGCGGGAGTGGCCACATCTGCCGATCGATGTCGTGATTCCGATCCCCTCGACGAGCCGGGTGGCGGCGCAGGAGATTGCAGCACAGCTGAAGCTTCCCTATCGCGATGCGCTGGTGAGGAACCGCTATGTAGGCAGGACGTTCATCATGCCCGGGCAGGCGCAGCGCAGGCTGTCGGTTCGCCGCAAGCTGAACCCGATTCCAAAGTTCTTTCATGGGAAAAATGTGCTGCTGGTGGATGATTCAATCGTGCGTGGCACCACGATTCAAGAGATTATCGCCATGGTGCGCGAGCAGGGCGCGAAGAAGGTTTATGTTTGCTCGGCCGCGCCTCCGGTGCGTTTCCCGAATGTGTATGGGATCGATATGCCGGCGCGATCAGAGCTGATTGCCAGCGGACGAAGCGTGCAGGAGCTGGCAAATGATATTGGAGCCGACGAGCTGATCTTCCAGGATCTGGAAGATTTGAAACAGGCAATTATCGAGGCTGCGCCCGGGCTCACGCAATTCGACACAGCGATCTTCGATGGAAAGTATGTCACCGGAGACATCACGGAAGAGTATCTCAACACCCTGGAACAAAAACGGAACGACGCTGCCAAACACACAGAAGATGTCGCGAGCTACATCACAAGAAATCTCTCCGCGCACCTCTAATGGTGCGACGGTGCGAATGCTGCCGGGGCTTTTGGCTCTGACGGAGTTCGAGGCTGCGCGGGTGGCCGCGCGGCTGCGCGCCATCGATGCCGCCGTGGACGCGGTCGAAGCGTCTTACCTGTACTTACTGCTTCTGAATAAAGAGTCTGAGAGCGGAATCGATCACCAGAGGCTGGCCGAGTTGCTTGGCGCCAGCGCGGAGTGCGCTACGAGCCAGTGCGTGTGGATTGCGCCGCGCGTGGGTACGCAGTCGCCGTGGTCGAGCAAGGCGACCGACATTCTGCACAATACGGGCTTTGCTGCGATTGAGCGGATTGAGCGCGCACGTGTGGTGCGCATCGATTCTTCCGGCGCAATCGATCTCCGGGCGCTCGCTGTGGCGTTGCACGACCGCATGACCGAGAGCGTTTTTTTCGAGAGCGCCGATGAGTTGCAGAAGCTGTTTGCTCCGCGGGAGCAGAAGACGCTAGGACATATCGACGTGCTGGGGCAGGGCGCGGCGGCGATTGCCACGGCGGATCGCGAGCTGGGACTGTCGCTTGCCTCCGATGAGATTGATTACCTGGTCGCGGAGTTTACGCGGCTCAAACGCAATCCTACCGACGTCGAGTTGTATATGTTCGCGCAGGCAAACAGCGAACATTGCCGCCACAAGATATTCAATGCAAACTGGACGATCGATGGTGTGAAGCAGCCGCGCTCGCTCTTCCAGATGATTCGCAATACCAATGAGGTGTCGGGCGAGGATGTGCTCTCGGCTTATCGCGACAATGCGGCGGTGATTCGCGGCGGGCACGGCGGAAGGTTTTTCCCTGAGCCTGCGGGCGCGGTCTACGCATATCACGAAGAAGATATTCATATTTTGCTGAAGGTAGAGACGCACAATCATCCCACGGCGATCTCGCCATGGCCGGGGGCAGCGACTGGATCGGGTGGTGAGATTCGCGATGAAGGAGCGACCGGGCGCGGAGCGAAGCCGAAGGCCGGGCTGTGCGGTTTCACGGTGTCGAATCTGAATCTGCCGCTGGCGCCGCAACCGTGGGAGCGAGTGTATGGACGGCCTGCGCATATTGCTTCGCCGCTGAACATCATGATCGAAGGGCCGCTGGGCGCGGCTGCGTACAACAATGAGTTCGGCAGACCGGCGCTGTGCGGATACTTCCGCACCTATGAGCAGTCGAGGGTGAACTCTGAAGGCGCGGTCTTCGGGTATCACAAGCCGATCATGCTGGCGGGCGGGCTGGGGAATATTCGCGCGGAGCACGTCGAGAAGGGCGCAATGAAGGCCGGCTATGCGCTGGTTGCGCTGGGCGGGCCGGCGATGCTGATCGGGCTTGGCGGCGGCGCGGCTTCCAGCAGCGCAGGCAGCGGAAATACGGATCTGGACTTTGCTTCGGTGCAGCGCGATAACGCGGAGATGGAACGCCGCGCGCAGGAGGTCATCGACCGCTGCTGGCAGCGCGGCAAAGAGAATCCGATTGCGTTTATTCACGATGTGGGCGCGGGCGGATTGTCGAATGCATTTCCGGAGTTGATCAAGGACGGCGGTTGCGGCGGGAGTTTCGATTTGAATGCGATTCCACGCGGCGAGGCCGGATTGAGTCCGCTGGAAGCGTGGTGCAATGAGGCGCAGGAGCGCTATGTGCTGGCGATTGCGCCGGAGAATCTGCAAATGTTCGCGGACCTCTGCGAACGTGAGCGGTGTCCGTTTGCCGTGGTCGGCACGGCAGAGCAGGGTTCCCATCTCACGCTCAAAGAGCATACGGCATCCGGAGAGGCGGGAAAAGCAATCGATCTGCCGTTGCAAGTTCTCTTTGGAAAACCGCCGAAGATGGAACGCGGGCTTGCACGCACGAAGATTTCCGCCGCGCCGCTCGATTTTGCGGGTGTAACTATTGCGGATGCGGTGGAGCGGTTGTTGCGACTGCCGGCGATTGCGTCGAAATCGTTCTTAATTACAATTGGCGACCGCAGCGTTACGGGAATGGTCGCGCAGGATCAGATGGTGGGGCCGTGGCAGGTTCCGGTGGCCGACTGCGCGGTCACGCTGGGCGCGTACGAGTCTTTGTGGGGCGAGGCGATGGCCATTGGCGAGAGAACGCCGTTGGCAGTGATCGACGCGGCGGCTTCGGCGCGCATGGCCGTGTGTGAGGTGATCACCAATCTGGCCGGCGTGGCGATCGGGTACGAGCAGATCGGTAAGCTCGGCGACATCAAGCTCTCGGCAAACTGGATGGCGGCGGCGGGCGATGGGCAGGAGGATCAAAAGCTTTTCGACGCAGTTCATGCGGTGGGAATGGAGTTTTGCCCGGCGCTGGGAATGACGATTCCGGTGGGCAAAGACTCGATGTCCATGAAGACCAAGTGGGTCGGTGAAGGCGGCGAGACGAAAACTGTAATATCGCCGCTATCGCTCGTTGTGTCGGGGTTTGCGCCGGTCAGCGATGTGCGCCGGACGCTGACGCCGCAGTTGTGCGAAGGCGACACGACGCTGATCCTGATTGATCTTGGCCAGGGGAATAATCGGCTGGGCGGATCATGTTTGGCGCAGGTGTACGGGCAGGTTGGAGATGAGGCTCCGGACGCGCCCGCGGCTGAGGTGATGAAGGCGTTTTTCGATGCGATGCAGCAGTTCAACCGCGAAGGCAAGCTGCTGGCGTATCACGATCGCAGCGATGGCGGATTGTTCATCACGCTGGTGGAGATGGCCTTTGCCGGGCGGATGGGGCTGGAAATTGATTTGCCGGTTGCGGGACTGGCAGAGCTATTCAGCGAAGAACTGGGCGCGGTGGTGCAGGTTGCTGCGAAGGATGTCGCCGAGGTGCTTGCGCGGCTGAGCGTCGCTGGCCTTGCGACTCAAGTGATTGGACGCGGCGTGCCGGGCAACGAGATTGCGATTCACGGCGGCTGCCAGATTGCGTATCACAACACGCGCACCGCATTGCACGCGATGTGGGCGGAGACGAGCTTTCATATTCAATCGCTGCGCGACAATCCGGAGAGCGCGCGGCAGGAGTTCTCGTTGCTGCAAGATGCCGAGCGGCCCGGACTTTCTGTTAGCGTGCCTTTCGATCGGGCCGAGCGGGTGAATGCGCCGTTTGTGCATACAGCGCGGCCGCGAGTTGCCATTCTGCGCGAGCAAGGCGTGAATGGGCAGGTGGAGATGGCCGCGGCGTTTGATCGCGCGGGCTTTGCTGCCGTCGATGTGCATATGAGCGATCTGCTGGCTGGGCGCGTGGACCTTGCGGAGTTCAAAGGGCTGGCTGCGTGCGGCGGATTTTCCTATGGCGACGTGCTGGGCGCGGGCAGTGGTTGGGCCAAGACAGTCCTCTTCAATGACCGGCTGAAGAAGATGTTCACCGAGTTCTTTGCGCGCGCGGACAGTTTTGCGCTGGGCGTCTGCAATGGCTGCCAGATGATGGCGCAACTGCGCGAGATTATTCCGGGAGCCGCGGGCTGGCCAGATTTCGGACGGAATGTGTCGGCACGGTTTGAGGCGCGGCTGTGTATGGTGGAGATTCAGGAGTCTCCGTCGCTGTTCTTCGCGGGCATGGCCGGCGCGCGCGTTCCGATTGTGACTGCGCATGGCGAGGGACATGTGAGTGGCATCGCGGCGGACTCGCGGGTCGCGCTGCGCTACATTGATACGTATGGCAAGGTGACCGAGCACTACCCGTTGAACCCTAGCGGCTCGGTGCAGGGTGTTGCAGGATTGAGCAGCGTGGATGGTCGCGCGCTGATTGTGATGCCGCATCCGGAGCGCGTTTTTCTGGGCGTGCAGCACACCTGGGTGCGGGACAAGATGCGCGAACCGAAAGACAGCCCGTGGCAACGAATGTTTGACAACGCGCGCAAGTGGGTTGGGTAGGAGAGAGCGTGAGTTCAAAGGTGGATTACAAATCCGCGGGAGTGGACATCGAGGCCGGCAACGAGGCGGTGCGGCGCATCAAGTCGTACGTAGCCGAAACCCACAAGCAGCATCCATCGGCGGTGCTTACCGGGCTGGGCTCGTTTGGTGCGCTCTTTGCCCTGGGTGATGCGCTGAAGGGCTTGAAGGACCCGGTGATGGTGCAGAGTACGGACGGCGTCGGCACCAAGAGCAAGGTGACGGTGATGGCCGGCCGTTATGAAGAGCTGGGCCATGACCTGGTTTCTGCTGTCGCGGGTGACATCGTGGTAATGGGCGCGACGCCGCTTACGTTTCTGGACTACCTGGGATTTCACAAGACCGAGCCGGAGATTGTCGAGGCACTGGTGCGCGGAATGAGCGCGGCGTGCATTGAAGCCGGCATTGCGCTGGTGGGCGGAGAGACAGCGGAGATGCCCGCTGTGTATGCAGAGGGCGACCTGGATGTAGTTGGCTTTGTGACGGGCGTGGTGGATCGCGAGCGTTTGCTGACGGGAGCGAACATTGTGACGGGCGATGTGCTGTACGCGATCAATTCAAGCGGTTTGCATACGAATGGTTTTTCGCTGGCGCGAAAGTTGATCTTCGAGATCGGCGGCTATGCGATTGATGCGCGGCCCGGGGAGCTTGGCGGGAAATCGATCGCGGATGCGCTGCTTGCGCCCCATACAAATTATGTTGCGCCGGTGAGGAACATTCTTGGCGCCGGAATTCCGGTGAAGGGCATGGCGCATATTACCGGCGGCGGGCTGGTGGAAAACGTCCCGCGCATTTTGCCGGACGGGTTGGGCGTTGTGATTGATTGCGCGACCTGGACGCCCCAGCCTATCTTTGCGCTAATGCAGCGGCTGGGAAATATCGACGATCTTGAGATGCATCGCACCTTCAACATGGGTGTGGGATTGGTGCTGATTGCGCCGCCGGGATTGCAGAGCAATTTGGCGGCTGCGATTACGGGATTTCCCGCGCTGCGTGTCTGGGAACTGGGGCGCGTGGAGGCGAGTGCATCCGGAGTGCGTTTTATCGAGGTGAATTGAGATGAATCGACAAGTGCTGCTCGATGCAATTCCAAACTGCCTGACGGCGACCGATCTGCCGCTGAAGGCGAAGTATGCGGGCAAGGTGCGCGACACCTATGAGACGGGCGATGGCCGCCTGCTGCTGGTGACGACAGACCGGCAGAGCGGCTTCGATCGCTTGCTGGGCGCGATTCCATTCAAGGGGCAGGTACTGAATCGCACGTCTCTGTATTGGTTTGAGCAGACTCGCGGCATTGTTGGCAATCATGCGATTTCCAGCCCCCATGCGAATGCGCTGATTGCGCGCAAATGCACTGTGCTGCCTATCGAATTTGTGGTGCGCGGCTATATGACGGGATCGACTGATACATCGATCTGGACGCAGTACCAGAACGGCGTGCGGAACTATTGCGGCCATGCGCTGCCCGAGGGCATGAAGAAGAACGAGCGTCTTGCGAAGAACATCGTCACGCCCACGACCAAGGAGACGACCCACGACCGGCCGGTTACGCCAAAGGAGATTGTCTCTGAGGGGTGGTTGACTGCGGAGCAGTGGGAGTTTACTTCTGCAAAGGCGCTCGAGCTATTTGCATTCGGCCAGAAAATTGCCTCCGAGCGCGGGCTGATTTTGGTGGATACGAAGTATGAGTTTGGCGTGGCGAGCGACGGCGAGATTCTGTTGATCGATGAGATCCATACGCCGGATTCGAGCCGCTACTGGCTGGCCGACAGCTATGCGCAACTGCTTGCTGCGGGGCAGGAACCCAACATGATCGACAAGGAGTTCTTCCGGCTGTGGTTTCGCGAGCGCTGCGATCCGTACAAAGACGCCGTGCTGCCGGAGCCGCCGGACGATCTGATTGCAGAACTTGCGGCGCGATACATTCAATTGTTCGAGAAGATAACGGGAACGGCATTTGAGCCGGACCTGCGGCCGCTGGAAGCAACCGTGTTGGCGAGTCTGGCGAAATGAGCGAGACGATTCTTATCGTTGGTTCGGGAGCGCGCGAACATGCGATTGCAGCAACGCTGGCGCGTTCGTCTAGTCAGCCGAAGCTGGCGTGCTTTAGCGGCGCTCGCAATCCTGGCATCGCGACACTGTGTTCCGAATATGGCATTGGGAATATTGCAAACCCGGCGGAGGTGGCCGCGTTTGCTGGCGAGCGACATGCAACGATGGCCGTGATAGGCCCGGAGGCTCCACTGGCGGCGGGAGTTGCAGATGCGCTGTGGGCGGCGAAGGTTCCTGTTATTGGCCCGACGCAGAGCCTGGCGCGCATCGAATCGAGCAAAGGCTTTGCGCGTGAGTTGCTGGCGAAGCACAAGATTTCGGGCAATCCATTCTTTCAGCGTTTTGCGTCGCTCGATGGGCTCGATGAAGTGTTCGCGCGCTATCCGAACCGGCATGTCATCAAAGATGATGGACTGGCTGGCGGAAAGGGCGTAAAGGTCTGCGGCGATCATCTGCTATCGCTTGAAGACAGCCTTGCGTTCTGCCGGGAGCTTGTTGCTCACGGGCATTCGTTTGTCGTCGAAGAGAAGGTCGAGGGCGAGGAGTTTTCGCTGATGAGCTTCTGCGATGGTAAGACTTTGCAGCACATGCCCGCGGTGCAGGACCACAAACGCGCATATGAAGGCGACAAAGGACCGAACACGGGCGGCATGGGAACGTACACGGCATCGGATCACAAGCTGCCATTTCTTGAGAATGCGGACATTGCGGCAGCGCAACAGATCAATGAGCAAGTCGCATCGGCGCTGGCTATGGAGTGCGGCGCGCCGTACAAGGGAATTCTCTATGGCGGATTCATGGCCACGTGCGATGGCGTCAAGCTGATCGAATACAACGCCCGCTTCGGGGACCCTGAATCGCTCAATCTGTTGCCGCTGCTGGAGACGGATTTCGTGGAAATTTGCCGCGCCATCGTGGACACGACGCTGGCTGATTGTGTTGTGAGCTTCTCGCCGAAAGCCAGTGTCTGCAAATATGTCGTGCCGGAGGGCTATCCGGACAATCCGCGCAAGGGCGATGCAGTGCTGCTGCCGGCGGAGTTGCCCCAGGGAGTCACAATGTATCTGAGCGCCGTCGATGTGAAGGATGGTCAGTTGATTGCGACGGGTTCACGCACGCTTGCGGTTGTTGGAATGGCCGCAACGATTACCGATGCAGAGGCGTTGTGCGAGCGAGTTGTATGCCAGATTCCGGGGCCGTTCTTTCATCGCGCGGATATTGGGACAAGGCCGTCCATAGCCCGGCGCGTGGAGCACATGAAGGCGGTGCGGCCGGCATGAGTTTGAAGGTCGGTGTTCTTGGTTCAACTCGCGGATCGGCGCTGCAAGGGACTCTCGATGCCATCGCGGCGGGCGCGCTGGATGTCGAGATCGTGCTGGTGGCGTCGGACAAGCAGACTGCTCCAATCCTTGAGCGGGCAGCGAAGCATGGAGTTCGCGCGCTGTTTCTCGATCCGGCAGGATTGAAGCGAGAGGACTATGACCGGCAAGTGAGTGAGGCGTTGCGCGAGGCTGGAGCGGAGTTGGTGCTGCTGATTGGCTATATGCGTATCGTGTCCGATAAGTTTGTAGAAGTGTGGCGGGGAAGGCTGTTGAATGTTCATCCGTCACTGCTGCCGGCGTTTGGCGGGCTGATGAATCTGAAGGTGCATGAGGCGGTGCTGGTCGCGGGCGTAAGCGAAACTGGGTGTACGATTCACCAGGTGACCGAAGAAGTCGATGGCGGCCCGATTGTTTTGCAGAAGCGTTGCCCCGTGCTGCTGGGAGACACTGCGGAGATTTTGCAGAGCCGTGTACAGGCGCTGGAGCAGGCCGCATTTATTGAGGTGTTGCACGGGTGGAGGAGATGATGGCGGAAGCGACGAAAAGAACCGACGTTGGAATCATTATGGGGTCGAAGTCCGATTGGCCGGCGATGGAAGCGGCGGCCAAAGTTCTCGACGAGCTTGGCATCGCGTATGAAGCGGAGGTTATTTCCGCACACCGCACTCCAGACAGAGCGCTGCAGTACGCCGAGAGTGCAAAGGCGCGCGGGTTGCGCGTGATTATCGCGGGAGCGGGCGGCGCGGCGCATCTGGCGGGATTTGTTGCGGCCAAGACGAGCCTGCCGGTGCTGGGCGTTCCGATGAAGAGCAGCGCGCTGAATGGCCTTGACTCACTGCTGTCGATCGTTCAGATGCCCGCGGGAATACCGGTGGCAACGTTTGCCATTGGGGAGGCAGGCGCGAAGAATGCGGGCCTTTTTGCCGCATCGATTCTGGCGCTGGAGGACAAGGCGGTGGCGCAACAATTGGATAAGTTTCGCAGCATGCAGACAGAGAAGGTCTTGAAAGAATCCGACCCGCGTGCATAACGACAGCATCGGGGTAGCACATCAGGGTTAGTGCGTTCTCCAACCCTTTGCTTCAAAAAATCGCAATCCATGTCGCTTCACTCTACCGTCAGCACCAGCTTGCCGAAGTGCGATGCTTGTTCCATGCGGGCCATGACTTCACGCGCCTGTGACCAGGGGAAGAGCTCGGCGACGGGGCGCAGACCGGTCAGTGTGATGGCCTGGTTCATCTCCTCGAAATCTTTGCGCGAGCCCACGTAAATGCCCTGGATGCGAGCCTGTTTGTGGAGGATGAGGGCGAGCGGCAAAGGCTCGGCAACACCAGCGAGCACACCGATCTGGGCGATGACGCCGCCCATGCGGATGGCTCCGAGCGAGCGGGGCAGCGTGCCCATGCCGCCGACTTCGACTACAAGGTCCACACCCTCGCCGCCAGTCTGCTCCAGCGCCCAGCGATCCCATGCAGGAGTTTCGCGGTAGTTGAGACCGGCTTCCAGGCCCAGCGAGCGGGCGCGCTCCAGCTTGGTAGCTGAGCCCGAGATTCCCAGCACGCGCACGCCCATCATGCGCGCCAGTTGCAGGGCAAAGATGGAGACGCCGCCGGTTCCCAGAATCAAAACCGTTGCCCCCGGCTTCAGGCTACCCGCGGCCAGCGCGTTCCAAGCGGTGACGGCGGCGCAGGGCAGCGTGGCGGCCTCGGCGTAGCTGAGATGCTCGGGCAACCTCACCAAGCCGGTATCCCTGAGAACAACGTACTCGGCCAACATGCCGTCGATGTCGCCGCCCAGTGCGCCTTTGGACTTGGCCGGGGTGAGCGGGCCGTCCAGCCAGTTCTGCATGAAGATTCCGGCCACTCGATCACCTGTTTTCCAGCGGGTCACGCCGTCACCGACAGCGGCAACTTCGCCCGCGCCGTCTGAGCAAGGGATGCGCGGCAGCTTCAATTTGGGGTTGTAGAGGCCCTTCACCATCAGCAAATCGCGATAATTGAGGGAAATTGCATGGACGCGGACCAGCACTTCGCCGGGGCCCGGCTGAGGCGCGGGGTGCTCCGCAAACTCCAAGGAATCAATGCCAAACGACGAAAACTGAGCGACGAGCATGGGCAATCCTCCAGCGCATTCGGGGTGAGCCGCGTCATGAAGCGGGACGCGACGCGGTCAAAGCCCCGTAGAATAGAAGATATGGCTCGTGGGTGGGAAAGTAAATCCGTGGAGGAACAGATGGCAAGTGCCTTGCAGCAACCGATGGTCGAACTCGACAACGGTTTCGTAAACGAGGAAGTCCGGCGCCAGACCGAACATGCGCGCACGGAACGAGAGCGCCAGAAACAAGTACTCAATTTGCAACGAAAACGCGTTCTATCGCAAACGAAGTCTCAGCCAGGGCGTCATGTCGCCCTGGAGGCAGCCTTGGCCCAGATTGATGGGCAAATCGCGCAACTAAACTAAGATGCCCCCGAAACCCTGCGGGCTTTTCCCCGTCCGCGGCTACGCTGTGCGATGAAAGAGCAGAGAGTTGGCCTGATTCACCGTGGTCAGCCCTATGCGCGCGATGTTCACATGCTCAGGCCGGGTCGCGGCCCAGACGATAGCATCGGCAACATCCTTCGGGGTTAGCGGCGTGATGTTCTTGTAGACCTTAGCCGCCTGCTCCTGGTTGCCGTGGAAGCGCACCAGGCTAAATTCGGTCTCGACCATGCCGGGATCCACGCTGGTGACGCGAATCGGCGTGCCCAGCACGTCCATGCGCAGGCCGTCGTTGATGGAGTGCTCGGCCGCCTTGCTGGCGCAGTAGACCGCGCCGTTGGGGTAAGTCATCTCGCCGGCCACCGAGCCCAGATTGATCACGTGGCCGCGGCCCCGCTCCACCATGCCCGGAACCACGGAGCGCGTCACATAGAGCAGGCCCTTCACGTTAGTGTCGATCATCTCGTCCCAGTCATCGATGTTGCCCTGGTAAAGCTTTTCCAGTCCGCGGCTGAGGCCGGCGTTATTGACCAGCACGTCGATGGCGGCCCACTCGGCGGGCAACTTCTCGATGGCATGCTTAACGGCGTTGCGGTTGCGCACATCGAGACTGAAGGTGTGCACGGCTTCGGCGCCTCTCTGGAGAGCGGCTTCGGCCACGGTGGCCAGCTTGTCCATGCGGCGCGCGGCCAACAGCAGACGCGCTCCCTCGGCGGCAAAGGCGAGAGCAGTGGCTGCGCCAATGCCCGATGAAGCTCCGGTCACGAAAACGATCTTTCCTTTGAGTGTCATGGCTCTATCCTAATCAACCTTTGCCGGATTTTGCACGCCGCTGCGCCATGCGGTATTGGCCCACCGCCAAATCGCAAAATTCACATCCTGATGCGCGGAGACAAGGCACCCGGAAAAACCAGTAAAATTCCGGAATTTTCAGGCGTTTTCCGGAGGCGGTTTCTCACCATGTGGCACGACGGAGGCGAATTCATGTGGAAAAGGCCGATTTGTATACCCTGCTGATTTATATAAATAAGTATATTGTTTTTATAGAGATGCTGGTTTTTCTCATTGCAGCACATGTGAATTAATCTGCACGGTTTTCAGGGAAATTGTACCCCCGGGGGGTATAGGGGGGAGGGGGTACCCCCTCAGGGGTGGTACAGACCGGGCATCCCCTGTCCGGTTGGACAGGGGATGCCCAAACTTCTTCAATCTGTGATTGTGCGCCAACGGAGGGTAATTATCTGCAAGCCACCTGCGGTGGGGCAGACGGCCCTTCGGGCCACGTGGTGTAGGAATGACTGATGAGTTCGCGGTTGGGAAAATGTGGTTTTCCAGTGTCCTATGGCGTACTCTTGGAGCAGGAGCCGAAGCGATGGAAGTACTGCTTACATCCGATCAAAAAGCCTTCGCAAGCCGCGCCGTGGAAACAGGACGGCTGCACAGTGAAGAAGACGCCGTGCAGGAGGCCCTCGCTTTGTGGGAAGAGCGCGAGCGCGGGCGCGTGGAGTTTCAGGCTACCATCGATGAGGCACGCGCTTCCCTGGCGCGCGGCGAAGGGCGCGAGATTACGCCGGAATCCATGCATACACTGTCCGCCGAAGTGCGTGAGCGCGGGCGAGCGAAGCTGATCGCCGAATTGGCCCACGCGGAATAATGACCCACAGAGTTGCTCCACGGGCTGAATCTGACCTTGATGACATCTGGCTCTATGTCGCCAAGGAAAGCGGCACCATGGGCATCGCTACCCGGCTGATTGACTCCATCACGGGCCGGTTTCTTTTTCTTGCCAGCTTCCCTTCTGCCGGTCGTGCCCGCGATAGGGATTTCGGTGCAGGGTGTCGCAGCTTCCCCGTGGGCGAGTACATCATCATTTATTGCCTCGAAGGCGCGGATGTATTCATTCTCCGAGTAGTACATGGCAGACGCGAGCTTGAAACATTATTCGAGTAGTAAACTGCCCCGCGGAAACAATGGCGCGAGAAGTTGCTGGCCGCCCAGGTTTCAAAGACGAGAACTGGGGCAGACGGCCCACCTACGGTGGGGCAATCGTGGTCACTTACTCTTGAATCAATAAACGATTTAAAGATAGGGCACATGTCATACAAATGCTAGAGTAGTGCTATCCTTTTCTCAAATGTCACAACGGGCTGAGATTCTCTTCAGAAAATTGCAAAGCAGAAAAGCAATCCGCGCCCTCATTGGGCAGTCGGAAGATGGCGATTTTGATTGCAAGGAATGGCACGGACCCGACGCAATGAAAATCAGCATTGCCAAAGCCGCGTGCGGCTTTGCTAATGCAACGGGCGGCGTGATTGTTTTCGGTATGAGTACTGATCCAGTCAGGCCAGCGTGTGGACTACCCATCCAAATGGATATTCCTAAAAGTTACAATCATCACCGAGGCTGTTTGCGATGGTACACCGGCTCATCGACAAACCTTTAGACTTGATGCTGCCTAATGGTCATGATGGAATCAAGCATCCCTCCGGGGCTAAAGCCCGCGCTGATTTTGCTGGCATTCTGCGGGGGTTGAAACCCCCACCTCCCTCCGGAAAATCTTCCCTCAGGGGCTATAGCCCGAACATATTTTTGCAGCATTTGCGGCACGACTGAAGTCGTGCCCTGATACAAAGCTCGCTCGAATTCGGGTATTTCCGCAACCTGTGAAATCCCCGCCTCCCTCCGTCTGCGTTTTCGGCACGACTGAAGAGGCTGCGGAAAAAGTCGGAGTTTCGGGCGAAATCGGCAAAAAACATCCCTCAGGGGCTAAAGCCCTGCTTTGTTATGAATCATTTACGGCACGACTGAAGTCGTGCCCTTTCAAAACAATGTGTTTTTCCGCAGCCTCTGAAGTCGTTCCTCGATACAAAGTTGGTTTATAAAACACACCTTACTCGACGCATCCCATTGCCAGGCGCACGAGGCTGGCGAGGCGGCAGATCTGGGTGTTGGTGAGGGGGCGATGGCCATGGATCGGCTCTTTCAGTTGATCCTTGTTGATTGTGCCAATGTTCTCCGCCCAGGCTACGCTGTCCTCGCGGAGGCCGGTTTCTCCGGCGCGCAGGAGCAGGTGCCAGGGGCCGAGTTTCGTCACGGAGGTCGAAAGCGGAATGGCCAGCACGGTCTCCGCGCGGGGATGAGAGTTGCGCGCGTTTGTTGAGACGATGACGGCAGGACGGCTCTTGCCCGGCTCGTCGGTGGCGAAGTGCGCCCACCAAATCTCCCCACGAAGCGGGGAATGCGCGGGTGACGGGGTCACGATTGGGCCTCGGCTGAATCCATATCAAGCACCATGTTGGGCCCGGACCTCTCCGCCCACTCGCGCTGATCGGCCAACTCTTCGTCAGAGGCAGTGTCGTAGTAAGCCTTGGTGGCTGCATCGAGCTGCCGGCTTTTGGCTTCGAGCATGGATTCGCGCAGCAGCAGGTCGAGGGCCTCTGAGTCGGAACCGGCACGGCGCTTGTGGCGAGTTTCGCTGACAAAGGCTACGGATTCCGGGGTGAGGGTGAAGCTGCGTTTCAATTTACGGGCTGTCGCCTGCATTGTCATACCTATTATCATACCATTTATCCTTCTGAAAATCTTCCAGGATGACAAATCTTAACTACTCGTTTGCGGTGGAGGCGACTTCGCGCTGCCAGTCGGGGGACTTGAGTAGTTCGCGGGGGCGGGGCCGTCGGCGGCACCGACCAGGCTGTCGTTTTCCATCATGTCGATGAGGTGGGCTGCGCGGCGGCCAGGCGAGCCAATCTGGATGATGGCGGGGAATTGAGGGAGTGGTGTCCATGAAATCGCTTCGAAATCAGGCAAGTTGTGGCTTGTTGGCCTGGGCAAAGGATCTGCGCGGCACGAGGGGGCTCTTTTCATGAAACGGATGTAAAAAGATTGCGCAGCGGCAATTGGGAGTATGTAGTCGAAAGGCAAAATGGAAATCCTGGATGGAATATCCAGATTGACATGCATGCCTCAAGTGTTTTATAAGGTTGAACAAATTCGTTTGTATCCTGGGAGGCGCCTGTGTTTATGTACCGGAAGAGTTTCGTTCTTTCTGGTCTGCGGATCAGTGCGGTTGTCTGTCTGTTTGTTATCACAATGATAGCGGCTTTCAACCTGTCTGGTTGCGGCGGCAGTTCCGCGCCCATCAGTTTGACCGTGACGCCGGCGACGGCGACGGCGGATGGTTCTGAGGGCGCTACGGCGGCCCAGACGGTGACGCTGACAGCGGCTGTAACCAACGACAAGAGCACAGGCAGCACTCCCGACGGCGTGACGTGGACATCGAGCGTCGCGGGAGTTCTGAGCAACACCTCGACCACTGGAGCAACCTTCACGGCGCCTGCGGCTACCAGCGCGGCGCAGACGGTGACCATCACGGCCACCTCGGTGGGGGATACCACCAAGACCGGCACGGCGACGATCACCGTTCCCGCCCTGCTGGCGAGCACCACGACAACCGCGCAATTGACGGCTGCGGTGGGGACGGTCTACTCGCAGCAGTTGACCGTCTCGGGCGGCAACGGCACTGATACTTGGTCGACGACCCTAGGCGGCACGCCGCCGCCGGGCTGGACAATCACCTCGGGCGGCCTTCTCTCAGGTCCTGTGCCCACGGCCGGGCAGGCGGGAGCATACCCGTTCACCGTCGCCGTGCATGACTCCGGCACATATAGCACGACACTATCGCTGACCGGGACCATCTCTGCCGCGCCGGCGATCACCTTTACAGGCATCATGCCGCTGACTGGAACCTATGGCATGAGCTATAGCGGAACCTCGACAGCCACCGGCGGTGCGGGAACGCTGAATTACACGCTGGTATCCGGCGCGCTGCCAACGGGGGTGACTCCAACCGTTGCGGGCAACTACAGCGCTATTTCAGGAACGCCCACGGCAGTGGGCCCCTTCAACTTCACCATCAAGGCGGCTGACAATTTCGGGGATTCGAATACCCAGGCCTATACGGTAACGATCGGCCAGGAAACGCCGACGCTGGCCTTCGCTACGATTGCCACCCAGACCTACAGCGCCGCGACGGTTACGGCGTCCGCCTCTGACACCGGAACTGCGGGTTCACCCGGTACGATCACTTACTCGGTGACCAGCGGACCGGCCAGCATCAACAGTTCAACGGGAGTGGTGACGCTGACCGGGGCGGGCACGGTCAATTTGAAGGCCATACAGGCCGCTACCACGGATTTTGCCGCCCCCACACCGGCGACGACCAGCTTCACCGTAAACAAGGCGGCGGCGAGCATCACTGTCACGCCCTACACGGTGACCTACGACGGAAACGCGCATACCGCTAATGTGACGGCCACGGGAATTGGCGGCGCGAACCTGGCCTCCGATGTGACCCTGAACACGACGCACACCAGCGCCAGCAGCTATACCACCGATTCGTGGTCCTTCACCGACCCCACCGGGAACTACGCGCCGGTGAGCACGACGACGATTACCGATACCATCAACCAGGCAAATGCAACCATCAACGTCACGCCCTACAGCGTGGTTTATGACGGCACTGCGTACACCGCGACCGGTACGGCTACCGGGTTGGGCGGCGCTAACCTGAACGCGGACCTGAACCTGGCGGGCACCACTCACACCAGCGCCGGAACCTATACCACCGACTCTTGGTCCTTTACCGATTCCAGCGGCAACTATGCGAGCAAAACCGGCACGGTTAACGATTTGATCTCGGGGGCCTCGGCTATTGTCAATCTGGGCAGCCTGTCGCAGACCTACTCCGGCTCGCCGATCTCAGCCACGGCGACTACCGTTCCCACCGGCCAGACGGTGACCTTCACCTATACCGGAACCGGCTACCCCACCTCCGCGAACCCGCCGACCAATGCGGGCAGCTACACCGTGGTGGGAACCATCAGCAACGCCAACTACTCCGGCTCGTCCACAGGTACCCTGATCATTTCGCCGGCGACGGCCAGCATCACCGTGACGCCGTATACCGTGACCTACAACGGCTCCGCGCATACCGCGACCGGAACAGCTACGGGAGTGGGCGGCGCGAACCTGAACGCGGACCTGAACCTCAGCAACACCACCCATACCAACGCCGGCAGCTATACCACCGACACGTGGTCCTTCACCGACCCCAACGGAAACTACTCGCCGGTCAGTGCCACGACGATCACCGACACCATCAATCAGGCGACGCCCACGCTGGCCTTCGCTTCGATTGCCACCCAAACTTATAGCTCTGTCGGCCAGACGGTTAATTCAGTTGCTTCTTCGGCTTCCAGCGGAACGATCACCTACTCGGTGACCAGCGGACCGGCCAGCATCAACAGCGCAAACGGAGTGGTGACGCTGACCGGCTCGGGCACGGTGAATCTGCAGGCCACACAGATCGCTACCACCAACTACGCAGCTCCGACGGCGGCGACGACCTCCTTCACGGTGAATACGGCGGCGCTGGTGTTGACGCCCAGCCTGCCAACGGCAGCCGTGGGCCAAAGCAGCTATTCGGGTTCGGTCACTGCCTCCGGCGGCGTCGGCCCCTATACCTGGACGGTGAATGGCACACCCTACTCGGGCAGTGTCAGCTTGGGCAATGGCCTGAGCGCCACACTCAACGCCGGCGGCACCGCGCTGAATATCAGCGGATCGCCGACGACCACGACTTCGGTGACCTTGGATGTCTCGATCTCGGATAGTCAGAGCACCCCCGCCACCCAAACCAGCAACAACTCGATTACCGTCACGGCGTTCGGCCTCACCATCGGCACGCCGCCACCCGCGTTTGCTGTTACCGGAAGCAGCTATTCATCGGGAACCTTCACCGCGACCGGCGGAACGGGTCCGTACACCTGGTCGATCGTCCAAGGCTCGGGCTTCAGCTATCTGCCCATTGGGCCGGGTCTCGGCAACACCAGCGCGGCTACCAACGCGATTACCGGCACCGTCACCTCCAACGACCCCACCGGCGCTTACAACTTTACGGTGCAGGTGGTGGATAACACTACGCATCTGACGGCCACGTATCCGTACACGCTGACTGTGTATAACCCGCTGTCGCTGACTGCGCCCAGTTCCACGGTTCCGGGGCCGGCGATCTACAACACGGCCTACACGGGAAGCACTATCACCGCGTCCGGTGGAAGCGGTAATTATGCCTGGTCGCTAAATAGTAGTCTGCCTGCGGGCTGGAGTTACAGCAACCCCACTGGCAACTCGCTGGTCGTCAGCGGAATGGCTTCATATATCCCGACGACGCCGTCAACGATGAGCTTCTATGTCACGCTGACAGACACAACCACGGGCATAACCACCGGCCAGATCGGGTACAGCATCTCGGTTGGCCCGGCGACGCCATTGACGTTGCAGGCAGGCGGCTCTCTGTCGTCGGCCACAATGAATTCGCTTTATAACGGGGGAATCAACAGCTCCGGCGGCAGCGGCTCGGGCTATGTCTTCTCGATCAACGGCACAGCGGTCCCCACGGACGGAACTCCGGTGCTCATCTCGGACAGCATCTATGTCTTTTACAACGGCGGCAACTCGCTGAACATCAACGGAACGCCCACTCAGGCGGGCACGGTGACGCTGACCAATGTCACGGTGACGGACGGCGCGGGCGACAACGCCGGTCCAGACACGTACACCATCACCGTCAATCCCATTGTGCCCACCGGCTACACCGTCTCCGGCACGGTCAACTACTCCGGCACAAATGGCGGCTGGGTCTATCTGGAGCTGATCCCCAATAACGGCTGCAGTGGCTGCAGCCAGAATCTAGGCACGGCCATCGACGGCACAGCGGGGGGACCGTTTGCATCGCCGAAAGCCTACACCATCCACGGCGTACCGGCTGGCACGTACACGTTGAAGGCCTATATGGACGGCATAGGCTATGGCCTCGAGAACGCCTCCGACCCCACGGGAAGCCTCTCCAACCTCAACGTAACCAGCTCCGGTCTGAGCAACCAAAACTTTACGCTGGCCGATCCAGCTACAGTCACTCTCGGCACGGCGACTCCCACCTGGGATCCCAGCAATGGATCGGGCGTATTCAGCGGCGGCGCGGTTGTCTCCTTCGACCCGATTTGCAACGGCAGTGGATGCAACAACGGCGGCGTCGAGATGCCGACATCCTATAACCTCGAATACAGCACCGATCCGACCTTCAACTCGGGATTCGCCAACAAGCACTTCACGGCGCAAGGCGGAAACAGCCCCTGGATTGTCACCGGGCTGATAACCGGCCAAACTTACTACTTCCGGGCGGCGGGCTTGGTGGGCAGTACGAGCGGCAACTACTCCGCAGCCGCGCCCACTCACGGCTTGCTCATCGGCGCTCCCTCGACCGGCAGCTTGCTCTCCGGCACGGTTACCTTTGCCCCGCCTGCTGGCGTCACGCTGGCTGGCGGCCCGCTCTATGTGGGTTGCTACGCTTCGGGCACTATCTATGCTGAAAGGATTGCCAGCCCGGTCAGTCCGCAGGCGTACTCGGTCTTGGTGCCTGACGGAACCAATTGCCAGGTCTTCGGGTTCCTCGACCAGAACAGCTCCGGCCTCATCGGCGGTCCGGGAGAACTCTCCAACACCAGCAATGGTGTCGGCATGATTTCCGTGACCGTCAACGGCGCCACGCCCAATCAAAACATCACCCTGCCTAGCAGCAACAGCGTCGTCGAAGTGAAGACACAGACGAGCACGGGCAGCGGCGGCACCAATTATGGTGTCGGCTTCCAGGTCTACGGCGAGTTCAAGCTGCCGGTAGCCGTCGAGCTTCTCTCTCCTGAAACTCCCAACGTGCCCGGAACCGTAGCCGACGTAGTCCTGCCCGTGGACATCGCCACGGACGCGTTTAACAACTATAACAACGAGTTCGACTACTGGCCCCAAGTGACCGGCACACCGGTCGTTGGCGACACGTATACCTTCAAGGTCACCTACGCCGACGGCTCCTCAGAAAACCTGAACGCCGCGGTGACCGGTGTGCTGAACGCCTTTGCCACCAACCTTTCACCGGCAGGAACCGGCGTCAGCCTGACGCCCAATTTCAGTTGGGATTACCCCTCCAGCGCCAGCAGCTACGTCTATCAGTTCGAGCTGGATGCCAATAACCAAACCATCTGGGAGATTCCTCAGAAGCACGGCGGCTCGAATGGATTCGCCAGCACGATTTCGCCGTTCATTACCTGGGACGTCGATCCGACCAATAGCGGCGACTTGCCAAGCTCCTCCTATCTGACCAGCGGCGGTCTGCATGCCAACACGAGCTACGACTGGTCGATCGCAGCCTATGACGCCAACATGAATGAGGCGCAGGTGTCGGTGAACTTCATCACCGGCACGGCATCTCTCTCACTGCCGGCCGGCAATACCGGATATGCGCTGATCAACACTCTGTATGAGCAGTCGCTCAACGCCTCGGGCGGCAGCGGATCGGGCGTCTTTACGGTGAACGGCACCCCGATTCCCTCTACCGGAATTGGGAACGCGGTGGCCATCAACAATGGGGACGGGCTGAGCGCCTATAGCACCGGCAGCAACACGTTGTATATCTTCGGCACGCCCACCACGGCTGGAAATGTCTCGCTCACCGTCTCGGTGATCGACAGCTTCAGCGACACCACCAGCCAGACCTACACCATTAACGTCGCGACCCTGCCCACCCCCGGCGCCAGCAACGCCAACAACGCCAAGCTCAACGGAACCTACGTCTGCAAGTCAAGCGGCTACGATGACGCCTCCGGCGCGCGCTGGGCCACACTTTCCACGGTGATCGCCGACGGCAATGGCAACTTCACCACCGGCGGGACCTATGACACGAATACCCGCGACTTGAGCGCGGCTATTTCTGGCGGGTACACCGGCACTTACAACATTGGCGTAGACAACAACGGCATCGCGAACATGACGGCAACGGTTCCCGGTTTCCCGAATGCAACCAGCGCCTGGGCGATTGCTCTTACCGGTTCCGGCTCGGTAGCGCAAGAGTTCCGCAAGGTGCGTATCGACGATGTGGGTGCGACACCATCGGGAATCCACGGCGGCGGCGATTGCTACAAGGCTACGACCAGCGCCTTTGCCTCCAGCACCCTCAGCGGCAATAACTTCGCCTTCGGCATGCAGGGCGAGAACGGCAACGGCACTCCAAAAGCTTACCTAGGCCGCATGACCCTCTCAACGGAAAGTTCCACTGGTGGAACCGGAGGCGCTGCCGGCGGAACCATCACCAGCGGCATTCTCGACGGGATGCGCCTCGATCAGACAGCAGACAACGGCGGGACCTTTACGGGCAGCTACACCGTGCCGAATTCCAACACGGGCCGCTTCACCCTCACCTTCAATCCAGGCGGCAGCTCGGTGACTTTCGCTGCCTACACCATCGACGCCAATCGCATGTTCATGCTTGAAACAGCCGGGGATAGTGGCTTGATGGCCGGCGATATGCGCAAGCAGCAGCAATCGGCCAACACCGCGGCGGCACTGCTCAACGGCTCGTCCGTGCTCTACTCGCAGAGGTTCGATGGAAACAGCAGTGGCATCGTCACGGGCTACGGTTCATCGGTCTACCAGGCCAGCAGCACCGGCAACGGCACTATGACCGTCAATGCGAGTTATGACGACGACGAGGGCACCTACAAGACCGGTAATGAGAACGGCGCGGGCGTCGCCATCACGCTCGACTCCACCAACCCCGGCCGCGCCACCTTCGCGCCGGGCGGCAGCGACTCGGCCTTCCTCTATTTCTTCAACGCGGGTTCTGCCTTCTACCTGGATTTGAATGGCAGCAATCACAACCTGCAAACAGGCTGGCTGGAGGCGCAGACGCAGACGCAACCCAACTTTACGAATGCGGCGCTTGCCGGCGATTACCTGCTGGGCAAGCTGCCGTCGGTGGGTTCCGATCATAACGACGCCACAGGTGAGTTCGACCTGCTTAGCAACGGCAGCATTTCTGGCGGCGTAACGACTGGCGGCGAGGGAGATTTCACCTGGGATCAGGCGATGAGCGGGGCCTACAGTTGGGCTTCAACCACCTACGGAACCCTCACGACCGGAACCGGCGACAAGGATCTCAGTTGCGCGGTCATCAGCTCAACCAAGGTCATCTGCATCACGAACGGTTCGAGTTCGGGGGAGATGATGATCCTGCAGCAGTAAGCAACGCGGTTTCAACCAGAACTCAGAGGGCGGTCAGCCATCCGGTTGGCCGCCCTTTTTATTGAAATCTCCCAAAAAACCGAAATATGGGACGCGCTATCAGTTCAGATGCCTTCACTGCCAGCCTTCGGCGCGCGATTTTCATAGTGGGACAAGTCCCGCACAGGTAAATGATCAGCGTGAATTGCGCACTCGGAAGACCCTATTTCGCTCTCCGAGCCATACACTGACCTCATGAACCGCTCCCTGCACCTTGTTCCCAGGCGGCAAAGCCAACGTCCGCCCGTGAACCTTCAAGGCATGTGCGTCAACGCAATTGCGCTTCACCAGCGTGGACAATTGGCCGATGCGGAGCGCATCTACCGGCAAATTCTGGAGCTCGATCCCCATCATGCCGACAGCCTGCACCTGCTGGGAGTTCTGGCTCATCAGGTGGGCCGCGACGACGTGGCCGTCGAGCTGATCCGCAAGGCGATTGCCAGCGACAGGCGGCCGGCGGCGTTTCACTCCAACCTGGGCACGGCTTATCAGGCGCTGGGCAAGCTGGAAGAGGCTGCAACCAGCTATGAGCGGGCGCTGATCCTCAATCCGGAACTGGCCGAGGCGCAGATGAATCTGGGTGCCGTGCGGGAGGCGCAGGGCAAACACGAGCAGGCGGAGATGCGCTTCCGGCGGGCGCTGATTCTGCGTCCGGATCTGGCCGAGGCTCACGTCAACCTGGGGAACATTTTGCAAGCGCAGGGCAAGTTGGAGGAGGCGGCGGCCAGCCACGAGCGTGCGATGGCCCTCAAGCCGGGGTTTGCCGAAGCCTTCTTCAACCACGCCAACACGCTTCAGGCACAGGGCAAGCTGGAGGAGGCGGTGGTCAGCTACCAGCGGGCGCTGGCCCTCAAGCCGGGAATGGCCGAAGGACACGGCAACCTGGGAAACGCTCTGCTGGCCCAGAATAAGCTGGACGAAGCGGAGACCAGTTATTCGCAGGCGCTCAGAATCAAGCCGGATTATGCAGAGGCCTGGTACAACCGGGGCAACTTGCGCCAGGCCCAGGCTGAACAGGAGAAGCTGGGCAAGCTGGATGAGGCCGTGGCCTGCTATCAGCGCGCCATCGAGCTCAAGCCGCAACTCGCCGAGGCGCACTACAACCTGGGCAACACGCTCCACACGCTGGACAGATTGGACGAATCGGCGGCCAGCTTTGAGCGGGCGCTGGCCGTCAGGCCGGAGTACGCCGAGGCTCACTACAATCTGGGCTGCGTCTTTGAAGACCTTGGCCGCCTGGATGAGGCGCTGGCGCGGATGGCGCGCGCCCTGGAGATCAAGCCGGATTATCCCCAGGCCCGTTTCGGCCAGGCTCTGGCGCAACTGCGGAGCGGAGACTTTGCGACGGGCTGGCGCAACTACGAATCCCGCTGGCAATCGCCCGATCACGACACGCCCTGGCGCGCCTATACGCAGCCTCTCTGGCGGGGCGAAAAGCTGGACACAGGCCGCTTGCTGGTGTGGGGCGAGCAGGGAATTGGCGACGAAATCCAGTTTGCGGGGCTGATTCCGGACGCGCTGCGCTCGAGCAACCGCATTACGCTGGATTGCGACGCGCGGCTCAAGCCGCTTTTTGCGCGGTCGTTTCCGGAAATTGAGGTGGTTTCAGGCTGCGGACCTGCCGAGGCGCAAAAAGCTGAGATCGCCGCGCATCTTCCAGCAGGCAGTTTGCCGGGATTGTTTCGGACAACGGAAACTGCCTTTGCCGCTACCGCTACGCCTTACCTCAAAGCCGATCCGATAGAGCGAGAGCGCTTCCGCGGCGATTACTTTGATGGCCGCAAGCTGATCGGGCTGGCATGGCACACGCGGAATAAAAATACCGGGCGCAAGCGTACCGTTGACCTCACTGATTTTGCGCCGCTCTTCATGCTGTCTGGCATCCGCTGGATCAGCCTGCAATACGGGGATTTCGACGGCCTGGCAGAGCAGGCTGCTGCGGCCAACGCGCCCCTGCTCATTGACCGCAGCGTCGATCAGCTCACGAATATCGATCGCTTCGCGGCACAGGTCGCGGCCATGGATCAAGTGATTACGATTGATAATTCGACGGCGCATCTGGCGGCGGCATTGGGACTTCCGGTCTGGCTGCTGCTGCCCTTTGCGGCCGACTGGCGATGGCTGGAAAAGCGCAGCAACAGCCCATGGTATTCGACGTTGCGAATCTTCCGCCAGCCGAAGATTGGCGATTGGGAGACTGTCGTCGAGAGCGTACGGAGCGCGCTTGGCGAGAGCTTCAGTTGACCTGAGAATCAGACAAGTTCATCGATGCGGAGGGTGAGAGCGTTCTCGGCCGCCTGCATGCTGCTGGCGCTGGCAGAGGCGCCGGCCAGGCCTGAGACCGAGGCGGTGTATTGCCCGCCTGAATCTTCCACGCTGCCGGAATACTGCTTGCCCGCCACGGTGGTGGAGTAGCTGGTAGCCATCTCCTCCGTCGTGCTACTGCTGCTTCCACCGCCGCCGCCGCCTCCGGAGCGCGAAGTTTTGGCGGATGAGGTTGCGGCGGACGTAGTCGTGCTCGTCGAGGCTGTGCTGGGTGACGCCTTGGCAGAGGTTGACGAAGCGCTAGTAGACCGGCTCACCGATACCGGATTCAATACCGTAGCCGTTGAAGCGACGGATGAGAAGCTGAGAATCTGCATGACGCTTTCTCCTCTTCGACTTGAAGATAAATCTCTTCCTAATCGTTCATCGGCGGATTCGTTCCGTGCTTTAGGGGAAATTTTCAGATTTTTGGTAATGGAGCAGGGCGGCGGTGGCGTAGACCCGACGACGGCCTCTGGAGACTGCTGTGCCTTCGCGCTGATACACTAACCCTGCAAGGAGATGCATTAAAAAGCATGGTTGAGCTGTTGCCATCGATACTTTCGGCGGATTTTGCCCACTTGGCGGAGCAGGTTGCCGCGGCTGAACGAGGCGGCGGAACGGCGATCCACGTGGACGTGATGGACGGGCATTTTGTGCCCAACATTACGATTGGGCCGCTGGTGGTGAAGTGCCTGCGCAAGGTGACCAAGCTTCCGCTGGATTGCCACTTGATGATCGAGAATCCGGACGAGTTCATCCCCGCCTTTGCCGAGGCCGGGGCCGACTGGGTGAGCGTCCACTACGAGGCCTGCCGACACCTGCACCGCTCGCTGGAGCTGATTGCCCAGAACGGCATGAAGCCGGGGGTGGTGATGAATCCGGCTACCCGCGTGGAGCTGTTGCGGGAGATTCTGCCCATGGTTCACCATGTTCTGGTGATGAGCGTGAATCCGGGCTTTGGCGGGCAGAAGTTCATTGAATTCTCGCTGGATAAGATTCGGCGGCTGGTGGAGTTGCGCCGGGAGCTGGGGCTGGCATTTAGAATCGAAGTAGACGGCGGTGTGGCTCACGATACGGTGGGCCCAATCGTCCAAGCAGGAGCGGAGCTGCTGGTGGCCGGCAACGCGGTTTTTGGCGCGGGGCAGCCGGAGCGGGATGCGCGGGCGCTGCTTGCCGCGGCTCGCAAGGCTGCGGGCGAATAGAGGAACAGCTTTTAGCTACCAGCTTCTAGCTGCTAGCTCAGAGCTTCCCGGCGCGAACAACAAGCTAGAGGCTAGAAGCTAGCAGCTAGAAGCTGATATTTGCAGGAAATGGGCTTGCGGCCTGTCGACGGGCCGCAGTCGTAATGAGGTGGTATGAACCGGTTGAAGACGAAGATTGCCGCGGTAGCTTTGGCGGTTTTGTTGCTGGGTGGAGTTGCGGCCCAGGCCAAGGGCAGAAAGCCCAAGCAGAAGAAACAGGACCTGAGCGCCAACCCGCTGCTCGGCGTTAAATCCAAGCAGCCCGACAAGGAGCTATTTGACAAGGCCATGATCGCGATCAAGAAGGGCCGCTTCGACGTGGCTCGGCTCGACCTGCAGACCATGCTCAACACCTATCCCGATTCCGAATACCGGATGCGCGCCAAGCTGGCGGTGGGCGATAGCTGGTTCAAGGAGGGCGGCACGGCAGCCCTGACCCAGGCCGAGGCCGAGTACAAGGACTTCATCACCTTTTTCCCTCAGGCTCCCGAAGCTGCCGAGGCGCAGATGAAGGTGGCCGACATCTACTACCAGCAGATGGAGAAGCCCGACCGCGACTTTACCAACGCCCAGCGCGCGGAGCAGGAATACCGGGCGATGATCAATATGTTCCCCGAGTCTAAGCTGGTGCCTCGCGCGACGCAGAAACTGCGCGACGTTCAGGAGGTTCTGGCCGAGCGTGAAACGCAGATCGGCCTTTATTACGGAAGCCGGGAGAACTTCCCGGCCTCGATCGCCCGCCTGAAGACGGTGGTTGACACCTATCCGCTTTACTCCAAGAGCGACCAGGCGCTGCTGGGCATCGGCGATGCCTATGCCGGCCAAGCCCACTCCGTCCAGATTGCACCCAATCTTCCCGGAGCTCTCAGGGAGCGGTTGCGCGCGGTCTATCAGGACCGTGCAGCCGAGGCCTACACCAAAGTGATTACGCGCTATCCGATGGCTCCCCACGTGGAAGATGCTCGCGACCGTCTGGTGGCCATGAACCGCCCCGTTCCCGAACCCACCCAGGAAGCGGTGGCCGAGAACGACGCCGAAGAGCGCAGCCGCCAGCCTCTGCGCTTTAACGACAAATTCTTCGGCATCATCAAGCACGGGCCCCAAGTGGTGGAAGCCGTGCATGTGGGCGACCCCAGCCTGGAGGATCCCAAGCGCACCCTCGCTCCCGATGTGACCAAGCAGAACATCGCGCTGTTCAATGACGCCCTCCGAGCCGGTCAGCCTGCCGCTCCGGCTGGCGCAGTTACGCCCACCGGCGTCAATGAGCCGCCGCGCAGCGATCAGCCCTCCCAGGCGCCGTTGCAGTTGGAGAAGCCGGCGGGCGGGACCAGCGTGGGTGTTCAGGTGGTCAGTGCGCCCGACGCTGTCCTCAAACCTGTCGGCCCAGACAACACCGTTGCGCCCGCCGCGGAAAAGCCCGCGGAAGCCCCCGGTCAGGTCAACGACATCAAGTCCGGCGCGACACCGGCTCAGACCGCCGGCGCTACGAAGAAGAAGCCCAAGGCCGATCTGAACGACGAATCATCCAGCAAGAAGAAAAAGAAGAAGGGCATCTCCAAGCTGAACCCGTTCTAGGCGGGTAGCTGATTCAAAACAAAAAGGCCGCTTCCCAGATGGGGGCGGCCTTTTTTTGCGGCTTTGCCAGCTCTAACCAGAGGTTCGCAACCGCTTGGCTAGCGCCCATTTCAGTTCGTCGATGCCCTGGCCGGTGACGGCGGAAATGGCGTGGAACTCCAGTTTCCTGCGCTTGACGTGAGCTGCCAGTTTTTTCAGCTTCTCCGGATTGGCGGAGTCGATCTTGGTGGCGCAGACGATCATGGGCTTGCCTGCCAGCGGGTTTTCGCCGTCAGCGTTGGAGAAGCTGGCTAACTCCTCGTTGATGACCTTGAAGTCCTCGACGGGATCGGGACGGGCGCTGGCGTCGGAGACATCGACAAGGTGGACGAGCAGGCGGGTGCGCTCGATGTGGCGCAGAAACTGGACCCCAAGGCCTGAGCCGAGATGCGCGCCTTCGATCAGGCCGGGCATGTCGGCGACAACAAAGGATTCCAACTCCGGCTCCTCGCCTACAGTGACCACGCCGAGGTTGGGTTCGAGGGTGGTAAAGGGGTAGTCGGCGATCTTGGGCCTCGCGGCGGAGATGCGGGAGATGAGCGTGGACTTGCCGGCGTTGGGGTAGCCGACCAGGCCGACATCGGCCAGCAGCTTCAATTCCAAGCGGTAATGGCGTTCCTCGCCGGGACGGCCCAGCTCGTGTTCGCGCGGAGCCTGATGGACGCTGGTGGCAAAGTGCTGGTTGCCGCGACCACCGCGTCCGCCTTTGGCGATGACGACCCGCTCGTCTGGCTCACTGAAGTCGTGGACCAGCTCGCCGGTTTCCTGATCGTACAGCGATGTACCGACAGGGACTTGCAGGATGGTAGAGTTGCCGTCGAGTCCGGAGCAGTTGGAGCCCATGCCGTGTTCGCCGCGCTGGCCCTTGTGTTCCGGGTTGTAGCGGAAGTGGATCAGGGTGTTATGGCGCTGCGAGCTGACCATGACGACATCGCCACCACGGCCGCCATCGCCGCCCGAGGGGCCGCCGCGGGGAACGAACTTCTCGCGACGGAAGGCCATGCAGCCGTTGCCGCCGTCGCCGGCCTTGACGCGAATTTTTGCTTCATCGATGAACATGGAAGACCAGGGATCAGGGGTCAGAGATCAGAGATCAGGGAAGTGCGATTTGCGCTCTAATGCCCACAGTTGAGGCCAAACCCGAGATGCCGTCTTTTCAGTTTACCGGAGAAGGGCATAGAATCGCTTGGAATGTGTTGCTGGGGTAATTAGAATGCCAAAAGCAGAGAGTTTTCTTTCTGCAAATGGCCGCAGGGCTCTGCCCCATCCGGACCCGCCTTGAGAGTGGGCCGAAGTTGAAGCTTGGAGTAGTTTTTCCCGGGGTCTGCCGCGAGCGGAGTCTCGATGGCAGGGGTCGAGCGCAATTGGACGAAAACGCTGGCGGTTGCCGTGCTGCTTTTGGGCGCGGGAACGGCGGGTTTTGCCCAAACGGCCCGGACTCATTTGGTCGAAGATGGGCCAACCGGCTCACTGATCGGCAAACTGACCGACCTGCACTCCAATCCCCTGGAAGGCGTGGAGGTGGTTGCGCGGAAACAGGACACCGGAGCAGAGGCGCGCACAACCACCATAAAAAATGGGATTTACCGGTTCAGCGGGCTGACGCCGGGGGAGTACTCGGTCATCGCCGAGAGTCCGCAACTGGGGCGTGGCCAGGTGGATTGGATTGTGGTTGATGGCGGCCACGAGGCGCGCGTGCTGACGGCGATAGAGTTGACGCCGCTTGCGCCCGGTCCTGTTCTGGCGGCATTGCGAGGCGAAGAACGGCCCAAAGTCGAAGAGCCGACCAGGCTGAACCGGCCCGTTCTGGAGCCGGAGGCACAGCCAGCGACGGATGCCGCATTGGCTGCCGAGCCGTTGTTCTTGCTGCCCCTGGCGGGACGAAGCCTGCCGAATGAAGCACCACCGGAGCTTGCTGTTTCACACTCGGCGCGCACAGTTGTGCTTGGTTCCCAGGTCTCAGAAGCGAGACCTGGGGCACCCGCCACTCTGCTTCCTGGCGCAAATGAGATTGGAGAGGCGGCAAGTGGAGCAGTCCAGACGCCATTGCATTCGCCCGAACCGGCGGCGGTAGCAGCCCAGGGAACGCAAGCGGCGGCGCAGCCAGGGATGGTTCCGAGCAAACCGGCCTTGGCAGCTTCTCAGGCGAGTGAACCGGCGGCTCCGGCGTTGAGCAGCACGATGAGCGCTGCCGAGTTGCAGGCTTTGCCGGTGAGCGGGCGGCGCTGGCAGGATTTTGTGCTGGACAATACGCCCACATCCACGACGCCGTCGGGCGGCCAGGGAGAGATTTCATTGCGGGGCGCGGGACAGCCTGCGGAGATTGCGGTGGACGGAGTGAGCCGGGGGCTGGCCTTTGGCCGGACAAATGAATCAGGGCAGGGCTCATCGGGACGTGGGATGCTGGGTCAGGGCGAAAATCCAGCCGGAATGGCGCAGGTGGGCTCCGGAGGGCACGGGCTTGCCGTGAGCGAGGCGGCGATCCGCACAGTGGAGACGGTGGCCGGCAACGTAGAGGCTGCGGTTGACAGGGCGGCGGGCGGGCGCATGAACACGGAGACCGAGCGCGGCGTTAATGAACTGCATGGGCAGGGATTCGTCTTTGATCGCCAGAACTCCTGGGGCGCGCAGAATCCGTTTACGCAGTGGGTGAAGGAGACCACGCCGGCCAACGGGACCACCGTTCCGATTCCGGTGTTCACGCCGGAGTCCTATACCCCGCCAGACCGCGAAACGACCTGGGGCATCGGCGTGGGCAGCCGCATCCTCCGCAACAAGCTCTTCTGGTTTGCGGCGCTGGACGGCTACCAGCGAAACGATCCGGGGCTGGCGATGGTGAAACATCCCTACCTTCTACAGCTAGAGCCTTCGAACACATGCGCGATCCCCCCATGTAGCCAAATAATCGGGCTCTTTGCTCAGCCCACAAACGACCAGATGCAGGTGCTGAGCGCGCGGCTGGGGTTGAGCAGCGCCAATCCGGTTGGAGAAGGGCTGGCGGCTTATTCGACAATGCTGGAAACGCTGGCCGGACTGCTCGGCCCGGCGCCGCGCACGGCTACGCAGTGGACCGGCTTTGGGCGGCTTGACTGGCAGGCGACGGAACGCAATCGCTTCACGCTGGAGGGCATTGGAGCGCGATGGAACTCGCCGGGCGGAGGGTTGACCCGCGTGGCTGAAACCTATGGGAACCACAGCTTCGGATCGAGCGAGGCGAGCGAGGAGTGGCTGCTGGGACGCTGGGAGAGATTTCTGACCCCCAACCTGCTGGCCGTGACCCAGGCCTCGGTGGGACGCGGCCTTCAGGAGGCGCGGCCTTCGACTCCTTCAACCTATGAGCACACGCTGCTTAGCGGAAATGTGTGGGGTCAGTTGCCGCAGATCGTGGTGGACAATCGCTACGGATTCACCATCGGCAACCCCTCGCGCTTCGGAACAGGCAGCTATCCAGACGAGAAGCTTTACCACGGGCAGGAGTCGGTGGATTGGATTCGCGGCAAGCTGCTGGTGAAGGCCGGCTTCGAGGTGAGCCACAACAGCGACGCAACCAGCCTGCTGCGCAACCAAACGGGGACGTATACCTACTCCAACGTGGAAAACTTCATCTCCGACGCGGTGGTCTTCGGCAAGTTTGGGCTGACCGGCGCGCTGGACCCTTTTAACCAGCACAACTGCGATGAGACGGGCAAGACGTGGCGCGACTCGGGAGGTAATCTGCGCGGGCTGGGCAACCTGCCCTGCTACTCCTACTACTCGCAGACCATAGGCCCGTCCAGTTGGCATTTGAGCACCAACGATTGGGCTGGGTACGCAACGGCTCAGTGGGAAGCGAACAAGCGCGTGGTCCTCTCCGCCGGATTGCGCTGGGAGCGGGAGCAGTTGCCGCCGCCGCTCGCCGCGCTCCAGAATACAAATCTGCCGCTGACCGAAAAGCTGCCCAACCTGGGCAACAACTGGGGTCCGCGGGTGAGCGTGGCCGTGGGATCGGGCGAAAAACATTGGCCGGTGCTGCGGCTGGGCTACGGGATGTACTTTGGGCGCACGGAGAATCTGACGCTGGAGACGGCGCTGACCCAGACCGGCTCCCTGAACGGAGACCTGAACTTTTTCATGCGGCCTACCGACGACCTTCCGAACAGCGGCGGCGGCGCTCCGCCGTTTCCTTACGTGCTGCAGGGAACTCCGGGGAGCGTGGTAAAGCCGGGAGCGGTGGAGTTTGCGCCCAACTTCCACAATTCCGAGATTCACCAGGCCGTTGTCGCCGTGGAAGAAACGCTGCCGAGCCACGTGGAGGTGACCGCCAGCGCGATGGTGAGCCTGGGCCGCCGGCTGCCGATCTCCATCGACACGAACTTCGATCCCGCAGTCAATCCGGGGACGATTACCTATGCCGTGGTGGACGGCGCCGGCGCGGGACCCATCAAAGCAGCGCAGATTACGGTTCCCTTCTACGCTTCGTGGCCATCGGCAACTTCGTCGACGGGATTTGCCGGGCGGCTCAATCCGGATTACCAGCAGATTACGCAGATCATGAGCCGCGCCAACTCGACCTACGAGGCGATGATGGTGAAGGTTGTTCGCTATGGCCGCCGCGGACTGAGCCTGCACGCCCACTACACCTATGCGCACGCCATGGACTGGAATCCCAACGAGAGCTCTCAAGTGGCCGGCAACGACGTGCTGGACCCGGCCGACTTCAGCCATGAGTACGGCACCAGCAACCTGGACGTGCGCCACTCGGCCAGCGCCATGGTGGTCTACGAGGCGCCTTGGAAGCTGCACGGCACGGCGGGGAAGTTTGGCAACGGCTGGATGGCCTCGGGCGTCGCGCAGTTCCGCAGCGGATTGCCCTACACGATGCACACCTCGGGGTCGCTGCCCGAAGAGTTTGACGCAACCACCGGCGCAGCCATCATTGGACTAGGGCCGGGAATGAACGGATCGGGCGGCGACAACCGCGTCTACGGAACGGGCAACGATAACATTGTCTATAACATAGGCCGCAACACCTACCGCTATCCGGCCACCTGGAAGGCCGATCTGCGGCTGGGCAGGCGCTTCGACCTGGGGCATTTGCGCCAGTTGGAACTGCTGGCCGAGAGCTTCAACCTTTTCAACCATCAGAATGTTACCGAGTTGGAGACCACCGGCTACTACGTTGGGTCCGGAAGCGCGTCGAGCCTGCCGACGCTGAACTTCCTCGCCGGCCCCATGACCAACCCCACAACCGGCGCCGTGTCCAACGCCAACACCACGGCATTCGGCCAGCCGCTGAACATCAACGCAACCAACTTCTACCGTGAACGGCAGATTCAGTTTGGGTTGAGGCTGAGGTTCTAGGGATAAGATCGTGTGATTTGGTAATTGTGCCTGAACAAGCGCGGGCGTGGACGCCCGCGCTACAGCCGGCCAGGAGGCCGGCGCTACATTGAGGTCGGCGCTACTTTCCTGCCATTACAAATTCAAGCGGTCACAGTACTAGTTGCTCGGCGCGGGCGCGGCGTCAGCGGGCGCAGGCGCAGGCGCGGGTGCAGGAGCAGGCGCGGGTGCAGCGGGCACAGGGGCCGACTCAGGGGCAGGCGCGGGTGCAGGTGACAGCTTGTGCAGGCCGCGGATGTAAATAACGAGATTCCACACCTCGTCATCCTTGGCGCGGCCCGCCTCCTCGGCAGGCATCTTGCTCTTGCCGTTGCGGATGACGTTGAACAGATCCTGGTCCTGCATATTGGCCAGCGTCGCGGGATTGCTCCAATCCGCGAGCGTCAGTCCCATGTCCTTGGCCAGATCGGTTTTGCCATTTCCGTTGTCCCCATGGCACAACGAGCAGTCCTGCGAATAAAGCTCCTTGGCGCGCGCCTGTGACTTTTCGGTAGGCTTGACTGGATTCTTTTGGCCGGCCGCAGGGGCCGGGGCGGAGACCTGCGAGATGGACCCCGGTGTGGACAAAGCAGTAATCCCAAACAATACAAGAGCAGAAACAAACAGCAATGGCTTCAACATGGTAGCCTCCGCAGTTGCGGACGTCCTTTCGAGACATCTACAACCGAATCAATTTCACGCACGAATTATATGCCATTTGGATGGCATCAGGCTGTTTGTATTGAAAAGAAAGGTTCAAAAGGAGCGGATTGGCGGGTTTGGGCCTGATTTTATGAGGCAAAAATTTCATTGGCATTAGTGATCCGGCCCCAATGAAATGCAACACTCCCTCCCACCCATTCCGCAAAAAGCGCGGAATGGATGGGGCACAGCATTTCAAAACTTCTGGGCCGGATCAATAGTGGCTTGTCCGCCAGCCACAGTCCAGATCCGGGATGGTGTTCTTGCCGTCCAGCCGAAAACAGGCAGCGCCGTTGATGTCGGTGCTGAAGGTGCGGACCTTGGCCGTTTCGAGGGCTTTGAGCACCTCGGGGCGGGGATGTCCGTAGCGGTTGCGCAGGCCGCAGGAGATGACGGCGCACTCAGGGTGCACGCGGGCCAGGAATTCCGGGCGGGAGGAGGTGATGCTGCCGTGGTGGCCCACCTTGAGCAGTGTGCTGGCCAACTCGGGCTCGGCCAACATCGCCTGCTCGATTGGAGCCTCGGCGTCGCCTTCCAGCATCACCGAAGTAGCACCGTAAGCCACGCGCAGCACCAGCGAGTCGTTGTTGGTGGGTTCCGGGCCGGGCTGATAGCCGCTGAAGGGCGCTAGAACACTGATCTGTGTTGGGCCGAAGGGGAAGGCATCGCCGGCGCGCAGCGAGCGGACCCGCACGTGAAGTCTTGCGGCCTCGTCGAGCAGCGCGTTGTAAGCCCCGAAACGGGGATTGTTGCCTACCCAAAGCTCGGCGGGATGGAAGTTGCGCAGAACGGCGGGCAATCCTCCCATGTGGTCGGAGTGGGCGTGGGTGAGGGCCACTACGTCCAGGCGGCGAATTCCGCGCGACCACAGCACCTGGGAGACGACCTCCTCGCCGATGTCATAGTCCTGGGGGGCCTGATGCGGGCCTCCGCCGTGGCCGCCGCCATCCACCAACAGGGTCTTACCGTCGGGCGCAATCAACAAAATGGAGTCGCCCTGGCCCACGTCGATGGCCTCGACGAGCAGGGCGTTGCGGGGGTGATCGACGGGACGGGGCAGGACGGCAATGATGGCGGCCAGAAGCAGCGCGGCCCATGCAGTGCGGCGGGGCCAGCGGGCTCCGGATGAAACGGAAAGGCGCGCTAGAGCGATGGCCGCCGCTAGCAGCACGCAAAAGGCAAGCGACTGCCAAAGCAATGGCGCGGGAATGCGGAAGTCGCCCCAGGCCAGAGAGCCGAACAAATGCACCAGCCCGGTGCCGATATGGAGAAAGAAAGCCACGATCATCGCCGGGACTACTGCGTAGGCCGGACCAATGAAAGCAAAGAGCAAAGTAATCAGCGCTGCGGGCATGAGTACGACGAGCAGAGGTAATATGAACACATTTACCGGCAACGCGAAGACGGTGATGCGGTGAAAGTAGACGGCCATGGGCAGGGCCATGGCCAGCTCCACCACGCAGGAGACGACCATCAACTCGAAGCAGCGAATCAGGAAGCGCACAGATGCAGGAAAAATTCGCCAAGCTACGGATTCCACAAAACGACCATGAATTGTCGCTTGAAATGCTATTGGAGTAATGTCCATCGTCTCGCGCGCCATAGCGAGTTGCGGTAGCACCGGGTCGTTGACGGCCTCATTCTTGGAATCGCGGGAGGTCCTGCGTTTTGCTCGGAGTTTGGGTCGGATCGCAGTATGCAACGCAGCGGCCATCATGCGCAACATGACCCGAAATTGCGCCAGGCGCGGGGCGAGTTTTGCGTCCAGGGCGATTTGGCGCAGGTCGCGGGTGGCCGTCAGGTACGGATGCACCGTGGCCAACAGCAGCGGAGCGGCGACGCCGCCGATGGCGACAACGGCCAGCAGCGTCATCTGGAAACTGGCGTCGAAGAGGCTGCGGGGGCTGTAGGCCAGCAGGCAGAGGGCGGCAAAGCCGATGGTGTTCAGCGCGTTGCGCTCACGGTAGAGGAGGCGGCCGAGCAGGTAGAGAGTGACCATCCAGAGCGAGCGCGCTACCGGCGTGGCGAAGCCGGTGAAGATGGCGTAGGCGAAAGAGGCCAGAATAGTGACGAAGGTGGCGGGAACGCGGGGCAGGCGCAGGCGGCGAGCTACCCAGAAGATGCAACCGGCCACGATGGCCAGGTGGAAGCCGGAAACCACCAGCATGTGGAAGGAGCCGGTGCGCTCAAAGCCCACGCGCAGAGAATGGGTCAGGAATGTGCGGTCGCCGGTGACCATGGCGGCGAGCATCACAGCATCGTCCTGTGACAGGCGCAGGGGAGCGGGCAGGCGGCGCATGGCCGCGGGCAAAGCCAGCAGGCTGGCGCTCGAGGCGCGCTGCAATCCGCTGATGCGGCAGGCGAGGAAGAGGTCCGGGGATGAGCCGAGACGGTCTACGCGGTCGATGCTGACCGTCGACGTTGAGGTGATGCCCTGGTCAACGAGAAAGTCCTCGCGGCTCCAGACGCCGGGATCGTGATAGACCTCTGGCGGCAACAGGCGAACCACGGCGCGAATGCGCTCTCCGCAGCGGAAGAGTTGCTGATTTGCCGGGGCTACAGGCCAGCGAACGGTCAGCCGTACACGGCCTTCGATGGGCGCTTGCGCGTCGTCGGCGTCGGTGACCACCTCCAGGCTGGAGATGCGCAGGTCGATTCGCTGCGAGGGTTGCTGGGCAAGGCCTTGGGTTGAACCGGGCTCGTCTAGATTCTGTTCTGTCTCGCCGCGCACCGGCCCGGCATCGACGACCGTGCCTTCGACGGTGCGGAGCAGGCCGTCGGAGAGGGCGGCCAGCGCGGGCGCGGGCGCCGGATGCGGCTCCATCCAGGCGCACCATGCGCCCAGCAGCAGCCACAGCGCGGCCAGCGGCAACCAGGCCAGGCGCTGTGCGCGGAACGCCGCCACGCCGCATAGCACGGCCACCAGCGCCAGCGCGAGGAGTACAAAACTGGGCCGCAGATAGAGCCAGTGTGTGACGGCAATCCCAACGGCAAAGAGCCAAGCCGCGTGAAAGAGCGGGACGGTGCCCTGGCTGATGTCCGTTCCGGCGAGTGCGGAACCGGCAAGGGCTTGCCCGGAGATGGGAGGAGGAGATTCCATCGCGCCTGGAAACTGAAAAGCTCTTCTGGCCCTCAAGCCTATCAGGCTCGCCGCAATTGGACCACTGTTTCCAGATGAAAGGTCTGGGGAAAGAGATCGGCGAGGGTGATGGACTGGATGGCGTAACCGGAGGCGATGAGCACACGCAGGTCGCGTGCCAGCGTGGCCGGATCGCAGGAGACGTAGACCAGGGCGGGCGCGGCGATCTGGCCGAGCAGAGCGCATGTTTCCGCACCCAGGCCGGTGCGCGGCGGGTCAACCACAATCAGATCGGGAACAGTCGAGCCGGAAACCACGTCGGTAGGGCGATGGGTCGCATTAGCGCGAAGAAAATCCATAGTGTCGCTCTTCACCGGAATTCCGGAGGAGCCTTTGAGGTTGGCCGCGAGCGCTGCCGTTGCCGAAGGGGCCGACTCGACGGCGACTACACGGGCGAAGTTAGTCGTGAGCTGCCGTGCGAACAGTCCGACGCCGGCGAACAGGTCCCAGGCGAGAGCGCCTTGATGATCGGCGACGACTCGCTCCACCAGAGAGTCCACCAGCCAACGGTTGACCTGAAAAAATGCGCCGTGATCCACACGATAGTCGAAGCCGGCAGCGCGATAGGCGAGCGATGCCGCGCCCCACTGCGCCAGCGTGCGTGGCTGCTGGCCGGGACGGCCCTCCGTTACAAGCTCCGCTCCGATGAGCGCGGGAATCCGCTCGTGCCACGCCTGCGCCAATTCGTCAAAACGCTGCCTGGCCGGGTTTGCGGTGAAGACAGTGGCCAGCAGCGCGGTTTCTGCCGCATCAGAGAAGAGCGCAATCTCCGTGGGGCGCATCGCCGGGGCAAACCCGCGCGCAGCCTGAGCAAAAGCCAGTGCGGCCTCCACCAGAAGAGGCGCGGCGATGGGGCACTCGCGCATGGGGCCGACCGCATGAGAGCGGCGGCTGCGATAGCCTGGGTTTCCTGCCGCGTCGAAGGCCAGGCGGATGCGGTTGCGATAGCGCCAGGGCTCGCCGGAGAGTATGGTAATTTCCGAGGGGACTGTCACGCCGCCGCGCTCCAGGGTTTCGCGCAGTATGGCCTGTTTGAAGGCCAGTTGGGTGGCGTAGCCGGTGTGCTGATAGTGGCAGCCGCCGCAAAGGCCAAAGTGCGGGCAGGCGGGCGTGATGCGCTCCTTCGCTACTCGGACGATATTCTCAGCCTCGGCGGTCGCGTAGCCGGGCTTGCTCTGCGTGATGCGCACCTGCGCCTGCTCGCCCGGCAAAGTGAGCGGAATAAAAACGGCTTTGCCCTCCAGACGAGCCAGGAATGCGCCGCCGTAAATTGGCTTCTCGATTTCGACGAGCTGCGGATCGGAAATTGGCCTGTTTCCAAACGAAACGCCCGAAAAGCCTTCCTCAGGGGCTAAAGCCCAACCTTTATTTTGTCGCAGTTGCGGCACGACTGAAGTCGTGCCCTGACGCTTCTCGGCATTCGAAATAAGTTTTTCTGTAGTCTGTGAAGTCGTGCCCTGACGCTTCTCGGCATTCGAAATAAGTTCTTCCGCAGCCTGTAAAGTCGTGCCCTGACGCATCTCGGCTTTCGAAATCAGTTTTTCCGTAGCCTGTTTAGCCCCGGAACTCTTCTTCCCGGAGATATTGCTCGCGGCAGAACGTTTCTTCGCGGCCTGTTTGGTCCGGCGCTGCATGGAGATTTGTTTTCTGGGCGTCATTGCTGGCTCATGTAAAAAAGGCTGAGGCGAGGCAGGTTGTAGTGCACCAGCAATTGCTTCTGCACAAATTGCCGCTCCACCTGGCGCAACTGCACGGCGCCCATGCGGCTGCGGTAGGGCGCCAGTTCGCGCGCCGCATGCGCCTTGAGGCTCACCAGCAGCTCTTCGGGCGCCGCAGCGGTCAAGGCGGCAAAGAGCTTTTCTTCGAGCACGGTGAGGGTGCGTTCCAGCGACTCAAGGTCTAGCTTCTGACCTTCAATTCCCTGCGAGGCACCGGCTAGTTCGCGTAAACGGGCAGCGGTTGCGGAGCAGGCTTCAGGGGCTACAGTCGCTGCATCCAGCACTGCGGCGGCGGCTTCCAAGTGAGCAGCCACGCGCTCAAGCTCGAATCCCGACTCGCGATCGGTTGTGGAGGGAGCCGTGCCGGCCGAGGCCTCGCGCAGTTCCTCGGCGGCCACCATCACCGCCTGCGCGCACCAGGCCAGGCCGTTGATGCGCCGCATCCGGCCACGCTTTTGCCGCGCCTCGTACTTGTCGAAGGCCGCGTCGATGCCGCGCAGCACGGCCTCCAGCGGAACGCCTGCCTCGCGCCAGATTTCGATCAGCGCCCAATCCAGCGTGGAGAGCAACAGTAGCGCCCCGCGCCGCTGCTGGAAGCGGTCCTCGATCTCGGTGAAGTAGTTGAAGTAGTTCAGCACGGCGTGCGCCTCAGCGCTGCTTGGCGGGGCGGTTGCGCTCGAAGAGGATCAGCAGGCCATCGAGGGTGAGCATATCGTCGATCTCGGAGATGAAGCGCGAGTCCTCGGCGATCTGCCGCGCCAGTCCTCCGGTGGCGATGACGCGCGCCTTCTGACCCAGCTCGGCCTCAATGCGCTCCAGAATGCCGTCCACCAAACCGATGTAGCCGAAATAAAGTCCGCTTTGCAGGTGGGTGACAGTGTTGGTGCCGATGACCTTTGCGGGTCGCTTGATGTCCACGCGGGTGAGCCGCGCGGCGCGGGAGAAGAGCGCCTCGGCACTGAGGCCAAGTCCGGGCGCAATGGCCCCGCCCAGGTACTCGCCTTTGGCCGATACAACATCAAAGGTGGTCGCCGTGCCAAAGTCCACCACCACGCAGGGGCCCCCGTAGCGCTCGAAGGCGGCTACGGAGTTCACCAGACGGTCCGCGCCCAGTTCGGCGGGGTTGTCCACCAGCACCGGCATTCCGGTTTTGATGCCCGGCTCAACAAAGAGCGGCTTGGTGTAGAAGTAGTCTTCGCAGACTTGGCGAAGCGTGCTGTCCACCGGCGGCACCACAGAGGAGATGATGATGTGCTTGACTTGGCTTGGAGACAACTTATTCATTTCAAATAGGTTGACGAAAATGACGCCGTACTCGTCGGAGGTCTGGGAGCGGTGGGAGGTGATGCGCCAGTGCGCGGCCAGCTCCGGCTTCACGCCTTCGAGCTTATAGAGTCCCAGCACCGTATTTGTATTGCCTACATCGATGGCTAGAAGCATGGTGTTCTCAGCTTATCTCGGCGGCGCGAATACCGCCTGTTTGCACCGTGACGACTCCCGAACTCGTGCGTACCAGCAGGAATCCGTGTTCGTCCAGCCCGGCAGTTTCGCCTATGCAGGCCTGCGGGCCGTGTACCTCAACGCGCCGCCCACGAATCCAGGTCGAAGCCTGCTCGACGCGCGCGGGAATCGTGATCGTAGCCGCCGGATCGAGCATCAGTTGCGTCTCGCACTCCAGCGATTTTAACAGGGAGAGGAGCAAATCCTGCCGCGAAACTCTTCGGTCCGCATCCAGATCGAGCGAAGTGGCGGAGGTGGACAGTTCGGATGCGAAGACGCGCTGGTGGACGTTGATGCCGATGCCGACCACCGCAAACTCAGCCGCCCCGCCGGAAATCTTCGACTCGACCAGGATGCCGCCAACTTTGCGCGGGCCGATGAGCAGATCGTTGGGCCAGCGCAGATCAATGATCAGGCCAGTAACGGCGCGAATAGCCTCGGCGGCAGCCAGTCCCGCAGCAAGCGGCAGAAGCGGCAGGCGGGCGGCGGGAATCGGTGTGCGCAGCAGTACGCTCGCGTAGAGTCCAGCGCCCGCGGCCGAGTCCCACGTGTGGTCGCCGCGGCCACGGCCGGCTCGCTGCTCATCAGCAAAATAAACTGATCCATGCGGCGCATCACTGCGGGCGGCAGCCAGAGCGTCAGAATTAGTGGAATCAGTGGCTGGAGAAAAATGCAGTTTGCTTGCAAAGACGGTTCCGGCCAGCGACATCTCCAACTCCGCAAGGTTATACATCGTTAGAGAAACCTCTTACTATGTAGCTGTTTTGAAAGGGCACGACATCAGAGGCTGCGGAAAAAGTCCAGCTTCCATGCTAATCATACGAAAAACAGACCGCAGGGGCTAAAGCCCAACATTAATTTTGTTGCGCTTACGGCACGACTAAAGTCGAGCCCTGACACTTCTTGCGACACCAAATGAAAATTTCCGCAAGCTGCCCAGTCATGCCGTAAAGAACGCAAAATCAGCGCGGGCTTTAGCCCCTGAGGGAAACTCTGTTCAAAGCCTTCCTATTCCGTCTCCGCATGGATGCGCATGGAGATGTCGGCGGCTTTGGCGGAGTGGGTCAGCGCGCCCACACTGATAAAGTCTACGCCGGTCTCCGCGTAGGCGCGGATGTTTTCCAGAACAATGCCGCCTGAGGCCTCGGTGGGAATCCAGCGTAGCTCTTGCGCTCTTTTAGTCTGCTCCACGGATGCGCGCCGGATGCGCTCGACTGCGCGCTTCACCTCTTTGGGCGTCATGTTGTCCAGCAGAATTGCCTCGGCCCCGTATTCGAGCGCCTCTTCCAACTCCTGCGGGCTGCGCACCTCGACCTGCACGCGCTGGCCTTTCTTGCGCTTTTCCAGGGCTCGGGTCAGCACAGCGGGCAGCCCTCCGCCCAGCGAGATGTGATTGTTCTTGATGAGAATTCCGCTGGCCAGATCGAGCCGATGATTGGTTCCCCCGCCGCACAGCACGGCGTATTTTTCCAGAGCACGCAAACCGGGCACGGTCTTGCGCGTGTCGAGCACGTGCGCGTGCGTGCCGTGTATCGCGTCAACGAATTTGCGCGTCAGCGTGGCGATGCCGCTCAGATGCTGCATGAGATTCAGGATCACGCGCTCGCAACTGAGCAGCGCGCGGGCGTTGTGGCGGATAACGGCCAGCACCTGGTCCTCGTGTACGCGCACGCCGTCGAAGATCTCCGGATGGCTGACCACCTCGAAGCGAGTCTGCGCCGGGGCGCGCTTGTCGAGCCGGGCAAAAATCTCCAGAAACTGCGGCACCGCGCCCAGTCCGCAAACTACCATCTCCTGGCGCGCAACAATCGAGCCGGTGGCGCGCAGATGGGGGTCGATGGTGAGGTTGGTGGTGGTGTCGCCGGCCGCCTTGTCTTCCGTCAAGGCCCGCTCCAGCAATGCGTCGATGCGGCTGTTCTTCCAGTCCATAATTCCTTTTCGCGCGGTCAGGGATGCACTTGAGTTTTTTGCTGCAAAAGAAAGTTATATATAACTATTTTGACATTGTCATCCACCTGATTGGTAATTGAAAAATAGTGAGACCTGTCGCTCCTGTAGATCTGAAGCGAGTAGTTATGCTGGTTGCCGAAGATTGATACGAAGAGTCTTTGCGAGAAACCGAGTTTCCCGTTCTTGCGTTTATCAATAAGGTTGACCTCTCCCAGGTCCTTATACCAGAGCAGGGAGACAATGCCGCGGGCATCACGCATCATGATTCCGCGGGTAGCCAAGAGAAAGAAATGAGAGTAGCCGGCGGCGTGCGATCGTGCGCCGTCGAGGTCAACGATAGCAAGAGCCGTGTCGCTCTTTCCCAGGTGGCGAGCGATAATCTCTTCGATTTCTGCGGTGAATTGCGATGCGACAAGGCAGCCGGGCGCGCCGCCAAACGAGATAGCAGGCTTCTGCTCAACGGCACGGGGGCTTACGGAGGCGTCCGGAACGCCTGTCGCCGGGCTGCTTACCGCCGGAGACTCCTCCGAGACCCCGCTATGCTCCCTGAGCTCTCGCCACGCGACTTGAAGCTGCTTGAAATGTTCTTCCGCATCCGCGCGCAAGGAGGCGTAGTTCTCGTAGAGATCGGGATGCCACTGCTTGACCCCTTCGCGATAGGCCTCTTCGATCTCGACCTCCGAGGGTATTCCGTAGGCGATCCCCAGTGTTCGATAGTGCTGCCGGCATTGACCACAGTCACAGGACATTTTATTTCTCCCCGGTAAGATTCTCCAGCGCGATGCGCGCCTTTTTAAACAATGCGTCGATGCGGCTGTTCTTCCAATCCATGGTTCAGTTTCCTTGCAGCTACTCCGGTGGAAGTGCGTCTAAGTCGCGGCGCGCCTTATCCAGCAGTATCCGAGTCTCCGCTAGTTGTTTCTTTAGTCCTTCGACCACGTGAGCCGGAGCCTTGGCAAGAAACCCTTCGTTGCTCAACTGGCGCTCGGCAGAGATTAGATTTTTCTCATACTTAGCAATGTCCTTCGTCAAGCGCACCCGTTCGGCGGCCATGTCGATTGGTGCCTCGTAGCTCACCGCTGCGCTGAATCCGATCTCGGATCTAACCTTCCTACCTGCTGGTGGCTTTCCCAATTCGACAGTCAAATCAACACGGGCGAGAGAATTACAGAGTCTCCTATTCGAGTCTTCCGAAAGATACCCAAGTGTCAAAGAGCCATCTTCTTGTGCGCAATAAATCGTTGCGGGGATTATCTCTTTTTCCGGTACTCCGCACTCTTTGCGTTGGGAACGAAGGGCAGTCACGACTGACTGGATCACACGCATCTCAAGGGCAGCCGATTCGTAAGCGTGTGCAAACGAAATCTTCGCGGTGTCTCCCGAGTAGCGGCCCTGCGGGTAGTCCGTGAGGGCGATGGATTTTGCCGGAGGATTGCCGTCGTAGACCGCGTGCCACAACTCCTCAGTCAGGAAGGGCATGAAGGGCGAGAGCAATCGCAGCGAGGCTTCGAAGACCTGAAGCAGCGTGGTAAGCGTGGCTTTGTTTTGCGCCTTGTCAGCGGTTTCCGAAAAGTCGAGGCGGAGTTTGACAATCTCCAGGTACCAGTCGCAGAAACTGCCCCAGAAGAATTGGTAGATGGCATTGGCCGCGTCGTCGTAGCGATAGTTTTCTAAAGACTGATTGACCTTGGCTGCTGTCGCATGCAATTCGGCGACAATCCAGCGCGCTTCGAGCGGGGCGTAAGGAAGTTCCGAAATACAACCCTCAGGGGCTAAAGCCCTGGTTTCAGAATGGGGCATTTGCGGCACGACTGAAGTCGTGCCCTGACACTTCGTGCTCTCCGTAGAGCGTTCATCTGCCGTCTCAGGAATTGTCGGCATTCCACCTAGTGTGGCGGGATCGACGGTGATGCCGATTTCAGCGGCGCGGTCTACGTTCATGAAGAGGAAGCGGGCGGCGTTCCAGATCTTGTTGGCGAAGGCGCGATAGCCCTCGGTGCGGGCGATGTTGAAGGCGATATCGGTGCCGGGCGAGGCCATGCTGGCCAGCGTGAAGCGGACCGCGTCCGTTCCGTAGGTTTTGACAATCTCGATGGGGTCGAGGACATTGCCCTTGGTCTTGGACATCTTTTCGCGGTTGGCGTCGCGCACCAGGGCGTGAATGTAGACCTCTCGGAAGGGAACCGAATCCGCAAGAGAGCGCTTGGAGCCGTCGGGCATAGGCACGTCGCCGGCAAACCAGCAGCCGAACATGATCATGCGGGCGACCCAGAAGAAGAGAATGTCGAAGCCGGTGACCAGGAGGCTGGTGGGATAGAAAGCGTCGAAGTCTGCGCGATTCTTTCCCTCAGGGGCTAAAGCCCCATCTCCCGCTGGACTGTTTATGTACGGGCTAAAGCCCGTACCCTTCACACTAAAGCCCGTACCCTCCACCTGAAAGCCCGTACCCTTCACTGAGTGGGGCGAAAAATTCGGCCAGCCGAAGACAGAGACCGGCAGAAGTCCCGACGAGAACCAGGTGTCGAGAACGTCGGTTTCCTGCGTAATTTTCTTTGACCCGCAGTGAGCACAGGCCGTCGGGTCGACACGGGCGACGGTGATCATGCGGCACTCCGCGCAGTGCCATGCGGGAATGCGATGACCCCACCAGAGCTGGCGCGAGATGCACCAGTCGTGAATGTTCTCCATCCAGCCGAGATAGGTCTTTTCGTACATCTCCGGCGTGAAGGTGATGGCTTTTTTACCATCGGCGTTGGGCTGGACGACCTTGCGGGCGAGCTCCGCCATCGACGGGCCGCCTCCCTTCGGCGATTTATTGACGGCAACGAACCATTGCGTGGAGAGGCGCGGCTCGACTGTCGTCTTGCAGCGGTCGCAGTGGCCGACGTTGTTGATGTGGTCCTTGATGCCGGCGAGCAGACCTTGTTCTTCCAGGTCGGCGACGACGCGCTTGCGGGCGGCGTAACGGTCGAGGCCGGCGTAGGCGCCGCCTTCGGCATTGATGTGGCCGGTGTCGTCCATGATGTTAATCGACGGAAGATGATGCCGCTCGGCGAGGGCGAAGTCGTTCGGGTCGTGGGCCGGAGTGACCTTGACCGCGCCGGTGCCGAAATCGCGGCTGACCCATTCGTCGAGGACGATGGGAATCTCGCGGCCAACAAGAGGCAGGCGGAGTTTTTTGCCGTGCAGGCTGAGATAGCGCTCGTCTTCCGGATGAATGGCAACGGCTACGTCGCCGAGCATGGTTTCGGGGCGGGTGGTTGCGACAGAGAGAAACTCGCCGGAATCCTTACCGTCATTGCCGATAACCGGGTAGCGAATCTCCCAGAGGTGACCAGATTGTTCCTCGTGGAACACTTCCAGATCGCTGATGGCGGTTTGGCAGCGCGGGCACCAGTTCACGATGTATGCGCCGCGATAGATTAGATTTTGCTCATGTAGGCGAACGAAGGCCTCGCGCACGGCGACGGACAGGTTCTCGTCCATGGTGAAGTATTCGCGCTGCCAATCGACGGATGCGCCGAGGCGCTTCATCTGGTCGAGGATGGCGCCGCCGTAGTGGCGCTTCCACTCCCATACGCGCTCGACAAAAGCTTCGCGGCCAAGCTGCTGACGGCTGGAGCCTTCGGCGGTTAGTTGGCGCTCGACCATCATCTGCGTGGCGATGCCGGCGTGGTCGGTGCCGGGGAGCCACAGGGCGCGACGGCCGCTCATGCGACGCCAGCGGACCAGTATGTCCATCTCCGTCTGGTTGAGCATGTGGCCCATGTGGAGTCGGCCGGTGACGTTGGGCGGCGGCAGCAGGATGGTAAAGGCGGACTGGCCGTCCAGGCCTTGGTTTTTGGCGTTCATGGGCGGAGCAACTGGCGTAGGCTGGGCGAAGAGCTTTTCGCGCACCCAGTATTCGGCCCAGTGATCTTCGATGATGGCGGGGTCGTAGGCTTTGGGCAGGTCGTGTGGCATGTTTTTCTTGGACGAGTCCCTGATGGACTGCGTAAAACCCTCTTTCAGCAAGGGTTTTGCGTCAAGGAACCCTACCTCACTTTAGCAGATGCGAGGCGCATGGCCGATCACCTTCGGTGGGGGACCTGCCCCTTTGACTTCGCGCCTCAGCGGCGAAAGTAGACGCAGGTCCTTCGACTTCGCTCATAAGGCTGTCGGCGTGGAGAACAAAGGGTCTTGGTTTCCCAGCCTTAGCCCGGCCACCCCACGGACGAAGAGCTGTCCCTTCACCGCTGCGAGCAAAGATCGCTTCCCTCACCCCAACGAGCAAAAATCGCTCGCCACCACCCCAAGAAGCAAGTGCCGCTTCTTGGGGCCCCGGTCTTTGGGGATCCCGAGTCCGTGGGGACCCCGGCAAAGCGAGAATGGGGTACCCAGTTTTATTATTCGGACCTGGGAATCCGCCCGCTCATCGCGATGAGACTGCGATGAACGGGGTACAGCTTTTCATGGCTCAGGGTGATCCTTCGGGGCTGATGAGCGTTCAGGATTAGAGCCTGGGATCAACCGGCTCGCTTTCCAGTGCCAGTACTCCGAAGACGCACTCGTGGGTGCGACGCAAAGGTTCGCGGCGGTTGAAACGCTCCAGCGACTCGATGCCCAGGGCGAATTCCCGGCTGGCCAGGGAGCGCTTGGCACCGACACCTCTGGCGCGAAGGCGTTCCAGATTCTCTGGCAACAGATACTCCGGCCCGTAGATGATGCGCAGATACTCCGGGCCGCGGCACTTGACCGCAGGCTGCACCAGACGATGCTTGCCCTTGCAGATGAAGTCGAGCGGCTTGACGACCATGCCTTCGTTGCCGACTGCTGTCAGCTCAACCCACCACTGAGTGGCCGCTTCATAACTGGCCGGATCGTTGAGATCGACGAGTCGAAATGGCGTGGCCAGCAGCAAAGCGCTATCGGCTGCACATAGTCTGGACAGCATTTCCATGTGCCAAGTGTGCTGCTTGTCCGTATGCACTGCTCCCTCAGATGCGAGCAGATGGAACGGCGCCAGTTTCAAGTCGTTGATGGACGCGACAGGCCAGCAGTAGCGCCGATAGGAATCGCGATACTTTGCCAACGAATCCACACGCGCAGCGGTCCGATCAGCCAGTTCGTCGAGCCCTGCGATATTCGTTCGCGCTTCATCGAGAACCTGCTTTGCGGCAGCAAGCGCATGAATGCCTGCCGTTCCTGTCGGCGCGTATTGCACACGCAGTAACTCCTGCGCTTTAACCGACCACGGCATCAACTCGCAGTCCAGGCAAAGCCAGTCTGTCTTCAACTCCTCCCAAAGTCCGCTCAGGGTGACGGCATTCTGCACGCGTTCCAGGAACTCGCGCTCCAAAGAGGCATCTGAAAAGAAGCGGCGACCGGTACGCGTATAGACCACGCCAAGCGCGGGTTCGATCACGCCGAATCGCTTGACCGAAACAGATTCGTCGCGGCAAACAATCACTACGGCGCGCGAGCCCATGTGCTTCTGCTCGCAGATCACGTGCGGCACTCCTTCGTGCCGGTAATAGGCAAAAGCCTCTTGCGGATACTCCAGCAAATCCGGCAGCTTCGACGTTTCAGACGGCGACATCGTCGGCGGAAGATAGATGAGCCACTTGGGATCGACTGCATAGCGGCTCATCACTTCGAGCGCAGCGATTGCATTCTCTTCGCGAATCGTTATACGCGGAATCAGGCGCGTATCCACGATGCGCTTGCCAATCACATCTTCAATATCAAGCACATCGTCGGCAGTCTGCTGCAAGGCGCGCGGAGCAAGTTCCTCTGCGGGAAGAAACGGCTTGCGCGCTTCGTAGTAGGTGGCCTTCGCGGGCACGTCAACAATCTCGCGCTCCGGATAGCGAAGCGCGGTCAACCGGCCGCCGTACCTAGCTCTACATATGTGCATCCATCCCCAACTGACTGGCGATTGCGTTCCACTTCGCGAGATAGGGCGTTAAACCCAAAAGCCGCACATAGCCTCCCTACATCCTCCAGCCGCTCCAATGATGCTGATATGTCCGCTTCGGTTAGCGCATCTACAAGCAAATTCTGGATTCCGGTGTCAAAGACGCGAGAGTTCTTGAACAAATCAGTGAAGGATTGAGAGAAATTGTCGTCGCTGGCGAAACTGGTGCTGTAGTTTATAAACTATATGGGAGCCGATACGAGCACTCCGAATGCTTTTCCTTAGTCGCAAATTTGGACCAGTTGATCTCGTCACGTTGCAACACATCTTCAGAGGGATACTGAACCTGGGGACTTGCTTTCGACCTGGGGCGTGGGGTATTCACAACCCAAATTTGAGTATCGCCTTCTCACGCAGAAAGAAGTCTGCGGACAACGGACGTAGTTGTCCCAAAGCAGTGGAGACGTCAAGTGATTTGGGAGTGCGCAGCCGTCCATTTTGGCGAGGCGCAAATTCCGGCCTCGCGGATCTGTCGGTAGTCAGCGAATCTCTTTATTTTCAACTTCTTTCCACTGAGGCTATGCCCCTGCCACAATTGGCGAAAAGGCGTTGTAAGTTGCTTCCCGTTTTGTAAGGTAAAAGGGCTGTATTGGGCGAACCGAGACGCACTGTACGCACACAGCGCACATCTGAACTCATCGCCAAGTTGCCTGTTTTGTTTGTCTTATATAGAGAGGGGGATTCACATCGACGCATAAACCATTGCAAATAACGTGGATATAAATTCACATCGAATAAATACACCCAAAAGTACATCCTTCGAGAATTGACTGGTGTTCGTCCACGTCTTCTATCCCATAGACATCTGCCCAAAACCCTGCTTTTTCCCCTCGAATATGTCCATGAAGCTCTTTCGGCATTGGCCGGCAGGCCTCCCGGCAAGTGCGCCCTAAAGGCGCGAGCCATGCTCAAATGACCACCAAAATGCGTCGAATCGAATGGTGGAGCTGATTGGGAGCGAACAAACGACCTCTTCCATGCCATAGCCCCTATTAAATGTACTTTCAATAACTTACAGGCCGCTGCGGACTGCCAAACCACGCGGAAATACGCCGAAGACGGAAATCTAGCAGGTGATTATACAGGCGAGAAATGGACAAGCCCCCTGGGCCGCATTGGCGGTAGAGAACGATTTTAGAACTCCTCCGGTCCACACCGGAGGTTCGGAGGCACTGTAGTTCGCCGGAACCCGAAGCCGTTGGCTCGGGCTGCCGCTCAATTTCGGATCGCCGACCATCCGGGTTGTAAGAAATTCTTGGCATGGTTCTGCGCGGCGGAAAATCGCAGGACATATACTGAGACCGGGCACCAAAAACCGCGCGGAGCAAGGAGTGATGGTTCACAAATAGCGTATTTTCAATCACATGCGCGGAATTCCTGGCGACCTAAAGAATCGATTAGAAGTGGTAAGAAAGTCGTATTGTGGGGGCAATATAGGGTTGAAAAACGCGCAAATAGTTTCTGATTTGCGTCGAAAGTGCCTGCCATTGATGTTAAAGCGAGCTCAATGGGCCTATAACCTTGCCCATTAATTCATTTTAACAAGAACCTGTTTGGAGTTGAGACTGTGATGCGTGAAAGAATCTCCCTGCCCACACTGTCACCCACGTCATACCGAGTGATCGTTTCTTCTGCTTTGTTCTTCCTTCTGTTAACCATTGGTACGACGCTGACGGAGGCGCAAGGAGCAATTACCCGCTGGGGCGCATTTGTGTACACGGGGAACACGCCCTATGGACCTCCGTCCAACACTTTGGTCAACGGTTATGCGATCAACACGACGGCGGGGACTTTGACCAAGGTGGCTGGTTCGCCGTTCGCAACCGGGGGGCAGGTGCTTGCGATTGCGTCGCATCCTTCGGGCAGATTTGCCTACGTTGCGAGCGGCAACGGGACGGTAGCGGCGTTCACGGTGGATAGTCTGGATGGGTCACTGACGCCCGTTTCAGGCAGTCCGTATACAGTTGGCACGTCGTTAGGATCGGGAACGGTGCTTGCTATCGATCCGGCTGGGAAGTTTCTGTACGTGGCTGGCGGCAGCAGCCTGTATGCGTTCGCCATCGATTCAACTGCGGGAGGGCTGAGCGCAGCGGCAGGATCGCCGTATTCTTTCAGCGCGTATTCGGTCACGGTCGATCCGTCGGGCAAGTATCTGGTGGCATTCGGCGGGTCTGGCTCTTCGAGCTATAGCATCAACGGAGCCACAGGAGCGTTGACGGCAGCCGGTTCGGCAGTAACGGGTTGCGGAAGTTCTTCGATGGCGTTTGAGCCTTCGGGGCACTTTCTGTATGGCACCAGTAACGGCATCTCGGCTTGCAGTTTCGATAGCAGCAGCGGGGCGCTGGTGCTAGTGGCCGGCTCGCCTCTGGTCAGCCCGGCCGCCGGTGGCTTCAGTGGAGTTGCCGTGCATCCGTCCGGCGCGTTTCTGTACGCCTCCGACCTCAACTGCAACGACAACGGCCCCAGCAACTGGCTTTATGGCTACCTCATCGATCCAGCGACCGGCGGCTTGACCGCCATCGACGGTTCGCCCTTCGCGCTTCCGGGAGGATCTGGCTGTTATTACGATGAAGCCGTTGCCACAGAAGCCTCGGGCAACTTCGTCTACACGGTCGATGCCAACTATGGAACCGCGGCTTACACGGTAAATCAGACCACGGGCGCGCTCACTCTGGCATCTAATTCGTTCTCCGGGCCGGGCGCTTTTACCGTGACGACGGTTCCCAACGCCACGTCTTCAGCGGCGACAGTTACCGGTCTGCAGATCGCACCATCGAGCGCGCAGATTCACACCAGTACACTGGGCAAGCAGTATCAGTTCACGCTAGCGGCCACGTTCAGCGATGGCAGCACGGGATTTTTAACCAACTCGGCGACCTGGAGTTCATCGAGTCCGAGTGTGGCCACGGTGATAGCCGGACTGGCCACAAGCATGGGCTACGGAACCACCACCATTACCGCAACAGTGGGCGGGCAGTTGACAACCGCCAGCCTGACCGTAGCCGAACCGCCGCTGTCGAGCATCACCGTTGCACCCTCGACGGTGACGGTCTACCAGGGCACGGCCATTCAGCTCACGGCCACCGGCCAGTATGCGGACGGCAGCAGTGTCGACGTGACCAATACGGTAACCTGGAACTCGTCCAACACCTCCGCCGCCACGGTCAGCGCGGGAGGTCTGGTGCAGAGCGTGGGACTCGGCACGGCTACCATCTCTGCAACGATGCAAAGCATCACTGGCGCCTCATTGTTGACGGTAGTTCCTCCCTTCGCATGGCAAACTCCGGCACCGATCACTTACGGCACTCCACTGAGTGCCGCGCAACTTGACGCATCGTCAGGTGTGACTGGAACGTTTGTTTACACTCCGCCAGCCGGTACAGTTTTGCCGGCTGGCACGCAACCGTTGAGCGTTGTCTTCACACCTGATGGCACAACATCTGCCAACGGTCAGGTTACGCGCACAACTTCGAAGGCTCTCAGTCAGCCTCGAAGCATGTCCTCCACTCCAGCGGATACAACTCCACCCTCGTTGGCAGCTGCAGCGATGGTCTCGCTTACGGTCAATAAGGCCGTGCTTACCGTAACGGCCAACAATCAGTCGATGAGCTACGGCGCTGCGGTGCCAACACTGACCGGCACACTGAACGGGTTGGTTGCAGGCGATGGCATAACGGCCTCTTACTCGACCACGGGAACGTCTACCTCGGTGCCCGGTTCGTATCCAATCACGGCAACACTGAATGATCCGAATTCGAAACTATCAAACTATACGGTGACCAACACGGCGGGTTCGCTGACCATTGGCAATGCGACGGCTACGGTGACGCTGGGCAGCTTGTCCAAGACTTATACCGGATCGCCGCTGGCACCGACGGCGACGACGATACCCGCAAATCTGCTGGTGACCTTGGCCTACACGCAGAATGGGCAAGCTGTGGTTTCGCCGACCAAGGCTGGCAGCTATGGGGTGGTAGCGACGATCAACGACGTAGACTACAGTGGCACTGCCACTGGCACGTTGACCATTAATCAGGCCACGCCAACAATCACTTGGGCGACACCAGCGGCAATTACATACGGTACAGCGCTGAGTGCTGCACAGCTTGACGCCAGTTCGACGGTGGCGGGAACCTTTGCTTACACGCCGACTTCTGGAACGGTGCTGGGAGCCGGATCACAGACACTCTCGGTCACCTTTACCCCCACCGACACGACCGACTACACGACGGCTACGGCTACAGTGACGCTAACAGTCAACAGTGCGGCCAATCCTGCACAGTCCATTGCAAGCTTGTCGCCGGCGTTTACAGACGCAGGCAGCGCGGCTTTCACGCTCACGATTAACGGGACAGGATTCACGTCAAACTCGACTGCCTACTGGGGCACGACTGCTCTGACCACTATATACGTAAGCTCGATCCAATTGACGGCATCGGTTACGGCGGCCGAGATTGCCAACGCGGGAACTACCTCAGTCACGGTACAGACTGCGACACCGGGCGGCGGGACTTCCAATTCCTGGCAATTCGAAGTGAATTCTGCATCAGGATCGACAACCGAGCCAACATTTTCCTCAGTGACGCAGACCGTAATAGCCGGTTCTCCGGCCAGCTATCCGGTCACGTTGCCTTCCACTGTGGAGAGCGCTTCTGTAACCTGCTTGAATCTTCCCACGGGAGCAACGTGCAGCTATTCGGCGACAACCAACACAGTGACGATCACAACCACTGCGGCAACGCCGGCGGGAACTTATTCGGTCACAGTGGTCTTTACTGAAACTGTCTCTGGCGCGGCCACAGCCGGCATCTTGCTGCCGATTCTTCTGCTCCCGCTACTGTTTCTAAGGAGAAGACTGGCAGCACGTGGCATCTGGTTGACGGCTTGCCTAGGAGTAGTCTTGCTGGCAGGGGCGGCTTTCTGCAACGGCTGCGGCGGGGGTGGGTCTAGCTCCACAACATCCCCTCAGACTCACCAGGTGGTGAGTGCGGGTACAGTCACCCTCACGATCCATTAGGAGATACTTCAAAAAAGGAATTCGGAAAAGAGCATTAAGAGCAGCGTAATGTAATGGCACCTTGGCCACTGCATTACGCTGCTTGATAAACCCACTGTTGCGTCACCAATCGTCAGATGGGTCACGCAAGTTACATTCGCGTTCTCCTGGGTCGCCGAGATTGCTTCCCTAGCTGAATACATATTCTTCTCTCGGCAACTGCGGCAGTTGGGTCTCAGGACGATATCGGCGAGCGATCCCCCCTTCGCCAGCAATATCACTTACCTGACGAGGCCAATCAAGCTTGCTTCGCACAGTTCGTAACAAATGAGCTTCCTCAGTAGGTTTAGTTTCTTGACACGGAGGGCAACCTTCTCTAACCTTGACGCGCTATTGCTATCCGGCCGGTTCTCTTTTCTCCATCCTCTTCACGGTTCGACTTGTTGTGGATTATTCCGTTCAAATCCGCACACTCTTCATGCAATGAACCCACTACTCTCCCGGCGCATCAATCGCATGAATTCCTTTTGCAACAATCGTTTGCAGTGCGGTCTTCCACGCTCATATACTAATGCTGTAAGATACGTATCGACAAGGAAACCATATGCCTGCCGCGAAGAAGGCTACAACCCGACCGAAGCGCAGAATCGTTTCTCCCGTAGAGAAACGGACTCAAATCCGGCTCACGGTAGATTCCAAGTTTACGAAAGCACATTTCAGCCAACTGTTTGCCGTGCTCAAAATCCGTAGGAAGAACGCCCTTGCGGAACACATCATCATGAATTTCAGAACCAAGGCCGCTCAGGCACAGCTTGTTGCGTACTATAACGGCCCGTGGCTGGACATTCCGTTTCAGAGCATTGACACATCGTTCGTCTTCCCATTGACCCACGATATTGCCGACGAATTGGAGCGAGTGGGCGGGGAAATTCTTGGAGGCGTGAACAAATCCAAGACGTTTCGCGTGATGGTGGCCTACTTTGCAGCCGTCCACAAACTCAAGACGCCAACCCGCCCCACATCCGT
>Ga0224558_1000166_pt1 | contig 75784 bp, 70 predicted proteins | sample 714S32024metaG_FD_180682 | JGI IMG/M metagenome (GOLD analysis project Ga0224558, IMG submission 180682) | Peat soil microbial communities from Stordalen Mire, Sweden - 717 S3 20-24 | ecosystem: Environmental > Terrestrial > Soil > Wetlands > Peat | place: Sweden: Norrbotten County, Stordalen... | reverse complement strand
CACAAAATCAAGAAAATGTTTGGGTGCGAAAATAGAAAGCCTTCTGGAAAGTCACCCTGGAATGGTTGCAGAGCCGACCAACCGGCCCGAACCGCGCTACGGTTCAGCCACTATTCCGAAACTGCTGTATGAGAGCCATGGCCTGCCCCCTCTTGGGTTACGCCATCCGGACAGAACCCAGGCGTCGTGGGCCCCGTTCGCCGGCTGTACGTCCGCGCTTCCCACCCCGGTAACCGGATCGACGGATAGGACCCCCAAGTAGGGCCGCCGCTCTTTCTGTTTCCCGGCCAGTGCAGGATTATGCCAACAACTGTGACACGAACGTAGGATTATGACAGGAATCGTGGCACAAATTGTCAGCAATTCTGGCAAACGCGTTTGGATGGTCGTTTGGAATCAGCCGGACGGTTGTCAGCTACTCTGACAACCTGCATTCATCTTTGTTTGCAGGCTATCGAAGCGCGACCGCACGGGCGTCACGCAACACGCGGCGAAGAGCGGCGAGCACGGGGCCATTGGCGCGCCCGAAGTTCAGCTACGGATCTGCTTTCGCCCAGCATGAACGCTGCGCGGAGTTCGGCGGAACTCAACCCGCTGGGTCACCTCGCGGTGAAGAGCGGTCTCGCCATCTCTTCGGTTGATGTGGACTGCGGATGCTCGGCTTTCCAGCGCATGGCCGCGGTGATGCGCGTGCGGCCGCTGGGATGATCGTAGAAGATGAACTCCTCGACGGGGCCGGGATCCAGCTTGCGGTATTCACCCAACATCATGTCCACATTTGCTTCGGCGTCAGGTTGCTGCGCCGCGTTCAGGCCATACATGTCAGCTTCGAATTCCATGGTGCGCGAGATGGTATTGGTGACCGGTGTCAGGAGAAAGAAGTACAGCGCGAACAGGATCGCCACCAGAGGCAGCACAGCGACATCGGTCACACCCCGCACCTCCCACTTCTCGCCCCACCGCGCCAGGCTGGAGTTGAGGGCCCAGTTCAGAAAAGCGAAACCGATGACGATCAGAACTCCCGCCATCACCAGCCCTTTGTACGCATGGTTGAGCACGTAGTGGCCCATCTCATGCCCCATGGTCGTCTGAATTTCAGGCAGTGTGCAGCGCTTGAGCAGATTGTCATTCAAAGAAACTCGCAGCGTCCCGGCGAACCCGCTGACGTTGGCGCTCACCCGATTCGACTGCCGCGACGCATCGAACTCGTAGACGTTCGTGGCCGGGATTCCGTTCGCGCGCGCCATGCTGAGAATCGGGTCCCGGATTTGCGGATCTTGCACCGTCGTGTACTTGTTGAACAGCGGTGCGATGTACACCGGAGCGATCAGGCTCACGAATGCGGCAAAGACGATCGTCAGAGTCGCGCCCCACACCCACCAATTCTTCCCGAGACGCCGCACCAGCCCAAACAACGGCACCACCAGGATGGCTCCCAGCACAACGCTGACAGCGAGCGATATCATCAGTTCGCCCATCCAGGGGCCGAAGCTCTGATTCAAAAGGCCATACTTGTGCTCGCGGAAGTAGCCCTCGTACACGGCGAGGGGGAAAGTGAGCAGAGACACGACGATGATGAACTGAATCCAGTAGAGCACCGTTTGCAGCGGATGAAAGCGGGTGAGGCTCTCGGCCAGCTTGCGCATCCGCGCCGACCATCGGAACCGCAGCAGCAGCCACATCACGATTACAGTCGACAGGAAATCCCACAACTGCAGCCAATAGCCGCCCTCGAAATAGGCATCGGAGCGGGCCCGTTGTGCTGGCGGCATCTTAGCCAGATAGGCGTCAACGGCTGCGTTCACATCGAAGGCGGCAGCGACCGCGGCTCGGTTTGCCGGAACCGGAGCGGAGAGAGCACCGGGGAGGCCTGTTTGTCCGGGTGCGACATCGGCGAACATCAAAACAGCCAAAAGAACAAATCGGCATGCTCTATTCATCACGGCCTCCCTCGACTGCCAACCGCCGCCTCCAGCCAGGCCCGGTGCCGTCAGCATGAAATCGCCAGAGATTCAACCAGGATTTTCATTCTACTCCCCCGCGTGATAAGGTTCATGTCTGAAAGCGCTGCGCTCGTCAAGCTCCTTTTTCGGTCATTATCGGGCACTGTTTTGGCGGCGAAGTGCCCAGGATGCGCGCACGGTGCAGAGGCCGACTACCCAGACGAAGTCGGGCAGTTGGCCACATCAGCGGTTTGCGCGTTTGCGCGTCAACTTGAGGTGAGAGGGACTTCACGGAGAAAAGATTTGGGCTGCTCGGCGATAATAACCATACCTATATGCACTTGATCCAGAGCATCTACCGCCTGCCTTCCGGACAAATCGCACAGGGTGAGGAACTCAGTTCTCGTGGCTCCCCTGTTCCCGCCCCCTTAGAACTCGGTGTCTGATGGTTGATGGAGCGCCGGGTTGGAGCGTACTCCTCCGCATGCAATCAATCCTGCGATCCACGATCAATTGGTGTATCCTGTGTAGGAAGCGTGCCATGGCTGGCCCACCCGAGAGCCTATCCCAGTCCGCGGTAGTGATTCCATCTTGGCGCGTCCCATGGCACTTTTTCGTGCATATAATCGTCGGCACCTCGATTTTCGTAATCATAGCGATGCCGGCGCTCTTCTTGAGCATCGCTGTGGCAAAACTGGAGGCCTACCATGCAGATTCCGTGATTATCCTCGGGTTAAGGGCGGGCGAGTACGCGCTTTTTGTAGTTGATTTAGTCCTGTTCTTCGTTTTTCTGTGGCGGACTGCTGTACGGACGAGTAGAAATCTATGACCAGCGATCAACCGAGGCCGAGTTTTTGGGTGCTGACCGCTGCCAGTGCCAAAGAAGCATTTCATGTCTACTTCGAACCACTGCATAGAATCACGGAATGGCTTTTCGATAGATCAGAGCGGTGTCGGTAGCCAGGGGAAAATGCTTGCGACTAGCGGCATTCTTGGGATTTCACGGAGCAGCGGTTCACTTGGATTCGTCGGCACGCGATTAGTGCGTGCCGACGAAATACAAAGAGATCTGCGTGGTGTTTTCAACCGGCTGCCCGTCGAGCAGGGTCGGTCTGTAGCGCCACTGCATAACGGCGGCCTTGGCGGCCTGCACCAGCAGGGGATGTCCAGAGATGACCTTTACGGCGAGAACCCTGCCGTCGGTGCCGATGGTGGCCTCAAGCACCACTTGCCCCTTGGCGTTCATCTGGCGCGCGGCCGTCGGATACTCAGGTTCTTTGCGATAGACGAGTTGAGCCGAGGCGACCTTGCCGCTCGAGGCGGCGCTTTTCGTGATCGGCGGTGCGGGAGCAACCGGGGCAGGCGCGTTTGCAAACGGCATGTTGAGGCTCGAATTCACATTGACACCGGCGGGGGACGTGGGAGCGGCACCCAAGCCGGCGTCGGCAATCTCGGTCGGGCTGGCCGGGCGCAGTCGCATCGCCAGCGATTCCGTATTGAAATCCTTGTGAGCGACCTCTGCAGGTGCCGGTGTCGGGGCAGGCGGTCCCGGCTGGGCGGTGGTTGCGGGAGCGCCAGGCTGCAGAGGCTGCGCCGGGTTCGCCTTCGCGGCGGTCGAGGCGGCGGGAGACTTGCCATCCGTCATCGGCGACGGCCGTGTGCGTAGCGAGCGGACCGACTCCGTCACGGTTTTGATTTGGTTCTTCCCGGTCACTTCCATCTTGAAGCTGACGTCGCCGGTCACCGGCGTATACATGATGGTGCCGGTGGTGAGCTGGTTGCCGTCCATGTCGTAGTCTTCGTGCCGGTCGCCATCATTGATTGACAGCACGCCATGGCTTGCGTTGGCGATCGCGGAGGAGTTCTTGTTCCAGGTGAGCAGCAAATCGGTGCCGCTCGGTTCCACGCGCAGCGTGAGTTCAGCAGCCGCCGATTCCGCAGCAGTGGTCTGATGCGAGCGTGCCATGTAACCGGGGTAGACAAACAGGACAACGAGTATAGCCAGGACGGCGGCGATGCCGCCGAGCACCATCATGAGCTTCCCAGCGCCCTGCGACTCATCGGGAGAAGCGGCGCTCGTCGCCGGGGAGCGTCTGTGCCGCGCGAACAACAGAAACCTGACCAAGATTCGACGTAATGGATCAAAGTACAAGTTCACAGCTTCTTTAGCGAAGCTGACGGTAAGCGCCCAGAATGCTGGCCTGGCTGTGGCAGAACCCGGCACTTCTTGAATGAGCCGACCGTCCCAAGCCATCGGCTTCTGTTCGCTGGTTGCGGCGTCTGCTCCGCCTCTCGACCCAACTGACCGGGTGTCCGCCGCCTCCCGGTCCGTTCTATCAACAGGCGAGGGCTTGAAGGGCTCTGCATCAGGTGTCGCCTCGGCGGGCGCGGTATCGCGCCGCAGGATCGGCACTACTTGCGGACGGACACGGGGCCTGGCCGGTGCCGCACTGGGCGCCGCACTGGCCGGAGGCGCCACCGGGGCGGGCGCGGCGGGTTCCGGCGGGGTCCACAGCGAGGGCTCTAATTGGGCGGAACGGAACGGAAACTCCAGGTAGCTGGCTTCGCTGTGGAATGTGCCATCTTCGCGAATAATTATGCGGCCCACGCTGGTCTTGGTGGCAAACGGGCGCACCAGCAGCGCGACGTGATGCGGCGCGCGGAATCGGGCGTCGAGAAACGCCACATCGTCCGAGTCCAGGCTGAGTCCTTTGCGGCTATGAGCGCGGAAAAAACCCACTGCCTGCGCCGTGTCCGACCCGCTGTGCTGTTTAATCACCCGCTCGAAACGAGCCAAGTCGGCGTCCGACAAGCGATACAGGAGCCCATGGCTGTAATCGCAGGGGACGGTTTCATAATCCTGAACTATTACGGTCAAAGGACTGCCGGGAAGCACCCAACCCAGCAACACGCCACCAATTTCCGATCCTCTCGACGTCAAGGAGCGAAAATTCTCGATAATTTCGCTCTCCATCCGGTCGATGATATCGAAAGCTAGTCGGACTGCGACCGGCTTCTGGGGAACTTCCCATAGAAAAGTAGCAACCTGCGCGGGTTTGACTTCGCCGCGTGCGAGACGTGCTATCAATTCACCCATTCCTTGGCGATCCCCGCCCGCTGATGAGCTCAGACATTCCTCGACCGTAGTATACACCTAACGGCTTCAATTGCTGGCTGGATCGTGTTGTCCACAACGGTGCACTTTGGCCCGACCGGTGGTCACGAGCGCGCTTGCCGATCTGGCCCCGCGGTAATTGTGGAATTCGATTTCTCTGCAGGTTCTGCGACTTCCGACTGAGCTGCCTCAACCGCCCGCTTCGCGGGTGACGCCGCCGTTTCCTGCTGAGATCCTTCTGTATCCGCCACAGTCGCGTGCGAATCGAACAGGCCCGGAGTTCCTGCGGTGTCCGTCTTGGTCCCGAACACGGGTTTACCGTCCTTCGCTAGCGGCCCTGGATTTGCCTCGGCGTTCGGTGAGGGTGGCCTGGAAGTGGATCCCTTTCGCCTGTTCTCGATGTCCTTTTTCTTTTCCGCTTCGACCGCTTTGATTGCAGTCGCGTGAGCGACTTCGATCTCAGCGAGGTTGGACCCGAGCTTCACAAATGCCTCGGTGAACCCGACGAGTTGGCCGGCGAACTCCCGATCCAGTTCGTCCGGCGCACCAGTAACGGTCAGCGGCGTTGTCAGAGCGTCGTCGCCGGAATCGCTGTCCTTTGTGCGCTTCGGAATCACGTTTACTCGGATGGCGTTGTCGCCTACCAGAGCGAGGGTCAACATTAACGGCCGGTTCCTGAGAATCGGCAATAGTTCAATGAACATACTTTTCCCCATTTCGGTCTGCCCGGAATTCAGTGGAGGCAAGGCACAGTCCATCTATTCACTGGCGGGAACAGTGCCCTGAGGCCTGCGGTTGAGATACGCTCGTTCCTTTTCAGCCTGGGCCCGCAACCGCAGCCAAGTGGCCGGATCCACCGGCAGTGGTGTCACGCGCCCCGTAGCCAGATTTACGAACCCTCCGTGATACGCGATGCGGCCATATCGGAATAACCGAGCCAGCAGCGCCAAGACATGATTGGCGATGGTGCTGTTGATGTAAGGCTCCTGGCGTTGAATCGCCTCCGCGGCGCTGCACGCCGGGAGGCGATCCCTCCGGTCGGCCGGCGCGTGAACGATCGCCGGGAAGAGCTCGTGAGCACACGGCAACCGTTTGGCGCGATCATTGCGGTCCTTCCGCAACGGCTGACCCAGCACGAACTGGCCGCGATCCGCCAAGTTGCCCGTGTCCAGCCAGTACTGAAACCGCCGCGATTTCAGGCTCACCACGCGGGCGATCACCGCGCGAGCAGCGCGCGTGTCAACACAGGAAATCAGGAAGTCGGAATCGGGCACGTCCCGCCCGCAGCGGACGAAATGTGGCACCGGCTCCCAGTCGAGGCCCCAGAACATGTTCAACCGGTTAATCAGGACCACAGCTTTGTACAGCCCGATTTCCGAGCGGCTGAAAGGCTGCCGCACGCAGTTTGTTTCGGTGATCCGATCGCCATCAACCAGGAATACCCGCAGCCCGTACGGATGCCCGGAGGCCAACAGCGCCTGGTGCAAATACGGCATTCCCGTGACGATCTGCGACCCGGTGCCGCCGCACCCGACGATCGTGATCACGATACGGCGATTCCGCCAATTCACCAGAGGCAGATGCTCGGTCAGCTTCTGTGGCACAACCACTCCTTTAACGTCCCGGCGGGAATTAGCCATTCCGGAGGGAACGCTTGCCGTCCGGCCAAATCGCGCCAGAGCCCGAGATGGCCCTCGTGGTGGCTGGTGATCTTGACGGCTCCAGCATGCGTGAATTCGCTTTGGAAGAAGCCCTCGACCCACTCCCCCAGGCTGGCCAGCCCGGCCGAGCGCGGTGTGACCATGGAGCCAAGACAAACTTCCCCGGCTTGGTTGACGTTCCAGTAAGGCGCAATCGCGATGGCGCTCCGCGGCCCCGGCCGGTGGTCTTCCAACAAGGCGCGCACGCTGAGCCCGTGCTCGCCGTCAACCACAAACGCGAGCGGCGGATGCGGGAAGGATTTGCCACTCAGCGTCTTTCCATCCGAAGTCTCCGAAAAGAACATCGGCCGGACTGTGGCCGGCACCCACCACGCCGTCACCTCCGGCGTTCGCATCACGACCGTCTCCGGCAGAATCTCCGGCGCCATCCCGAGGCCCAGCCCCTGAGCCAGCGTGCGCAAAAACTCCATGCTGATCGGTCTGCCGGCATCGAGGTAGGGCGCGCCGCCTTGCGGATCGCGGCACGGGTCGTGCACGGACGCAAATGCTATCCTCTTGGCTCCGCCGTACAGCAGGATCGCGGCTTTCAACTGAACCGCCTCGGCATCGCCGAAATGAGCGTCGAACCTCATTTTTGCTCCTCCAACAAATCGCAGCCGGGCATGAGCGCCAGCAGTTCGCCCAACGCTTCCATCATGCGCAAGAAGTGGCGCAGATCCTCAAATCCGGTGACAATCGATTCGCGGTCGTTGGGATTGAAAGCTGTTGCGAAGGCTGGACTCTGCTGTTCACCACCGTTCATCCAATCTTCTTCGTCGCTCTGGAAAGCCTGGCAGACCAGGTCCTGCTCGTGAAATGCCAGGATCGTGAACGGAACTGAGAAGCTGCCGTTGGGATAGTATTCGTCCCACATATCGCAGTACGGGCGCTTGCGCTCCCGAGCTTTCGAAAGAGCCTGGAGCCGCCGAGCCGCCTCCAGAATCCGGCGCGCGCGCGACCCCGTTTTCAGGGACTTAATGGCCGCCTTGATCTTGGGCGCCGGTAGCGGCCTAAGCCGCTTCGCCAGCCACGACCCCTTTTCATGCGCGATGCTCTGCGGCGTCTCCAGCCCCTCTTCACCGTTCTCCTTGGCCTCTGCAAACGACTCCATGCGCCACTCGTAGAAAGCCTCACAAGCGGACTCGTCGTAGCAGAAGATCCAGGACGCCACGCCTTCGAGCAGCATCCGATAGAAGGTCGCCGGCAGCCGGGGATGCGCCTTCCCGAGCAGTTCAAGCGTGGGTCGCAGGTAGACGATCGAAATCTGAGTGGCTTCAACCGCCAGGAACACCCGACCCGGATCTCCGTATTCCTTCTCATGCCAGCCTGAGATGTAGGGGCTGGTCCCGAATAGGATGTCGGTGTGGGCAACCGCATCGATCGCCTTGCGGTTGAAGCCGGCGGCAGTGTGCTCCACAGTTTGGAGCATGAACGCGACCGGATCGCCTTTCGACCGCTCCCAATCCTCGGGTCGTCCGACTCCAGCCAGCAGCAGGTCGCGCACCAATTCAAACGCCCCCGAATACGTGTTGGACGGCAGGAAAGGTTCCAGGCACCCAACGGCGAGCCGTGGCACAGGCAACGCCGGCCCGGACGCCATCAGTCTGGCGGCACACTCGCGGGCGGCGGCGCGAGAGAGGCGGACCGGCGCCTGTCGGCGTATAGAGGATCGCGCCTCCGAAGATGTTCGTAGGCCTCGGCTAGAAGCTGGACTGCCCGTCGTGTGTCGTGGCATGGGATCTCCTGTTCGCCTGCCGGTGGTTTGGTGAGCCTGGCGCGGCTTAGCGTTTCGATGTCTGCCAATGCTTCGGCCAGGGTCACTACAGCCTCCCTTTAGTGGTCTGCCTCATCTCCAAGATCCGGTCATACGGGGCGCGTCGACTGGCGCTCATCGGATCGCGGTCAATGATAATAGGGTGAGTCCCTCCCGAGGCTGAAATGATCCAGAGGATTACGATTGATCTGCGCCGCCCGCCTGAAGATCGCTGGCATCTTACGCCGGAGCAACAACAACAGGCCCGCGAACTCTTAGCCCTGTACAAGGCGGATTTAGGGATTCAACCGGACGTGGGCGAGTTCCTGGTTGCCTCCGCAAGGGAGTTGGTGCGCGCCGATTATTGGACCGAGATGGAATCGCTTTCGCTCGCGCTCGGGCTTCCTCTAAGCGACGCAGTTCTCTGCAACTTCTACTACGACGCCATCAAGGTCGTGCTCGGCTGCACAGCGTTTGCAGTAGAAAGCGGGGGCGGAATTCTCCATGCCCGCAACCTGGACTGGTGGACCACAAGCGCGATCCTGAGCCGTTATACAACGTTATGTAATTTCGTGGGAGGCGTTGCCGGCGAGTTCACAACAATCGGGTGGCCGGGTTTCACGGGCGTGTTCTCCGGTATTGCCCCTGGTCGCTTCGCGATAACACTGAACGCGGTTCTTAGCCTGGAACCCGCGGTCCCGGCAACACCGGTGGTGCTCGTCCTGCGCACCGTCCTCGAAGAGGCGCGAAGTTATGACGAAGCCCTCTCAATTCTGAGTGCGGCGTCCCTGCCTTCTGACAGCCTGTTGCTGCTCACGGGAACTCAGGCGGGTCAGCACGTCGTCATCGAACGGACGCCTTCGCGTTGTGCCGTTCGACATGGCCGGAATGGCTTCACGTGCGTGACCAACGACTACCAACAGATTCAGGTCAATGCCGACCAGCCGCGCAGCGAGATCTTAGCCACAGCATGCCGCCGTTTTGAACGCATCGAGAGTCTTCTTTCGGACGCAACACCGCACACGCCCGAAGCTTGCTTCGAGTACTTGAGTGATCCAGCGGTCAAGATGCAAATCACGGTCCAACAAATGGTGTTCCAGCCTTCCACGGGCCAATACTGGGTGAGGCTCCCGGCGGCCGACTGACCGGGAGCCTATTTCGCAGGTGGAAGCTTCAAAAGGTGGTATCCGTCCGCGTCCAGCGGGAGGGCCGAAATCTTCTGCAAAGAGAGTTGCCGCGCAGTTTTGCCGCTCGCGAACACATCGAGCGTCTTTGCCGTGTACGGGTCCAAGTGGTTCGGAAGTTTAAACATGCCGAATAGATAGACAGTGCACGGGGCGCGGTAGGCAGGGACGTCGAGCGTCAAGCGTCCGTCTGCCGGAACGCGGTAGTCGTGCGCACCATTGATTCGCAAATGGACGCCGTACGCTTCGGGAGATTTGGCAATCACTTTTAGGCGGACCTGTGTCGGCAGCGTAACAGGGTGGAGTGCGTAGGCGCAGCCAGCCAAAGTGAGGATCAGCATCAACTCCAGGCCGAAGGCCGCGCTTTGCATGAATTGTTCCGAGCTTCCGCGGAGTATTTTCATGATCCACCCAGCGATACACGATAACAAACCAGCCAACGGCAGCCAGGGCGGGCTTGATTTTCTCCTTTTCTTCGCCTATGCTGGATTCGTGGCGAACACCCAGACCTGCCGCGTGTCCTTCACCGATGGCGAGGGGATCATGCACGCCGTGCAGGTCCCGGCCGCGTCTCTGTACGAAGCCGCCGCGCTGGCGGTAGCGGAATTCCGGCGATGCGGTTTCATGAACGACGCTACGCCCGGTCCGGCGACACGGCTGACGGTAACGGTCAAAGCACCCGTGAGTGTCCACGAACTTCCGCTAGGCAAACTCATGAGCTGGTTGGAGAGCGGTGTGAAGTCGCCTAGGGAGGAGGTGTTAAGGAACCGACTGCGGGAGCTCTTGGCTCACCGGCAATGAAGGACGAACGCGTCCATTTGGCCGATCTACTAGATCGTTGCGCGCCTCAATCTCGCGTCCGCACCGCCCATGAAGAGGTTGCGGCGCGCCGGTTGGCCTCAGGGAGTGTCTATCACGCTGAGCCCAGCAATGCGCGATGCTCGTCCGACTGAGTCACTCTACCCCGAATCGCCCAGGATTCCCAGATTGGCCGTCAAGGGACCGTGAAGACGCGAATCATGATCAGAGTTAGCGAGACAACTCTTGCACGGCTGTTTCCTGACAGTTCCCTTCACGCCAACGTTGGTATTCCCTTCGCCTCGGTCTTGATCAGTGCCCTCAGCGCCGCCAGACTATGGTCCTTGAGTGAAGGCCCGAGAAGATAGAAAAGATCCGACGCCGCAAAAACGAATACGCCTGCGCTGTCCGCGAGTCTCCTAACCGTAGATGGGATCTCCTCCGTGGTTATGAGCGCGACCGCCGTAGGCGCGTATGGTCGCAGCCGAAGCTCCTTGTATCGTTGGTCAACGGTGGAGAACACTTTTGCGAGCAGCAATTCCTTGGAGCCCACCAACTCGCGGATGTGTCCAGTCGTTACATCCGTCGCACGGTAATGCTTAGCCTGGGCAATCCAGGTCAGTCCGTGTGTAACACCGTACGGTGTCGGCTGAACAAGACCGAGATACCCGAACGCATCGATTCCCTGATCATGGGAAGAAGGCGTCGCGAAAACGGCTGTACAGCCAAGCTTTCGCAGCATAACCGCCGCGAGTTTCTCAAATTCAGCTGCAGTAGCTCGGTTCAGTGAATTCTGAAAACGAATTTCTTTCGACAGGCTCTTCCGCTGGTACCCAGCAACCATAACGCCGACGCCGGCCGGGTCCGCAATCTGGAAACGTAACGGTCTCTTATCCCGGTACCGCTCGTTGAACTCCTCTACCAGCACCTGCTGGAACTCTGGTAACCGCTCATCGATGAACTCATCCACCATGTCGGCGGAGAAGAATGGCAGTGCGATTCTTGAAACAACATCCCTAGTCAGCCTCTTCTTCGATTTCGGATCGAACTCGCAGAGAAAGTGCGAAAGGCAAACTCTCGCTATCTGATCCAGCATTTGTTGTCACGTGTTCTTCTTGTTCGGCCCAGCCTTCTTCAGTTGTTGAAGGAAATTGAGTAGCTCATCTACAATCTTCAGATCCTGAAGCGATAGGGTCTGGGCCTGGAGAAGCCCGATACCCGTCAGACTAGCCTTCGCTTCCTCGAGGAGGTCCGAGGTATCCACCGTCTTCCGCCCTTGCTCGCCGATTCGTATGGCTTCGGAAAGGGGCTCATCCGGATTAAACAAGGAATCTTCTGCCTTCGGATGGCCAATTACGCTCTTGAGTTTCCGGACGTCGCTGTAGGTCTTTAGCTTCGGCTCGATCTTGGTGTCCCCGCAAATGAGTTCGAAAAACTCGCGCGCCCTCTCCATGTCGGAAAACGCGTTCTTTTCCGCCGACCACCCAAATCGTTTCCGAACCTCCGGCAGCGCGACAAGTTCATGGAATAGACGGTAGAAGGCCGACTCCGCCTTCTTGGAGAACAGGTCGTCCCCTTCCATCTGCTTCAATGCCGCGATGGCGCGATATCGACGGGCCGCTTCTACGCTGGCAATGCCAAGCATCTCGCCGATCTCTCTGAACTCAAGGTCTTCGTCGTCTTTGAGTTCCGTGACGAGCAGGGCTTGTTGATAGGCACCCCATTCCTTCGGTCCGGCGATGTGCCGAATGCCCATGATGATGCGCTCGGCGTGCTTGAGCGAGAGTCCCGATGACTTCAGCACTGCGCACGGAATCTTGGAAAAGGAGGTCCGCTGGAATGGGACCAATTCCCTGACGCCATCTTGTTCTTCCTGCAGCAGCGATTTCAAAGCAGCGACGCGCCGGTTGCCTTCAACAACCAGAAAGAAGCCTGCTTTCGCTGGATAGGGAACGACAATGACACGCTCCATTGGTACGTAGCCGTTCGTCAGGATCGAATGCTTGAGTTCATCCAGTTGGTAGGACTGCTCAAGCGACTCGAGCGTGGCTCGCTGTACAGATTCCTCGTGAGAACGGTTCGTGGCCTTCTTCTTGAACTTCCTGCGATCGAGAAATCGATAGTTGTTCGGGTCCAGCAACAGTTTCGGAACGCCGATATCCTGGCTTTCGAATTCAAACGGCGCGGTTGCTTCGGCCGTCTTGCTTGGCGCCTTCTTCTCCATTAGCGAAGTCCTGTCTCCAAGAAACTGTGTCGCAATGATCCACGGGAGTATCCGTCGGACTGAAACGCGTCGTGACCGACTGTAACACCGTGAGCACTCCAGGTGCAAAGTCGGGACTACGACTGATCTTCGCCGGCGTGGCTTGTTCTGGCCTACGTCGAAGCATGGGAAAACCGTTGACGGGTAACGTTCCCCGTGCAGCGGGAACATTTACTCCCCACAGACGCTATGACCCGATCCGGAGACGATTTACCTTGACGTCGCCATCTCGGACATTGGCCTGGCAGGTGGTGCGAACCTGGCGTTCTGAGCCAGGGAGAGCGTCCTGGCCGCGATGCGTTGCCGTTCGTTCCGTAGAGCGGAATTAGTTCAGCAAGAATGGATGGTAGGCCTGTCCCGTCCTCCGGCGAGGTGCCGAGCGCCATCAACCGCCTCTGCAGCGAGGTCGCCGAGGCAAGTGGCCAGGTTATGTCCGTACGGACTGCAGGAAGCCGGCGAGCTTCGCCGTGACTTTGAACTGGGGTATCGGATCGAGTTCCTTGAAGGCCGAAGTGAAGGCGTTCGTCAGGCTCCACAATGTGCGAGGTTCGAATTCCGGGTGACTCGGCCGGAAGTAGAGATCATGGACCTGGCGTGCCAAGTGCTTCGGAGCGTCGAGATCCGACTCCACGAACGCCTGGTAGATGATCAGTTTTGCCGCTACGGTCGAGATCTGCTGGGAGCGCCACTCCTCAACTTGCCGCCGCATCGGCTCAAAGTTTCGTTGCATCCGGTCGACACCGATCGCGAGGCTATCTTCGAGCGAGAAGTTCTTCGAGTGTTTCGCTAAAACCGCTGTGAAGTCGCCACTCAACGCTAGGTTCTCGCAGACGAAGACACGTACGCCGACAGTGCAGCTCAGCCGGAATGACTTGTCATGGCTGTTGCGCATTCCGATGGCGAAACGGCATCCTTCGAAGCCGGCTTCGAGATCGAGCACCCCGAACATCCGCATTCCGTCCTTGGATACGGCATATTCCTCGGCGACGACGCCAATATGGCGAAAGCTCATGCTCTCGACGAGCGCCTCGACCACACGATGGTGTGCAATCGGTTGATGTGTTTCGGTTGCGGGTGGCGTTGGCACTTGTGCCAATTCCTCCCGCGTGATTTTTCCGTTGTACGAAATTAACGTGCTGTTTTCTGACATGGTTTCTCCTGTCGAATTTGTTACGAGCTGCGGCTGTATGCGCTTGGGCGCGCTGGTGACGAGGGGTAGGTAGGCCGAACGGAGTGCCGTTAGGCGAGATGGTCGATGCGCGCGGCTTGCTGGCCCCGCCAATGCTCCTCCAAGATGGCCGGTCGCTGGCGCAGAAATGTGGGGCCGCCACCCTAATGGTGGCTTCCTGGTTTATGTGTAGGATATTCTGATCAATCGCCGGAAGGCCGCAGATCTGGGGCTCCGCATGCCAATCGGCCGGGCCTAGTCCGTATCCCTGATGCGTGCATCAGCCTTCTTCTCCGGCGCCGATGGCCACAACCGGCGATACAGGTGCACGGTGAGCGGTACGGCCGCGAGCGCCCCGAAAAAGGCACTGACGGCGCTGGCCTTCAGCCCTTGTGAGAGCAGGACGCAATAGACAATAAAGAGGCAAACCACCAACGTTGCGTCTTTGGCGCGGTTCATAGTCGGCTCCTTCTCGATCTATGCGGGCTGGTCATGGCCTCAGCCGATGGCGACTGCGATTGGCTCGTCGCCCTTCGTCGTCTCGCCTTCGATTTCGTCAGCCTGCCGCTGCTGCTGTCGCCGCGCCGGTTCGACGAGGAAGTGCGGATGGGAACAGGCCGGACAATTTGTACCAGCCACGACAGCTTGTACCGCATCCACAAACTGCGCCGGCAATTGTCGTGGCTCTCCGGCCCTGGTGAAAAACTCAGGTGCGATCTTTCCCGCAACAGAGCGATCTTTCTCCACGAGATCAAGTGGCAGTTGCCCTTGCCAGCCGCGAAACACCAACTGCGACCAGATCCGCGGACGCGCCCCTTCCTTCGGCGCGCGCAGTTCGTGTCGCGCAATCAGCAACTCATACGTGTGTTCGACACGCAGCGCCTCGACGCTCACCAGCGCGGGAGCGAGAACGATAGCGTGGTCACCGTTGCTCGTCAGCGAATCAGGTCTGACAAACCACGGCAGGCTCTCTCCACCCTCTCCGCAGAAGGTTACGTAATGGCCAAACTGCTTAATCGCTCCGCCGGATTCCCGGCCGCGCAGGACGTGTCGCTTCGTTGCCTGCTGAAATTCCACCGTGACAGTGGGAGCGCAGTAGATTCCGGATTGACGAAGCCGCTGCACCGCTGCTGGCGGCAGGGTCAGCCGCAGTACGGGATTGGTGTTCTTCTTCATGCGAACCTCTTCTGCGCGATTGGCCGACCGAGCGCTTCCCGGATCATTTCCTTCGTACACCCAGCCCAGCAGATGTATTTTCTTGGCTCCTCAACTGAGATGGCGAGATTGTCGCCGGTCCTGTCCCTACCAGCGCGCGCGCAGGATGGGCAGCGTGCGATCCAATTCCTGCCAACTTGGCGCTGCACTTGGACGAAATCGAGAATCCGAAACTCGCTGGGCGCAGAGGTGTAGTACCGTTCTGGCACCTCAGGCCGCTTCGAGTGCTGAGCGAACTCAGCGGGGATCTCTTTGCCAGCGACGAACCTGCCCAATTCCGCTTCGGTCACCTTGCGGAGCCGCTGAAGGTATGCCAGTTGATCGGCGAGCGTGTAGTCGGCATTGTAGAACCAGAATCTCCAGCCTCGGCTTTCCTTCGCGCCCCGATGAATGCCGAGCGGCGCGCGAAGTGCATTCCCAAACTCACCGGGGCCGATCTCATCCTGACGCGGGAAGATTTCAATTCCTTCTGGCAGTCCCGCACCCTTGATCGGGAGCCCCAGTCTTAGGGCGGTGTGATAGATGTAGACCCGGCAGTCTCTGGCGAGCGCCGGCTTCTCGAAGAAGATCCACAGATGTCCGCCGCGGTTTGATTTCTCCAGCGCAGGCTCTACGCCATCCAGCGTCAGTTCGTACTGCAGTTTCAGCAGGTGCTCGATGGCGTTCTTGTAGTCGGCGTCGATGGCGACCCACTTTGACCGCTGTGTCTTCGGATTGATCGAGTACAAGCCGAGCGTTAGTTCGCCGGCCAGGTGCCGCCGCAGTGTTTCCAGGCTCAGCGCCGGAGGATGCCGCCCTTCTTGCGCTTTCGGCCGGAAATAGTAGTGGCGCTCCGTCTCCGGATGAGGTTTCATCGATTGAAGTGTGTACGCGCGGCGGTTCACAAACAGGTCATGAAATGCAGCGGCCATTTCGGCCGTGGCGTGTAGATGGAGGTCCACGATTGCGCTCCTACACTTTGTATAAGGCATGCGCTGCATCCCTCCAAAAAACCCTCCGGCATTCAGGCCCTTAATGGTCGCGGATTGCTTGCAAGTGCCTTCAGCCCAAATGCTTGGCACAGCCCATCGAATTCGTCTTCCCGGAATCCGCCGAACCGTCCCTCAACCGGCAACGCGAGGGGGTAGAACGCCTCGCGGCCGCGGTCGTAGATGTACAAACAACCCGACTCCGGATCGCCCGGGACCATCAGCATCAAGAGCGCGCCCTTGGCAAAGTCCAGCCAATGAGCAATTCTTGCCTCGGCACGCTTGGCGAAACCTACGATGGCTTCATCCTCGTCGAGCCGCTCCAAGCCAAAATCCTGCAAACGCAGGACATCGTCGATCTTTACTGTGTCCATGAGAACCTCCTTCCGTTCGTGTGGTGAATGCGTTGCCCATTCGGCGAATACTGGCCGGTTTTCCTTAACAAGACCTTACGGGCAGACTTGCCAGAGTTGGCCCCGCGTCCGCCCTTATATATAGAGAGGCAGGTTCGGCCCGATCTGCCGAAGAACCTGATCGCCGCCCTCGATGCTTTGCAGCGCTCCAATCGTCAGATTCCGGGGATCAGCGCATCAGGTGCCGGCCGTTTGGCTGTAGCTTTGCGTGTTCCATTGGAGTGGCCGTTCGTTGCATTTGTTGGAGTGTGCCCGTTGCACACAGCCTGGGTGGTCTGTCCGGCGCCATTCTGCCGTTCACCTGTTGCACCGGCCTTTTTCTCAAGAGCCTCGATCAGTTGCCGCAGCACGCTGCGATTCGGAATGTCATCCAGGCAGTCGCCGGCCAGATTCATCTGCTGGCAAAGCCGCAAGAGCTGTGCCTGCCCGACAACTCCGGTGGCTGTGCGAAGTCGTTCCACACCGCGAAGGGTGTCCTCCAGTTTCGCCGATAGGGCGCTCAGCACTGCCGCGTCCGAGATCTGCTCCGGATCCTCAGCCGCGGCGATCGACTTCGTCACCGATCTTGTCAGACCAAGCCCCACCTGTTCACTGAGCAACTTCACCCGGGCTTTGAGATTCGGCAAATCAACGGAAGCCGTACTCTTGTTCTGCATGTGCCCATTCGTACCCGCATGAGCATTTCCATTTTGGCTTGTCGTGACGCCCGGTTTGCGCTTCGGAAGCGCCCAGTCGGGTAGGCGGGGTCTGGACAGCGGCTGCTTCCGGTTATCCAGATCGACCCAGTTGCCACCCAGGTCGTAGAGGTACCGTCCCAGCCCGAAGCAAGAGCAAGCCCGCTTGAATGCCTGCGCCTCCGCCGCGGTGCCGGCGTTCTCGTTGTCGGCCCACTCCTCGCCCAGGCCGCTGTGCGATCCCAAGCCATCGATTGTTAACCGGCAGGTCACGACAATCTTTCCGGAAATCATGCATTCTCGTTCCCCTCGGTCTTTACGCTCGAAGTTCTGGATGACTTGCACGGCGTACTCCCGAGTCCAACCACGCACCGTGAAGAGCGCGTTTAGCCGATCGGTGTACGCACGAGGATCGGCGTAGGCAATCACTTGCCCGCGGCGTCTGTCCGAGGTCGTATTCGTCACCCGCCACTTGACCGCACTCGGGTCAAACGGATCCTCGAGCGCGGCCACAAACTGGCGGACCTGCTCATCGGTGTACTTCTCTGCCGCTGACGCGTACTGCGGTAGGATTGCGGGCGACGGCGCGTCGGCGGTCCCCGCTGTGACTGTGTTTGTCTGCATTTCATCTCCTCTCCTTGTCTGTCAAGAACAGCCGAGCCACAACGACGCACCAGCGGTGCGCCATGTGGCCGTAATAGAAGTGTTCCGCCTGGGCACATTCTGCCCGTCCTCCTTTGCTTCGGCTTTCCAATCAGGCTCACTTGTCCAAATCAGATTCACCGTCTGAAGATGTAAAATGGTGAACGCACAAGCGCATACGAGCGAAGTGCTTAACCAACATGCCCACAAAACTAACTACTGAAATACTCAAAGCAGCCATCGAAGGGTTCGAGTCTCAGAAGCGACGCATCAACTCGCAAATCGATGAGCTACGTCAACAGCTCCGTGGTGGCCGCACAGAAACCACCGAGGCGCCCGCTGCCCCCGCGCGTAGGCGGAAGATGAGCGCCGCTGGCCGTCGAAGGATTGCAGCTGCGCAAAAAGCCAGGTGGGCCAAGATCAAGGCAGGAGCTTAACTCGCATCATCACCCACTGCGGACACCAGTGATAGTATGCAGTCGCGAATCATGTACATCGAGCGGAAGGACGACGGCATAAGTGGGCCCGCGAGCATTGGTCGAGTGACATTCTCCCAGACCGGTCGGTCCGTCTACTATCAGGGCCGCCGATTTCAAAAGGCACAAGGCTTCAAGTCGAACTACATCGAGATGAGCACAGGCGCCCAGTATTGGATTTCCGGTTGCAAGAAGCGCGGTGGTGATCGGCTTTATCCGGGCCTCGTCGAAATCGATGCGGATGTGCTCGAAGAGTATTGGGTTCAGATCCGAAACCTCCCGGAACGCAAGGACCAGAAAGTAATCCGCTGCAAGGGGAAGTACGGCGGCGAGTAGGGATGAGTCGCCAGCGCCAAGACAAATCGGTGTCGCACAGGAACTGGATCCGATTGACCCGAGCTGATCCGGCGATCCGGCTGCCTGCCGAGAGGCCCTTCGACAACCTCGGTGTCGAGTCGGGCGGCAATGATAGTGTCCGGGCGACGTCCCGGGCTGTCAACCGGCAACCATCGTCAACGCGCGCTTAGCTTGGGCCTTCCAAACTTCTTCCGGATCTTGGGAGGAGAATACGTCGACACAAACTGGCAGCCAGGCAGCAGTTCGAGTAACCGCTCCTGTTTTTCCTTGGGAACACTCACCAACCTGCCAACTCCCACATGTGGATGCGTGAAGCGAATGTAGCACCACTCAAAGAAGGGCGCGAACTCGGGATCGAGGTAGGGCCCAGGGTAGAACCGTGGTGAGGAATCAGCTGGATAGCATTTGTCTGGACTCACGGCTCGGATGTTTTCGGCCGTCCACCAAAGTCGATACGGACCTTTTTCGGACAAGCCCTCAGCGATGATCGTTCCGTTCTGTTTCTCGATTGCGGACTACAGTTCTGTCCAGGTCATGGACCGACCAGCTGCACACATTGCCCTCGCGAAGTGCTTCTCCTGCCAGCGCAGCACCAGCCAGATGATTCCTGTAACCGGTATCGAAATCGCGGCACCAGCGAGCAATACAGGTATAAACAGAAGCGAGAGGGGCATGCCAATCTCCCGCGGCCTTGCAGTTTTCTGGACCGCAGGAGGGTCTCCGTGGCCATACGAAGACCTGCCAAATAGCGTGGTAAATGAGCCATCCATATGGTGCAACCTGCCGGCACATACTGATTACTGCCAAATCAGAATGCAAACTCGTCCCGGTTCCAATTGTATCGGAACAACGGATGCAATACGCTCGGGCCCCAACCAGCTTGATATTGGTTGCCTGACAGCCCATTTCGGCCGTTCATTCCTTTGCCCTGACGAAGTAGCTCAAAACCAGGGGTAGTAAATTTTAAGTCTTCTGAACCCAGTGGCTTGCGCGGTGGTCGGTCAGCTCAAACCCAGTTCAATGTCAGGGCAATGTCAGCCCAAAGCGCGAAGCTACGGGATGTCGACCAGACGGTAGATCCGCATGGTCTGTGCATCGACAACGGGCAGGTCCGCAGGCTGGGTTTCGGGAAGATCACTTGCCATACCGATCAGCACTCGGTGGCTTGTCCGCCACGCGCGCTGTTTCAGTATCGAATGAATGTGGGGAGTGCACGCCAGGTACAACACACGGTCGATGTTGCGCTCCTGTTCGAGCACGGAAACGATGCCATTGTATTCCGCTCGCGTCTTGGGCGTGCGTTCGTATTCGAGCGCGAACTGAAGTTCCCTACTACCCAGCGAAAGTGTAATGACCGCGTCGTAGTCCTTTACATATTTGGAATTGCTCAACTCATTCCGCCACTGGATCTCAATTTCGTTCTCCCACGAAACCAGTGCGTGGCTACGGAGTAGATCCAGGTGAACGGCGTTGACACCCAGCGCGTGCGCGACGCCCGAACCATCCGCGCGCACCTCCGGTCCTGCTTCGGGGCCGCTATAGAGCGCGCCGAACTTCTCGACGAGGCAATCGATCCCTGACGATGCGATCGCAAAGATGGGATCGCGGTGCACCATCGGAAGCAGATGCCGCGTGATGAAGCCGTGATCCGCCAGACGATTCACGCGCCAGCAGAACGACCGCCTGCTCAGTTCGTATCCACTATGGCGCATGAATTGCCATAACTGAGTTTGCGTTACGTACTTGCTGTACATCACCTGGCGCAACAACGGCAAATCTTGAGTTCGGCTGAGTGCGATCGCTCCCCTGAAATAGCGCATGCCACTCTCACCTCGTGATGCGCGACAACGCCGCAAGCCATGGCCTATCTCGCTGTGGGTCCACGCAGAATGTTCCCTGCTCGCCACGCACCCATCCAAATGGCGGCAAGACAACCAGCACCTCCTGCTGCATGTTGCCTTCGCTGAACGAAACCACCTGCGCAGCATCGCACATCCATGCGCCGCTCCGGTCAATCCATCCCGTGTCGGCTGTACCGATCCGGAACAGGTAGACGTCGGGACGCGTACCGGCTGGCGTCAGTTGCCGCAGGAAGAGCCTATTTCGTCCGTCCCAAACCGCGACACCATCGGACTCGTAAACGCGATGGACGAACCGTCCGACGAAGCGCGGATGAAACCCTGAACACTCATCCAGCCGGAGATAGCCGTAAACGCATGACCGGCCCCGCAACTTTTCCCCAGCCAAGACGCCGGTCGTATTGTAGTATGCATCTCGTTGCGCAGCCTTCGTGCGGTCCGGGTTCGTGTTAGCAGTCCTGGCCGTCCAAATACTCCCGAAACTCTGCACCGCAACCAGCATCAGTTGTTCCCTGGAGCCGTTCCGTTGCCCGCCGCCGTCTTCGCCGCCGCGGCTCTTCCTTGTTTCAGCCGCCGATTCTCCGCCTCCAGACGCTGGATTCGCTCAACCAACTCCGCATTTGCGCTTTCCGACCCAGTCCCGATTCGGACCTTGAGCCGCTCCTCCGCTGCCGTCACGCGAGCGGTGAGGGTGTTCTGCTCTGCGTCTTTGTTCTTCAGTTCCTTGGTCAGGCGAGCGACCTCAAAGTCCTTCGCTTGGTTGTCACTCCGCAGCCGTTGGAGCTCGCGCTTCTGATCTTCAACGTTCGCCGTCTCTGGCGTCGCAACGCCGGACTCGCCGCCTTCGATGACGCGATTGCACGTTTCAATGTGCAGGTTGTAACGGTCGATCGCTTCCACGGCCTTCCGCTTACAGTACTCCGCGTAGCGCAGAGCGTCGGCCGCGTGTTCCGCAAGTTGCCATCGCTCCCGGACGCGGTCATTCTGTAGCCAGGCCAGCGCGAACCAGCTCAAGATGACAAGGACGGTGACGCCGAAGCTGTACCAGAAATATCGGTTTGCTCCGGCGTTTTCCAGCCATGCGCGCCGCCGCTCCTCCCACATCGCACCGAGGTTCATGTCGCGAGGGTTGAGAGCGTGGACTATCGCCTCCAGCAGTGACGTATGGGAGTGCGAGTAGCCGCCCTGGGCTGCAAGCGGGGAATATTGCGTCGCGGGCACTCGTTGGTCAGACTGCTGGTGCCGGTGCAGTTTCGGCTGCGCGAGCGTCTGTTGCTCCGTCGATTCAGGCGCGGGCGATTGATCTTGGGTCGCCGCTTGGCCAAAGATCGCGGTATCGACTATTGCCAGCACGGCACAAACGTAAAGGCACCGACGCATCGTCGTGTCCTCCTCACCTTCTCCCATGTATCCTGCGAGCCAACGCGGGATCGACCAATTCCGGAGTCTTGAACCGCAGATTGGCGCCTTGTTGTTCAGTGCGCGAATGGCGCAGCCGCGGCAGCACTTCCCACTTGAATCCCGGGAGCGCGATATCCGGTGGTGTGCGGACGTGCAGGTGCTGGTGCAGGGTGCCCTTACTGTCGTCCGTCATCAGGATCTGCATCTGACCCTTGGGCAGGTTCTTGATCTTCTCGTCTTCCGCGCGATACTCGCGTTCCTCCCGCTCCGTCGCACTCATGCCCTTCTGGAACCGCTCGAAACCGAAGAGCTGTTGGCGAATCAGAGATTGCGTCCGCCGCGTGACCGCGTGCTCGGCAGATGCACGGATGAAATATCGCGCGGTCTCCTCGTCCTGGGTGCGCAGCGCTATCTTCGTGTTTGGCGCCGATGTCACGTCTTCCTTGAACCCCTTTCCGACCTTGAGCAGTTGGGGGAGGCTCTGCATCGAAAACAGAAACGCCGTGTTCGTTCCCCGCGCCGTGTTGAGGATCTGGCTGAAATTCTGATAACCGAACGGCGCGAACTCGTCCATCACAACTGAAAACAGCGGCCGGTTCGCGCGCTTGCGCTCCTCCTCACTTTCGTAGCGCTTCCCGACGACGAGCTGGATGTTCTGCAGAAGCATCTTGCCGAGGGCGCGCACCGGTTCGGTGTTTTTGTTGACGTTCAGCGTAACGAACAGGATCAGCTCCTGTTTGATGACGTCGTCGATGGACAGCAGGTCGTCGTACGGACCTGTGATGATCGAGAGCGCGTCATCGAGGAACGTCATGCACTCGTTCAGCAAGCCCTGGATCTTCGGTACACGGTCGCGGTCCTCAAACGATTGCATCAGGTTGCGAACGGACATCTCAAAATTCAATCGCCGCTGCATGCTGATTGAGGCGTCCGTGCGAATGTGTTGGCGTGCCTTGTCGATCTGCTCCCGCAGAACGCCCTGATCCAAAACCGCCACAATCACGTCATAGAAATTGAACCGCACGCCGGTGTAGTGCAGTATGCGGACGATGTCGGCCAGGTAGTTCAACTGGTGCTTGCTGAAGAATTCGTCGTGCAGGTTGAAGGAGCCAAACACCATGTTCACCTGCGCCATGTAGTCGTCGTCTTCGGTGTAGAACGGATTGTAGAGGCTGGATAGCTCTGGCCGCGACGGGTTCATAAGGCGTAGATCATCGAGGCGGCCCGCCCGATGGATATACGGCAGCAATTCCTGAAAGAACTCCAGGTCGCCTTTGCCGTCGAAGATGACCATGGGGATCTTGTGACGGTCCTCCGGTGGCCCCATTCGGCGCATCAAGTCCTGAGTGATGATGTTCTTGAGCAGCGTAGTCTTGCCGCTGCCGGTCATTCCCAGCACGATGCCTTGCATTACCCGAACTTGATCCGGCCACAGCCAGGGATCTCCATGGATGTCATACCCAAGAACAACCCCACCTTGGTCCCACGCGTTTGCGGCCATCTTTTCGTCGCGCGCCGGACTCATGACGAGCGGCGGATGCACCTTCCGCTGCTCCCGCCGGGAGCGACGCGTCACGTAGAGCAAAACCGCGCAACTCGGAATTGTCAGCCCGCTGAGGATGTAAGCCGCCAGTTCGACCGCTTGTTCGTTGCTGAAGTGATAGACCTTCGTCAACAAGAACCAGTAGCCGAGGCAGACGATGCACAGGCCAATCGCGATCAGAAAGGCCGGTGTTTCAGAAAGCGGCGTGCTTGCTGGCCGCCGGTCACCAGATGGCGTGTTGTCCATATTTGTTGTTCCTGAGGATCGAGCAGGTTTACGTGCGGAGGAATTGTATGAAGAGCATGTCGGCGCCGGCGACGATCGTGTAGAATGCAGCCGTCTTCAGCCGCCGGTGTGCCATCGCTCGGTGCGTCGGGTCGGCAGTTGCGTCCGACCTGTTGCGCATAAAGCCGAAAACACCCCAGGCCGCCCAAGCGATGATCCCGCCGAGGATCGTAAGCAGCAACGTCATTTCGACCCTGGGATGCTCATACCAAGGCGGCAGATCGATGAAGCCGGCTTGATGTGCCGGGCTGGGCAGAGCGGGTAAGCGTTCGAGCCAAGCTGCATATGCCACTTCCACCAGCATCAGCGCAGCCGCGCTTACCAGCAGACCCGCAGCCTCTCCTCGTCGCAGAATTCGATTCAGAAGCGATTCGTTGCTCCTCGCCATGCGCTTTCACCTCGCAATTGCGTTGAGATTGAAGTAAAGAGCCAACCCCAGCGCTGTGAAAATCAGCGCCCCTAAAACGATCGCTTCCTGCCTTACCTGGCGACGCGCTTTGGCATCGAAAGGGTTGGCTGGTTCCATTACAACGTTCGACAGGCGCTTCCACACGCCAGCGTCGCACGCCTTTGCGACTCGCGCGCGGAACGTTTCCACGATCCGCGCAGCCGAGGGGCTCTGGATACCGGTGGCTCCCAGCGGGACCGCAGGGCTCATCCCAGCTCGCACCAGGTAGAGAACGTGCGCGGCCGTGATCTCCAGATCGTGCTCCATAGTTCTCACAAGACCAACACCGCGCTCACTTCGCCGGCGCCATCCGGCGAAAAGGCAAACTTCACGACGGCGGGGCCGTTCGTCCGCGGCGGCCACTCAAACGCGATCAGCCCCCAAGTGGTGCCGCCCGGCGTGACCGCGTTTGCGTGCACCTCTGCATTCAACACTTTGACGGGAGCCTGCCCTTCGCTCGTAATGCGAATCCCGTTGCCGACTAGCTGGGTTTGAGAGAGCATGTAGAGCGAGCTGGAACTACGCGGCGAGCGGAGCGTGAATACTCCCGGCGTTCCGGGTACGTATGTCGACGGGCCCTTGTTTTGAATTGCGTAGCGAACGTAGATGCGATCGTCCTTCCGATAAATGTCCTTCAGGATGACTTCCACGCGAGCGCGATTCTTCGGTTCCCCGGCCAGGCGTACCGGTGTACTGGCAAGCAGCATCTCCGAGGCGAGCTTCGCCTCCTGGATGGCCTGCGGATCCTCCGCGGGTTTCTTTGGAATCGCCACTTTGGCGACAGCGGGGCTGGGTTCCTGGTCGATGGCGAAGTGCATCTCCTCGACGGATGGGGCAGGGACCAGCTCGTAGCTCAAACGCCCGGACGCGGTCCAGATAAACAGGTTCGTGGTGGCTTCGGGGTCGAGGGGCTGGACAAACACCTTGTTGCCGCGCCATTCAATCTTGTACGACGAGCTTCCCGCCGCGACCTCGATGACGGGTTCCGCCAGTTCGATGATGCTCAAATGGTTCGGGGCCGTCTCGACACGGATTACCTTGTGCCGATCCGACTTTTCCGTTTCGATCCTCTGGGCATTGGCCGTCAGAGCAATTGCGATGGTGAAAACAATGATCTTCTGCATGCCCAAGTTTCCACCGATTCCTGTATGGCTCCAAAAAGTCTGGCCACCGGCAGGGTCGCCGATTGCCCCTCACAGCCGCGAGATAGACTCCCGTGCCTGAACCCCCGGCTCACCCATCTGGCGAGGCGGAAAGAAATTCCGAGTATCTATGCCCGGCAGGAGTTTGCACGGGCCGGGCCGACGATTTCGGGAAACACCTCGGCGTTAGGCAGGAACCCGCTCCTTTGGCGACCAGGTATCAGCGTCGGGCGTCCAAGTGGTTGAAGCCGCCGTCCCCAAAAAGGTCCTTTTCGGCACTTTCGGCACAGCACATGGACCGCGGCCCGCGAATCGATTCAGATTGCGTGTGGTGGTACTCTGTTGCGCATGAAACCAGACTTCTGCACGAAAGCCGAAGTGAAGTACAAGAGGCTCGTGGTCCAGTTCCAGGGCTCAATTTGTCGAGCCTTTTTATTTGCCAGCCTCGCCGCGTGCTTGGCCGGGACGTCGTGCTCACGGAGCACGTTGAGCCGGTCGCTAGCTCAAAGATTGATCGTGGAGCACGAGCACGACCGCTACAGGGCGGAGTGCGCAGTGGATTTCTCGGACGTCAAAGATCCCAGTCTCCTGGCCCTACGCCCCAAGCTCGGGACGTCCATGGCGGTGATCACGGTCGAGGTGGTTAGGATCGCCATCACCTCCGAAACTACGAGAGACGCCGTGTTCTGGGAGACAAAGACCTACGACGTCGCCAAGCTGGCCGCACTCAACGCCTGGGCTGACGCCCTGTACGCCAGGCTGTCCGCCCAGCCGGTCCAAGCGCTTGCAGAGGAACGTTCGTCCTACCAAAAGAACCCCAGGTGCTCGGCGTACCAGTTCGCGGTCGTGGACCCGATCACCGGCTGGCGCGTGGACCTATCCAGCAAGAAGGCGCGGTACGAGTGGTCAGACAGAGAGGTCGATGGGGCGTGCGGCTACGGCGTCGACATGTTCTTGGAAACCGCGCAGAGGGCCGCGAAGACAGTTAGCCTCTCGAAGGGCGACTTTTGGGAGAGCCTTCCTTATGGGTTATCCCAGCATCTCGGGCTGCATCCAACGAGGAGCCCGCGCATGGCGAACTTTCAACTGTTCGACGACGGGTGGAGAATCATGGACATCGTCGACATTAAGGATTTGCTGGAAAAGTAGGAGAGCAAAAGACAGGACACGCCCACATGACAACTATTCGAAAGATTCATCGTAAGCCGTTTCGCGAACGGGGAGATTTACACGGACGCATCAACGCCCTGCAAGAGATCATCGCAAGTGTGCGCGACTCCCGTTTGCCCTCAGACAGTAAAAAGCGGATGCTGAACCACGCAGTTTGGGAAGTCGCAATAGCCTGTGGGAATTTTGCCCCTGAATTTCGAAGCAAGAGCGTTTTGGAAGGAGCCGTGGGCACAAAAATCCAGCGAGAGCACGTGTATAAGCGAAAGCGGATTGTTGAGGCCGTTCTGAAACGCGAAGAACCCCTGGAAGCAATCCTGAAGCGGAGTATTCATTGCGTCGTCACCAGAGAGGAGCACGCACGGTTGAACAAGATCCCCGATAGTGTGGACGGCTGGGCCCGTTATCGCGACGCCGACATTGAAGTGTTTCGATGCTGTGGAGAGCTACCGGAAAAGGTGCAATGTTAGCGGGCGTATCTGTCTCGAAAAGGGTCCTTTGTGGGACGTGTCGGAAAGGCTAAGTTTGGTGGCACACAGAACCCACGCGCGCCCCGGTGGGGAGCGCTAAGCAGGTGGCTACTTTACGACTGCCTTTGCAAAAATCGCCAACATGAAGCCCGCCACCAACACGTAAGCTACAGTAAGCCACAGAATTAAGAATAGAATCCAATGTATTTCCTGCTTTGATTGTTGAAACCATGCAGCTATTCCCCCAACCGAAAAAAACAACACAAAATAACAGAACACCATCACCCATAGTATGTCTGACGAACTGGAAGACGGAGATAGTGTTTCTAAAAAGCGGGCAAATAAAACCAACGAACAAAAAACGCCGACGACAAAGAGAATTATCAGTATTGCGAGTCTTGCGAGTTGGAGTGGGAGTGGGAGGGCCGCCCAGTTCTTCCTTCGATCTGCCATTCCGCCTTACATTATACAAAATTCAACGCTGCGGCATTGTGTGGCATTTCACAAAGGGTAGGTTTCGGGACAAACGCGGGATGCCCTGAAATCAAGGCCTTCAGCGTCCCAAAAGTCAATCCCAAAATCGCGACCGAATAACGGCCGTCGTAGCACTCAGGTTGATGACGGTGTCGTCCCGAAACTCTGTCCCAACGCCAAGCATCACTTTCGCTTCCCCCCAGGACTCTTCCGCTTCAGCGAATCCACCTTGACGGGTAGTCGCCATGTCGTACCTTGGCTTCGCCCGGGGCGAGTATTTCCAGCGATCGATTCCTTCCGTGTCGCGATATGCTTACTTCACAATCAGCATCCGCCCTAAAGCGGACGCCCTTCGTAAGCGAACCCACCAGGCTGCGGTTGACACAATTAGGAAAAGGCCTCCAGGGCGGCCGTAGGACACGGCCCGCCCTGGAGTAGTCATCAATTGTTGCTCTTCAGTACTGGGATACCGGGACGCTGTTGCGTGTTCGGAAGTTCGATCCTTCCGTTATGGATTTGCGTCTGGCCAGGCTGCACCGGAAATGGCCTGACGTGGTAGGTCCGTCCATTGTCCGTAACCATCCGCCCGTCTCCCATAACCTGCAGGAGTAGGGTTTGCCTGCGCACAAACGATCCGGCGCCGTCGGACACTTCATCGACCAGGTACACACCGCCGGCCTCGTCGATGTTCACTTCACCGTCGACCAAACTGGGAAGCGCGACGGTAATGGGTCTGCCGCCGGTGCGCTCCACAATCATGTCAACGAGGTATTGCGGGAACGCATAAAATGCGATGCTCCCCGTATTCAAACGCCGATTCTCGCGCTGATCCCAACGACGGCTCTTGCAGGCGATATCCCACAATGCCGTCAGCCAGTCCAGCGCGCGCTCCTCCTTTCGTTCCGCCCACTTTCGGACGATGTTGATCAGGTTGCGCAGTTCCTGCCGGGAACGCTCTTCATAGAAATGAAGAGCGGCCTGAGCCTGGTTGCGCTTGCGAACCAACGTTCTTCGCTCATTCGCAGCCTCCTTCGAAGCGCTGGCCTTCGAGATTGGGAAGGCGTCGAGCTTCGATTGAGCCTCTGCCACGGCGTTTTCATAGGCGTGACGTTTTTCGGCAAGCAGGCCGATGTTCACGGCGTACACCGTCGAAACTATGCCCGCCTCTTTCAGCATGTCGCGGTCGTAGGTGCCTCCGCAGATGGCGCCGCGGAAGTCCTCGAGCGGTCGCACGTCCGCAAAGAACTCGTACAGCTCTTTCCGGACGTGGTTATAGAGTGCGCCGATCCTGTCGGTTGGCGCAGTCGGAATCTGCAACGGGAGATCGGAGACCCGCCTGGTCCGTTTGAGCTTCAGCCACGGAGCGGTGCCAACTTCCTGGCGGATCTTGCCAATTTCCTCCTGATTCGGCTCGACTCCCCATTTGAGCTGGTCGAGCGCCTTCTGCAGTTCGATCGCGCAGCGGTTCGCAAGATCGGGCCGGCCTGCCGCCAGGCACGACGTCTTGAGGTCGGTGATAGCGCCGATGGCGTTACCCTTTGCCGAGTACGCGACCTGCGGCAAGTTCCACCACGGGGACTCTTTCTTGCTTTGCTTGTTCTTTGTGTTTTCCCCGGATGGTGTATGCCTGAACCGATCCTCTACGAACAGCGGGAACCGCGTCCCTTCAACTACGCAGATCCAGTCGAAGTCGTAGTCGCCACCGTTCTTCTTGGCTGTCTCCGAATGCAGCGTCAACGTCCCCTCCAGACGCAGTTGTCGGTCGACGATCTCGGTGACAGCCGCCGAATCCATCGAGCACTTCTGCCTGTCGAGGCGCCGTACCAGCAAGTCCAGCGTGGTGGAAGCGTTCAGTGCTTTCACCGGCAGCAGATCTCCCTTGGTCCGGATCGGATAGCGGACCACCAGCATTCGGTGGGAGCCGAGACTGGTGATCGCGTGCCATTCCGGAATCCAGTCGGAACCGCTGTAGATTTTGCCGTCGTGCAGCACCAGGTATCCGTCATCGGCCAAGGCAAACGCCGGCAGTGTGAAACCGCCCGCGGTGCACAGCTTGAACGCCCACCTTGCCAAAGTGCGCTGAAGGTGAGAATTGACGAACGGATGTTTGACCCAGTACCCCGTGCTGTCCGCCTTGAGAACGGCCTCCACAACGGTATGTTCGGATGACGTGTGTTCAGGATCGGTCACCGTCTCATCCGGGCGCAGCAGTTCCACTTCCTCGGACATCCCCAGGATGCGGAACAGTTCCGTGAAGTCGTTGCTGGCGATCGCGGTCTTCACTTTCTCGACCGCAGCCATCGCAATCGGCTTGATTTCGGTCTCGATGGAGATCAGTGGAGCGTGCTCCACGAGCGTATAGCTCGACGAAAACTGCAGTTCCCGTGAGATCTCCCGAATCCCGATCACCACCCGTCCGGTGGAATACTGCCCGCTCATGCGACCGGCAGCGGTTGGGCACTGGCGAGCGCATTCGGGTTTCTTGAACTCGGGCTTGCAGCTTGACCGCGGGATGACGAAATCGACCGACAAAGCATCGGCGACATCGTCCTCCATGATCTTGAAGCTGCCCTTGGCCTGCGTGCTTTCGAAGGACATCCGGAACTGGTAAAAATGACGGTCGGCCAGATGAAGACGCTCGAAGTAGGAGCGCCGGATCCAGCCGCGGCAGTCATTCGTCCCCAGTTCATGATCTCTCACCACGACAACGCGGGCATCCGGGATCTCGATGCACACCTTGCAGGGTGACACGAGGATTCCGAAATACGTCATCGCAGCTTCCGGCCAGAATCGGAAACGCTGCGCGATGGCCTTAGCGTGCGCGGTATCAACAGCGTAGTACTTGCCACTCTTCGCGGATGCCGAAGCGCCCACGAGACTGTATTCCACGCCGTCGTAAACGATCCGCTTGCCCAGTGTATGCTCGACCATGGCCTGCTGATACTGGTCAAGCTGCTGCTGCGGGATGTCGATCGTGGCGACGCGAATATCCGGATAGTCCGCCTTCAGCAGCGTGTTCTCCAATTGGCTGTCGCGATCGATTCTCATCTGCTTCTTCGATACTGCACCGTCTTCGTTAATCTCCAACGCGATGACGCGAAGGAAACTGGTTCTGTTCACAATAGACATTTGCGTATCTCCTTTGTTCTTTCTGTTGAACTACAGGCAAGAACGGGAGACCTCGCGGTCCCTCTCTGCCTGTAGCGGGTGGAACGTTTTTCGAGGACTTCCCCTGCCCAGGCTCAAGAGAGCCGGGTCCAGATTGTGAATTACCTGGCAGCCGATCGAGTGATCGCCGCCGTTTACACTGCCGCCGTTCTACTCCAGTACTCGCGGCAGAATTTGCGCAATGCACCCACGAAGGTGCAGAGCCTCTTGTAGTAGACGGTCCCCAATTCCCAGCAGGTTTTGAGGAACGCCCAGGCCACCGTTGCAGCTAGCACTCTCATGCCGATCTGGAGAATGGCATAACCGTCCAAAGGGGCCTCACCATGGGCGTCTTCCAGAACGATGCGTGCCAGAGCAACTAGCACGATCGTCAGGGTCAACGTCTGGTGCTTCTTCCAGTTCATCTTCACTCGGTGAAGGAACATCTCTTCTCCTTTACTGTTCTGTGGATGAGCACAGGACAGTAAGGAGGCGCTGGTGTCAGCGAATCCTTGAGTCCCGTGCGAAGGTGGTTACCTAGGCCGGAACTCGGTTGAGTCGCCGAGCCAGCACTTTCCCGGTTATGCTCCGGGTCGCTTCGACAGATTCACTCTGTGCAATGAAGCCAAATGATCATCGAACGAAATCCTATTGCCGGACGACGGGATCCCGCCCAAGCACCGTTACTCCCTTCCGCCTTTCCGCTTTAGTCGTCCATTCCTCAACCGTAACGAAGGTTCGATCAGCCTTGTGCGCGGCGAGGAGCGCCTGGTGTTCGTCAGGCATTTCCTCACCAAGCTCGGGCGTGCCGTTGCTCGTCGGCTTGGTCAAGAAATACCGAATCGTGCCGACGCTTTCGTTGTCTTTCGATACCCGCCGCCGCTTTCCGCCGCGGCGATTGCCTGGCTCCTCAACTGGTTTGCCGATGGAGATGCTACGCTCCTTAACTGGTTTAGACTCCGGCGCCGGCCTCGGTTCCGCATCCCGGCGATCTGCGGCCACCTCCTGCATTGCTGATGTGATTCCCAATTCCTGCTCCTTTCCGTCGGAAGACTTGGCGGAATTCGTCACTTCTTTGCGTCGTCCATGAGCACGCTGGATTGCGCCAACCCGTTGTCCTTTTCGCCCACCATCTGCTGCTCTCCGTATTCGGCAACCAACAACCCACTTGGGACTCTTTCGGATCGTTCTGTTTGTAGGAGGCGCACGTTGTACCGTGCCACCAGCCGATCGGTGAACTCTGCTTTGTCATGGACACGGTGGACCTCTTTGACTCCAAACGCGACGTACGTCCAGGGTTGCCCCTTCACGGGCTCAAGCGAGCGAAGCCTGAACGTGGATGTGATCTCGTCGTCGTGAACCTTGGAAACGATATCCTGATCGCGCAATTGGTCCAGCGTCAGGGTGCGCAGGTTATGCGTCATCATGTTCAATGCGTCGGCCCAGTTCTTCTCCAGGGTCGTCGGTGTGTACGTCAAGTAGTTCTCCAGAAACTTGCGCACCACCGCGCGACCTTCAATGTCCGCGGGTTGCTCGCCCGGCGGCGAAGATGCGGCCAAGGCGGCCATGAACCCGAAGGGCGTCCGCGGTGTCGTCGTGGCGCCGCTCACTACCGACGCCTCACCATTCGCGGCAATTCGGATTACGGTCGGTGGCTGGACACGTACGTAGAAGAGCAGCAGTGCCAGAACAAAGGAGATCAATACCGCCGAGATTCCGAACCACATCATTCGGTTCGCATAGGCACGTAGGGCGCCGTCGTGCTCGAAATACTTCATGTAACCAGTCTTCTCGGACGGCGAGCCGGCCTGTTTCGATTTCATTGCTTAGACCTCCGCTTCTTCTTTCTGGCTTGACCTGAACGGGCTGCTCATCGTTCTGTGCGTCGCTCCCGCCCAGGTTCCGACTGTCCTTCCGACCGCGTACGGGATGCTGTAACGTCCAAAATGCCCTGATCTGCCCTGGGACTGGCGTGGCGCGCCGGATGAGTCAGTCGGTGGCCGGTTCTCGGCTACGACGCCGGCGCCGCTACCACTCGCGGTGCTGGCGTCCGCCATCGCCGCGCCGCCAGGAGCCGGCGGGGCGTGCCCCGACGCTCCAGCCTCACCACCCAGAACCGCATCACTGCCATCGGGTGGCGGTGAAGGTGAACGGTTCGATCCACCACTCCCATCGATAACGCCACCGCCTCCACCCCCACCGCCATCTCCTCCGCCCCCGCCCGCGGCGCTGGCCGCTCCGCTCTGCATTCCAGCCCATCCTGCTACCGCTGCCTGCGCGGCGGCTGCTGCAACTCCCACGACCGCCAGCATCGTGCTTCCAACGTCCCCAGAAACTACCCGCTTTGCGATAAACGGGATCAACAGGATCATGATGGACAGCAGGATGCTGGATAGCGAGATGAGCAGCATTTGGCTCGCCCCCTGAAACGCTCCGCCGAAGCTCTGGGACGTGAAAATGCTGTTCAGGCTGTTGGCGCTCATGATGGTCAGCAACTGGCTGATGATCGCGTAGATGATGCCCCACGCATTCCACACCAGCAGGTTCACCATGAATGTCCTCGCCAGTTGGCCAACGCCAAGCGCTGGGTACAACGCCAGCACCAACGGTCCAACGACGTACAGAACCGCGCCATACATGCTATAGAAGAACGAAAAGATGGCGTACGAAATCGGGAAGACCAAGACGGCAATCGCCTGAAAAATGAGGCTGAATGCGCCGGCCACGCCGCCGACCACCCAATTCCACCAGGCTCCTTGACCATTGTTCGCTGAAAGATAACCTTGGACCTGGTCGCGAAAGTTCGTCCACACGTCCGCCGGCGCAATCGCCTGCGCAACGTTGGCGAATGCGTTGTTCACGTTCCGGAAGACGTTGGGGTACTGGCTGATGAGCAGCCCCATAAAGAGATAGCGGACGCCTGCCAGCGCAAGAGTTCGGGCATCTCCACCCTTGGCGTATGCTTCGTACACGGCGAAAAGCGCCGCCAGGAGAAGGATTCCCTCTGCAATTTGCTGAACGGCCGGCAGCACCGTCGAGCCCGATATTCCGTTGTAGACCTGCTGAAACATGCTCTGGAAATAGAACATCGCGCCACCTCACCTCAACGAGTCCATCGCGTTCTGCCGGATCTGCGCGCCGTTACTTGCGTTGAACTTCAATTGCGCGCTGCTGTTCGCCAGCGTGACCGCCCGCAGCCGCATCACGTCTCCAAGCGCGGACTGCGTATATGCGTTTGCGCGCACCAGCCACGCCGCCGCCTCGGCCTCGATCATCGGAGCCGTGCCGGGCGCAGCCTGCGCAAGTCCGCTATTGATCTGGTCCGCAGCCTGCATTTCGGTGTCGGCAATGGCGTCGATCGCGATGGCTCTCTTCATCGCAGCTTGAGCCGCTGCATCACTCATATCGATCAGGTCTCGGGTCTGCGGCGAGGCGTTCTGGGGAACCGGCACTGTTTGATAGAGCGTCTGGTAATTCGCCGTGACGCCCGGCACGTTCAGTGGGTTCCGAGACAGCAAAACCTGTTCGAGTTGCTGCGGGTTGGCCAGGGTGGCGCTCGCGACGTTCACGTGGGAAGTTGTCAGGATCTGGGTGTAAAGACCCTGGATCGCGCCCACCAGGCTCAGAGCTCGATTGATGGAAGCCTGAGGATACACGATATTCGCGAAGAACGCCTGAATGGTGTTCATGAGGTTGTTGAGCGTGCCCAATGCATTGTTCATCGTCCGCAGGGCCGGGCCGATCGTGTTGGCGATGGCGCTACCGATACTATCGATGGCGGCCACAATCGCGCCCAAGTCAATTCCGAACTGTGCTCTGACCGGCCGAGGAGCCACTAGCAACACGATCAGCATCAGCACCACGAGTTTCGTCCGGTGTGTCCACAGTGTGTGGAACAAACGCCATTTCTGATCCATCCCGCCTCCCTTTACTTGAACAACGTTGTCGTGTCTTGGCGGAACTGGCCCGCCATATCCGCCTGGCGCTTGCGGATTGCATTGCTGTGCGCCAGAATCGCCGCCTCTTCCCGCAATTCCGCGGCGAGCATCCTCTGCATCATTGCCTGGTTCTCGACCGCTGCCACCAGTCCGGCGCCGGTGAGAAAGGCGGCTGAACCTGGTGCTGTTTGAGCCGCCTCGTCCTCGATCATCTGAGATGCCTGGAGCGTCTGTTGCACCACCTGGTCGGAAGCTTTGAGCGTTTTCAGCGTGTCCATTGCAAACGCATCAGTCATGTCTACACGCTGCCGGTCGCCGGGATCGAGGTCCGTCACCGGGGGAAGTGGCTGGAAGGTCGTGTAGAATGCCTGGTTCAACTGGCCAAAGTCCGCCACCGATCCATTCCGTATGATTCCTTCCAGTGCAATCGGATTGGGCAGCGTCGCACTCTGGACGTTGATGTGATCGATGGCTGTTATCAGGCCGCGAGACTGGGAGACAAGTTGCGTCACCATAAGCCGCGCCTGATTGATCAGGGCAATTGGATAGACGACGGTTTGCCACAGGTTGACCAAGGCCTGGAAGAAACCATTGATGCCACTCAAAAGACCGTTGGCCGTCCCCAGCAGTGATCCGATGGTGTTTGTAATGATGCCGACAACTGCCGCGGCCGCTGCGATGACCGCAATCGCGCCTATCTGCGCCTTCGCGGGTGGCGGACCCACCAGTCCAAACGCTAGCGCCATCGCGAGGAATATCGCGACGCTGGACCTCCACTTACCGGTCAGAAGCGACGAGAAAACGCGTTTCCAGAATTCCATAGCCGATTTCACCTCATTACCGCAGTTGCGCCCATTGCCTTGACCGCGCCCGACAGTTCCTCCGGCAACTCCGGTACATCCGCCAAGCCCAGCGGGAACTTTGCTGAGAGCTTTTCATAAATCTGAAGGAGTGGCAGGCCGCGATTGGTCTCTAGGAACCACGAGCGGTACATCCGTTCCCGTTTGAACGTAGTGCAGATCCAGTACTCGATCGGTGTCGGAACGATGTTGATGGTCTGAGTCGTTTCCGCCTTCTCACCCAGCACGAGAAGAGCCTGCGCCTTCCGCCCCTTTCGAGGTGCGCTGAACCCACGCACCTCGTTGAGGGCGGTCTGGTTCAGGTGCAAATATGTGCCGAGCAGTTTCAGATCACCTTGCTGCTGCCCAATGATCTTCGTCGAGACGTTTTTCACAATGCCGGGCCCATGGGGACGAGGTTGCGTCTCCGTTCCCACGAAGTCCTCCAGGGCTTGGCTGATACCCCAAATACTCGCTCCCCGTTTTCTGCCGGTTCGAAACAACTGTTCCACCTGCGGCGCCAAAACAGCCGAGTCCAGGAGCGACCAGCATTCATCAAGAACCGTGATATTGGCCTGCCCGCTTCTGCCCGATGCCCGCTCCGACATCGCGTGCGCGATGATCATGCTCATCGAGCTTTCGAGCTTCGGGTCGGAGGTCAAGCCCTCAACATTGAAGAACAGCCAGTTCTCGTCGGTCTGGACGGTGGTGGGCTGGTCGAAAAGCCGGGCATACACTTTATCCCCAGTCCATTCCCGCAGCTTCACCGCGGCGAGCTGCGCTTCGTCGCGAATTCGTTCCACCTCGGATTCATCCCGCCAGGTTTCCAGTTCCTGCCGGAGATCGTTGAAGGTCGGGATGGGCCTGTCCTCTCGGGTTCGGCAGCGTTGATACGTGGCTACGATGGCGTCGGTCAGCAAGTTGTCCAGGATCGCCGTGTCGGCTGCCGGGCTGTTCATGCCGATCATGTGCCGCGTCAGATTCTTGAGGAATGCCAGTTTGTCGTTGGACGGCACCGTGGATCCCGGAGGAAGATCCCACGCATTCAGAGTTTCCGCGCCTTCGAGATCCACGTCGATGCACCGGCCTCCCATCAATTCCACAAGGGGCCGATACGAATTGCCGCGTTCCAGAATCGAGATGAGCGGGTTAAGTCGGGCCATCATCGTCAAGAACATCTGCGCCATGAACGTCTTTCCGCCTCCAGACTTCGCGGTGATCAGCACGTTGGCGTCGCTCAGACCGGGGTCAAACGGAGAAAACGGAACGAGCTGGCGGTACGGCGTCTCAAGCAGAATCAGCGGTGAATTCGGCGTTCCCTTCCAAGGGGATTCCACCATCAGCAGATCCGCCGCGTGTAACGTGAAGCAGTCCATGCTCGCGCTTATTCTCCTCAGCCATTCCTGGCAGCCCATTGATGTAGAGGCGGCGCTTTGCGAGGTCCTCGGGCATGCCCCGTGCGCCGTTCATCCGCATGATGGCGTGCAACGCCCGCTGTCGCCGGTCCGCCAGGACGCGTTCCTGCTCCTCCAGGTCCCGGCGGCTTTGGATCGGCGTGGAGGTTCTCACAGCGATGACGACACTGACCTGCGCACTTTTCAGCGAGCTTGAGATCAGGTCCTGGAGAGTCTGCATCAGTTGCCCTTCCGCAACTCGCGCATCCACGTTGACCTTGAACCCGCCTTTGGAATCGCGCTGAGCCGCCGTCATGCGGCGTAACCGTCCCTTGAAAAGCTTGAGCCGGTCCGCCTGGTCCGGGATGCTCACCTCGGTATTGATCACCAATGGGAAGTCCAGCCCAAGCAGTTCGCGAAGAATACCAGGGAAGGTGGCATCGGGGAGGTCCTTCAGTGACAAGAATGAGTACAGAAGGCCTCCGATCTTGATGTAGGTCTCCTGGTCGTCCTCGATGTGAGTGTTGGCAGCCTGTTCCCGAGCGCTCCGGTAATCGATCGTCAGTTCCGGCCGGCGGAATGCGATGTCATCGCGGAAGAGCGGATTCATTGCCCGTTTCAGCTCCAGGAACATCTCCTCATCAGTCAGCCGCTGCACGGTCATGCCGGTCGCGATGAGCGTCTGTTCAATGCCTTTCAGCATGGATTCGAACTCCGCAACCATGTCTTCGTGTTCCCGGCGTGTTCGCTGGATGCATTTCGTGGCTGAAGGGCTCCAGCCGCCGGTCATCTTGCCCAGTTTCTTCCCGACACCGGTCTCGGTAGGCTCGTGATGAGTGCGCGGGTCCCAATACAGATACGCGTGTAGTCTCGACGTGAGATAGAAGCCTGACTGCTCCTTTTGCTTCCACGCTGCCAGCCGGACGCGATCCAGGCCCTGCACGACTGGATTGTCGGAGCGGAGCTGGTCCCGATAGTGAGCGGGAAGGTCACCTAAGCCCTCGACCACCTCGAAGCGCACCTGCAATCGCATTGATCGCTCCGCCAACGAACGGACCAGCGCCTCAAGAGAATACTTCGTTTGGTTTCGTGTTTCGTCCGAGTGGTAGTAGGAGTTGATGCCGCCGAGATCGTAGCCGGCCACCAGCGCGCCGTTAGACCGGACGATCAGATTGTCAAGATAATCGCGGACAGGCAGCAACTCGCACAACGCCGGTTGGTGCAGATTCGCCTCGTGCTGCCGCATTGTCAAAGGCATTCCGGTTGCTCCTCCTTCAGGTACAGCACCTTCTGCTGCGAATCCCGCTCTGTGCCGCAGTAGATCCGCGGCTTGGTGTGCCACTCCAGAAAATCGAATAGGTAGCGTCGAGGCTTCCCGTATTTGAATGCGATCAGCAGCGGAATCACGAGGATGGGAACGATGTATTGCAGAAACACGTTCAGTGGGACACCCGCGATCTCCCTGTGCAGGAACCGTCCGAAGACGTTGGTAAGCGCCGCGATTCCCAGGATGACGAACGCATCCTCGAATTCGAGGTAAAGGAACGTGACGCGCGTGTGCAGATTTCGATGGACATGTGTGATATTCAGGCCGCTCATTGATACCTCCTGTTACCTGAGCTCATGCGACTTCCTCACGGGATCCCTCCGACACCGCTCCGGACGAAGAACTCCGCTAGTCGCAGCAAGCCAGATAGGGCCAACGCCATTCCGGCCGCCGCAAAGTGCCTGAGCCATGGCAGCCCCTGGTAGATGCGATGGCCGATTCCTCCGTACGCGAGCACTCCCTGTACGATCTGCAAGACGGCGTATACGGGCATGAACACGTTGCAGGTCCAGTTCACTAGGCCGCGTAGCGTAATCCAGATGGCGTCCGGGTTGTTCCAGGCCGACTGCGATGCGAATGTTTCAAGACCACGCAATAGGCCGGAGACCATCAGGCACATCAGACCCGCCCAAGCAATGTACTGGTGGGAATAGCCGCTCGCGTACCGAACGACAGCGAGCGCGAAGAAAAGCCCTGCTACGGTGGGCATGATGACGTTGCCCATCCAATTCGTCAGATTCGTAATTCCGTTCAGAAAGTTCATAGGCTCACCGCGTCACATCATCGAGACCACCAGGCGCCACAGAGCGGACACCGTCAGGAATCCGGCCGCGCAGCAGACCAGCCGCATAGCCGGTTTACCGAATGCAAAGTTCAAAATTGCCCCAATGATCGCCAACCCGGCGGCGACCGGGAGAATACGGCTCGCTGTGTACGTCCACAGGCCTGCCAGCACGTCCGCCGTGGCAAACTTGGTTCCTGAATTCCACCCTCGCAACAAAGCCTGAGTGCTGGCGATGGACAAGAGAAACATCGCGCCAAGAATCGAATAGAGCGGGGACCGACCTTCGGAAACGTCAACTACTCCGCGAAGGACCAGCCACGCGGCCAACACCGGAGCTAGATAGCCGACCAGAAACTGATTGACGAAATTAGCGACGTCTACCTGAAATACATTCAGTAGCGCCGTACCCCCACCGCCGGAGACGGGCACATTCATGCCGAAGCCGGAGAACCAGCTCAGAATCTGCGGCAATGTGAGCATCACGACCGCCCAGAACATCCACAGGCCGAATCTCCCGTTCTGAAGAACTGAACTTTGATTTCGGAGCGCAAGGCCGGCGAGCACAAGGGCTACCAGAGCCGCGGCCGGCGCCAAGCCGAGTAACAGGCCGATTCCGTCGTTGATCAAGTTCATCGCGAACGACCTCGTTAAATCACGGGCGAATGGAGGGAATCCCCGCCATTCGCCCGCCATCGTGATTGCAGCCTATGGAACGCCTGCGGCACCCTGCGCGATCCAGAACTCCAGCAACCGAGTCAGACCCGACACGGCCAGAAGTCCCACAGCCGTCCCCATCCAGCGGAAGTACCCTCGACCGCTCGCATACGAGACGATTCCGCCGACCACTGCGATGCCGGCCCCCACGGGAGCGATGACGTTGCCAACCCAGTTAACGAAGTTCAGGAACGCGCCTTCCGGCTGCGCCCCGGTTTGACCCTGGACCGCGACATTGACCTGTGGCGCGGCGCCAAGATTTTGAGCGAGAGCCACGGCCTGGCACGCCACCAGAAGGCAGACTGCCAGGACCGCGGCTGCGATACGAACGTGCTTCATCTTCGTGTAGACCTCCATCGGGATTCCGCCCCTCATCGCCGCCGCACCCTCTGGAAATCGGCCAGCCGTAGCAGATCGGCAACTTCGGGGCTTGTGAGAATGCTAGGGCAGGATCTGCAAAGCTCAAAAAACGCTCCCGGGACGGATGCTCGTCGTGCCGAACCTGCATTGGCGTCGGAACGCTCGATTCGGGTCGCTGCGGAATCCGGTGGTCTTTCAACGGCTAATGGGTGCAACTCCAAGGCGCTCGCCGCGAGCAGGTAGCCGACGCGCGTATGGGCGGACCTGGGTTGGAAGATGGCCCTGTTGCACTTGATGTGTGGTTGTTAGGGCGTTTCTCAGTAGCGATCCACGGCAGACCGGCTCCCAGCTCTTGTCGCGAGGAACTGAAGCTGAAGCCAAACGCTGCGTGTTGATCGGTGATCGCCTGCGGTCGCTACCCCTGTCGCTCAGTCGTGGGAACCGCAGGAATCCCCGCCGCCCGGATCTTCTCGTCCAGCTCTGCGGGCGCAATGAGCGCTGAGTCGTAGCCGACGTTTATCTCCTTAGCGCCCTCCATGTAGGCGAAGCCAGTCACGCCCTCGATATCCAAGAGGCGCTCAAGAGTCGATTCGCTTACACCGTCTTCGATGGAGTAGCGAACACTTGGGCCCGGCGGATTGAGGCGCTCGTATTCTTCCAGCCGGCTGCGCCACAGCGCAGCCTTTTCGGCATCCGCAGGAACGTCGTAATATCCATTCTCGTAGCAGTCCGCAAGCAGCCGGAACGCGGTGTTCTCTCCTCCTCCGCCAGCGCGCTCAAGCCACGCCAATCCCTCCTCGGTGTTCTTAGGCTCTCCCTCGCCGAGCAGCAGCATGAAGCCCAAATCGTACTGAGATCTCGCGTCGCCCTTCTCCGCTGCGAGACGATACCAGCGCGCGGCTTCCACAAGGTCCTTGGGCCCGGACCAATCGCCGGTTGCGTACATGGCGCCGAGTTCGCGTTGTGCGTTCACGCTTCCGAGCTGGCCGGCCCGAAGTAGGAGCCGGTCGAGTTCGGAGTTCGTCTCCCGCGAACGTGTCTGGTGCGTTGCCTGGAACCAGATCGCATCCGGATGGTCCTTCGCTGCGGCGTCTCTGATGAGCGCCTCCATCCGTTCGCGCGTGGCATCGTCCTCGCAGGGTGTGCACCAGAGATAGTGGTACGCGAGCTGATATTCCGCTTCGGCGTCGCCTTGATCGATCCAGGGTTGCCAGAGGCGTGCGACGGCGTCCCAGTCATCGGCATCGAGCGCCAGTTTCGTTTTCGCCAGCAACTCCTCGCGAAGAGTTTCCTCCATAGAGCGATTCTACCCCCAGGCCTCTGGACCACGCAGCCACAGTGTCCGAACCGCCGAAGTGCGGGGTTGCGGGTGGATCGTCGGTGACCGGAGAAAGGCGATCGGCACAGCGCCCCGCCCAGCGGCTCAGTACGAGTCGCGCGTCATCCGTTCGGAGCAAGGCGCTGTCGGTTTTATGGAGCGGGCGACGGGACTCGAACCCGCGACCTCCAGCTTGGGAAGATGACCATCGATTGGAAAACCAAGACCTCGCGTTTTCTTGGACCACTCTCTGGCAATAGAGTTCAGGCCGGTTCCGCAAACCTTCATCCTTCACAAACCAAATCGAGCACAAACAGAGCACACGGGTCGGCTCGTCCAAGCTCATTTTGACTTGAGCGTGACCTCGCACGCGGTGAGCCGTGCCTCAAGATCAACAAGCGCCGGTTCCACTACCGCGAGAATCTCCGTAGGACTCGTGAACTCCCGCTCCTCCCCGAAGACGGCGAAGCACTGCATGCTGTCGATGGCGAAAGGGTAATTCCCGCGAAGGGCTTTAGCCAGCAGATCGCTCACGAGCTCAACGATTACATTTCCTGAATATCCGAAGGCGCCAACGTCGGGCCGGAGCCCTTTTTCAATCCGAGCGTCCTTAGGGAGGCCCCAGTAGCGGACGCGGCACGCTTCGGCGCGGTCGTAGAGGTCACGCAGTCGCATTGCCGTGATCTCCGAGCTGGCAGTGCCGCGAAGCGTGGCGAGTGAGGTTAGGTGGACGTTGGTTAAGGTCGCTGCCTCAAATGCGCCGCTCTGGAACCCAACCTCGCAGAGGAGAATGCCACGGTCAGCACCGAGATCGGCAACTATCTCCCGTAAGGCGAGCACGTGCAGCTTGCTCACTGGCGTGTTCCAGTATTTGCACTCGACGATCCAAACTGTGTCAAAACCGACGTGATGGGACTTCACGTAGACATCGATGGCGTGCTTCGTGCGGACGCCCTGCACAGTATGATTGGTCGGCGCTTCGAGCCCGATGCTGCGGAAGAATTCAGCGGCCTCTTCTTGGTACTCTTTCCACGTAGTCGCCATATGGCTGGTCGGGCCTTCTTTAGGTTCCTATGTCGAGGAACGGGTCTGCCATTATCCTGTTCAAACCCATTTGGCAAGCGTTCCTTGATTTACAGGTACAGGAACGACTGTGGGGGACGCACTCCGTAGGTCGCCTGCAGGTCCCGCGGCTCCTCATAGCGCCGCACATTGCCGATTTTGATCGCGTGGCCTTTGTCCTTGCCGTTGAAGTAATCCATGAAGGCTTGCCGGTCGATCCCCGCGTGCCGCGCGGTCCGGTCCCATAAGTCCGCGACGTCGTCAGTAATAATGCCGTCAACGCTGAACTCCCCGACGACCTGCATAACTGGGCTGGATATGTACACGATCACGACCTGGATATTCTCTCGGAAGATGCTGCGACGGAACTCAAAGCGTTTCTTCCCGGCGAAAATCGCTTCGGCATATACGGGCTTAATTGATAAAACCGCGTGAGTCGGCTTGGGCGAGTCGGAGGATCGTGGTGAACTGATCCTTCGTGAGGGGCTCGAATCCTCGTGGCGCGCTGTTGACGTCGCGGATAATCCCATTGTCGATTAGCTCCTTCATGTTGGGTCGTTTGGTGAATGAATACGCGTACAAGAACTCAACGATAAACGGACGGTTGTGGGGGGTGTAGTCCCACCATTTCATGAGCTCTTTGTCGTCGAAGACACTGCGCTTCCGACACAGGCTGATGAAATGCGCAGCGTCGCGGATCCGCAGATGGACGTTCTCGACAATCCCGACTGTCGTGACCACTGCTTTGTAGAGTCCGCCGGTCCGGTAGAAAACTATGGCATCACCGCGCTTCAAGTCCCGTTTGATGGACCGGCAGATGTACACCTTCCTGATGGCGTTGCGGTGCGGAAACTGCTCGACGAAGTTCGCTGGAGACTCCGTCCGCAAGATCGAATCCGGCAGAAGGCTCGTGTGGTAATCCGGCCAGATTGGGACGATGTGCGCTCGTGTGCCGAGGCCGACGAACGGGAACGTGAGCGCTGGTGCGGCAGCGTCGAATGCCACTCGCATGTTCCGCACCAGGACCAGTTCGCTGCCATGCTGTCCGGTCTTCGTCCCGTGCTCAATGAACCCGAAGTCCTGCAGGAGCTTCACGAGCCGCTGCTGTCCTTCTGTGTGCGGGAAGATCGTCACGTAGATCTCCTCGACATCCTGCCGAAGGGCGTTGTCGAAGATGATCTTGAGGAACCGCTCACCGAGCTTGAACCCGTTCATTTCGACCTTAAACGTCCCGATCTTCAAGCGCCGCTTGCCCGCAAAGCGCGGTTCGATGTCGCTGTAGTTCTCCCCCGGCCCTTCGACCTTCAAGTACAGGAATGCGACGAGTTCCTTCGCCTCGAAGCACACGTAGGCGGTTTCGTCTGCTTTGCGCGCGAACCACTTGTCGAACGCCGCGCCTCCATAGTCCTGCCGGAAGCTGTCGAAGAAGTCGCCAGTCACATCGACCGTGCCGAATACGGTTTTCTTAACGGCCAGGACCTTGTAGTCCACGAGCGTCGGGTTCTCGGCCGTGACCTTCTCAAGGAACGCGTCGATCGTGAACACCCGGTCTGCGACCCCGAGGACCCCTGCCTTCGTGTGCACGCCACGGTCTTCGGTGATGAGGAAGTCAACGCGGTTCGCGAAGACCTCATTGACGATGATAGTGTCGTTCCGGTCGTTTTCCGTCTTGTCCGTGGCCGCGAACTGAGCCGCCTCTTTGGACATTGGCGCAGTCGTTTTGAGGATGTTGTACGACTGGAGCTTCGCCGCGAAGCTCTTGCGTACCTTCTCGTCCTTGTGCTTCTCGATCTCCGCGATGCTGACCGGGTGCGCGCACTTATCGTGCCTGAGCTTGTCCAGCCAGAAGAACACGTTCCCGATATCGCGCCGTACGACCGTGGAGGCCTCCCGGTGGATCAGGATGTTCGTGTCAAGCAGGACGCGCATCGCCTTGTACCAGAACAGTTTATATCAAAACTGTTTTAATAGATATTACCGATAGTTAGCGCTCGATTGCTCATCGGAGTACCACATTAGAGCCCCTTAACCGGTCGAGGATATCTTGGCTGGTCAGACTTGCTGAAAGCCGAATCGGCCCGAGGTGCTTGTCGATCAGACGCAAATACCCGTGGTCGTCGGGGACGCCAACCTCAATCTTCTCGGTGAATCGTCCGCCTCGGAGCACCCGCGAATCGATATTGTCGATATGGTTCGTGGGTGCCGATGAGAAAAACCTGGTTGCCAGGATCGAGCTGGCTCATCGAAACATCAGCGCCTGCTCTAGCTTTACTGTTGTTGGGTTGTTCCTGTGGGGCCAGCTGTTTGCGTGACCGACGCGCCTTGATACATCCGATTGAGCTCCGTCTTCAGCTCAACCAATTCGCGGAGTTCCTCCGCAGATGGTAGCGGCGACGCCCCATCTGCAGCGACCTGCGTCGTGCCGCGACCTCCTGCCGGGACCGTTCTGGCCGGCGACTTCTCCCCGCTCCCCTCCAGCAGCACAATGAAAAACCGCGTGTTTCCGGGCACGGAAACCACGACGCTCTCGTTGGTGACAAGGCTCTGCATCTCCTGCTCCCCCGCGAGCCCGGCATTCGACGCAATGCGCTCGCGCAGAAGGACGCTGTTGTCGAGTTGGCCGCTGACGCCTCCGAAACCACCCGGTCCGCCAACCAGATAGGCCGCCATGGTTCCGATCCCCGTCATGGAACGTACGAGGATCCGTTTCACCGTGTTGCCGCCCGAGACAGAACCCTTCAGCGGACCGTAGGCGAGGCTCATCGATCCTGCGTCAATTTTATCGGTAGTTCCATCCGGCATTTGAAGCGTGTGGAAGTGAATCCCAACGTTGCCGTTCCTGTTCGCCTGTTGGAGTTCCCCAAATGCTTTCGTTCCCGCCGGGATGATGATCTCACCGTCCCTCTCATAGTTGTATTCAATGGCGGCAACCACAGGCGCCTTGACTGCCGTGCTGACGGCGGATTGCAGCCGTGCCACGAGCCGGCTCCCATTTGGAAGCAGTGCGGTCACTTTTCGTTCCAGAAGCGTTGGTTCGGTCGCCATCGACGCCGGCCGAATCGCGCTTGTGGCGCCAGAATTGTTGCTAACGAAAACCAGCGAGGACTTCTTAAGGGCATCCGCTTCGTTATGTGCCAGTGCTGCCGGCGGCGCTAGTGCCGGGGCGCTTGCGACCACTGCCGGAGGCTGCGGAACCGGGTAACCAGCCCTCGCTTGGCGATACGCTTCCAGAGCCGGATCCATGGGCGGGACACCGGCGAGCGTATCTCCAGGATTCGCCTGAGGGCGTATGCGCAATCGCCCAGTTGCCTTCACGTCGTCCGCGCTGAGTTGATCGTTGTTCCCATCCTGCCCGGTCACATCCGCATTCAGTAGCGGTGCCACGGACCCGCGCTTCTCTGCGGCTCCCGTCGTCATCTCCGGCCTCCCAAGACTCGGTTTCGTTCGGTTGGCGGCCCGGTCCCTCGTACCGCTCGAACTTGAGAACATGCCCAGAAACAGGAAGATCATGATGATTACCGCGACGGCGAGAGCCAATAGACCTTTGCTTCGGTCTGCGCTCTTTGCAGTTCTGTTCTGCTTTTCCGGTTGGTCCCTTTTGCGACCGTCCCGGGCACGCGCATATGCTTCGCGAAGCGTGCTGAAGGGTGTTCTCCTATCTTCTGGTTCCGCCGCCTCGGGTTGCCCGGCTGCGCCGGCGCTGATAAGTTGCGTTGTGTCCGATTCGACGCTGTCGGGTAGTCCCTCGGTCTTGTTCAATCCCGGTGTCATTCTATTCGGTTCCTTTCTCTCGAAGAGTGCTGATTCCAAAACCGATTGGCGCTAAGGCCGGTCGGTCGACAGCCCCAGAATCGGCCATCTGAAGCAATAGGGTTTCGTTCGACTGCTTGAGACTCGGTCGCTGGAAGATCAAGACGCCGTCGGCGCGGTCTCCGGGGCCGATCCGCCGAAGGCTCATGCGGAAGTCTTCTACAGGCAACTGCTCGGAATTGGACCAGACGAAGTTGTGCCTGATCGTCCCCTTCTTCACCTTCCCCCCGAGTTGTACTTGCGGTGGCATCAACTCGACCGCGTGGTCCTGCACGTTCACCACGGAAAACAGCACCACCACTTCCTTCCCCTGATCGATCACCTCGCTGACGCCGGCCTTCAGAATCTGTTTGCCCGGAGGGGTAGTCCCCGGCTTCTCCCCGTAGAGAGCGGGCAGCGGAGCCTGCCGTTGTCGCTCCAGCAAGGCGTCGAGGCCCTGTGCAGCGTCGGCATTCGGCACTGTCGGCCGAGCGTCTGCCGACGATCCGGTGTCCGCCGAGGTGTCCATCTTGCCAGGGTTGAAGGAAGCACGCTCGACAATTGGCCGGGTGGCCCCTGTCGAGGTGCCAACTCTGGGCGGAACTCCTAGCGAGCGGAGTCCCGGCGGTTCCGTTATCTGGTCAGGCGTCGGCAAAGCGACGGTCTGAGCGATCGATGCTGACGATGCGCTCGGTTCGACGACAAATCTCCCGGCCGGACGGTATCGCAGCATGAAATCGACATTTGGTTGGGCCCCTGTCGATTCGCCTGGGCTAATCAGCAACACGTTGGCCTGATATCCGTGGACAGTCGAAATGAGGAGGTTCGTCTGCGCCGCCTTCGTCGTAGTGGGCTTAACGAAAACGATCTGCGGCTCCCGCTCGGAGTGCTCGGCCGTAAATGAATCCGGATCGCCGAGCACGACGGAATTGACCGCGTCTGGCATTCGAATAGCCGTCGCAAATCGCGGCGCAAGGTACACGGTAGCGACCTGACCTTCCTGTATGGCTCGACCTACCACTTGCGGGCGAACCGCTGGACCTTGGGCGCTGGAAATCAAACACGCACAGGCGCTGCCGATGACTACTTTCAGACGATTCATGGGTGCTCTACCCCTCTGGTTGAGTTTCGGACGGCGGTCCTCCCGACCATCTGCCGTTGTCGAAAGAATCCCTGGACCTGCCGCACGTACCGATAGATGTCCGCATCGGCGCATCCGAGCCCTTGCCTCTTGATTGAGTCCTCGCCGGCATAGTAGGCGGCCGCCACAAGCCGGAGCTCTCCATCGAACTGCCGAATCAAATACGCAAGGTATGCAACCCCTCCACGAATGTTCTCTTCGATCCGAAAACGGTTGGTCACGCCGAAAGTGAACGCGGTCGGCGCCGTGAGTTGCATGAGCCCTGCTGCGCCCTTTGTGGAAATCACGTAGGGGCGCCAGGCCGATTCGACGTCAATTACGGCTTGCACGAGTTCGACGGGGACGCCGTACGCACGCGCGTAGTAGTCGGCCCAGCACATCTCGACATCAAGCAGTGCGGCCGTTGGAGCCGCCCCACAGGCAGGCTGAACGCCACGGGCGGCGCAGCATAGCAACGACAATAAAAGCGCGGCCTTCACGTTCCGACTCCCACCAGGTCCGCGCCATTGAGTCTTGCGGCGTGGGATTTCGCATTCAGTACTAGAGAGGCAAACCCATCCTGAAGCGTCAATCGCTTTCGGTCTTCCTTGGTTTTCGCCAGGAAGGGCAGCAGAAGGTCTCGCATGCCCGCATCCAGTTCGGTGATGCCCATGATGTAGAGTACCTGCTCGAGTTCCAGAATCTCGGCGATTGAGGGAGGCTTCTCCATCCTGTAAGCCCGGAGTGCGTACGACAGGCCGGCGATTTGTCGCTGTAGCGTGGCGCTCCCTGTCCTGCTCCGCGTTTTCAAAATCTCCGCCTCCCGTTTTACGGTCGGGAATTCCGCCCGGAAATAGGCACACCGGCGCCGCAGTGGGTCGCCAATTCGCCGGACTTCATTCGAGGTGAGGATGACAAACGGGATTGTCTTGTGCGGCACGGTTCCAAGCCGTGGAATCGAGAGTTGCCAGTCCGAGAGGACTTCGAGCAGCATCGATTCGAACTCCTCGTCCACCTTGTCCACCTCGTCAATCAGCAGGACGCACGGTTTCGGCATGTGCTGCAGCGCGCGCATGATTGGGCCCTGAACGAAAAAGTCCATCGAGTGGAGCCGACCCCGAATGAACTCCCAGTCCGTGCCAAGCTGGTCCGATTGTGTCTCAAGGAAAAGCCTTTGCAGCGCGGTATCGAACTTTCCGATGGCCTTTTCTTCGTCGATCCCCGGATAGCACTGGAGTCGTTCCACCACCGTGTCAAGAGCAGACGCCAGAGCCTTCGCGAGTTCCGTCTTGCCGCAGCCCGGCGGTCCTTCAATCAGAACTGGCTTTTTGAGTTCGCCCGCCACGTACAGCTGTGAAAGCGTAACTTCATCAACGATGTACTTGGCCCCCCGGAATTTCCGGCGGAGATCATCGATCGACGGAAACACTCTTGCTTGTATCCTCAGGCAGGATTCTATGGGAAGATACAGTTTTCAGCGAAAAACCCGCCGGCTCCGCTTTAAGAGACAAGGAGTCCTTCAATGCGCCTGTCATATTTCAAAAATCCCGCTTTTAGGCTTGATCTCCTGGAACCCGGGGACGTGGTGCTGTCATCGAGTCCTTCGTTGCTCTCGGCCGCTAACAGGTCCCTCCAATGGGAACGGAAGCGTACCCTCTACTCCCATGCAGCTCTTGTGATTGAACCGTGCAAATGGATGGAATCCATGGGCGACGGCGTTTTGTTCACATACGTGAAGCTGGACAAGGTTGAGGACTGCCCGGACGGATACCGGGCTCTTCATTTCCTAAGCAAGACACATTATCGGAGTGTTTCCCTTTTTCGACATCCTGAGCTCAAGGCAACGGTGGGAACCGCTCGCTGGGAACACGTCAGAGAGACTCTCAGCAACCAGGGTATGCTGTTGTTCGGACGCGAGTATTCAAATCTTTCCAGTTTGGCGGCTGCCTCATCTGTGTTGCGTCGTATCGCCCTCTACCGCTTCGTTATGTCCGCAGCAGAGACCGCCGAAAGGCTGAACGTCCTCAAGCAGAAATTGGTACCCGAAGTCTTTTGCTCGGAACTGGTTGCGACACTCTTCCTCACGCTCGAAGAGAACGTTGATTCGGGCATTACACTTTTGAAGCGTCAGTTTCAACCTTTTGAGGTCGGCCCGAGCGTCCTCGGTGATCGACAACTAAGCCATCTGGTCGAAATACCTAACGCCATCGTTGAGATAGGCCAGAGCGTCGATGTGACATCTCCTAAAAGGTGGAAGTATGGACCATTTTTTCAGAGAGACCAACGCGTCCAAAGGGAAAGAGATTCATTTGCCGTCGCGAGTTCCGTCTCCGTCGAGCAAATGAAAGCAACCCTTCAGCGACTCGATAAGTCCTTTGAATGGGTATACGACACACTAAAGACACAACCCCGGGACAGCGCTGAAGGCCTCGCTAACTCGATGTGGGATCTGGAGCAGGTAACCGCCGACCAACGTTTGATAAATTCTCTCTTTTCTGATTTCGATTCGAGGGCTGCATCGTCAAAATGGGCGGCTTTCCAGCGTCGGTCTGAGCTTCGAAAGTGCATCGACACGCTGATCGCGTTTCGCATGGAGCGACTCAAGAAAAACCTGAACGAACAGCCCTAACAACGCCGGGCAACTCGCGAAACGAAGTGGCGCATTGGATTTCCGATTTCAACTCGCGGCGTGCCGTTGGGCGCACCGTCCGTGGTCAGAAAACCACGAGCAGGGCCAAGATTCTCGGAATTTCAGAATTCACGAGCAGCCGAAGCCAAACGCGAAGGTAGGCAAACTCTGTCCGGACTCGCGAACGGCCGCAGAGCCGCAGAGCGGGCTGCATCGTGAGTTTTCGGTAGCCATGCGTGAAGCCGCGTAGCCTGGTCTGTTAAGTTGGTGCAGCCTGAATAACCGTTGGGCCGGAAAATGTCTATATTCTATAGGTCCACGAGGTGGGCCGAGATTCTCGGAATTTCCAAGGTGGCCTTTCCGGACGCGGTGGCCCGTCCGGTATTCGAAGGAGAGGTGGCGAGGAAAACGCGCAGGCGAGCAAACTCTGGCAGACCCGCTAACGGCTGCAAGGCGGGCTGCAGCCCTTCTCCCAAGTCACGATCCGCAAGACATTGCTTATAACCCCAACATCCCGTCAGCCTTTCATGTGCGTATCCCAGAGCCAGGTAGACGCCAATACGCTGCGACACTCTTTTGGAGAGTTGCGTGGTCTGCCCTACTATTGCTCTACGGTGGGTTCACTCCCATCAGTGGGCGAGATTCTATGAGATCAGAAATTTTGCGCCGGATCGTCGAGACCATCGAAACCGACGTCCAGTCGCGGCCTTCAGCGGTTGAGTTTGAGATGGCCTATCAGTCGCGCGTCGCGATTGACCGAATCAGGTTCGCGATCAAACACACCGAACAGTTTTCCAAACCTTGCATTCACATGCGCGAGGCCAGCCTACAGTTGCTGGACGCCCTGGAACGCCTGGAGTCTCTGGATCGGCGCTTTCAAATTCGATCTCGACTCGGGACGGACCGAAACGAAAACGTGGCAGACCCAACGGGATGACCCAATATGCTCCCAGCCTATCAGGATCTAAGGATGCCAGTGCAGGACGCTCAGAACTTCGGCGAACCAAGCATGCCTTCCCAGCATGCCGGAAATACTTCGGTCGCGGCCAAAAATGCATCCGAAAGCGCCCACCGGATGACTCACGAGGAACTGCTTGGGGCGAAGGACGTGGCGCATTGGCTCGGTGTAAGCCGGGCTTGGGTTTTCGAGCACTCGAATGGCCGACGTCGGCCTTTCTTGCCGTCCGTGAAGCTCGGGAAATCGGTTAGATATCGGCCAGCAGACGTTAGTGCATTTATCATCGAGTGCGAACGCTTCAGCCGCAAAGGGGCCGCTTAGGACATGGTGGAGCGTCGGACCGAACCGTCTTCAGATTTGCGGGGAATTGGCTCCAGGATGACGCGCACAAAGTACCAACGTGGAAGCCTAAAGAGAATCGGCAACGGGCAATACGAGGCGCGTTGGCGCCGATACGTTACGACGCCGAACGGTGAGAAAGCTACTCCGCGGAAGAAGATCTTAACCAAAGAACTGGCTGCTAAGCACCGGATCGCGCAGGAGTATCCCGGCCCGCTCACCAAGTCGGACGCGCGCCGCCTTTTGGACATTCTGATTGCGGAGGACACGGGCAAGTATGTCGCGCCCAACTTGGCGGCTACATTCGAGCAGGTTGCCAGGCAGTATATCGAGGTTAAAGAACCGAGGTGGGGAGCACACGCGGAGGCCACGACAAATAGTGTCATCCAAAAGCACCTGATCGGAAGCCTCGGCCATCGGCGCGTGGGCGAACTAACGGTCGTGGAGATCCAGATGTTTATAAACGGCTTGGTACTGAGCGGAGCGAGCCACTCTCTCCTTCAGAAAGCTGTGACCCATTTGCGCGCCATTCTCGACCAAGCGGAAGAATTGGGTATCATCAAGCGCAACCCGATGCGGAGTCGCACGGTCCGAATCGAGTACAAATCTCGCAAATGGAAATCTGAACGCTATTTGAGCTTGGCGGAATGTCGGGCACTCCTCTCCGGGCTGGTCGGGCGCGACCACCTCATCATCCGGATGTTCATTCAACTCGGACTGCGCCCGGAGGAGCTTTTCGCACTCCGGCGGAACGACGTCGGCAGAGACTTCCTACGAATCGACGAGGCGTTCACCAAGGGTCGGATCAAGGAAACGAAGACAAAAGAATCGGCCGCCAACGTATACGTGCCGCCAGATCTGATGGCGGAACTCGGCGCCTGGATGGAATGCACCGCCGGTAACGGGGAGGACTGGCTGTTCCCCGCTTCGCGGCGGCGGGGATCCGCTGGTTTGTCTCCGATCAGCCAAAACAACTATCGAAACCGGATTCTCAAGCCGACAGCAGAAAAGGCAGGCATCCTGAACCTCGACCTTCTCACACTGCGCCGGACGTGCGCGACGCACTTTGGGCAGAAAGCAAACACCAAGGATACTCAAGTGCAAATGCGCCATGCCGATCCGTTGACGACTTTGACGTACTATCAGCAGAGCATCCCAGAGTCCGTGAAGAGAGCCGCCGTGGAACTGGAAGCAGAAATCCTGAAAAAGGAAACGAGTGAGCAAGGCGATGAAAACACACGCAGACGTTGCCCATAGCCAAGCTCGTTAGCCGCCCAAGTCAATTCCCCTCTGCAGGACGCCTTCTCCGCTCGCGTGACGGGCTTGTTCGCTACGGAAAAGCAGTTGACGAGCGCGGGCAGAACCGCTACACGACAACTCAGCTCCCGTTGTTGTTGTGTACCCGTTGTGTACTCGCCTATTGCCTGTCCACTGATAAGTCCTTTGGAATGTGGTACGCCCGAGTGGATTCGAACCACCGACCTTTTGCTCCGGAGGCAAACGCTCTATCCAACTGAGCTACGGGCGCACGATGACTGGCTTCTTCATTGTAGATCCCGCGGCATCTGCGTTCAACTGCTTCCGGCTTCGCAGTTCCGCCACCGTCGCTCCCTCCACTGCCCGGCGTTGCTGGCGTGACTGAGAACGGCGGGGCGGGGCGGGCTACCGGCCGGCCACGGGCAGAGCAGCGACGATCAAGGGCTGCGCGTCCGGCTGCGGGGCACCCGCCTCGTTTTCAAGCGTCACAGCGATGGCCGCCGTAGTGGCTATGTCCACCGGGCCCGGCTCGATGTGGATTGCTGTATCGTCGTTGCGCGACTGGAACCGGCCGGCAGAGCGGGGCGCGCCGGCTTTGGGGATGATCCACATTTCGTAGGTTCTGCCCGCCGGCGCCGGCGGCAGACGGGAAGCGATCATCATCACGCCGTGACTGGGGTTGATGAAGACGCGGCCGGTGGGCTGCGCGGGCTGGCCCTGACCGAATGCGACTTCGGTGGCGCCGGCCGCGCTCAGGATGACGAAGGCCTCCTGCGAGCGGTGAAGCTCGGTGGTCTGGTCGCCCAACTGGCGGCGCAGGCGCAGACTCTCTTCCGCGTACTGGCGCTCGCGCCCGCTGAAATATACGGCGGCGGAAAGACAGAGCAGAGCCGCCGCGGCCCAGGCAACGGGCCAACCGTAATGCCGCTCCCGAACGCCCACCGAAGCTAGCAGGCGTCGCCGCAACCGGGCCGGCGGAGCGGCAGCGGGAGCGGCGGCGCTCAGCGCCGCGACCAGACCCAACGCTTGCCGAAAGCCGCACTCGCACGCCGCGCAGCGCCGATCCAGGTGAGCGCGGATCTCGCTGCGTTCGGGCTCTTCGGCCAGGCCGAGCGCATAGAGTTCGTAATGTTCCAGCAACTCCTCGCAGCTCATTCGGCCACTCCGGCTTCCATCGCCTTGCGCAGCCCGCCCAGCGCGCTACGCAGCGAAGTCTCCACCGTGTCGAGCCGCTGTCCCAACTTGGCGGCCATTCCCGTTTTCGAAAGGCAGTCAAAACAGGCGAGCTCGATTGCCTGCCGCTGGACCTCCGGCAACTGGTCCAGCGCCTGTTTGGCCCGCCGCGTCTGTTCCGCAAACAAAATGCCGTCTTCCAGGCCGGCACAGAGCCGCGGGTCTTCGTTCTCATAGACCAGGGCCGGCCTGCTATCGCGTGCGCCCTGGGATCTCAGAAAGTCGATCGCCCGGTTGCGCACCACCGCGACCAGCCAGGGCCCCATCGCGCACTTATGCTCGTCGAAGATTTGAGCGCGGTTCCAGGCGCGGAGGAACGTCCCCTGGACCAGATCCTCGGCTACTGCCTGGTTGTGCACGATGCGCAAAACAATCGCGTAAACCAGGCGCCCGTAGCGATCATAAAGCTGCGCCAGGGCACGACCGTCCCGCCGCGCCACCCGCCGCAGAACATCTCCGCTATCACCAGTGACTTCTATCGCCATAGTCGGCATCTGAGGAGGCGCCGGACTGTTTCCAGCGCGTCCTCCGTAGTATACGAACAAAGCCGTGTGGACGGATGGCAACCGACCTGGCCGAGCAGGGCAAATCGGGTTCACTATGGTACCATTTTGGATGCAGACCCTTGCATCGCGCCGGAGAGGCGGCTGAGTGGACGAAAGCAGCGGTTTGCTAAACCGATTCAGTTCTCTCGGCAAGTGCAAGAAAATAGACCATAACCTCTTGCTTGCCAACACTTGCGCCCGTTTCTGACCTCACCTGATTTCACGCGTTTTCACCCTGTTTGACCGGCCCACAGTGACACTTTGGTGACAAGCGCAGCGTTTTCCCGGTGACCTCCCAGGCTGTCACTATGGAGCTCAAAGGGAAGTAATTTGCGCTCGTAGCTATGGGGATTGGGCTCGAACTGGAGACCGCCCCGCCGGCTCCGTAAGTCATACACTCTAAGTTATACACTCTGCGTTGCCCACGGTGCCAGATTTGCCACCGTTGCCGTACACCATTGCACACCATTGCACGCTGGCTTCCCGACGGATAAATGGAGTGGCACCTTGACTCGACGGCCGTTGTGCGAATCACACTTCTCGCAGCCCATCTGGGATGTCAATGGCAGTAAAAGCGGATCTCCGTGTCCCGTTTTGGGCCCAATTCCCTCCCGCACCCTATTGGGAGAGCATCATGTTCGGCGACAATTAGATCTCGCGATCCAAAGAAGTAGTTGACGCCGGACAGCATCACGACCATTGTTGCCGCGGGACCAATACTGCCCTTCGTGTTGCTCCCTTCAGTTCAGGCCGCTGGTTACTTGACCAGCGCATCGGCTGCATTGGCCCGCCAGAATCCACTTGGTGGTGACGCTGATGGTGTATTCGTCTTCAAACCAGAGAAAGCCGAAGTCGTCGATGCGGCTGGATGATGAGGTAGCCGGGAATCATGCCGCCGGGGATGAACGTTCCATCGGCGCGGTCGTTTCCCTAGGCCTTCATCTTCGAAACCGTACCACCGAGGAAATATCCATTTTAGTTGCAGTCCTCGCCAACGCACAGGTTCTTGCTGAAGAACGGCATCACATGATTCTGAAAGCGGACGGCCACCGCGCTGGTATGCGTGCCTTGATAGATCTCGAAGGTATTGGCAATCTCGTAGGTGTCCAGGACCTCATGCAACTTGCCCGCGTCGATCTTCAAACCGTCCTTGTCGCCCACATCGATCGCAATTGCCCGGTACTGGCGCAGGTTGCCGATGTACTGATCGACGAACGCCAACGGAGCATTCGCTGCCCATTTCGCGACTACATCCGTGTCCGCCATCCCGTTCTTCGCTGGCAGATCGAGATAGAGCGGCGGTTTCTTGGGATCCGGCGACCATGCGGCCGCAGACGCAAGCTGAGCGCGAAGCCCCCAAGGCAGGTTGGCCGAATCCGCGGGCGTCTTTACTGCCTCCAGGGCTTTTTCAGCGGCTGGATCGGTGGGTCTGGCTCCCATGGGCGACAGACAGCAAGGGCTCATAATGTACAGGCTGCCGAAGACGTCCGAATGCTTCATACCGATGCGGCTGGCGCCATAGCCGCCCATCGAATGGCCGACCAGTCCCCGACTCGTCCGCTTGGCAATCGTCCGGTAATGAGCGTCTATATAGCCGACGAGGTCGTGCGCGATGAACTGTTCGAAGTCGCCCGTAGTCGCGGAACTGGAATACATCGATCCGTTGTGCATCGTCTTGGAGTCTGGCAGCACCACGATCATCTCCTGAGCCCCTTGCGCGAAGGCTCCCTCGATGGTTTGCGGCACATGGATTTCGTTGGTCCACTGCTCGGCGCCGATCGAGTAGCCGTGCAGCGCGTAGACGACAGGGTAGCGTCGGTTCTTCTGGGTGGCATAGCTGGGCGGCAGAAAGACAATGACGTCGCGGTCTACGGCATCGCCCTCCAGATTCCCTTCCAGCGCGGCGCCGTGGATGTTGATGCGCTCCACGGTCACCGGCTTCGCCCCCGGAACGACCGGAGGTACTTCAGTCTGCACCTGTGCCACAAGCCTGGGCCCGAAAGCAGCGGCCACGGCCACAGTCATCACACAGAGGAGTTTCCTAGTTGTCATCAATGTCCTCCTTCGAAAACCTGGTATGCGTAGATACTGACGCTGAAGGGCGGAATGACCATCGACTCGGGAACGGCGTCCAGCGCCTGCTCCTGCACCTCGACCCCCGGCTTCTGTCCGACCGTGATGGTTGCGTCGACTGTCTCCGGTGCCATGCGCCACAGGTGGCCCTGGCTGGCGAGCTTCACGCCGTTGATGGAGAGCTTCAAACGCTGCTCGGAATCCGAGGGGTTCAGTACGGCAAAGGTGAGCGTCTTGCGATCGCCGGTGAAGGCCGCGGTCACGTCCAGCGGAAAGGTGTCGCTGCCCGGATTGACTGCGGGCTGATCACCACCAGCGGGGTAGATCGGCTTCGGCTGCGGGGAGTCGCCGGAGACCTCCACGGGCAGCGAACCGAAATGGTCGCTGTACATTCTGAACAGAAGCCCCGTCGGACTCAGCACTGCGTCCGTCCGGTTCGCGCTGAGCATCGCCGTGGCGAAGGTGAACGCGCCGAGCTGATAGAGATCGGAGTGGCGGAACATCTCGTGGAAGGCCCAGGCGTAGGCCGGGACCACCTTATAAGAGCCAGGGGGAGCGCCCATGTAGGCCCATTCGTCGATGGCAACCGGCACCGGCTTCTTCCGCAACTCCGGAATGCGCTTCAGGTACTCCTGATAGTGCTCGTACTTCACGCGGACCTGCGTGGCGGGCGCGCGCATCCATTCCACTAGCGACTGGGGTCCGGTTGAAACCTTCTCGCCGGTCTTGAGGTCCAGGCGCTGATTGCCCGACGAGTAGTAGTGCTCGCTGAGCATGTCAATGTTGTCCAGGCAGTGCGCCAGCATGTGGCCGCTCCAATCGGCCACCGACAGATAGTCGGGAACGATCTGGCCGTTGATGCGCTTGGCTTGCTTGGAGCCCGCCATGGCGTCCGGCATGGCTCCGCCGGCGATCAGCTTGATCGTCGGATCCACCTTGTGCATGGCCTTGGCGAACTGATCGTGCTTCAACTCAAACTGCTCGACCGAGGTGTGGCCTAACTGCCAGTCGCCCCACGGCTCGTTGCCCACGCCCCACAGCTTCACGTTGTACGGTTGCGGATGGCCATTGGCGGCGCGCCAGCGGCCCATCGGCGTCGTGGCCGCACCGTTGACGTACTCCACCAGTTGCGCGGCGGACCAGGCATCGCCGAAACCGGCATTGACCGTGATGTAGGCGTCGACATCCAACAGCCTGCACAGGGTCATGAACTCGTCCGTGCCCACGTCGTTCGGCTGCACCGCGTGCCACACCGGGTCCATGATCGGCGGACGCTGGTCGATGTCGCCCACCGCGTTACGCCACTCGTGCCCGGAGACGAAGTTCCCGCCCGGCCAACGGTAAACGCCCGAGTGCAGCTGCTTCAGCGCCGCGATCACCTCCGCGCGGAAGCCCTGAATGTTGTCGGCCGGCATCAGCGAGGCAGCGCCAATGTGCAACGTGCCCGCCCCTGTGGCGACGATTTGAATCCGCGCATCGTCCGTGTCGGCCTGCGCCACGAAGCGCAGCGGGTACTTCTTGTACCCGGTGCCGGCGATGGTGACGACGGCCGTCTGCTTGTCGCCGTCCGCCTTGCCCCACACCAGATTCACTTTCACCACCGTTCCGGCAGGACCCGCCAGAACCACGCGGCCCGTGTACGCTTTCCCCTTGCGCACTGCCAGGCCGGCTTGCTGGATTCCGCGCGCCTCCGTCCGGCCGAGCTGGACCGCCGGCGAATGGTCGCCCGTGTAGGCCCGCTTGGCATCCATCGTCACGAATTCGTCGGCGCCCACCGGCATCCAATGGTGCGGTGCCATGCGCCGCCTCCAGGCCGGGCCCTCCGGCTCGGCGGGCGGCTTCGACGTCACCGGGTTGTAGAATTTCCGGTCGTCGAGCATCTCCGCCCAGATTCCGCTGTTGACGAGGCTCCCTGCGTGCTCCAGGAACTGGCCATAGATGTACTTCGAGATCGGCGCACCGGTCTTCGAGGCGTCGATGGTCGCATTGACGGTTTGAGTCTGAGCAAACGAGATAGATGAGAAGAGGAGGGCCGCCAGCAGCAGACCCGGTCTCTTCGAAGCTGGATTCTTCGTTGTGGAACGCACAGTGTGATGCCTCCTGTCGTTATCTTTGGCGGGTGAAGGTCGCAGGCGCGCGGCGACAGTGACCTTCACCCGTGGTTTTCTGTTATTGCTCGAGCGCGACTACAGTCACTGACTTCGGCTCCAGCTTGAGAGCTAGCTTGCCGCCTTGAGCCTTCACTGCAACCGGCTTCGGCGCGACGGCATTGGGCGCCCCGAAGCTGTTGACGCTGTCAACCTCGGGCGCCGTCAACATCTCTCCCGCTGCCGATTTAACCTGGATGCCGGCCAGTTCCGCCTCGATCTCCACGGATTCCTCGGGATCGAGATTCGTGATTTCCAGCCACAGCTTGCCGGATGCGTCTTTGGCGGCGATCGCATCGAGACGCGGCAAGCGGATGTCGCCGTGCGTGTAGGTGCCGGCATCAAAAGTAACCGGCACAAAGATCGCATCCTGGAACGGCAGATACATCTTGAAGACTTGATAGGTGGGGGTAAGAACCATCTTCCCTTTGTTCGTGATGATCATCGCTTGCAGTACGTTGATCATCTGGGCGATGTTGGCCATGCGCACCCGGTCGGCATGGCGGGCAAAGATGTTCAAGTTCAGGGAAGCCAGAATGGCGTCCCGCAGGCTGTTCTGCTGGACCAGGAAACCCGGGTTCGTGCCGCGCAATGGAGCGTACCAGGCTCCCCACTCATCCACCACCATCGCGACTTTCTTCTCCGGATCATACTTGTCCATGACCGCCGACTGCTTCGTCACCAGCTCTTCCATCTCTAGCGTGGATCTGAGGATTCGGCTGTACTCGGCCTCACCGAACCCCACCGACGCAAACGACGGCGGCCACTTCACTACCGTGTAAGAGTGGATCGAGAGCCCATTGATATCCCAACTCCAGTGGCGATCCTGGTACGCCTTCATGATGCTCTCGGTCCACTCCGTACTGCCGTCGCCAGGGCCAACCGCAATTTTGAGCATCTGCCGCTTGCCCTCTTGCGCCGGATTGTAGTTTCTGACGAAGCGGCTGTAGATCTTAAGTTGGCTCAGATAGTAGTCCACTGTCATGTTGCCGCCGCAGTCCCAGCTCTCGTTGCCGATGCCGAGAAAGCCGACCTTATAGGGAGCGGGATGCCCGTTTGCCGTGCGCTCCTTGGCCAGCGTCGCCGGCTGGCCGGTGGTCAGGTATTCCAGCCATTCCGCGGCCTCTTGCGGAGTGCCGGAGCCCACATTGACTGAGATGTATGCCTCGCTCCCAATTTGATCGACGAAATCCATGAATTCGTGCGTCCCAAAGGTGTTCGGCTCGGTCACGCCGCCCCAATTGCTATTGATCGTCACGACTCGCTTGTCGAGCGGGCCGAGGCCCTTGCGCCAGTGGTACTCATCGGCGAAGCAGCCGCCGGGCCAGCGCACATTCGGCACCTTCAGAGCTCGCAGCGCGGCAACCACGTCGTTGCGGATGCCGCGCGTATTCGGGATTGCGGAGTCCTGACCGACCCAAATCCCCTCGTAAATGCCGTGGCCAAGGTGCTCGGCGAACTGGCCGAAGATGTTGCGGTCGATCTTCGCTCCCGGCTTGGACGCGTCAACCGACAAATGAACCTTCTCCGCGGCCATCCCGGGACCAGTAAAAGCGAGCGCCGTGAGACCGAAACCAATTAGAAGTGTACGCAGCACGGGCAGACTCCTTTGGACAAAGAACTAGAAATACATGGGCAAGACAACGAGAGCAAGCGGCGCGTTGCTTGAGCGCACAACGAGCCGAATCCGGACACTGCGCTAATCCTGCATTGACGCATCGCTTGGCCCGATGGGAACGGCACCCAATTTTTTCTCAGCCGGCGAAGGCTCGGGATCGAAACACGCAGTTCCGCAATCCGGCGTTCAGCCCGGCGTACTTCCTTTTCGGCGGCCACGATGGCATGGTCCCATTCAGTGTACTGACGTGACGACGGCCTTTGCATGTTTGCTGTTGACTTTTTTCTAGACATAACCCGCTCTCCTCAGGCCACCAGGGATTGCATCAGCGCAGAACAAGCGCCGTACCGACGCTGTTTTCATCATGTGTGTATCTCCGAACGCTACCGGAACAACTGCGGCGCGAATTCATGCAGGTCCCGCCGCCAGGTCAGCCATTCATGCGAGGTTCCAGGCGATTCGTAATACACATGCTCGACGCCGGCCGCGGTCAACGTCTCGTGGAAGCTGCGAACGCTGGTGTACATGCGTTCCGGTTCCTTTGTCCCAATGCCGATCCAGACCAGCTTCACGCGCTTATTGAACGCCGCCGCGTCAGCGAGAACGCCGTTGTAGGCGGTTTTCAAATCGAACGGTCCGCCCATGCCACCACCGGACCCACTGAACCCGCCGATCCAGGCGAACTTGTCCAGGTTGCCCAGCGTGATCTGGAAGGCCTGCATGCCGCCCATGGAGAGGCCCGCCATCGCGCGATGGTCCCGGTCCGTGAGCGTGCGGAAAGTGCTGTCCACTGCGGGAATCAGGTCATTGATCACAACTTCCTCGAAGGTGCGGGAGAAGAACGGGCGCCGAGGCTGGCCGGCGGCCGGAGGCTGCGGAGGCGCCTCACCCGGTTTCAACGCATAGCCTTTGTCCATGACAATTATCATGGGCACGGCCTTCTTCTCCGCGATCAGGTTGTCGAGGATGATATCGACCCGGCCTTGCTTCGGCCAGCCCGTTTCGTCCTCACCACCGCCGTGCTGGAGGTACAGGACCGGGTACCGCGCTTTCCCATCGGCGTCGTAATCGGGGGGTGTGTAGACGAACGCCCGGCGCCACCCGGCGACGGTCTTGGAGTAGTCGCGGAAGTTCCGGATCTGGCCGTGCGGGACATTCTTGATCTCGGAGTAATCTGCGCCGGCTTCCGGAATCTCAATGCCGCTCGATTCCCGGCTCACGCCGTAGAAGTTCTGGCTCGCCGGATCGCTCACGCGGACGCCGTCGATATTCAAATAGTAGTAGTGAAAGCCCGGAACCTGCGGCGGAATGGTGACGCTCCAGACGCCCTCGCTGTCCCGCTCCATGTCCCACGGCTTGCCCAGATCCACCTGGACCTTCTTGGCGTCCGGGGCCTTGACGCGAAATGTCACGCTGAGGTCGGCGTGAATCCTTGGATACTCCGCACCCATCACATTCGTGGCTGCCGGTTTGCCTTCATCGGCGGCCTGTCCTAGACATAAGCTCGCCGCTAGTATCACTAACAATAGTGCGCGCACATTCCTCTCCTTCGTCGTTGCCAACGCTTGACCATGCGGGCCGCCGCACCCCGCGAGGGCTACGATATGGTCTCTCAAACTCTTACAGCTCAATACTCGCCGCATTCTGTCCCGGCACGATTGTCCACGCGCCTGGCATCGCTGCCGCCGACGGGACGGCGATGCGTTTGTGGCAGAAGCTCACGGATGCGGCCGTCCGGGAAGTCGAACGAGCGCCGGCGGGGGAGTCTCTGCCGCCAACTTCTTCACCGTTTCGACCTCGGCCTGCGCCTCCTGCTCGCGACCCAATGACCTCAATAGCCGAGCCAGGCGGTAGTGGGCATCCGACCTGGAAGGGTCTAGCCGAATCGCCGCGCGCAAATGTCGGGCTGCCTCTTCCGACTGGTTCCTCGCGGCGAGAAGGATACCAAGATCCAAGTGTGCGAGTCGGCTGTTCGCATCCAATGCCAGCGCACGCCTAAGGTGCGCTTCAGCCTGCTTTTCCCGGTCCGTATGCATTTCCGCGTCGCCCAGGTAAGTCAAGGATTGCGAGTCCTGCGGCTGGTCTGCCAGTTCCGCTTCGAACTCACGGCAGGCATCTTCGTAGCGCTGCTGTTTCCAGTAAAGGTAGCCCAGCCCGAAGTGGCCCCCGGGCGGCACTGGAGATACCTTTACTGCAGCCTCAAACTCTGCGGTCGCGGCCTCTACGCGGTCGGACTCATCGAGCATCTCGCCTAACAGGATATGAACAGGCGCGGAATTTGGGTCCCTCGAAAGCAGAAACTGGAATTCGGCTTCCGCCTCCGGGTAATGGCCTGATGCCAAGTAACTCTGCGCCAGGGTGTACCGGAGTTCCACGTTTTCGGGCTGTGCGTCGGCGGCCAGTTTCAACTGCGCCGCAGCGTCGGCATAGCGCGCGCAACCGTAGTAGCTCATCCCGAGCAGGGCGCGCGCCTGGAAGTTGCTGCCATCGGCCCGTACCGCTTCTTCGAATGCCGTGGCCGCCTCCGGAAGCCGCTTGGACTTGAAGTAAGCTAGCCCCAGATTGAGAGATAGTCCGGGCAAATGGGAATCCAGGCGCAGGGCCGCTTTGTAATGTTGGATGGCAAGCTCGTACTTACCCTCGCGGGCTAAAACGCCGCCGCGTGCCGCTTCCGCAACAGCTTCTGGAACTGCCGCCCACACCTGGCACGCGGCCAGCACGACACCCAAGATCCGGATGGAACCACTGATCATGCCCTTTACCGATTTGTTTCTGATCGCTACAGCGTGCCTTTCACGTGAGGTGTATTCCCCACGGGCTGTCCGCCGCCAACACTGATTTCCACCTTAGATGTCGGAACGTCCGATGCGAGCGCAAAACTCACTTGCCGGCTTTCGCCTGCACGCAGATGAAGCCGTTGGAAGCCGCGAAGGCTCCGTACCGGTGCGTCTTCTCCCGGGCCGCCGGCGACGTATAGCTGGACCACTTCGTCGCCGTCCCGCGCCGACGTGTTCTTGACTGTCACCCGGATCTCGGCTCCCTTCGGCGTCCGCTGCGCACTCAGGCCTGAATATGCAAAGGTCGAGTAGCTCAACCCGAAGCCGAAGGCGTAAAGGGGCTCACCCTTGAAATAACGGTAGGTGCGGCCCTTCATGGCGTAATCGGTGAACGGGGGCAGTTGATTCAGGCTCTTGTAGAATGTCACTGGAAGGCGCCCCGCTGGATTGTTGATCCCGGCCAAGGTCTCCGCGACTGCTGTACCGACCTCCTCGCCCCCGTACCACGCTTCGAGCAGTGCTGTTGCGTGCTCCGCGGCGTAATTCGCGCTAATTGCGCCGCCGCTGGTCAGAACGACGACTACCGGTTTACCGGTTGCGATGGCAGTTTCCACGAGTTTTTCCTGCGGCTCAGGCAGGTCCAGGCTGGTCCGGTCGCCGCCCAGGAAACCGGGGATGTTCACTCCCCGCATCTCTTCCCCTTCGAGCGAGGAATTCAGCCCGACGAACACAATGGCGACGTCGGAATCTCTCACAAGCGCCTCGGCCTCGGCCAAGGCCACGCCCGCGGGCGGAAGCCAACTGAGTTGCATGCTGCCTCCGGCAGCCGTCTGCCGGTATTCCACACGCACTGTATATTTCCGGCCGCCTTCCAACTGCACCTTGGCCGGCGACGCGGCCCGCGGGGCGCCCGGCGCCGTCTGCGTCGAGGTCATTTGAGTCATAGGACCGGCGACGAGGGCGATTTCCTTGTCGTCGAGGAACAGCCGGGCCTTGCCGGTGCGGTTCCACATGCCGGTGCGAACGGTCAGATCATACTCGCCCGCGGCCGGCGGCGTCAGCATGCACGTCCAGCGCACCGAGTACTTCGCGTGGCCGACCGCCGCAAGCACGGCGGGGTCTTCCATCTCCATGTCGAAATACCCGCGCGCCTCGGTCCGGCGAAGCTTCGGTTCTCCCTGAAGGTCGGGATTGTCGAAGTACTCGACCTGCACTCCGTGCCCGCTCCCGTCCGGGGTCGTCAAAGCAGTTGAGGGCACCAGGGAATGCGTACTCGCCGTATAGGTCGCGCCGAGCGCGTAGCGCACTTGCGCAGCGGAGAACTGCCGCTCGATTCCCTCCAGCGGAGTCACCTGCTTCGATGAAATGCCGTGATAATTCCCCAACAGCGCAATGGGATCGTCGGCGGAAGGACCGATTACCGCAATTTTCCGCACCGACTGGCCCAACGGGAGAAATCCACCCTGGTTCTTCAAAAGCACGATGGCTTCCCGCTCGGCATCGCGCGCCTGTTGCCTGTGTGCGCTGGAATCGTTTTCCGAAATTGGAATCTGCGAAAACGGGACCCGCTCCGGCGGGTCGAACATTCCCAAACGGAAGCGCGCCACGAAGAGCCGCGCCACCGAGCGATCGATCTCAGCTTCCGTAATGTTGCGGGCCTTGACCTCATCAACAAGGGTGCGATATTCGGTGCCGCAGGTGAGGTCCGTACCTGCTTTGACTGCTGCCACAGCCGCTCCGCCCAAGGTGGAGGTGTATTTATGATTCCGATAGATGTCGCCCACTGCGCCGCAATCGCTCACGACGTAGCCCTGGAATCCCCATTGTTCCCGCAGGCGCTTTTGAAGAAGGTCTGTGTTGGCGCAGCCAGGTATCCCGTCTACAGAGTTGTACACGCACATGACCGAGTCCGCCTTGCCTTCCATGACGGTGGCCCGGAACGCCGCCAAGTACGTATTGACCTTGTCATACTCGCTCACCCTGGCGTCAAACACGTGCCGATCCGGCTCTGGACCGCTATGCACGGCGTAGTGCTTGGGTGTAGAGACGACCTTCAGGTAATGGGGATCGTCCCCCTGCATGCCCGTAACGAACGCGACGCCCATGCGGCTGGTGAGATAGGGATCTTCTCCGTAGGTTTCCTGGCCGCGTCCCCAACGAGGATCCCGGAAGATGTTGACGTTCGGCGACCAGTACGTCAATCCAGCGGTGCGGCCGGGAAGGATGGCGGTGGTTGTCTCACCGGGATGAATCAGGGCGTCATTGTACTTGGCTCGCGCTTCGGTGGAAATGATGTCGGCCACCCGGTGCGTCAGGCCGGTATCCCAGGCGGCGGCCAGTCCGATAGCCTGCGGGAAAACGGTTGCGCGGCCCTGGACCACGCCGTGCAACGCCTCGTTCCACCAGTTGTAAGCGGGCACGCCGAGGCGCGGAATCTCGGGAGCGGTGCTCTGCATCTGGAGCACCTTTTCCTCTAAGGTCATCCGGGAGACGAGATCGGCGGCGCGTCGCTCCGGTGGCAGGTTGGGATCGAGGTATGGAGCGCTACTGACCGGTTGACCGAACGATGCAGTAGCGGCCAACGGCAGCAACGCGACCAGGAACCGAATCGATTTCAACTGAGAGTCTCCTATGGTGTCTTGTCTAAACCGACGTTCTGATTAAACCACAATTGCGTAACCTGGCCTGAAAGCCCAAGAAGCTGACCGCTCAGCGCCGAAAAAGGCGGTCCAGATCTTCATCCGGCGCCGCCTCCTCCGTTCAAATCAGCTGAGTTTGCGTAATGCGCGCGTGTTGCGTCCCGCTGGAGTTGCTCATTCTTCGAACCCGAGAGCGTCCGCTCGCCTACAGCCGTTGTGTTGTAGGCGAGCAGACGCGACGGGCCGCGCTGATCAGAACGCGAACTTCAGGCCGAACTGGAAGATGCGCGGTTCGTAAGTATTGGTTATTTGCCCAAATTGGGTGCTGCCCAGCGAGGTGTTGGGATTTTGCCACTGCGTGTGGTTGAAGGTGTTGAAGGTCTCGACTCGGAACTCGAACTTGGCCCTCTCCGAGAACTGGAAAGCCTTGAACAGAGCCATGTTCCAATTGTTGCGCCCCGGTCCGACCACGTCGTTCTTGGCGGCGTCCCCCCACTGGAGCGCTGCCGGTTCAGCGAACGACGAGGTGCTGAACCACTGGGAATAGGTTCCCGGGTAAGTAATGGGCGAGACTATGTTCGCCCGGTTGCCGGTACCGCCGCCGAACCCAAGGTTGTCGCTTTCGGAGCCGATACTCATCGGAGTTCCCGACTCGAGGGTAAGGATGCCGGACAGCGTCCATCCCCCCGCCACTGATTTGGCGACATCGTTGGCTGAATCCTTGAAGAACGGGAGTTTGTACACGAAGTTCGTGATGGACATCTGCCGCCTGTCCCAACCGGCCGGACCGTAGTCCCAACTGGCGTTGAATGGATTGTCGATGGCGGCGAAAAGCTCACCATCGATAATGTCGAAGGCGTGCGACCAGGTGTAGGATTCCTGGAATGTCAGGCCCTTCCACTCCTGGGTCCGGAAGCTGACCTGCAACGAATTGTAGTTGGAGGTTGCGCCCATTTCCATGTCGTCGATGGTTCCCCAGCCCTGATACGGCCGGTAGAGGTTAGCGTTGGCGGGAACGCCGGTATAACCGCAAACACTGCCGCAAACAGCCATGCGGTCTGCTGTATCGCTCGGGTTTATCGGGTTGATATTGATGCCTTCCGACTGGTGGAAGTTCGAGTTGCCCACATAGGACACCGACAGGACCACGTTTTGGGCCAACTGGTGCTGAATTCCCAAACTCCACTGAAGCGAGGTGGGTACTTTGTAGCCCTGACCCAACGTCCATATGTTGTCGGGGAAGTACGGACTTGCCCCCGCCGCTTGTCCGGTTGTCCAGCTCTGGGCGGGATTGTCCAGATACACGTTGTTCGGGGAGGACGAATAAGCGAACGGAACGCTGTTCTGGATCAGGTTATACATCTCGTTGCCTCCGAGGCGTTCATAGAACATCCCGGTTCCAGCGCGCAGAATGGTCTTCTGGTGTCCGGTCAAGTCAAATGCAAACCCGACGCGGGGGGCGAAAGTGTCCCAACTGTTGTTCACCAGACCCGGCGGAACTCCGTTCTTTCCGGCTAGGCCGACTCCATTCATGTAGAACGGGACGTTCGGCAGCGGACTAGAGGGAACCAGTTCGAATCCGGGACCGGACGTGTTCAGAGCGCCGCTCGGCAGGAATTGCGCCGCATTAGTGGGGCTGTATTGGTTGGGATAGAAATCCGACGCATCGTTCTTGGTGTCGTAAGCGTGGGGAATGCCTTCCCAGCGAATGCCCAGATTGAGCGTCAGCCGGTCGTTGACCCGCCAGTCATCCATGCCATAGATGGAAAAGGTTTTGTTGGAGATCTGCACGAAACCAACGTTGGCTGGTTCGCTGTACCCAGAGGCTAGGCCGAGCATGAAATCCGCAAAGCTGTTGCCGGTCTGCTGTCCGAAACTGAAGCTCCCGCCGGCGTTTGACTGATACTGCTGCCACTTGTGGGTGTACATGTACGAGCCGCCGAACTTCAGGTTGTGCCGGCCGTGGCTCCAGGAGAAATCGTCCTTCCCCTGCCAGCTACGCCAGGTGTTGTACCAAGGCCACCACCCCGGCGAGTAACCGATGTTGTACGGAGCTCCGATGTTAAACCCCGGCAGCTTGTCGGCTGTGTTTGAGTCGAAAAGGTTCGGCACGGTGTATCCTGCCGGTTTGGCCCACAGGCCCTTGTCGGTGATGTTGAGGTTGTTGCCGTTCAGGTTGAACGCCGCCTCATTCAGCAGGGTCGGGCTGATGGTGTAGGTGGCATGCGCGACGCCGGCCCAGGAGGGGACGGCCATAACCGAACCGGCCGTAGCATATGTTCCTCCGGCCCACAATGGGGGATGATCCGTCTCAGCACCGTTGTCATAGATCAAGGAAGCCATCAGGGCCAGTTTGTTCCCAATCTGGTGATCGATCCGCGCGTTTTCCTCGCGGTAGTTGACGAGTTGATTAGTCGTCGCGTAGTAAGTGCCGCTGGAGTTGGTAGGCCCCGGGAACATCCCCGCCGTCAGGAGCGCTGTGGCGTTAGGGTCGAGCAGTCCCGTCGGAATCTTGTTATTCGGGAATGTTTGTCCGGGGGTGAGCCCGTACTGAGCGAACTTGGCAATCTCGGCCGGGTCCCCGACGTTAGGAACCTTGATTACGCCGCAGGCGCCGCCTGTGCAGCCATTGGCTGGCAGGAGCGCACTGAAGTCGCCGGTCGTCTCGGCGCGTGGAACGGCGGTAGCGCTTATCGCTTGTCCGTTGACCAGCCTGCGCCACTCCATGTTATAGAAGAAAAAGGTCTTCTGCTGGTGGCCGATCTTGGGAACAGGCCCGCCCAGGTTGAACCCGAAGGTGTTGTAGCGGAGTTCCGGTTGGCCTTGGTTATAGAGATTGGAGAAAAAGGGATTTGCGTCGAGATCGTTGTTGCGGATGTACTCGTAGAGCGTGCCGTGGAACTGCTTCGTACCGCTCTTGGTGGACATGACGATCATGCCGCCAGAGGCCTGGCCCAGGTCGGCTGCGTAATTGCTGGTTAGCACCTTGAATTCCGCGATCGCATCCTGGGACGGGGAAACGAGCATAATGCCGCCGCCGCCCCGGTCATAGGCTTCTCCACCGTTGATAATCCAGTCGTTGTGGTCGGACCGCTGACCGTTGAACTCGATAGATCGGTTCTGGGTTTGAGCCATTGGGGTGTCAAAATCTGGAATCCCGGATGAGGCGCCGGGCACCAAGGCCGTGAGCTGGATGATGTTGCGCCCGTTTGTGGCGAGATCCGTAATCTCCTTGTCGGTAATAGTTTGGCTGACATCGTTCGTCTCCGCCTGGACCGCAATGGCGTCGGCTTCGACGGTAACACTTTCTTTGGACTCACCGACTTGGAGCGGCGCGTCGGCGCGAACGGTATCGCCTACGTTGAGCGCGACGCCGACCTGTTCAAACGCCTTAAAGCCCGCTGCCTCCACCCGAACCTTATACTTTCCGACCGCGAGCTCGGGGGCGTTATAGCTGCCGGTGCTGTTGGATGTGCTGGAACGGACAATTCCGGTGTCCATGTTCGTGATCGTGATCTTGGCGCCTGGGACCGCGGCGCCGGTCTGATCAGTCACGGTTCCCACTATGCTGGCAGTTTCCTGGCTGTACGCTACTGTGCTCAGCAGCACAAGACCAAGCATCAGCAGCAAGGATATTCGCCACATGGGATATGTTCTTGTCGCGAAAAGCACTTTTCGCATGTCTTTCTCCTTTTACGGTCGGTTTCGTAAGATCAAGGCAGGGGCCGGTCGCACAAACGCGCGCCGCCCGAAACGGTGCGGACGAACGTAACGACACTACTCAATGCTCGGACTAACCTCTTCTAGATACACTAGAAGCCCTTCGCGCCATTCGACCCCAAACCACGGCGATTGTAGTCAGTTTTGGTTGTTTCTTGTAGGGGTGTTACGAGTGGATATCCCCGTGTAGCCACGGGAGTGTCACGGTGCAGGTGTGTTAACTATCCCTCGCTACGGCAGGCGGCACGGCCATTTTCAGAGAATCCACACGGGAGCGCAGCGGTTTGGCCGCTCGCGTATTTGGTTAAGGGCGCAAGTGCTTCCGATGTTGCGCGTAACGGTGCTATAACGCACTAGCGCCGGCGGTCCCCTGCCCGGAGACCCTCGGGTGCCAGCCGACAATCGACGGCGCGATGGAACACCTGAAGGGCACGTCACCGCACTTCAGCGGTGGGCTGTCCTGCGGTCGGGAATCGACAATGATCCCGCACGGGGCTGAAGGGTGCCTGCTCTATTTCGCTTCGTCAATGACTTCTATCGCCCTGATCTCGGCGTAATTCAGCTTCGGCGAGAAAGAGAGCAGGAGTTTGCCTTGGCCGTTGGGACGCAGACCGTGGAATTCGCGGACCACAGGCCGGAAGGCCCCAGGCGCTGCCTGAAAAATATCGAAGTCCTGCAGCAGCAGGACGCCATTGCAGGTAACATCGAAGACTCTACACCCTGCACCCACGCAGCCTGCTTCTGGAATCAAAGAACTGAAGAACGATTCGAGGAAATGGAGCTTGACTGTGTAGCTTCCTGGCGCCACGGGGATTGCGTAGCTGAAATTACCGTGCCGTTCTTCGACGTAAAGAGCGGGGATCTTCGGCGCCGATTGGGGATTCCTACGAACAGAGGTGCGCCCATCGATGAAGTAGTTGTCCCCGCTCCAGTGTGTACCGTCGGCATCAACAAAACCAGATTGATGGGCGGAAAGCCCGATCGGCTTCAGCCTTCCCGGCGTGCCCGGGGTAAGTTCCAGCGCACTCACGAACGCCGGCGTCCCCCAACTCGAAAGGAACTCCAGGTGGACCTTGCCATCTGCCCCTGGGTACACATCCTTGAAAACACGTACGTCGACCGCTGCGGAACCGGCGTCCGCAATTGGATCGATGTCCAACATCAGCGGATGGCCGTTCAAGTTAATTTGGAAATGGCGTCTATTCTGGCCGTCCTCCTTCACGTCTACATCCGGCTGCCTTAGGGAATCGGCGAAATAGAGCCTCAGTTCGTAAACGCCTGATCGTAAAGGGATGTCGTAACGAAACTGCCGCTGCGATTGCGGGACCGTCAGATCGGCGGAGATGGCTTCCCGCATGGTTCTAAACGGTCCCTCATCGGCCACAGGGGGGAAGAAATGCCGCGGACCAGGCTGGGGAACGCCTCCTTCGTAGTGACCGTCAGCCTCCCAGCGGTGCCCAAATACGTCCACATAAGGAGCTCCCGTATGACCGGAAGCGATACGGATTTCGCTGCCGCCGGGGGCGAACCCGACCGGTTGGCCCCTCGATAGGGGGCCTGCCGCGTTCTGTTCTGGGCGGGGTACCGAGCTCGCGGGAGCGACGGAGGTCTTTGAAGTGGGAGATTTCCATTCAAGCAGGTAGGCGAGCCAAACGATTACGAGTCCGAACAAAACGGCTACTCCAACAACGATCTGTAACATACGGCGCGGCTTGCCCTGCACAAGTGCGGGTGCACCAGCCGGTGCTGCCGCCTCTTCGGAACGAGTCTCGAAGACGGGTAAATACCTACCTTTCGGGATCGTGATAACGACCGACTCGCCCTTGCCCTCGTTGGCGAAGTGGTGCTCCAGTTTCAGCCGCAGCAGCCGGGCCTGCGAGCGGACGATATTGTCTTCATTTGGGTTGTAGCCGGGCGGCCGATCGTACACGCAAATGCCGACCTGCTGTTCCGTTGCCGCTTCTGGCTTGTTGTCGAGGGCGCACCGGCACACGTGGAGGAAGAAAGCTTGAAGCCGTGGTGATTTCTCAAAGGTGGTGCTGGAGGCCACGCGACGCACCAAGTCCTCTCGCTGCCCTGTAGCCTCGGGAGGCGCTTCCTTGGAATGCGACAACGGTACCTCGGCCAAGCCCACCTCGGGTCAAACTCCCTTATCGATGGTTTCAGTTAACGTTTTAGATAACATACCACACGTGATGAACGCGGAGAAGGTGTGGTTGGATGTGGGACCCGCCTGCCGTGCAACGCGTGCCTACACCGTGCAATCACCGTGTAGGCGGCGTTCTGGCGGTCCGGTGACGCTACCGCGTCGCTCACACGATCATGAACCCGGGACTCATCACAACTCCCCGAACTGTGCAGAACCTTCCTTGGCGTGGGAGCCGGTGCCCGGTGCCGATCCATTGCGGAGGTGCAGAGAAGCGAGCGAAGCGGAAACCGTGTACTGCCATCGCGCCAGCACCAATCACCAGACTCGCGGGGACCACCCGCCGCCATCGGACTTCCCCAGACCAGGCTTTTGCCATGCCTGACCCATCGCACCTACTCCCAAGGTCGAGCCACCGAGGATGCGTTTGGTAGGCACAGTTCGCCCCGCCTCGCAGCGAACACTGGGCCTGCAGACATGTGGTACAACTTAATTCGATGAATTAGGTGGCATACCGCCATTCCATTGCATGATATTTGAGTGAATAGGAGACACACGCACGATGCAATCCAGGGTTCTGATCTTTCTGACGGCGGCTTCCTGTGCAGTTGCAATGGCTCAGTCTGAATCGACGGTCTCTTGCGCAGATCTCGCCAATCTCAAAATCGAAGGTGTCGAGATTACCAAGACAGCGCCAGTTTCCGCAGGTACAACCATTCCGCCGATGTATCCCGGCGCCCGAGGCTCAGGCCCATTGCCTGCGCATTGCCGCGTGGACGGCGTCATCAATCGGCGTAAAGGGGCGGGCGGCGAGGAGTTCGGAATCGGTTTCGCACTGGCTCTGCCTGAGAAGGACGCCTGGAATGGGGACTTCATGATGCAGGGCGGCGGGGGCGGCAACGGCGTGGTGGCCTACCCGATGGGCGCATCATACGCCGGTGACAAATCCGCTTTGCTGCGCGGGTTCGCGGTGGCCAGCACGGATACGGGACACAAGGCGAAGACGGGACCGTTTGACTTCTCATTTATGCGCGATCAGCAAGCGTATCTGGATTTCGCATATCTCGCCAATGCCGAGGTGGCCGGGGTGGCGAAGAAGATCACCGCCCGGTACTACACCAAACCCGCGGCGTATTCCTATTTTGTCGGCTGCTCGACCGGCGGTCGCGAGGGCATGATCCTGTCGCAGCGATATCCCACTGTATTCAATGGAATCGTATCCGGAGATCCAGCGATGCGGACGGGCCTCTCCAATCTCGCCATCGGCAAATGGATTCCGGTCGAGTACAACCAGGCGGCGCCCAAAGATGCGTCGGGAAAGCCGCTCATTGGCAAGCTGCTCACCGAAGGCGATCGCAAGCTCTTCATGGATGCGCTGATGAACCGCTGCGACGCAAAGGATGGGGCGGCCGACGGGATGATCTTCGATCCGCTGGGCTGCGATTTCGATCCCGCGGTGCTGGCCTGCAAGAACGGCCAGAACGATGCTTGCATTGCGCCTGAGAAGATTGCGGCCATCAAGAAGGCCTTTGCCGGACCAAAGAACTCGTACGGCACCCAAGTGTACCCGGGGTTTCTGTATGACACAGGTATCGCGGAGACCGGTCCGGCCCCGGGCCTGCTCGCCCTCGGCACCAACGGCATCTTCGGTCCGTATCCGACCGCGATTGAGATCGATGTCGACAAAGAAGCCCTGCATGTCTCCGATCCGCTGGTCGAGCCGGCGTCAACCAACTTGTCGACGTTTTCCGCGAGTGGCGGCAAGATCCTCTTTTTCCATGGAGACAGCGATCCGTGGTTTTCGCCGCTGGATACGCTCGAGTACTACAGGTCCCTTGCCGCTACTAACGGCGGTGCGGACAAGGTGGCCGAATGGAGTCGGATGTTTCTGGTGCCGGGGATGCGCCACTGCGGCGGCGGTCCGGCACTCGACCAGTTCGACATGCTCGGCGCAATGTTGAACTGGGTCGAGAAAGGCATTCCACCGGAATCGGTGATCGCCACCGGACAGGCATTTCCGGGACGAAGCCGGCCGCTGTGCGCGGATCCCAAGCACGCCCAGTACACGGGACAGGGAGACCCTAATGACGCTCACAATTTCAGGTGCCAGTAAAGGTCCTTCGTGCGCCGAGCACAGCGCCGGCGTTGTTGAGTGAAAGGGACTCAGAGTCATGACTTTCAAATTCATTCGTCTTCTTGTTGCTGCAACTGGCATCCTGCTTCCGCTCAATGGCAGTCCTTCGGCCCAGGGCGCCACTGAGGCAACCGCCAAGCCGCTTCCGTTCGTCAGCCCGCTTTTCGGCGACAACATGGTTCTGCAGCGCGGAAAGGCGAATGTGATGTGGGGTTGGTCAGAACCGGGTGACCACATACAGATAAAGATCGGCGAGCAGACAGCATCTGCCGTCGCCGGAGCCGACCGCCGCTGGCAGGTGAAGATTCAGCCTCCTCCCGCAGGCGGCCCTTACATCATCAAGATCACCGGCCGTGAGACTGTAGAACTACACAACGTCCTGGTCGGCGACGTCTGGCTGTGCGGCGGCCAGTCCAATATGCAACTCCCGCTCCGGTTCGCGCGAAACGGCCCGGAAGAAGTGAAGGCGGCCAACTACCCGGACATTCGGTTTTTCTCGGTGACGGGACATCCTGCCTACCGGCATAGCGACGTTATCGAAGGAACCTGGAAGGTTGTCTCTCCGGAGACCGCAGACTGGATCTCGGCGGTCGGGTATTACTTCGCTCGCAAGCTCCAGCACGAGATCCATGTTCCCATTGGCCTGGTCGTGGATGCGCTGGGCGGAACACCTGCGGAGGCCTGGACCAGCGCAGATACTCTTCGCCCTCTCCATGATTTCGATGTTCCGTTGGCCGAGGTCCAGAGACTGGCCGCAGAACGTGCGCCCGAATACGGCAACTATGTAATGCACTGGTATGACGAGTACGACATCGGGCTCAAAGGAAACTGGGCTGCTCCCGAACTGGACGACTCGACCTGGAAGTCCATCGATATTCCGGGCGGGTTCTCTGGATTGGGGGTGCCGGACACTCCAGCGGTGGCTTGGTTCAGAAAGGAGATTGTTCTACCGGACCCGCTACCGGAAGGGCGCGCCGTGTTGTTCCTCGGCTCAGTGGAGCGGATGGACACCGCGTACGTCAACGGGAAGTTCGTCGGCGCCAGCGCATGGGTGGAGAACCCGCGCGTCTATCCTCTCGGTGAAGGCCTGCTGAAGCCCGGACGAAACATCCTCGCGATTCGCGTGCTGAAGACAAAGCCGGACGGCGGGTTCCTCGGCAAACCCGAAGAACTGCACCTCATGCTGGGAGATAAGAGCAGCATTCCGCTCGCCGGCCAATGGAAAGGAAAGCTGAGTGTCGACGCTCGTCCGCCGCAGCTCTTGCCCATCGCCTACGAGAACTGGCCCGTCATGCCGACCGTTCTGTACGAAGGAATGCTGGTGCCCATTGCACCGCTCTCGATTACGGGCGCACTATGGTACCAGGGCGAACAAAACTCGGAAAGGGGCTATCAGTACCGCAGAATTCTTCCAATGATGATCGCGGATTGGCGCAGGCTCTTCGGACAGGGCGATTTCCCCTTCTATATTGTCAGCCTGCCGGCATTTAAGCCTCGCAGTGCGACGCCCGTGGACGACGCATGGGCCGAAACACGGGAATCACAAGCGCTCGCGGCTGCCAGTGCTCCCAATGCCTGCCTCGCAGTCACTATCGACACAGGCGATCCGGACAACATCCATTCCAAGGACAAACAGCCCGTGGGTGAGCGTCTGGCTCTATGCGCGTTGGCGAAATACTACAGCAAGAACGTGGTCTATTCGGGTCCAACTCTGGCGTCGGTCGAGCGCCTTCCAAGCTCAATCCGCTTGCACTTCGCGAACGCCGCTGGTGGTCTCGTGGTGAAAGGAACGAAGCTGGAAGAGTTTGCCATTGCCGGAGAAGACCGGAAATGGTGTTGGGCCGACGCGCACATCGAAGGCGATACCGTGCTTGTCTCATCCCCCTCGGTGCCGAATCCTAAAGAGGTCCGCTATGCCTGGCAGTCGAATCCGGCGGCGACACTGTTCAACGGAGCCGGATTACCAGCCGGTCCCTTCCGGACCGATACATGGCCCGGCATCACAGAGAGTCAGAGACCATACTGACAGCGTGGATAAGGTGAGAATGAACCGACTCCGGAAGTTCGCCCGAAGGCAGCTTGACATGCTGCTGGGGATTCCGGCCGAGCTGAACAGCATTCCGGAGGGAAGGCGAACACCATTCCGGGCCGAAGGTGAACACTGCCGGAGCGAAGCGGAGGTGAGCGGCCGCCAGCAGTTTCGGAATAGTGGCTGAACCGTAGCGCGGTTCGGGCCGGTTGGTCGGCTCTGCAACCATTCCAGGGTGACTTTCCAGAAGGCTTTCTATTTTCGCACCCAAACATTTTCTTGATTTTGTG
>Ga0224558_1000163_pt1 | contig 76005 bp, 62 predicted proteins | sample 714S32024metaG_FD_180682 | JGI IMG/M metagenome (GOLD analysis project Ga0224558, IMG submission 180682) | Peat soil microbial communities from Stordalen Mire, Sweden - 717 S3 20-24 | ecosystem: Environmental > Terrestrial > Soil > Wetlands > Peat | place: Sweden: Norrbotten County, Stordalen... | reverse complement strand
ACCCTCTTTTGCTCCAAGAGGTCGCGGAGATGATGCGTGTAAAGGGCGCGGAATGCCTCTGGCGTGATGATGTGCGTCAACCGCTTGCCGGCGAGTTTCGCAGTTGCCTCCAGCCAACCATCCTTGATCCAGGCGTGGATTTCGGACTTTCTCACGTGAAGAGTCCGCGCCAACGCTTCGACCGAAAAGCAGTCACAACGAATTTCCTTGACCTTCAAGTCATGCCTACGCAATTTGCATCGAATGGCATTCGCGCTGCGGCCAAGGATGCTGGCGGTCTCCTCGACCGAATGCGAGGCCAGTTGCTCGCGTAAGGACTCGATTTCTTCCTCGGTCCAGCGTCGGTGCTCATCCCGGCTGTTCAAACCAGTCTGGAGCACAAATCGCCAACACGCCTCTCTGGACCGGCCGGTTTGCCGTTGCAGGCGACGAACCAGTTGGTCGAGTTTATGGCCTGAAAGCACACGGGCCTGGTTTGCCAAAGCTACGGCATCTGGGCCCCAAACATCAGACGACCTCGGTCTGTGTTCAGCAGTCATGGGGACACCTCGGCAGTGGGGAGATGCAGAGAAACCCCTATCCCTATTGATCTTTCCTGAAGCGAACAGCGAGATGCGGAGTCATGCTCCGCCTATTTTCATTCTCCTTGAGTCAGGCTGATTGCAGGCAACTTTTACACAGTTACGCCGCGCCACCGCAGTCGCAGTTAGCTTGGCAAGTCTCAATCTCCAACGGACAGCTATCGTCTCGTGTTCGCAAACGAACTGCGGCGAACTTCATCGATTCCTACTTGAAATGCGCCTCCTGTTGTGGAAGAATCTGGATCATGCTTCACCGTGGCTCAACAGCGAAGCGACGTCTTGATTGCTACTGGACGTTCTGTCGCATCTTTCCCTGTAACTACTAAAGGCACTTTCGTCGGGTGTTTGGGGCAGGAACGTGAAGTTTTTTTGCTACCGTAACAATCTGGCGCCGGTCCAAACATCTCAAGATGTGTAGTGGTTATCCCCCTGTGTGACGGACGCTCTCATATGCAGCCACAAGGCAGCAACTGGAAAGAGCCAACATGGAGCTGGGCACATTCGACAGGAAGCCAGGCTTCAAATGAAAAACTGGAGGCCGCTGCAAAGACAGCATGGCCTTTTGCGATCCATTGCGCCTGGACGTATCTCTACGATCTCACTGCAGCTTATGACCTCATGGATCACGCGGTAGAAAATGCGGCGAGCTACATCCTCCGGCACGCTGAGTGCCCGGAGATGAAGTTGACGGCGCGCATCAAGAGCGTCATTAAACGCTGTGCGCAGCAGCAATCCGCAAAGCGGCGTCTGGAGATTCCGTATGGGTCGTTGATCGATATGGAAAAGTTGTATATTGGTCAACCGGAGGCAGAGCAGAGGGTCTATGGGAGAGAGTTGTTGGAGCGGCTCTCACCCGTCGCCCAGTCGATTGTAAAATGGCGCGCTCTGGGGTATTCGTGGCGGAAGATCGCTGAGGATCTCGAAATGGACCACACCGCCGTTCGGCGAGCCTATATCCGGGAGATGGAGTCGTTGCTCCATGATCTCTCCCAGCCTGGAGAATTGTCTCAATGTTGATGAAATTGCGTTGGTTCTCTCGTGCGGAAGATCGCCTTGATGCATGGGTCACAAGGCAACATCAGGAACGTGTCCTCGACGGGAGAACTGCGCCTGTCGGTGCCTGTCCTGATGAAGCGTTCTTGGAAAGCGTCGCCCAACAATCCAAACAGATCGCCCTGTCGGATCCGAGAGTAGATCATGCAGCGAATTGTCCTGTCTGCATGAGAAGACTGCTCGAACTGCGGTCCCAACATCAGTCGCGCCGGCGAAGGCTGGTGTTCACGGCCGCCGTTGGCTGTTGTCTTTTGATTGTCGCCGCATTCGCCGCAGTGTCGTGGCACGGAACGAACACGCCCCATCCGACCGACAATATGGCTGCAATTCCTGAGACCATAGACCTGTCGAATGCCGGGACGCTTCGGAGCCTTCCATCCAACTCAGCCGAACCCAGTCCATTGAAATCGGTATCGTTGCCGGCAGCATTGGTCAAGGTGACGATCATTCTCCCCCGCTACAGCAGAGCCGGGCAATACGCGGTCGCTGTCACACGCGATCAGACGGTCAACGACCCGCTGGTTCACGGTAATGCAACCTCAATCGGTAATAGCGACCGGGAAGAGGTCTCCGTAGATCTGGATCTGCGGAATTCCCAACCTGGCTCCTACTTCCTCTCAACGACCCATGAGCAGGATCAAGCGTCGTACTACTACCCTCTTCAAATCAAGTAGTAGGCCGGCGGACGTGATCCTGGAAATACGCATTGGGAAGTCAACAATTGAAGTCTGACGTCGCCGCCGGTCAGTAAACACAAGCCAGCATCTCTTTACTGATTTGATACCCGGCGTCTAAGGCAGATTGAACCGCCGTCAGCCTGCCCCATTGAACGATTGCACCCGCGTGTACCTATTCGACAAATGCGAGAGCATCGGGAGTCCAAAATGGGTCTCCTAGCTCATTCAGAGAATCGAAGTGCTTACAGTACGCAGGCAGGTAAGCAAGCTTGTTGCTGGGTGCCACTGTCTGCAGATCGCCATCGTATTCCAACAGCAATGGCGTCGCTTTATGGGTCTCCCATGGCGTAACGAGTTTCATAAACAACCCAACGGCGATGGAAGCGAGGGTTCCGTTCGGCCACACGACCTGCGGCTTTCCGCCCGCTGCACCATAGCGTGCGGCCTCTTTTGCTAGCGCCTCATCGGTAACTAGGCCCATGCACCTCATGCAGGGCTTACCCGGCATCGACAACATTACCTGACCGCTGATCGAGAATTCGCCGCTCGACTCGTGGACATCCATGCCAATGTCAATGAGAGGTATGAGGAACCTTCGTGCGAAGCCTTCCAGTTCGCTGCGACAGCCCATAGAATCAACACACGCGAAGATCACATCGACATCGCGAAGCTCGGCAGTGACTTCAGTCCAATTTGCCCGACGTTTGATGGTCTCTGCGGCGGGATTCACGGCCTTAATGACGCGTTCTGCGATATCTATTTTGGCAGTACCGAGCCTGACGTCTTCCATGGTGGCACCGACGAGCCGGTTGAGGTTCGTGTCATCGATGAAATCGGGATCGATGACCAGGAAATTGCCCAGCCCGATATGGGCCAGCTGCTGCGCGATGTGGGAGCCGCCGCCCCCCAGACCAACGAGAGCGGCTCTGGAACGGCCCAACACGATCTCTGAGCCTACCCCAAGGAACGATTGGCGCTGCAGATTCAACTTGTCACCCATTCGTCACCTTCCATGTACATCGCATCGGACTTCCGACAATCGCAACCTCCACGCCGGACGGTGAGGGGCTACCAGGAATCCAGCATTGACCTACCGCAGAATCAAAACTGAACACAACCGCTCCATGAGGGAGGCTGGGCTGAACGTTCCAGAAATCCGGCACGAACAAGGCGTTCTCACGGAGGTCCGTTTTGCTGAACCGAGGCCTCCCGCGATGTTCGTGTATGTGGACGTGAACTATGGAGACAGCCTCCATGTAGGCCGCCTGCAACACCTTGCGGAGGCCGGAGCGGCCTACCGTTGCTCCCGCGGAGGGATCGTTGACGTAGTCTTCATTCTCCACGTGATGAACTCCCCCGGCGAGCAGAAGCAGTGAGGTGGCCGATAACGCTGGCCGGCACTTCAGAAATGCGACTCGTTCTCCGGCGAAATCGTGTGGTTCGCGCAGTCGCTGGACCAGATCGTCGTAGAGTGTCGCGGTTAGCTTCAGGATCGTTATCATCGAAGACCTCGCAGATGTTCGGCGAGTATTTCGGCAGGACGCAGGTGGGCTGGCACCTGGTTCCATGACCAAGTCCACCAAGGTTTGCCAAGCACAGCGTGAGAGCTCCAGTTCGCGCCCCTGCCGGTCACGGCATGAGGCAGGAAAAGACGGGTTGTGTAGCCTGTGTGCTGGCCCAGGCAGAGGAGAGCCTGCATTTCGCGCGGTGTGCAGCCTTCGGGAAGCACGAGGCGAGGAAGGAAGACGAAATCGACTCCGCCCTCCACCATCGGCGTCACGTCGCCAAAGGCTGCACGCAGTTCATCGAGTTGCTCCGGGGCGACCATTAGGACGACTGCCCCTGCCGCACATGGCTGACGAAGATCTCGCCTCCCTTGACGTGGACGGTGCCGTTGTCGGGAAGCTCCTTGAATTCGCCGCCGACGACCTCATCCAGCACGCGGGATGGATCGACCCCAAGGACCCGCTTCAGGTCGCTGACCGTGTACGTCCCCGCCTGGATCGTATTCGGCTTGTTGTCGATGGTCACCTGGACGAGCTTGGGCGCCGTGGTGAACTTCTCCACGCCATGCTTCCGGAGGTTCGCTTCGGCATGGGGAGAAATCAGCTCGGGCTCACCATGCCGGTAGCTTTCGAAGACCTCGAACACGAGGAGGCCGTCGCGGCCGGCCAGATTGAGCAGCTGGTTCCCGGTGATATGGGCCTTGGGCCACTCGTGGTACTGGTTGTCCACTTTGATCCGGTAGGCGCGGGCACGGGGCACCGGCTGCCCATGTAGGCAGCAGTGCTCAATATCCGCAAGTTCGACTTCAATCGCAGCCAATTCCACCGCCTCGATGGCGACTGCCTGCTCGACGACACCCAGTTCCTGGTTGAGTCCTTCACTATTCATAGATTTCTCCGTCTCTGCGGCTTGCGTGCATTTGGTGCCGGTCGCAGCCGCTCTCACTGGGTAAAGCGCACATCCTTCTTTTTTTTGCCACGGGATGGCAAAAAAATCTGCGGTCTGCGCTTTAATGGATAGATAGGGAGTGCTTGAGGCCATTCATGAACGAAACAGAATACCGAAGGCTGCTCAAAATCCTCACAGTGCGTGCCTGCCGCGCCCTGAGCGTCGCTGCGTCGAAGGGGGAGACCTGGGTTCTCGCGGAATCCGGTAAGTCCCCTACCGACTATGCCGCAGAGACGCTCATCCGCTGGGGCACGAATCAGCTTCAGTTCTCGGGGACGCCAGAGGCGCTCGTGGCCTATCTGACGAAGGTGATGACGAACGCGATCATCAGCACGCTTCGGAAGAGAGAAGTGAAAACGAGCCGGAATGGCAAGACGAGGCTGGCCGACGAACTCACCGAAGACTCCTCTTCTCAATCGAAACCAGAAACCCTGTTCGATCTCCGTTCGCTGATGCGTGACGACGCGTTTCGCGAGGCGCTACGTCAATGCACCGCAGACGACGATGCCTTGCAGGAGTACGTCCTCGCGATCGAGATGTTCGAGGACACCATCCCGGCAGCTCGCGATATCGCCTCGCTGCTGGGAGTTCCGGAGACCGAAATTTACAAACGCAGGAGAAAGTTAGCTCGGCGACTTGGAAAGCATGGCTTCACCGCATCGCGCCGCAGGAGCAAGGTATGAAGAAAAAGAACGAGGAAAATCGCCACGCGGAATCGTTCGAGGAAAGTCTCGAAACCCTCTTTGGACGAGAGGCAGAGCTTACCGATGAGGAACTCGACGAAGAGTTGGGTGCTTGCGGAATCGATTCCGCAGAACTGCAAGCCAACGTCCATAAACAGCTCTTCGACTACGCGAATCATCATTACCGAACGTTAGACAGAGACGTTCCAGAAAATCTAGAGAAGACGCTACGAGCACTCCGACCTCCGAGCGCTACAGAAAAAGCGAAGGCTGTTGTCAGGACGGCGGAAAATCTCGTCGGTAGCTTTCTGGATACGGCAAAGACTATGTCGGCAGAACTTTTGAGCACTCCCCTGCCTACTCAGACAAGGCACCCTCAATTTGCTTTTCGCAACAAAAAGGAATTATCGGCGGCGGACAAGGACCTCCTACAGAGCGAGCAAGAGGACGTCGATTCCTCCGACGAATCATGAAGGGAGAGGCCCGATGAACAAAGAGGTCGCGATCGAACTGCGACGCAGATTGCAGATCAAGGGAGCTCTCCGCCTCGATGACATCACAAAGCCGCTCGGCATTTCTGTGAAAGAGGTGGAGTCGGACGGCTTCGACGGAGCACTCGTACGTCGGTCCTCAGGAGTAGGCGGTCGAATTCTGGTGAAAAGAGGCATCCGAGAGCTCACTCGAAAGCGGTTCACTGCGGTGCATGAAATTGGGCACTACCTCCTCCACAAAGACTCGGATAGGGTGTCGTGCGGTACGCTGGATATTGCGAACTGGACCAACTTCGAGGCCAATCCTGAGCACGAAGCGGACGAATTCGCTTCGGAGCTCTTACTCCCGAGCGCCGAGATGAAGGCTTCGATTGGAACACAATGGCCCTCGCTCAAACTTGTCAGCGATCTTGCTGAGGAGTTTGAAGCGAGCCTGACGGCCACGATCCGGAAATATTGTGAAGTTGCGACGCAAAGCTGCGCTGGAGTCTGGGTGCAAGACTCGCGCGTCCGCTGGTTTTCCGGTTCCGCCAGTTTCCCGCACTGGATCAAAGTCGGCGAAGAGGTGGATGCTGGTCTCCTCGACTGCAACACGCCTATAGAGGAGATGACCGAAGTGAGAGCCTCGGAGTGGATTCCTGCTTTCTCCGAAGATAAGGATTCAACGCTTCTCCAGGGATGTGTGAGAATGCCCACCTACAAAGGCTCCCTCATTTTGCTGTGGGAAAATCGTCAGCTCAAACATCGAAGCGCAGAGGACCACCTGCTCGAAGAGCTGGATACGAACCGGTTCGACAGCTATCGGCGTGAACGTTGGCCGGGCAAATAGCGAGGCCAGACGCCTCATGAGCGGGAACGCCGCAGGCCGTAAAGGAGAAAAATGCAGGAAGGGGAGGAACGAGGCTGTTACGAAACTCACCGACCGCCATTCTGTTGGCCCGGATTACTGACGAGAAGCTGATTTACTATCACTGATCCATCTGGGTTGATGCCAATCGCCGAGTCACTCAGCGAACACTCCGGTGGGCAATCGGGATCGAGAGAGAAGCCGATCATGTCCTCCGTATCTAACAGGCTACGCTGATGTTGAGAGCGGCTAAGGCGTTGACCGGGTGATCAACTGGCTCGCTCTCTTTGCTGATCGCTGACAGATTCGATAGCGAATTGAAGTTGACTGTCCTTGTTGGCTAGTGCTGCCCGCCAAGCAAATTCAACCAATTCGTCCGGCTCGATGGGCATTCCTTCAAGTACCATGCCGTTCCATGTGTGGTAGGCGCCAGTCGGAAGAGCCAACCGGAATCCGTGGCCCACTTTGACGGAGGTGGCAGAAAGCAACTTCCCGGCAGTCTTCTCACCGATGATATTGGCCAGACTGTTCTCTCGCGCGAACGCGACAATCATTTCGGCTGCACTCGCGGTATGGCGGTTCACGAGGAGCGTCACCCGTCCGTGGAACACCTTGCGGCCCAACCCCTCCGTCTCAAGGACGATGGGCGTCTTGGCCAGCATCGTCGGCGCGAACTTCAATGCGAGCATCCAGAGCGCCTTCTTGGACGCGGGAATGGCATGGAATCGCCGAAATCGCTGCTTCTCCGAATCAAGATTGGGAGTGACGCGCTTTCTGTCTAAGGCGAATCCGACGGGAATCCTGTCGGGCGTGAGCAGGCTCATGACGCGAAGCGCGCCGATCCCTCCTCCGGTGTTCCCGCGAAGATCGATAATGAGGCTGTCTATCTTTCCTAGCCCCTCGACGGCGCGGGAGATTTCGTTGGCCACCTCGACGCCGATCAGCCCAGGGAACATGGCGACCTTCAGGTAGCCAAGTCCGCCTTCGAGATGACGCGCCTCAACCAGCGTCGGCTCGACAAAGTGGAGTTTCTTCCCCTTGGGTCGCGCCACATCGACCGCGACGACGCGCAGTTGATTGTCTCTGCCGACAATCTCCAGACTGGTTTGCTTGCCCATCGCGAAGACTGGATGCTCTGGCGGGGCAATCTCCAGCCCATCTACGTTGAGAAGAATGTCCCCTGGCTTGATTCCCGCATTTGATGCTGCGCCGCCTGAGTGAACATCCTGAAATATCCAACGCTTGCCGAAAGGCGTTTCGTCGGCAAGGTAGGTTGCGCTCAGCGCGGCGCGGCTGGAAGCTCTGCGGGCGCTGCCGTGAAAGAAGCCGAGATGCGACGTATGCAACTCAGCCAACAAATCAGTCATGGCCTGCTCAAAGCGGCCTGCCGTGTCGGCTGCTTCAATCAAAGGCCGGTGGTGATCGACAGCGGCGCGCCAATCGCCATTCAACTTCTCAGGTTTATAGAAACTCTTGTCCAGGGTGGCCAGTGCCTGGTCGAGAATGGCGCGGCGATCGCGTTGGGAAAGCTGTGGCGGCGCGACTTGAGCAGTGTGATTCACCGTCATCTGGAACTCCTTGAAGTGAGATTGAGCGCTGGCGCTGGGAAGAGGCTGCCACGAGGATTGCCGGCGAGCACGAAGCCTGCCCAGTAGTACGGCGCCGCTCCTGAATTCAGCATTTCAAGTTGTGCTTGCCTCAATGCCGCAACCTTTTCCTCGTGGCGGCCGAGGTGGTCGTAGAAAGTGGTCATCAGGTGTGCGGTTGCGTGGTCTTCAAGTTCCCAGAGGGTTGACACGACGCTCTGAGATCCGGTCTCGATGAACGCATTGACGATACTGGCGACTCCTTCTTCGCCGACTGGTCCGACTCCGGTGTTGCAGGCTGAGAGCGTAACGAGGTCAGCATTGAGATGAAGCCTTCTGATTTCGCGTATCTTAAGTAGGCCGTCATCCATGGCCTGTGGCTGCGGAGCAAAGACGAGGGCTGATCGATCAGGAATCTCAGGATCGACATAGCCGTGAAGGGCGAGGTGGATCACGCCGTAATGGCCGAGTAGGAGTTGCTTGAAGTTCGTCTCCGTGGCGTTGGTCCCCAGGAGAATGGTGCTTGGTTTGGGCAGGTCCGCGGCAATCGCTTCCACTTCATAGCGGCTTTCCGGGAGCGCCACGAGTTCGCTCCTCTCCGGCCCGGAGACTGCTCGATGGATACTGGCAAGCAGGGTGTGCGGCGGCGTATCCGTCGTCCACGCCGCCACCCCAACATACGGCAGGCTCGCCGTTCCAGTCTGCTGCGCGCGTTGCTCCAGAATGTGGAGTACAGTTCCTGACGGGACCACGGACACAAGATGCGTGGCCAGAATGTATTGGCCGTTGTCCGCCAGAGCAGCGAATGGTAGTAGGTGTAGTTTTCCATCTGGAACCACAATCAGCGTCGTTTTCTCTTTGAATTCTGGAATGCCTCCCAGAAGACCATTGAAAAGCTGTTGCGCAAGTGGCAGGTCCGTCTTCTGCTTCCGAATCTCTGAACGGTACTGGCTTGCCGACTGCTCCAGCTCATCACGGGACGGCAGCGTGTATCGGTGAACAGTGTTATGCGTCAACGCGAGCGCGAAGGAGTGAGGGTTGTCGAGAACATATTCGAGCAAAAGCTCCGAAGGACGGAGTTCGCGCTGGAGTTGGCGAAGGTCAACCGGCTCCGGCGCTTTGTCACCCGCAGTTGAATCTGTGTCAAGCTGTAGTTCTGTCTCATAGATGGAATCGAGGATGTGCGCTCTGGCTGTCGATTCGTCGGCATTCAGCAAGTCAATGTTCAACTTTGTCAATCGCTGCTCGGCAGGATTCGATTCGTGGGGTGCGAGGATCTCGTGATGGGCCAGGGATTGCGCCTCGACCCGGCCGCGAGCGCGCTCGATCACGCGAAATGCATCCGCTGTTCTGCCTTGATCGGAAAGGAATTCAAAATACCCCGAATAGACCTTGCTGAGATCGGCAAGCAAAAGGCGTTCGACAGTCGGAGTCGGCACTCTGCTGAGCAGGGCGTCGAGCATATCGGCGCTCTTCTCGTACAGAATGATTGAGGACTTTCTGTCTCCAAGGCGAGCCATGATTTCTGCCTTGATTGCGAGATCGCGTGGGACAAAGTATAGTTCGTCTGGAATGCGCTTATTGGACGCGATTGCCTCGTTGATCGCGGTCAACGCCGGCTGCAATGCCCCCTGATGCAGGTACGCCGTTGCGAGTGAGCCATCAACCTGTGTCAAGCCACGCCAGTACGAAAGTTGTTTGGCGTATTGAACGGCCTGACCGTAGTCAGAAACAGCTTGATCCCATTGGCCCATTCTCTCGTAGACGCCAGCCCTGGTCTGGTAAAGCTCATAGAGATGCCCGGCAAGGTGGTAGCTGCTCACTCGCTGCATCTCTTCGCTGGCAAGCGCCAGAGCTTCCTTGTTCTCCCCAAGGCCACTGAGGGCCTCGATTTTGGCCGTGATGGCAATCGTTGGATATGCCGCACCGTGCGTTTTCGCAGCGACCTTGATGGCTTCATCGAGCGGTCCAAGCGCCTCCTTGTACTTGTGCATTTCCACCAGGCCGGCGCCGTACATGCTGGCGTATCGAATGTGCGCGCCAGGGTCGGCTGTCTTTGCAACGAACCATGCCTTGACCACATTCTTCTTCGCTGTCGCAATGTCGCCCAGCAAGAAGGCGGCGATCCCCTGCTCGCCCATCGCCCTGGACGCCAGCAGAAAATGATGCTGGCGGATTGCCAGTGCCTCCACATCCGCCCAAGTCCTGCGCGCCATCCCAGCGTCATAATTCACTTCGAGCATTCCGAGGATGGTCAAAACGCGAAGCCGGGTCTCAGGCTCCTGCGCCTCTGGCAGCGCCAGGTCATGCGTCAGCAACGCGATCTGGGCGGGGACGCTGGTTGACGACTCGCTGCGCGCAGGCATTTCGCTGACCCGCGCATAAAGTGACTGCGAGAGCTGGTGCCTCTGTGTGAATTGACTTTCCGCTTGTCGGTAAAGAGGTTCGGCCTCAATCCAGCTATTGAGCCACGACATCTCGTCGGCTCGCGCCAGGAGCGCCTCGGGAGAGACAGGATTCCTCCAGCGGAGGACTTGACATCCGACCACACCCAACAGGACGACCAGCAGCAAACCAGCAGCAATGCGAAAGGAGGGGAGGAAAGCGATTCGCATAACGCCTCGTTCACTTTGGACGTTCATTCTGACAGAAAGTGGGAAGCCAATCAAGGGTTTAACTAGAAATCAACTCAAAATAAACACGTTATCTAGATCCAAATGTTCCGAAAAAGTTGGGTCCTAAAAAGAGGCGACCAGATTGGGCACCTTCGAATTGGCGGGCTTTCCTACATCTTAGTAGTCTGGCCAATCCGTGTTAGCACAAAGAAAGTATACTGACCTGTGCTGTCAAGCTCAGAAAGATTATCCTCTTATGGCTTCGACCCCGGTACCAGTAAACGAAGAATTGCGCGCGCCGTTGGCAGAAGTTCGAAAAGACCTGCTGGACCTCGGTCTCCGAAATCCTCTGCTTAACTACCGGCTTCTGAAGACCCGTGGGGTCGAAGTTTCAGGCATGACACCCGCCGAAATCTTTCGTTTGCTCGTGACCGAAGGGACGGAGTTGTCGTTTATTGGCTTAGAGGAAATGCGCCAAACCGAGCCTCTTTTCGCTTTGGAAGGAAAAACCCAGGGACCAAAGCGATCTCTGGTGCCGGCCGGTCGTAGTTGCAAAAATCAGCCAGAGGATACATCTGGGGAATGGCTACGCCGGAAGGAACTCCCGACAGGCATTCCCGAGAAGGAATTGGAAAAGCGCCTTCTCGCCACATACTACTCCGCAAAGAGTTCGATCGAGGAGCAGGGCGTTAACACTCTCTTTGTCGCATTGGGCATACTCCTGTGGCGCGACCTGCGGGATGCCGATGCAGTTTATCGTGCGCCATTGTTGTTGGTCCCGGTTGAATTGGAGCGCCGGAGCGCTGGGGAAGGCTTCCGCCTGAAGTACTCGGACGATGATGTCGCGCCAAATGTCTGCCTGCTGGAATATCTCAAGCAAGCCGTCGGAATCGAACTCGATGACCTGATGGATTCCGAAGAGATCAATGTTGACGACTATTTCTATTCCGTTGGAAGGGCCGTCTCGAAACAGGATGGCTGGAGCGTCGATCCTGAGTCGATTGCATTGGGTTTCTTTTCCTTTGCCAAAATGCTCATGTACCGGGATCTGGATCCCGCGACATGGGAAAACGAAGCGCTATTGTTGAACAATGACATCCTTGACCGCCTCCTCGGCACCAATACATTTTCTGGGGACACTTCACCTTTTTCGGACGATTCCTTCGTTGATGATCACATCTCCGTGTCCACCGCCACCCACGTCGTGGATGCAGACAGCACGCAATCTCTGGCGATTCTGGATGTCGCGCGTGGGCTCAACATGGTTGTTCAGGGGCCACCAGGGACCGGGAAATCGCAAACGATTGTCAATCTGATCGCCGGCGCTTTGGCCTCTGGTAAGAAGGTTCTTTTTGTTGCGGAAAAGAAGGCGGCGTTGGAGGTTGTAAAGAGCAGGCTCGATCGGATCCGTTTGGGCGCTGCCTGCCTTGAGCTACATAGTAACAAAGTCAAAAAGAAGGAAGTCATCGATGAACTGAAACGGACAGCGTGGCTGCAATCGAGAGAAAACCACGGCAACGAAGTGGATGAATCCTCTTTTGAAGAAGTGAAAGCCCGGCTGAATAATTACTGCAATGCCGTGAATGCTACTGCGGGAAACTCCGGCGAGAGGATTCGCGATCTCTATGGGATACTGTTGCCTTTGCTCAGCCGTCTCGACGGTAAAAGGCGACCGCCCCTGGGACTTCCCGGGTGTTTAAACTGGTCATCTGTCGATGTGCATCGTCACCGAGAAGTCTTGGCCAGACTTCAGGAACGGATTGCAGACATTGGGATTCCATCCCACCATGTATTTTGGGGAAGCCAGCTACGCTTGGTTTTGCCGTCCACGAAGGATGCCGTTCAAGATGCTTTTAGCCAGGCTGCGGCAGCAGTGCTTGCACTTGGAAGTGCAGGCAAAGAGCTTGCCGGGGTGCTGGGCCAGAATCCTCCCGATTCGTTCAAGGACTTTGAATCCCTCCACAGAAATGCGAAGCAGGTTGCGGCCTCGCCGGTCCTCGCCGGAATAAACCTCTCTGATCAGAACTGGCTAGCCCGGCATTCAGATATTCGCACCGCGATCACCACTACCGCTCGTTATGTGGAGTTGCGCTCAAAGTGGGATGGCACCATTCGGACTGAGGCATGGACAGCGGATATTGCCTCGCTGGAAGCAACGGCGGCAGAGTTAAGCCAGAAGTGGTGGAAATCCTTGTCCCCTCGCTGGAAGGCATTGAAACGGGAAATTTCCCAACTTATTATGACGCCGCTTCCGACTTCTACGAGAGGCCTGATTGAACCTCTGCAGGCGATCCGCGCTGCCGCCAAAGATCGAGCGGCAATCGACGCATTGGCGCCTCTCCTCAAAAAACTCTATGGTGACAGTTGGGCGGACGATCAATCCGATTTCAAACTCATGGAACTCCAGTTGGAATGGATAGTTGCTACGCTCAAAGGTATTCAGTCCGGAAGTCTCACTGGTTGGAGCATTGAAAAGGCTGCGGATTTCCATCAACGGGATGTACTGTGTGATCGACTGGTTCAATCAGAGAAGCTCATTGGGGAATACACTACCGCTCTTGATCGCGTAGTTGATGTGCTGAAACTGGATCGCGCTCCAGATGGAAATGTCCGCACAGCAATGAAAACTCTCTGGCACGAGGCGGCAGCCGCGTTTTGGAATGATCTGACCACCAAAGTGGACAAACTGGATGGCCTGGCGGCATACGCGCAGGATCGCGAACAGTGCCTCGCAGAAGGACTCCAGAGTGTTGCGGAATTAGCGGAACGATGGGAGGAAGCACAAACCAGTTTGGTTGATCTCTTCGAATATGTCCGGGTTTCGGCGCTTCTTGATGCGGCATTTCAGGCAGATCCTGTGCTGGCTTCTTTTGACGTATTGCGGCATCGGAATAGCGTTCACGCCTTCCAGCAGCTAGACACACGACATATTGAGCTGGAGCGCGAAACGATCGCAAATCTCCATATCGGCGGTTTGCCACGGAATGGTGCAGACAGTGGGCAGATCAGCGTCCTTTGGCGCGAATTCGAAAAGAAGGGCCGTCATATGCCGGTGCGGAAGCTGATGTTGAAGGCCGGCAACGTGATTCAGGCAATCAAGCCCGTCTTTATGATGAGCCCTCTCTCTGTGGCCAATTTCCTTCCGCCAGGGACCGTCGATTTCGATCTTGTAATCTTCGATGAGGCCAGCCAGGTTAAGCCAGCCGATGCGCTGGGTGCAATTGTTCGCGGCAAGCAAACGGTCGTCGTAGGCGACAGCAAGCAACTACCACCGACCAGCTTCTTTGAAACCATGGTGGCCCAGGACGCGGACACGGAAGACGACGATGCGGTTGCCACCTCTGATATTGAGAGCATTTTGGGGATGTTCTGCTCCCGGCGTGCTCATCAGCGCATGCTTCGCTGGCATTATCGGAGTAAGCACGAATCGCTGATCGCAGCTTCCAATCATCTCTTTTATGACAATCGACTGGTTGTATTCCCGAGTCCGGATTGCCACAAGGAAAATGTCGGGCTGGTCTATCGCCGCGTAGAAAACGCTCACTATGACAGGTCAAGAACAAGAACAAATCCGGTGGAGGCCAAAACGGTCGCGGAAGCCGTGATTCGTCATGCCGCGGAACAACTGAAGAAGCCGGAACAGCACAGACTTACTCTTGGCGTTGCTGCGCTCAGTGTTGCCCAGCGGGACGCCATCCTCGACCAGTTAGAAATACTTCGTCGCCTTTCTCCAAATACAGAGGAATTCTTTCTGGCAACTCCACACGAGCCATTCTTTGTAAAGAACCTCGAAAACGTGCAGGGAGATGAGCGCGATGTCATCTTCATCAGTATTGGGTATGCAAGAACAGCCGAGGGGTACTGGGCAAACAGTTTTGGGCCGGTCAACCGAGCCGGTGGCGAGCGTCGCCTGAACGTGCTCTTTAGCCGTGCAAGAATTCGCTGTGAGGTATTCACGGCGCTCCGTGCGGAGGATATCGACACCGAAAGAAGTACCGGTGCGGGGATATATGCCCTGAAGACGTTTTTGACCTACGCCGAGCATGGCTATCTGGATGTCCCCACTGCAACGGGAAAGCCACCGGATTCGCCCTTTGAAGAAGAGGTCATCAGCGCATTGCAACGGCGTGGCTATACGGTTCACACCCAGATTGGCTCAGCAGGTTTCTTTCTTGACCTTGCAGTAGTCGACCCAAAATCCACCGGCCGTTATCTGCTTGGAATCGAATGCGACGGCGCCGCTTACCATAGTGCCCGTTCAGCCCGCGATCGTGATCGGCTGCGCCAGGCAGTGCTGGAATCTCTCGGCTGGCGAATTCATCGCATCTGGTCTACAGCGTGGTTCCGTTCTCCGGAAAAGGAATTGAAAGCGCTGGAAGCCGCTATAGAAGAGGCGAAAAGCGCAAAGCCTAAAATTGAGGTTTCAACCCCGCATTCAAAAGCATCTACTGGGAATTCAAGTGCTAAAGCACAAGTTGGTAAACAGGAGCCTCCTCCTTTGACTAAGGCTGGCCAGAGCGTAGAAGAGTACGCTTTTGCCAAATTGAAGATCAATCTCGGGACGCTGGATTTGCATTTAGTTTCACGGGAACAACTAGCAATCTGGCTTGCCCAGTTAGTGGCCGTGGAAGGTCCGATTCATTGGCTTGAAGCGGCACGGCGCATAGCGGATGCGGCCGGCATTCAGCGCGTTGGTAACCGCATTCAGCAGGCATTCCAGGCGGCCTGTATTCTTGGACACCGGGGAAAGAAATTCGAAAAGCGCAACGAGTTTCTTTGGGCTATCGAATCTTCTCCGGTACGGATTCGCGATCGCTCCGATTGCCCAGCGCAGCAGAAAAAGATTGAACTGGTGGCTCCAGAAGAGATTTGTGCAGCCATCGAACAGGCAGCTGAGCAGAGCTTTGGCCTGCCTGAAGAAGACGTTGCTGTCGCCGCCTGCCGGCTCCTTGGATTTGCACGGGTCACCGAAGAAATGCGCGCGACTGTTGAAGAGCAGAGGGACCATCTTATTAACAAAGGGCGACTGGAATTGAAAGGAGAAACTCTGGTTTTGATTCGAGGGGCCAAATGAAGATGGATTTGTTGCGTTGCGAGGGAATGGTCGAGCAATAAAACGACTAAAAATGGCGGACTGCTGACACAGGGAGATGGGATTCACGAACCGAGAAAATTGATCAGAACAGGGAGAATTCAGTGTCTTACCGATTTGTTCACACTGCAGATATCCACCTTGACTCGCCGCTGAAGTCCTTGGCTCTCCGCAATCCAGACCTCGCCGAACTGATTGGGAATGCGACCCGTCGCGCATTCGTGCGGACTGTTGAACTCTGCCTGGAAGAGCGAGTGCAGGCGCTTCTGATCGCTGGAGACCTTTACGACGGCGACCAGACGTCCATGAAGACAGCTCGGTTTCTTTCCGATCAAATGCACCGACTTTGTGAAGCAGGAGTTTCCGTTTACATCGTGCGGGGAAATCACGATGCGCTTTCAAAAATCACAAAGGAGTTAATTCCGGCAGAATCAGTCAAAGTATTTGACGGCAGGGCGGAATGCATTGAATTGTACGGGAAAGTTCCAATTGCCATTCATGGCCTGAGCTTCGCGAAGCCGCAAGCTCCCGAAAGCTTGCTAGGGAAGTACAAACCAGCGGTCCAAGGTGCCTATAACATAGGAATTATGCACACCAGTCTTTATGGCGCCATCGGCCACGACTTGTATGCGCCTTGCTCAGTGCCAGAGCTTCAATCGACGGGATTCGATTACTGGGCCTTAGGCCATATCCACAAACGCTCAGTCATAGAGGGAAAGACATCAATCGTGATGCCGGGCAATCCTCAGGGCCGCGACATCAACGAAGATGGCTTGAAATCCGTCACGTTGGTTACCGTCCGGGAAGACCGAAGTGCGACGATTGAAGAGCGGCCAACCGCGATTGCACAGTTCGAGCGAATTGAATTTGATGCCTCTTCGGTTGAGAGTTGGACGCACCTGATTGATGAAACATCCTCCTTAGTTGAAAACAAGCGCCGTCAAATATCGGCGGAGCATCTGGTGGCCCGTGTAAGTATCACGGGGAGCACGCCTCTGGCGTGGCGGATATGGCGCGACCTCGATCTCTTGAAGACGGAGCTGGAGACAAACAGCCCGGATCGCTGCTGGATCGAGAAGATTGAGGTGTCTTGTTCACCGCGGTCAATACAAATTGTAGGGGCGCCGGCGGATCACGCGGACCCGCTCATGGAACTGCGGGATCTCATACAGAACGATGTACTCAATTCCGACGCGTTCATCACCAAACTGACGGTGATCGCAGATGAGCTGAAGGGGCATCTTCCGCATGAGTGTCGCGATAGCTTGGGCACAGACGAGACGTCCGCGCAATCAATCTTGTCACAGTTCGCTCGGGACGGGGCCGAGGAGGTTCTGGCACGACTCCAGGTATCCGAAAGGAGCGAGTAGCCAATGCGCCTGAACCGTCTGGATCTCACACGCTATGGGAAATTTACCGGGAAGAGCATTTCTTTCGGCGAAAAAGTGGCGGGCAAAACCGACTTGCATTTGATTTATGGTCTCAACGAAGCCGGCAAGTCGACCCTTTTCTCTGCGTATCTGGACTTGCTCTTCGGCATCGGTCCGCAGAGCCCCTACAACTTCATCCATTCCTATGCAGCGATGAGGATTGGAGCCCAGTTGGAATTTGCTGATGGCCCGCGCGATCTTGTCCGGGTCAAACGCAAGGAAAGTCTTCTGGATGCACAAGAGCGTCCGATCAGCGATGCCGCACTGAACCAGGAACTAGGGGGAATCGAGCGTGAGGCTTATTGCATGATGTTCTCCCTCGACGACAAGTCCCTGGAAAGAGGAGGCCAAAGCATCCTTGCAAGCCAGGGCGAATTGGGAAGATTGCTGTTCTCAGCAAGTGCAGGACTTTCCGACCTGAGTCACGCGTTGCAAAGCATCCGAGAACGCTCGGAGGCGTTTTATAAGCCGCGTGGCCGGACCCACCAACTCAGCGAACTCAAGAACAAACTTGCTGACCTGAAGAACGAGCGCGAGCGACTGGACATGGTCGTCAGCGAATACAGGACCCTTGTTGAAGAACGCGACCGGTTTCAGCAACAGTACAATTCTGCGCAGAAAGAGCGCGCCGCAAAGGTTGCCAGACGTGATGAGATCCAGCGGCAACTGACAGCTTTCCCCAAACTGGGAGTCCTGAGAGAAACGCGACACCGTCTCGAAGCTCTTTCCGGCATTCCTGAGCCGCCAGCAGCGTGGGCGGAGGAATTCGACGCTCTTCTAAAGCAGGATATTCAAGCACAGGTAAAGGAAGAGGCGAATTCAAATGAGATAGACCGTTTGAACATAGTCATTGGGGGGCTGGTAATCGATGCGCGTAGCGAAAGCATGGCAGCGGAAGTGGAGCGCCTGAAGGATCTACGCGCCCGTTACATGAGCGCCGAGAAGGACCTGCCCGGACGAAAAATGAGCCTGCGCGAAGCGGACGCTAAGATCGACAGCATCATGATGCGCATTGAGCGTGAAGGAGAGAAGAATCCTGCGAGGCTGATTCTTGGTGCGTCTGTAACCGGGTCGCTGCAGCGATTGATGGAACAGTGGTCAGGAATCGACCAGGCATTTCAACTTGCCGAGGCTGAGCTGTGTACAGCTCGAACGAGTCTCGAGACGGAGCTTTCGAAGCTAGGAGAACAGGACTCGGATCGCATCGAAGAGAACGACTTGCAGATGTCCAAATTGGAAATCGTGGTTGAATCCTTGCGCTCCTCTGACCACTCCGTGCGCGAGCGCACAGCTAGGCGCGCTTCTGAGACGGCAAAGGTCAGATTGGAGAGCCGCCTCAAAGCGCTACTTCCTTGGTCGGGGCAAGTGGAAGCGCTTGAGACGATGGTCGGTCCAGACAGGGGCAAGATCGCGCGCTGGAAAACGGCGCTGAACAAGGCGGAATTGGATCTCGCAGGGTATATCAGGGATGTCGAAGAATATTCTCGTGAGGTCGAGCGCTCTAAGGCAAAAGTCAATGCAATCTCGGGAGCAACGGGGGTTGTCAGCGACAAGGAAGCCGCGACCGTTCGCGGTAAGAGAGAGCGGGCATGGGCTCAGCACAGGAACGAATTGGACACTGCCTCTGCTGATCTGTTTGAGGAGGTCTTGCGTCAGGACGATATCGTCACCGCTGCACGGATTTCCCACGTGAGTGAGCTGGCAAAACTCCATCAGGCCCAGCAGTCACTCGCCGAGGCACAGGCCGCTCTTAAGAGGGCAAATGTCTTCAAGATAGAAGGTGGCGAGGCTCGGGATTCGATCCTCAAGGAGATCGCAGTGGCAATCTCTCGTATGAACCCAAGTCTGGCGAAGAGCAGTATGACTCTTTCCGGTCTGGAAGAGTGGTTGGCCAAGCGGGAAAAGGCAATTGAAACGCAACAGGAAGTTGAGGCCTCCGAGCAAGACGTCCGAGCCGCAGTGGAAGATGGCAAGGAAGCGGCGCTGAGGTTATCGAAAGCGCTGAAGGGATCGGGAGTCCAGCACGATCTCAAGGAGGGATTCGACGCTCTTCTCGCGATTGGACGGGAGACTTTAGATCAACACGCCAAGCGAGGGGTGATTCGAAATTCCATTGAGGAATTGCGGAATCAGGTTGCAAATCGCTCTCGTATGGTTCAAGACGCCGAGACGCGGCAAAAGGGTTGGCATTCATCCTGGAGCAAGCACTGTTCTCAAACGTGGCTCAGTGAGAAAGGTGTTCCGACGATTGAGACTGTTCGAGAGATCCTGACCAGCATTTCGGAGCTTTCCACGGTGTTGCAAACCAAATCAGGCCTTGAGGACCGCATTGCGAAAATGGAGAAGGATCAGACGGATTTTCAAGAACACTCCGAGATGCTTGCTCAAGTTTTTTACATCGCCGCCGAAACGGGTTCCATCCTGGAGCGAGCCGAGTTGATCAGCACGAGGATGAAGGGCATCGAAAACAACCGCCAAAGGAAGACTCAGGCGCAAAAGGATTTAGAAGATAAAGAAACCGAGAAGAGGGCGGCGGCTGAAGTGCGAAGTCTCATAGACCAAAGCAAGAATGCGATGTTGGAGTTTTTTGGAGTACACTCTCTCGATGATGTGGCTGTAAAGCTCGCTGATGTCAAGGCCCGCAAGGATTTGAATCAGCGGAATGATCAGATCGAGTCTGAGGTTGTCGAGGCATTGCGTGTAGAGGATCTGGCGATCGCTGAAAGCATTCTTGAAAGAATGGACAGGTCAACACTTGAATTGGAGTTGGCCGAGCTTGATGCGAAGATCGAGGACCAGGTTCTTCTTTGCCAGCAATTATTCTCCAGCACGAAAGAGGCGGGAGCGAAGCTGGATGCCGTTGGCGGGGATTCGAAGATTGCAGATCTTGAAGAGCAGCGCCAAACAGCACTATTGGAAATCAGCGAAGGCAGTATCGGCTACCTTCGAGTAAGCGCCGGTGTACTTGCCTCAGAGCAAGCTCTTCAGATCTATCGTGATAAACACAGGAGTAGCATGATGGAGCGCGCCTCTGCAGCGTTTCGAACGATCAGCCGCGGCGAGTATTCAGGGCTCACTTCCCAACCTGACCGAGATCGAGAAATCCTGATGGCTCTCCCGGCTGCGGGCGGCTCAAAGGGGACAGATGAGCTTTCCCGAGGGACACGGTACCAGCTTTATCTCGCTCTTCGGGTTGCTGGATACCATGAGTTCGCGAGAAGTCGAAGTTCGTTGCCGTTCATCGCTGATGACATTATGGAGAGCTTTGACAATTTCCGTGCCGAGGAGGCTTTCCGGCTCCTTGCAGAAATGGGGGAGGTGGGACAGGTAATCTACCTGACTCACCATCAGCACCTCTGTGAGATTGCCGAGCGTGTATGCCCATCCGTTCAGATTTACGATCTGGAGCCTGCCGGATCCAAGCCCCGCTAAAATTCAGAGGAACGATTTCATAGAACGGCGTGGATGGGATGACCCGCGGGAACTCGCATTTGCAGAAGCGGTCGCAAAGTACGCTGGGACCGCGAAAACCTCTGGTTCAAGCACATTCCATCGCAAGTGTAGAGGCGATTCTCGGGGCAACGATTCAGGTTTCGCTGAAAGTTGGCAAAGATCTCCTGACAACAACGCGCGTAGCGGATTGACTGGAATTGTGCGGATTCCGCACGATTGATACCAGACACAAGGTGGGTTGTTCCTCAGCCTTTCAGCGTTCACTCAATAGTGGCATGTGATAGGGGCTAGGCGAACCAAGACGGATCGCTCCTCAATCTCTGCGCCTCATTTCGCCCAAGCAGAAAGCGCCCAATCTTAAAGAAATGTTGCTGCATAGCTGCAGGATCAGTAAGCTGTCCGAACGGAATCTCTATCACCTCATAGCCCTGATTGCGCAATTCCTCGCGAATCTCTCGATCTCGCGTTTGAGTCTCCTTGCGACCGTGAAGGTGGTCTGCCATGCCGTCAAGGTAGATGCAAAGCCCCGCATAAATGTCGAGGTTGCGAGATTCAAAAAAGAAGTCAGGAACGGTGGAACCGAGGGGGCGCCCCAGATCAATCAGATGTTGGGGTTTGTAACCTTGTAAACCTGCTCTTTCAAGCATGGCGCGTAGCGTTAATTCAGGATCATTGACGGGGACTTCTTCGGATGCCTGGACTGGAAGTCGTGATGGAATGTCGTGTGTGAACCTCAATTCACCAAGCCAAGCACTAAGCCTATCCAATGCAACCAGTCTGTTCAGATGTCGGTGATAATATGCGTTGCGAAAACGCAATAGACAGTCAACGCAGGCGGATGGGCATTGCGAGGGACACTCTTCCACCAGATGGCGCGCGGCTAAAACAACTTCTGGCCATCGAGCAATCATTTGATCCAAGATGCCTGATCCCCCAGGCATTGGATCGTACAGTAGAAGATTCAATCCATCACCACCAGCCTGAGCCACCGCAAGAAGTTGAAGATCCTCTATCTCCATATCCAGAACGTCCGCAGCACCCATGCGGAGCGCCTCAAGAACGCTATAAGCTTCTTGACGGTCAACGGCGCCTTCGAGGGAGATTGCGTCCGCAATGACATCTGCGTAGAACCCAACCGGGTCAACGGGACGGCCGCATCGTTGAAGGTGGTCATCATGAAATGACTGCAGGTCGGCTTGTGAGGCAAGTGGAGAGCGGCTTTGACCGCAGACTAAGCAAACCGGATATCCCAAAGAAGCACCGGATCTGACCTAAGAGGCAGCTCCAACATTAACTAGCCGAAGTCGCACACCGGTTCTGTGGCTTACGACGCGATCGCCCCAGCGGTACTGCTTCCCTCCACCATGCTGAGGTAGTTCGTAACCGTAGACCGCTACTGAAAGCTGGAACCGGTAGTCTTCATCGTCAGAAATCATCGAGTTGTGAGTCAGGCTCACATCGCAGATAGGAACCGCTGGAATGACCTGAGATCCGAGGCCAGCAGTTGTTGCCATCGCAACTTCAGTTACAGCCTCATTGGCGGCATCCACTTGAAAACGCACTGGTTCACCAGGCTCAAGCCTGAAATAACGCGGAACGAATCGCTGTCCATTTGCATAGATAAGGTTGCCGGGAATGTATTCTCGGAGCGCCAACGCAGGATTTCGACGTAGCTCCCAATCGCGGAAGCTCATGTTGTGCTTAGGCGCTTCGTGCGTACCAATCACCCATCCGCTGTCCAGTCCGTATCCAGGCAGAAAGCTCTCTGCTGCGAGAACTCCATAGGTGTTCGTGTCGTCGAATCCTTCTGCTTCCCGCCGCCGGCGCTGGCTAGTCCCTTTCAGCTTCTTCACATATTGATCGCATCGATTGCGCAACGCGTCCTGTTCAGGATTGAGTGTGCCGTCTTTACGCCTAATACCGTCAAGGCGATTCATTTGGTCGATGGACCAATCCAGGCGGCGCTTCAGGCGCTCAATGACTAGCTGCAACTGCTGTGGCATCTCAGTGATGTATTGGCGGAGAGATTCTGTTCTTATGACCCCGCTATCTTCCTCCGGCCAACCCTGCCTGAAGGCCGAGACTACGGATTGCTCGATCAAGCTAAGGTGCTTCCCCAATTGAGTTGCGAGAGGGGACACGTCCATAACCTGACCACGGATTTGTCCGGCATTGTCGAATAGGTACTCACGTACTCGCGCGGGAAATATCATTCGCAAGACCTCAGCAACTTCTTGCTGATCGTTTTCCGTCAGCGCGGAGCCCGGTCGGGAGAAGCGATGCATTGCAGTCAAGACCATGGCATGGACATGCTTCCTCACCATGACTTCATTTCGCAAATTGAAGCTGGGAGGTGCAATTTCGCCCTCCAACAACTTCAGGGGATCATTGAAGTAGGGCCGGTCATGCGAGTGTGCGCGGGCATAGGTGAGATTCACTGCCATTCGATGGCGACGACCAGCACGACCAGCGCGCTGCCAATAATTCGATGGAAGCGGCGGAACGTTGCGCATCAATACCGAATCCAGCGCTCCAATATCGACGCCCAACTCAAGAGTTGGCGTGCAGACCAGCGTGTTGATCCGATTACCCTCGCCTTTGAAGAGACGCTCCAACTCCTCACGATCTGCGGCAGGGATCTGCGCGGAATGCTCTTTCGGACGCATCATATCGAAGCGGCTGTCCAGCACCATCAAATCGTAGTTGTCCGGGTTTTCCGTCTCTTGTACAAGCGTGCCTGTGCAGCGCCAAGCGAGACAGGCCAACCGTGGTGTTGCGCGTAGATGTGCCCGATGGCATGCCTGACAGCGCCATAGTCCGCGGCTAACCCGCAGTAGCAAGCGGTCTGCATCAATCTGTTGAGTTCCAATCGAACCAGGCAGCGGCCTGCCTCCGAAGCCAGTGAGCGTTACCGGAGTTATCAGGTTCAACTGGTTTGCCAGCATTGCCCACAACTCGCGCAGAAAGATGGGTACGTCGTCGGGATGCACTCCCCACTTCAGTGCCGTCTGCATCATGGTGGTTGGGCGGGTGCCGATCCATTGGGTGACTCGGCCGGGTTCGTCACCAGCTTCTCGTTGCAGCTTCAGGCCCTTCGGGCCGCCGCGAAAGAGCGGCAAGTATCCGTTTGCGATTTCGCGATCTCCCTCTTGCCAGATCCTGGAGAAGATCTGTCCGTCACGATCCAGGAGAATGCGATTCCTCCGCGTGAAATCAAGCACAGCGGCGACGCCATCCAGCAGTTCGTTCGCACTCAAACCGAGCCTGGATCCCCATTCTGAGAAGAACGGCAAGTCCGCGCTTAGCCCGTCGTAGTCCACAATCATGCGGCCCCAGGGTTCGAGGCCGATACTCTGGCGCGCGCCCGTTGCGACTTCACGCAGAACAAGGATACGGAGAAACTTCCGTCGCTCTGCCGCATGACCTTGCAGGTCGGCCGCCTTGCGTGCCACGTTCCAGACCTCTGGAAGGAGGGCTTGGGAGAGATCGTTGTCCTTGTCCAGCTCTTCGTCGAGTTGTGACACCAGAGTCTGTACTTGCAGCGGTTCGTTGCCAAGATGCGCGTACATCAGCGCCCGGAGCCGGTACCGGCGAGCGTGATCCTGCATCCAGCCAGCCTGAAAGGCTGCGTCCTGGCGGTTATCCGCGAAGACGAGCAGGCGCTTTCGTTCCGCACGGTGAATCATACTCTGCGCGAGAACATGTACGTCAGAAACTGCGCTTGCTTTCACCGGGCGTGCTGGCTCACGATAGCGGCCAAGTTGCATGCGCCCAATTGCGCTGCAACCCACGCAAGAAATCAGCCGCCCAAGATTCTCTTGTTTTTGGCGAACGGCAAACAGTTCCACCAGCGGTCCTGCGCTGCCACAGCCATCGCATTGGTTCATGGGTGCCGGGTGCAAGGTTCCGCAGTGGCGACAAAAATAGAGCGGGACGGAGTTGCGCGGGCGTGATCGCGGTTGCGGGGCGCGAACCTCCCGCTCGTCTTCATCCCCATCGTCGTCGTCCGCATCCACCACCAGGCGATCAAGCAGTACAACACGATTTCCACCAAGCTGCTCTTCCAAAGGTCGCCAAATGAGGCGATCCTCCACGGCCTCGCCGCCGCCGGGGACGCGGTCGGTGAAGGCAAAGTCGCGCACATGGTGGGTGAAGTAGTGCTGGCCGCAGGTGGTGCAGGTCATCAGCGGCAGACGGAAGAGCATCTCTTCGTCGGAGACGGCTTCGTCGGCCGAGAGTGCCAGTCGCGGGTTGGCCGCTGTCACCGGAAAAGTGACCACGCCGCCGGAGACGCCGCGCACGAATGCGTGAACGACAGGGCGCAACAGCGATCGTCCGTCCTTTTGTGCTGCCGCGCCGAGCGCGAGCCAGATCAACGCCTCTTCTTCCGGCACTTCACGTCCAAGGCGCTTGGCCAGATCCACCATCAGGTCCGACATAGCGCGCGGCCTGAGCAGCGCATCGGCAATCTGATAGACAACTTCGTTGGCGGAGAGCCGCTCATAGAGGCTCGCCTGCCAATGCTCGATATCCAGTGCTTGCCCCGTCAGCGATTGAAAGGTCGCCTTCAGCAGGCGCAGCGAAGCGGGAGGATCGCTATCCACATTCCCAATCGCCTCCAACACATTTTTCAATTGCAGAACCTGATTGCCGGGAAGCGCCGGCGTGGCCGTCCGCTTGGCCGCCCACAGATCCGGCTCATAGTCTTCGTTCACCACCTCGACGCTTTCCTCAGCAACGCCGAAGAAGCGCGAGGCAAAGTGCAACGCGGGTGCTGGGTGCGTGGGGTCGGCGATGGTGGCGGAGGTGGCAATGCACACGGTCTCCTCTGCGGTCTTGCCGCAGAAGCTGCGCAGGCGCCGTAACAGGCACGCGGTCTCCGCGCCGTTGGCCCCGGAAAACGTGTGCGCTTCATCCACCACCAGGAAGTCCAGCCGCGCATCGTTGAAGAGCTCAATATCTTGCTGGCGCGTCAGCAACAGTTCCAACTGCTTGGCGTTCGTCAGTAGTATCCGCGGAGCCTTGGTGCGCATCTCTTCACGTGAGACACATTCTTCCGGCGGATGCACCGCGCCACTCGTTCCCTGGACTCGCAGTTCTTCCACCTTGGCCTTATAGTCCTCGCGAGATGACCCTGCGGGCAGCCGTGGTCCAGTCACATCCGAGGTGCGCTCCGGGGTCTTGCCCACATAGAGGCCGAAGCTAACGCCCACGCCGCAGAGCAACTCGCGCAACCGGCCCAATTGATCCTCGGCCAGCGCGTTCATCGGGTAGAGAATCACCGCGCTGATCCCGTCCGGCGCACCGGCGTCGCGCAGCGCCAGAGCCTTGCTGATGATGGGATACAGGAAGCATTCGGTCTTACCCGACCCGGTGCCGGTGGAGACGATGGTGGTGCGCCCGGCGGCGATGGCCCGGATCGCTTTATCCTGGTGGCCGTAGACATTTTCGTGCCCGGCAATCTTCGAGATCAGAGGATGCAGAACGCCTTCTTCACCCAGCTTGCGCAGGCTTGGGCCTTTACGAAAGCTGCGCGAGAGGCTGATGAAGGGACCGGCCAGCAGCGGCGTATGGCGCGTCTGGTCAAGGCTCAGGAGCTGGCGCATCTGCCGGTGAAGACTCGGATCGGCGAAGGAATACGTCGTCAGTTGATAGCGAAGAAAGTCTTCGACAACATTCTCGGTAAACGTGATCGGGTTGAGGGCCTTCGTTGCGTGCATGGTCTTTCCTGAGCGGCGTTTAGCGCCGAGATGATTTCTTGGTTATGACTTCGCCAAATAGATTGGTCGCCAGTGGTTCACCGAAAAGGTCAACCAGGGGAGCATCCTCGTTATCCGGTTGAAACTCCGGCTCAGTGAATGAGCGTGGAAGCAACTTGCCCAAAATCTCTGCATGACGCTCGCACTCTTCCCAGGACTCTGAGACCGATTGCTCTAATTGCCAATCATAGAAGCGCGGGCCAAGTGCGGTGGCGACGGGCTGATGCTCCTTGGCCCGGTCGTCATGGCCAAGACCGTAGTCGGCGAGGCGCAAAGTCTCAGGAAGCTGCCAACCTTGGCCATCGTTTTGGCTCAAGAATTCATTGAGCCCTATTGCGCTCAAATTCTTGAAAGCAACCTGGGAAAGAACCGCAAGACGCAATTCAGGCTGTTCAAACTTCTGAAATCTCCAGAATCCTTTCGTGTTGAGCTTGCGTGAGTATGGAGAGGAAGCGAGCGCATCCGCTGGATGATCACAGCCTTCCACAATTTCCGCAAAATCATCGACAGAAAGACCAAAGAAAAATGCGGTAAGTGATTCAAATATTGCCCGGCTCCTCAAACGTTCATAAGCGGTCACAGCCCAACAGGCCTTCCATGGTTTTCCATCCACCGGAGTCCACTCCCGAGCAAATCGGAGGTGGGCTAACACCAGGGAATTTGCCATTTGGCTCAGCAAGCGCCTATCACTGAATGCTGGTGTTGGAAGTTCCTCCATGACAAACCAGTTCAGGTTTGTTCCAACGATTCGCTTACGAATAGCCCAATCAACAACAAACGAATTCAACAGCGCACCAAGTAAGGGACTGTGATTGGCATCGAGCACTGCAAGGGAGTTCCCACAAGGCAAATCATCTATTACCGTTCCGATGAAGCTTCGCTGATTTGTAGAATTTGAAATACATCTGAATACGAGTTTGGATGAATGTGTAACGCCTTTAGTGCGCAGGTATGTATTGCGCCCCATCAGGTATTGCGGCTCCAACTGTTTGTTTCCACCAGAAATCGGAACCCATTTGAACCCGCGTTTTCCCTCAATTTGTCGGTATGCAGATGCACAAGAATCGAGCTGGTTTATCATGCCTCCTTGGTAAAGAGGAAGAGCCGAGTCTTCGATTTCTTCTTGCTGGATACAGGCTGACCCATCGGCGGATAGGATCAACCCATAGGAGCGTTTCAGAATGTTCTGTTCGCCCTTATGTGTTTGCCAATTCCCCTTGAGCCAGTGTCCATACTCATCTGGACGGTAGCCCTGCTCCTCCCATTTTGAACGTAAAGGGAAGAGTTTCGAGTCGTTAGTCATGTGGAACTCAGTGGAGTATTTGATATTCCAGCCGTCTTTTGATTTGCCGCCCAACAGTAGACTGTTGGCGTAAAGCTTCTTTACGATCTCAAGATCCCGGGGCGTACGGATTTCCAGAATCGCACCCGAGTATGGGCTGAACTCCTCAACCTCTTCGACAGAGACTTGCAGGTATCCCTTTTCATCTGGAATATCGCCTTCCAATTCATACGATTCGGGCGAATCACCGGGGCCAAGACGGAAGCGGGTCAGGAGCTTTCCGGGCTTGCCTCCCTTTTCCACCTGCACAGCGGCCACCTTGAAACGATGGTCAACGGCTACGAAGATGAAGCGCTCGTTCTGGAATGCATAAAGGTGGCTCCAGCGCGATTCGTTCAGGAAAAGCTTGCGCAAATCGCCAGTACCCTTGTCGGAGTAGATACCGGAGGGAACCAACAACCCCAGCCGGCCGCCTTCGCGCAGCAGCGCGTAACCCGCCTCCAAGAACATCTTGTAGGTGTTCAGATCGGCTGAGCCTTGATACAGGAAGGGATGGCGCGGGTCCGCATAGCCCAGCCGTCCTTCGCGCATGGTCTTCCAAACCGCATGATCGGCCGCCGAGTCCGCGAACCTGGATGCCAACGGAAACTCATGGTGGCGGTTTCCCTTGTTGTCGTCCCATACCTTGTCCCCGCAGGGCTGCGCTACATATTTGACCCAGTTGGAGAGCGCCTTGAGCCGGGCGCAATAGACCAGCCAATCCTGCTCGACTTGTGCGTCGTGCTGGAAGTAGACCATCTGCCGGTCGAGTGCTTCCTGCTTGCCATAACTGCGATAGAGCGGATCGACGTTGGAGAAGAACTCCTTGGAGTTGGGCTTCTGCACCTCCCACGGGGGATTGCCGATCACCGCATCGAATCCTCGATGCGCGGAGGTAAAGACGTCGGGAAACTCCAGTTCCCAGTGGAAGAAGTGGTACTGTTTGCGCAGTTTCTCGACGGTGGCCTGCACCTCCGCCGAGGGGTTGAGAAAGTCCACGGGCATGGGAGCTTGCTCGACCTGATCTCCTGGCCAGAACCAGACCGCGCACCAGGTGTCGAATGCATTCCTCAAATGACGATATGCCGTGCCGGGTCCGAAGTATCTCTCATACTCGCGCCGCCGCTCCTCATAGTCATAGATGGGCATGGAGTGGAGCTTCTCGAAGACCTTGACCAGCTCAATCTGAGTGTCAGCCGGGGTGAGCTTCTCTTCAAAGAACGGGAACGCGGCTGTGCGCCGGGCGCGGATCAACTGGACCAACTCTGCCTGAACCTTTTCTTTGTGCTCCTTGATGCCGAATGTCCACTTGTCGCCTCTCGGTCCCTTGGCCGTCTCGCGGAAATGGTGAACGAACTTTTTGCGGTCCTTGTCGCCGCCATCGCGGTCCCATGCCATGGCTGGGTAATCTTGAAAGCGGTCGAACCAGCAGCCCACCAGCGCATTGCCGCACTTCAGCTTGTGATCGAGAAAGCCGAAGGGTAGGCGCGGGTCCATGGTCTCAATCCACAGCGCGAGACGGCCAAGCTCAATGGCCAGCGCATCCATATCGACACCATAGAGGCAGCGCTCGACGATGTGACGGCGCAGGTAAGCCCGCAGATAGTCGTTGAAATCAGGGTCGCCAAGCGGTTTGGGAATGGTCTCGTCCGAGATAAGAGATGCGGCTTGGCCGTCGGCGAGACGAACAATAACCCCTTCGGGATTGGGCAGTAGACGCCGGTAATGGTGCAAACTTTCCACCAGCGCCTCGGTGAGGAAGCGCAGCGCGGAAAGCAGGAAGGAGGCGGAGCCGCAGGCCGGGTCGCAGACCTTGAGGGCGAGAATCTCCTCCGGCGTGCGCGGCACATCTCCGACATAAGCGAGTTCACGCAGCGCCCGGCGCGCAATGGGTCCGGCGAGCTGCGGGCGAGTATAGAAGGTGCCCGAACCCTTGCGGGTATTGCCTTCACGGATCAGATACCAATCGCCGGGGAAGATGATGCGCGAGACCAGCCGCTTGGCCGCCTGATCAAGCTCGACCTCATACCTGTGCAGTGCGTCGGCGCTCTTGCCCTTAGGCTTCTTGACCAGCTTGGCCGCTTCCACGGCACGACGGGACCAGGCATGAATCTCTTCCAGTTGACGTTCTCGCCCGCTGAGAGCGTCCTCGTCGACAAGAAGATCTTCAACAATCTCGTCGGGATCGATCAGTTCTTGTTCGGCTTCGGTTTCTTCCTCTGCTTCAGGCTCATCCTCGGCGGCGTCTGCGGCATCCTCTTCTTTGTCCTCGCCGGAGACCTTTTCCTCAGAACTGAATTTTTCAAAGAGCTTGCCGAGGGCGTCGCCTTCCAGACTGTTCAACTCCTTGAAGGGGAGTGCGGGCTGGTCGCCTATATTGAGAAACAAAATCGGGGCTTTCGCACGGCGCAGTTGAAAATCCAGCAATCCTTCATACAGGATGCCAATGTATTCCGTCGAAATGTCGGAGAAGTCGATCGGCGATAGAACCTGCCTTGTCGTACGCCCCTGCGGCACGCGCTCCCAGGCGCGGGTGAGCAGTTCCAGAATATGGTGGACAGAGTGGTCGCTGGGCGCGTTCTTGGGATTCTCGAAAAGGGCCATGGCGCGAAGAATCGCATCGCTCGAATCCGCCGCACCCGGCTCGAAGAGACCGCTGCCGTAGCGTCGCACACTCAGGTTTGGGTGTGCTGATCCTTCATAGATTAGCCGGAAGAGAGAGATCAAACGCGGCCAAGCGCTGACTTGCTGGCGCAGGCTATCTTTCGAGCGCCCGCCGGCCATGCGGTCCAATTGCGTGCGCAGCCCACGGAGCGAATAGCTGTCGTTGTAGACCGGATCGGTGACGGGCAACAACCCGCGCGCCTCCGCGAACAGAACAACGACACAGCGCATGATGAGCCGTGTTGCAGCTATATAGATGTCCCGGTGCGTGGTGGCCGAACCCTCAGGGGCCTGCTCGTCAATCACCTCCGCAGAGTTGTGAATGATGTGCTCCACGGCTTGACGAACCCGTTCGCCGAGGTTTGCCGAGAGTTCCGCCTGACCTTTGCGCGTGTCTTGAATGGCGGCGATCAGCTTGGATGGCTTGCCCGCTTCGGGTGGGCGGAGCGATTCAGGGTTCAGCAAATGGATCAGCGCGTCGACTTGTTCGCTGGTCTTGCCCTCTTCAAACCAGAGGCCGATCTCCCATTCGCACCACGCCTCATAATCCGGGCCTGCATGAATGAGCCGCCACTGGATGCCGTTGGTGAGCAGCGCGATCTTCAGTTCGCTCTTGCGCAACCATTCGACAACTTTGGCGACGCTACGACGCCCTGTACCGACTCCGATTTGTTTCACTTCGTCGGTAAACAGCGGCAGCACAGCATTGTGTGGACCCTGCCAGATGCGGCGCGGCCGGAAGCTTTCGCCGGTGATCAGGCGATGACTCCAACCTATACTGATGGCGTTGCCCTTGGCCCATTGATCGGCCTTGAGCCCGAGAATGTCCTCCAGAACAGTGCCCAGCAGCGTCGGCTGCAGTTTTCCTGACTCAGAGTTTTGCTGGGACTGAACCGCGGAGCGCAGGCGGTCTGCCAGATAACGTGGAATCTGTGGACGCGCGGCGGGAAAATAGTTCGTCAACCGTGCGGGAGAGATCAACATGCCGCCGTGCTTGAGACTTGACCACCAGCTGTATTGATTGAGTGGATCGTTGTTGGTGGTCATCTTGCGGCCTCGGGGTACCTGATCTCAACGGCAACAGGAAAGACCTGAGCGTCTTGGCGAAGTTGGTAGCGCATGGGTAAAGCGTTGGCAATGACTCGGTCCTGCTCTTTCCGCAGCCCGGTAAGCAGTTCTTCAAAATGGCACGAGCGCCGCTGAAGTTCGGCGTCCAGATCCCGCAATCGTTCTTCCTGTGCCCGGCGGTCAACGTCAATGAGAGAAAGTTGCCGCATATCATCAACCAGATTATCCCGCTCACGCTGGATCTTCAGAACGGTATTCTCGCTCATGGCCTTCTCGACCTCTTTGAGCCGCAAACGAAACCGCTCTTTCTCTTCTTCAATGGCAGCCTTGCCGGTCTCCTTCATGCGACCGCGAAGTGCTTCTGTCAATTGGACGGCGCAGGTCTTGACGAATTGCCGCAGCTCGGGCTCAATGTCTCCCCATAGGGTCCGTGCTTTGCCAATATCCGCAGTATTCTTCACCCCGTCTGCAGTCGGCGGCTCATAGGGGAGAGGAGAGCCTAGTTCGCCGGCAATCACCGGGATTTTGTAGGTCCGTGTCCAATGGTGAAAGGGCTCGCGAAGTTCGTTGATCGCAAGTTCTTCCACAGTGAGGAGTATGAGCGCGTCCGCTCCAACAGGGACAGGGCCGGTTCGCACAATCCAACGGCTCGCTTTGTAATCGCTGGCTCGTGATCCTGCTCCAGGAAAGCGCAGTCGCGCCAGAGTGGCAAGTGCGTAATGAAAGACTGGATGGCCAAGGTGCAGCAATGCTGTGTCTAGTTTGGGCCGGAATACTGCTCTTTCCTTGGTCGTGTCCTCGAAGAACTTGGGGTCGAAGACAATGTGCGGCATGCGCCCCAGAGTGCTTTTTCGCTCCAGCCGAAGCGTGTCGTCAATCAGGGCTTGCCATTTCACAGGAATGGGTTGGGCGATATTCATGCGGCCCTTTGCATCAGGTCCTTCCAACCGCGGATAGCCGTATCCCGCACCCATGGCAACTTCGAGCGTATCGCGAAGAGTCTCAGGCCCCAAATCGATGTGGCGAGCAAACTCACGGAGACTCTTGGCGTAAGCCTCCCCATTCACGTCCAATTGGGCACGGGGAATCGCAGCCCGCCCCTTCATTCTCTTAACATCGTGGTCCATGCCAGCGATGAGGACGTCCGCGTCTTCCTGATCCTGAAAGCGGCGCTCGAAAGCAGCGTCGAACACTTCCCCCATGGAACCAAGATCGTCGCGGATCTCATCGATCTTCTGGACGACCTTCCCAATAAATTTGAGATCGGCATCATCTTCGCTGGTGAAATGGAACACGGTAACGTCGCGCGCCTGGCCATGGCGATCGAGCCTGCCGTTACGCTGTTCGAGGCGCGATGGATTCCATGGGATGTCAAAGTGAAAAACCAGCCGGGCAGTCTCCTGAAGGTTCAGCCCCTCTGAAGCTACATCGGTCGCAATCAAGATTCGAATGGGATCTTCGGGGTTATTGAAAGCCTCAATGACCTCTCCCCGATTGAGTTGGCCCGCCAGAGTTCGGCCACCATAAAGAACTCGAATGCGGGATTCGTTGTCCTCTGCGAATTCCTTTTTGAATCGACCATGCAGGTAGTCGAGGGTCGTCTTGTACTCGGTGAAGATGATTAGACGCTCATCTTGACGCCAATTCTTGGCATCCCGACGGTCTCTTTTAGTAAGTAGATGCTGTCCGATAACCTCCATGAGGCGGTCGAACCGTGAGTCTTCCTTGGGAACTCTTAGGGTTTCCTCCGGGCGAATCAACCCCAGACGATCCAGAGCGCGATCAATTCCTTCCACCTCAGTGAGTAGCTGAGGGAGTAGTGGCTTTAGCCAAGCACCCACTGTTTTGGCGGCATGATGAGTGCGGCTTTCAATCTCGCCGTCATCGTCAATGTCCTCTTCCAGGGATCTCTGGGCCGCGCGCACTGCTGCGGCATCCGTTTCCTCGCCCTCCGCACCATCACGAAATCGGTACCAGGACTCAGCGAAAGTAAAGGGTGAAGAGAGCAATCGCTTCGACAGTATCTCAATGGCAAAACTACCGGCCAATTGTTCTGTTCTCCGCGAAGCGGCAATGATTGATTTAACCCTTTTCCGAAATTCTTCGACTGCCGTGGATAGCGCGCGCTCTTCTTTTGTCAGGTAGAGGGGTTTCGAGTCGAGGAATCTTTGTGGAAATCGGCTGGGTCTGCCGCTCTTCGAATCGAGTTCGTTAATTTCGCTCTTCAAACGGCGGACCACCACTTGCTCAACACGTTCCCGCTCGGCGTCCTTGAATTCGCTGGTCTGCGTGAAGCGAACAGGATCGAGTATCTCCAAAAGGCCTGAGAAACTGCGAGTATGGCCATTGTGGGGTGTTGCAGTCAAAAAAAGCTTGTGCTCGAATAACGGGCTGATCGCTCGAAGAGTTTCCGAAAGCTGATTGTCTGCTCCAAAGGGCGAGGGCAGGAGATTATGCGCTTCGTCAACGATGAGCAAATCCCATGGGAGCTGCGCGCTTGGGCCACCCGTTGCTGAGTCAGGCGTATGACATGTTGCCAGAAACTGCTGCAAGATGTCCGGCTGGCGAAGGTAGTAGTAGGAAGCGATGATGCGTGGATATGTGCGCCAAGGGTTTGCGTCTAGGCCTATTCGGCGCTGAAGATCATGCGTCTCTCCGCGGTCGATGAGATCGAAATTCAAAGCAAACTTGCTCTTCATTTCGCCCTGCCATTGCTGACTCAGAGAGGCGGGAGTCAAAATCAATACCCTCCGTACTCGTCTACGGATTAGGAGTTCAGTCAAAATGAGGCCCGCTTCGACCGTCTTGCCAAGTCCCACATCGTCTGCAAGCAGCAGCGATACACGGGGCATTCGCAAAGCTTTGAGCAGCGGAACCAATTGGAAGTCGTCAACCTGCACTGCTCCGAAGAAGGGTGCTGAGATGGGCAATTCTGAGGATCGGCCAGAACCATCTGGATGAAGAAAAGGAGTCAAAGCTGACCAGCGAGCGGCTCTGACGACTGCGTCATACTCACGCGGCTCCATTGCTGGATCCAATTCCACCCGTGGAAGGGCATTCGGCTCCAACAGGTCACGCCCATGCTCCCGCTCCCAAAGAATCGACTCTTCTGGCACGCCATCCGCGTCAGTATATGCAATCTGAACAAGATTCAATCGCCCTTCGGGTGAATCAAAGGGGGTAACGGATGAGATCAACCCACGGCGATTACGGATCGTAGCAAGCATGCCAGGGCGGGGGTATTGCGGAACTGAATTGGGCATGATGTCGGCAATACCTCTTTCGTTAACCCTTTATTGTCCTATATCTGAGCTACTTACGGCCATGTTTTCTTGATTTCCCCCAACCCAGAGCAGGTCGTCCAAAAAATACTGAGAGGGGAATCATTTTCTCTGCGGATTGGAAATGTTTGGGGAGGCATCATGACAACGAGCACAACCAGGAAGACTGGTGCAAGCCGCAGCCTTGTCGCTTCCGATCAGCCCAACAACCCATTCGACGTCTCTCGGAAGCACGCTCATGCGACCGCGCACAAGAGCCTGAAATACTGCCTGGATTAGAGCATCTTCCCCGAGAATACGAGAAACCTCAGGGAGAGCCAAGAGATCCACCGTGTTACATATCCTGAGCCTCGGATACATCTCTGCGCAAATGCGCGCTGCTTTTCGCTCATCAATGACGGCGATTTCGTCATTGGCGGCGGCATAAGCGATCGTGGCCGCTTCACCGTCGTCCAGCGTTGACACTGCCGGTCCCACAACGAGTTTTTCGAAGTGCTCTGCGCTCTCATCACCGAGCGCAACGATCTCAATGATGCCGGAGGCCACCAGTTCGCGAAGCATATCAGCATCCGGGCGACCGTGTGGCCGCCCTTCATCGAGTTCACCGAGAATGACATCGACCACGATAACCTTAGCCGGGAGCGCCTGAAGAATCCTCTCGGCGCAACCGGTCGCATTCAAATTGATGATCGTACTCGTATCGACGACCAGGCGAGTTATCGAATCAATTGAGGAAGTTGGAAACCCCATTGGTTTCGCTCCCTTCTACTTCTTGCGCCAACAGGATTTCTCGCAGTTCGATACGATTGAGATGCAACAGTCGACCGAGTTGGCCCTCGCTCAAAAGACCTTGTCGATATACCTCTGCCGCAAGCAGGTTGAGACGCAAGGTTGTGGGGCGGTCTGCATCGGCCTTGTAATTGTCAGGCACCGATAAATCGCCCAACACCTGCCTCGCCTGTTCGTCCGTGATCCCACCGTTGGATTGGAACCAGTCCCAGGTGCCCGTTTTGACTAGTTCCAGTTCTTCGAGTCTCCGCACCATCGCTTCACGCGACACGCCGAAGAAATGCGCGAGCACAATGACGTGGCGACGGGTCAGTCGATCCGATCCCGCGCTTACCTCATGAAACTTCTGAATTACACCACGTGCCGGAGTTAGAAACGCTCGGCCAAAAGCATCGGCATAACGCTCTTCACGAGAATTCTCCATTTCCTGAATATTCAGAATTTCTGGCTCCCTGCGTGTTGAGATGAAATGACCACACTCATGCGCTGCCGATTGCGTACGACGCTCTCGTGGATGGTTCGCATTTAGCAAAATACACGGGCCTAGAGCTTCGTCGTAGGCGAACAGACCAGAAATCTTGCCATCGAATCGTCTCACGTACACCCGGACCCCGAGTTCGAGTTCAAGCAGTGTTACTATGTCTGGAACCGGACTAATCCCCAAACCTAAGCGCTGCCGTAGCTCCAACGCGTCTTGTTCTGCCTGGGCACGAACGTCACCCCGTAGAATGGGACGCTCTGGGGGGTAGTTTTGTAGTCGCTTGAAGCCTAGAAGATTCTCCAATTCTACTTCTGCCTTCGCAAGATCAGCCATTAGTTTCGCGGCTGTATCGGCAGATGAGTCGCTACTTCCGCGAAGCTTGCGAAACCGTGGTGCCAGGTCGACTTGTATTGCCTCCTGACGCAGGAGCGCATTCACAGAGGTCTTGTACAGTTTGGCGAGTTGCTGCAACTCAGTAATTCGTACACGGCGCTGACCCTTCTCAATTGCAATAAGGGTTGTCCGTGCGATGTCAATCGCAGCGGCGGCATTCGCTTGATTGACACCAGCGCTCTCGCGGGCGATTCGTAGTCGTTCTCCTACTTCCGTTGGGTCCAGTTCATCAAGTGGAGTCATATGCTCCCATGGGTGGCCCAGTCGGCCACAAATGAGTTTTGTCCTAGGGAATTCACGAAATCCTTCCATTCAGTTCCATGTTGAATTAGCAGTCGAGTGAGGTTTGAATGCACCTCCGTCTCAGGAATACCCATCGACTTGCTCAACTGAAAGACATTCAGGTTTAAGGTCTGCAGATTCGCCGGCGATGCCAGCAAACCTGCAAGATGATCAAGATGTAGGACACCAGCAATTGCGTATTCCCGCATCTTGCCGGTGACCTTTTTCTCGTTAAATCCAGTGGCGGCTCCGGCGCGGAAACTCGTAGCCGCAAGTTCCTCCCAAACATAGGTCTGCTCCGGTTCTTTCAATCCAGCCGCATGCACACTCATCCGTCGCAACATGCAGGCGGCACAAATCCCGCATTGCCGCTTTTTGTGATCAACGCTCACTTGGCGATTCTGTTGCCAACATGAGCACGTGTCAGACCATGCTGCGTTATTGCCGCATTCCCTTATAAACGCCGCTAGGGTTTCGCCTTTGGTGTACCAAATGCGGGGAAACTGAAATCGAACGTCATGCCCCAGGAGAGCTACAAGAAATCTTTCCATGCGGCTAGTAAAAAGAGGATGTGAGCGGTAGTCCTCATAAGATTGCCCGACCGTGACTAGCGCAGGTCCCAATGCTCCTTGGCCGCTCTCGGAGACAATGATCCGATTCACTCTTGCTAGGTATGCTGCCAGTCCGCCGAGCAAAGTGAACTTGAAACCTCGTGATCGGGAACTGGATTCAACGAAATGTTGCGATCCTGCCCGGACATGATACGGAACTGAGGTGAACAGATGTCCCTGCCGTGAAAGCAAGCGCGCGTCGCATATCTTCGGCCCAAGCCGCACGCGAATGAGTTTGTCTCCAAGTTCCCGCTCCATCAGTCCCGCTACAGCGCGAGAATCGAGTCCGTCACTGAAAGGAATTACCGCTGCTACTCCTGAAGGAAGTTCAAAACAACACTGTGGGGGCGGAGCCTCCGGGGTTGACCGTCCAAAAAAAGTGACTCGCCATCGGTCTCCAGTCAGGAAATTGAGTGCATCGTGCAAGGCAGTCAACACACGCTTGTCATTCCAGCGATCAGCATCGTGGACGGGAACGCGCAATTCCATTTCACGATCCCACCGATAGACGGAACGACGCAGTGTCTTATCGGCGAATTCAACGGCTGCTGCGAGCAGAAGTGCGTCATAAACGATAGGCTGCCAATTCGTTAAACAATAGGTTTCGAGACGTTCGGTTGAGAACTCTATGTTCTCGCCAATCTGGCATCTTAGCCATCCACGACGAGTCCGCGTACCTGATTCGGACACATCGACTCTGATTCCACGAGGCGCCATTAACATTTCACTTGCTTGCGCCATCAGAACCTCACTCCGTCGTCCAACCCCTGATGCATAATCACCCGAATTGCTGGCCCCTGTTCAATTTTCAGGAGTCGGCGTGCCAGTCCGTCTATAGCTGCGCCGCCGACGGCTTTCTCGATCCTTGCCCTTACGCGCTGTGCGCGCGGAGTGTTCGATTTGCGGTAATAGTGTTCTTCCACCTGCCGCGCGCCTCTCGCGGCTCGGTCCGTGAGCCCGTTCCTGACAGCCTCCAAAAGACCAGCTTTGCCCGATTTGCCGGCGTCAGCCACTAAGATTGCATGATCAAGAATTACTCGGCCGATGCCTGGCCCAGCGCTCTGCCTGAGCGCTTGCAACTCTTGGCCAATTGAAACTTCGAACAATGCAGGTTCACGGCCACAAAAAGTGCGCCAGAGGGCGTCCAGGAAAGGCTCCGCCATCTCAGCGTGACAATCTTGCTCCAGAGCAGGAACGATCGCCTCGGAAACTTCCTCCGATACAAAAGCGCGGTTGTCCCCACACTCTGCCACACGTTTCCAGCCTAGCCTCATTGGTAGGCTTCTATGCGGACCATCGCTCATATCGAGCTCCAATGTCAGAACTATAATATAAAAACACTGACAATGTCAACAATGACTTTCTGAATTATTTCGCATCCTCCAGAATGCGAAGTTTGGCAGAAGAATTCCGCCTTCGGCTGTCAAAGGGGTGTGGAATCCGTTGATATACAGCAGGTTCGTAGCCCATGATGGACTCCAGATCAAGTAAATACTTGCGGTCGAGATTCTATTGCGGTCGGAAGTGATTGAGGTTCGAAGTTGTGGAATTCAGGATTTTCGAGACTGCTGTTTGGACGCTCCTTGGACTGAATCTGGCCTTAATTCAATAGTGGACATTTCGAACCTCTGTCCCTTTGAGAATTTCATTTTCTTAAGAGCTGGGTTACTGCTATTTGATTCTCAAGTGCCAGCCCCGCCGCAGGTCAGCGCCGGGAACTTCTTCTTCGCGCTGAATAGCTGCCTTGATCGAATCCGTGTCCGGCTTTGATTCTTCTACTGTGCTCTCGAGCATTTTGGCAAGCTCATCGGGAAGATTCGCAAGAACTGTTTCCCAGAGGACGCCGCCGATACGGGCATCGATCCTACGAAAGGAGGCTGGCAGCGCCGCCTCCTCGGTAATCCGAACTGAGTCCTGGCTGTTCTTCTGGGCGCGCAGGGTGAACTCGCGCCCCTCGATCGCTTTGAGGTCGCGGCTCATCAGGTAGTAGAGCACCATGTTCTTCGTTCGCTCTACCTTTCCGGCGGCGGCACGGGCTCGGTCGCTAAGCCGGGCAACCTCGGCGCGGCAGAACTGCTCACGTGCCTCCATCCGGCGCAGGAAGCGCCCTATCCGGTCCACCTTTTCACCGTGGGCCGAACAGAATTGCTGGAAACGGGCGACAATCTCTTCGGCAGGTTCGATGCCCTGTGCAGTTTGCTCCTCAATCTCATCGAGAAGGCCATCCAGTTCTGCGTCGATCTCAAAAAGCGAATTCGTTTCAGCTATCGCTGACATGGTTTCCCCCTTTCACTGGAGTTGTGGTCTGCCACCAGCATCAGGCGGCTATTCGTTCCTGAATGCTGGCTGCTCTGGCGGATTGGTAGGCAAGTGCATCGGCGCGGGAGTGGATGGGATGGCCGTTGTGTCCTCTGATCCAGCGCCAGCGAATTGCTCGCAATCCGTTAAGGTGGAGCAACTCGCGCCACAGCTCCTGGTGCTGCAACTCAAAGCCACGGCTGTTGCGCCAACCAAACCGCTGCCATCGAAAGACCAGAAACCGCATTCCATCGATGAGCAACTCAGAGTCAGAGTGCAGTTCGATTCTCGCGCCAACTGGCGTTAGGCGCAGGGCCTCGACTGCGGCGCGCAGTTCCATTTCAGAAACGGTTGACCACGGAACCGATCCGGCGATCTCCTGCCGCTTTGTCCCGTGGAGCACGATGGCTGCCCAACCGGCAGGACCGGGGTTGCCGATGGCCGAGCCGTCAGTAAAGATGAGGAATTGATTGTTCATGGGGATGCTCCGTCGCGCGTCATTACCAATGAGCTGCGCATTAGCTACGCCGCGTGCATGGGAATGACGCTGCCAAAGGGCACATGACGGCCGCCGGTGGAGGCCCAGAGTACGGGATAGTATGGAGCGTCGTCGGGAAATGTCCCATAGAGGTCGGTTAGAAACACCAGCGTCTGCGGCTGAATGCCATGCTCGGCTAACCAGTCGAAGCACGGACCGAAGTCTGTGCCCCCGCCACCAACGGGGTTGAGATGAACTTGTTCCCCGGCTTGATAGGTCTCCACTTTGTGTACCTCGGTGTCGAAGTACAAGACGTGAACGCACTGTGGCCGTTGGCCTTCGAGGATTGAGCAGACCTCAGCTTCAAAGAGACGCAACAGCCGGCCATTCACCGAGCCGGAGCAATCGACAGCGATGGCGATCTCTCCGACCCCCTCGCGCACGACTCCCGGCAGATAGAGTCCGTTCCATATGTGGCGGCGGTTGGGCCGCATCCAACTCGAATCCGCAGGGATGGTGTCGGACCAGAGTCGCCTCAGCAATTCGCGCCAGTCCACTGTTGCCTCTGCGGCTCCTTCGAGCGTGCGGGCCAGACCTGCGGGAGTCTTGCCGGCTTGCTTCGAGAGCGTGACGGCCTGGTTGACGGCAACACTCCACTCTCGCGCCTGCTCTTCCGCACTCGGCGTCTCTTCGTCAGGTTGTGGTGCATCAAGAACCTGGCCGATGCCGCCTTCCGTCTCTGGAACGGTTGGCTCATCGGAACTGGCTTGCTTTTCTGGCGTTTCGCCCGCGCCAACTCCGGCACTCTCGCTTGCACTATACTGACCGCCAGATTGTGGATGTTCTTCTGTATCGCGCAGGTTGTAGATCTGCTCGGCGCTCATGCCCCGAAAGCGGTGATCGACAAGAACACCATCCGGCAGACTGAGACCCGCGTCGAGCAGCAACGGATTGATGGCGTAGTCGCACGCCTCATTCCACCGCCGTGGATCACGCCCAGAACGCCGTACATGATGCTGGAGCGCGGGGTGCATGACCTCGTGGGCCAACACTCCGGCCAGTGTTGCCGAGTTCAGCGTATCGACAAACTCGGGGTTATAGTAGAGCGACACGCCATCAGTCGCCATGGTTGGAATAGATCGCTGCTCGCGCCCCTTCAAGCGAAACAAGAGCGAGCCAAAGAACGGATGATCGAGCAACAAAGTAGTCCGCGCCTTCTGAATGCGGATGGATGCTGGTGTCTCGTGTCTCATGCCGCCGCAGGCACCTCCATGTACGCAGACATACGGGATAGGATGTCATCGACCGTAGGAGCGTTTGGTGCCTCCTCCGGCACACTGGCTTCGCGATCGCGCAGAACGCTGTCGATCTCGGCAACGATCTCCGCAGCATCGTTTGCCGTGGCCACGCGCAGCAGGTCATGCTTCTTGAGATCCTGCGCCGTGAAGCCGCATAGCCGTTGCCTGATCTGTTCGGCGAAGCGGTTGAGATCGGCGTCGCCATTCACATTCAGGCGAGGCAGCAACTCCACCAGGTCAAAGACATTCGTGACCATCGTCGCATGGAAGCGGGACTCAGGCTCGTTCAAACGGTCCACCATGTGCGAAACCACATCCCTGAGCCGCTTCCATAAATCTTCAGTGCCGCGCGTCAGTGATTCGCGAACATTGGCGTCGATCTCGCGGGCCACGCGCGCCTGCTCCTCTGCCGACATCTGCACGCGAAAGTCGTTACCGGTCGGGATCGGCAAGATCTCCAGCTTCACGCCGAACTTCTTGCGCAGCTTGTCGGCGGCAGGATAGTCTTCCTCACGAAACAGGCCGTTCAACTCCGGGCGCACCTGCTCGATGTACTGCGGATAGACCTGAAGAAAGCTCTCTACGCCCTGCTCGAAGCCGGCCTCGAACTCGCGCATCCGTGCTGTCAGATCGAAGTAGAGGTTCGACGGCAGCAGGCGAAAGCCCTCATCGGACCACGGCAAAGTGATCTTGTAGAAGTACTGCCGCACCTGCCCAGCCAGAGTGCGCAGTTCATCGAGTTTGTCGGCGCCGCGTAGCAACTGTTTGTTGTACCGGCCCGCGCCCTGGTGCGCTCCGTGCTGATCGGCAACATCGCGGCTGATCTTGCGGTCGTGTTTGATTGCCGTCCATATACTGATATGGACGGCGGCGAGCATGGCTCGTTCAGTAATCATCGAATGGCCTCCTGTTGCACTCCGAAGCGAACAAACTCCGGCGTGTGGGTGATGGCGGTGTCCCGCGCCGCCGCATCGCGCATCGCCATGACGCGCATCTCGGTAGGCATACGGTCGAGATACTTGAGTCCTCTGGCCACCGAGTTGTCGGTCATGGCCCTGCCCAGCGCCGTTGCGATTGCGATCTGTGCCGAGGTCTCCGCCGGAAGCGGTGCCGTCTCCGGGTTGAGCAGAATCTCGTCGATCGACGGCAACTGCCGAAAGAGCCGCAAGAATGCAATCAACTCCGCCGCCGCTGCGGGCCCCACCGTGCCATCGAGCAGTTGCGCCTCGAACTCACTCGCGCTTGAAAGGAACGTGGTCTTCTGCCGGTTGGCAATGCCGCGCAGAACATTGGAGGCCATCTCCCAGGATCGGGGAGTGGGCCAGGCATTGGCGTCCGAGGTCGCATCGGCAGTGTGCAGCAGGTCCGGCTTGAAGCGCAGAAATGCGATGATCTCCGGCCGCACGCCCGCGCCCACGGCCCACTTGCACCAGTCGTTCAGGTCGGCTTCGAGTTCCAGATGAACGAAACGGTTGCGCAACGGCCGCGGCATCGAGAAATGCACGCCCCGCTCGGAGGCCGGATTGCCGGCGGCGATGACCACCCAACCGTCAGGCAACACATACTCTCCCAGCTTGCGATCAAGCACCAGTTGATAACATCCGGCCTGCGTCATCTGCGGAGCCGACGTCAGTTCATCGAGAAACAGAATGCCTTTCCCGGCAGTGGGAAGGAACTTGGGCGGCACCCATTGAGTCTGATCATCCTTGATCCGCGGCAGCCCTCGCAGATCGACCGGATCGAGTTGCACGGCGCGAACATCAAGGAACTCAAAGGCGAGATCGTCCGCGACCTGAGCCACGATCTGCGATTTGCCGACGCCGCACGCGCCCCATATATGCAAAGGCACACGTTCGCCGATCAGCGCATGAAGCGCCTCGTAAAGCTTGGATGGTTTCATTTGGGTTTACCTCAGGCGGAATACTGGTTCGGACATGAAGAAAGGCAGGTCGGCCCTCTATTCGGGAATGCGTTGGATTGCGGTGCTGGGCGCTTTGGGGCGGGACAGCGGCGGCGATATAAACTGATTCCTGAATGAATTCATCGAGGGATCAGCAAATCGAGGCGCTTCAGGCCGCGCTCAAGGCGGCCCGTGAGAACGAGAGCCGGTGGATGGAAATCTCCGCCGACTTCTCCACTGACCCTGATCGGATGGAGCAGTGGTCCAGCACCGCAAAACTCAGGCGGTTCGAAGTCGAGCGGATCGAGGCACTTTTGGCCGGTGCGGCGAAGCCTTGTGGCTTGGCGCAACCGGTGCGTAGTGAGATGGTTGAAGCAAAGAACAGAATGGGAGAGACGGCATGAACGAAGCAGAAATGAAAGCGGAGTTGGAGCGCCTACGGGCAGAAAACGCAAAGCTCAAGAGCAAGGATTCAGCAGGGTTGAGTCTCAAGGTCAGCGAGAAAGGTGCCGTATCCCTTTACGGAATGGGGCGTTTCCCAGTCACCCTCTACAAGGAGCAGTGGCTTCGCATTCTTGCCAGCGCTCCTGAGATCGAGGCATTCATCCAGGAAAACGACAGCAAACTCAAGACCAAGGAGTAGTGATGTTCACAACATTATTCTGAGCCGCACCCCGAGTGGTAAGGGGATTTACCGTCAAATGAGAATATTGAAGCGAATGTTCTCCGGCTGTAATAGCCGTCGAATCATCTCCTAGGTCGCTGTCGCCATGAAATCTCACACAGTCCCGGAGAAGCTCCTCATACAGTTCGCGTTCAGCCATCCTGTCAAAAGATTGAGGCTCTGGCGTTACCAGAAGGATAGAGAGCCGTACTGGGATGTATCGCCAAAGATGGCGACCGTGGTTGATGGCCAATTTTCTGATCCGCGTAACGGCGCCAGGGAAGCGAGCATCGAGACAAAACTCAATCAACGATTCGAGAATCCTGTCCATGACTTCATCGAGCAGCTAAGCTTCCGAACCTTCGTGTTGGGTGCGAATCATACCTGCGTACTTGCCCCCTATATCGCGCTCTTGTGGCATCGTTCCAAAGCTAGGAAGGCAGTTGCAAGTCTGTACTCTGATCTCTCAGTCGAGGCGCTTGGAAAGTTGAAGGAAAGGAACGAGCTGCTCGAACGGATTGCGGCGAGTTGGACCCTTGACTTGATTAAGCAGGGTAAGAGCTTGAACGAACCAGTCGGAGTGAACAAGGTAATCGAAACCGTTGATCGGTTCATTGAGAGATTCAAGAAGCCCGGCCAGGTCGAAACTTCCTATGCCGACACGATGGAGCGCGTCATGGAAGACGAGGACACAACTTTTGATGGAGCGATCTGGGGGATAGTCCATACCGAAGCGGACAATCCATTCGTGATTGGGGACGCTCCAGTCGTGACCTGGCACCGTGACCAGGAAGGGCTCGCGCAATACGGCATAGGATTTCGCGAACCAAACGTGGAAGTCCTTCTACCTGTCTCTCCAACGGCATGCCTGCACGTTCTGCCGAATGTCCAGAGGACGCGAACCGTCATCACGCCGAAAACGTTCGAGGTCAACGCAGCCGAAGCAGCATTCGCAGAAGTCTGTTACACGAATGTTTGCAATAACTCACTCAACCAGCATCTTCAGAAATACTTTGGTCGCGCAGAGATGGGAGTCAACGCATTTTCACTCCGCCACAAAGATTACGTCACAGCATTCTGCAATCACTTGATTCTTCATGGTGTGCCGCCTAACGTATGACGGATCGGCTCCATAGACCGCACGAGATCGCGACCTTTACGGTCCTCGTCGAGGACCCGCGCAGTCGCACCGATGCACCTGAAGGCCATAGAGCTTTGGGGAACCGTTTTCGAGAGCGACAAATTACGGTAGGGTAGGTGTCGGCGAGTTTACCGGCGATAATGCGCGCATCGAGTCCGCCCTTTGGCTCTGATTTCATACACTGGTGTCGAAGGGATCTGATCGGCGAAGTCGTGAACGATCACTTCAAGTCCGGGTCGAAGCTAACGAATGGACGAATGTCGCGATCCGCCTGCGGCCGTCGCGAGGCCCAACCCGATGTACACCGTTCCGGATATATATTTTTGATTACGCAAGACGGTCTGGTTCCGTTTCAGCCAGCCGGAGGCGGACCCGGCAGCCAAAGCCCACAGGCTGTCGCTCGTGAGAGCCAGCACGTTGAAGAGTATCCCAAGAACAAGAAACTGGACGGTTACAGATCCCCGCGCAGGATGGACGAACTGAGGCAGGAAAGCAAAAAAGAATATTGCAACCTTGGGGTTGAGAATCTGAACCAAAACTCCTTGTGCATAAATCCTTCGCAGCGATGAAGGCTCCATCTGTTTGAGCACATCGGCGGCAGAGGGCCGCTCGCGAAGTTTTTTGATTCCCAAATAAATCAGATATGCAGCCCCCGCATATTTTACAAATGAGTAGGCAATTGCCGAAGACGCCAGCAGCGCCGAGAGCCCAAGCGTGGCAGCCAGCACATGCACGAGCCCACCGGTAGTAATTCCGGAAGACGAGGCTAATCCTGCTTTGCGTCCTTGATCGACACTGCGCGCCACGACGTAAAGAACGGCTGGCCCCGGAATCACGAGGAGCACAATCGACGTCGCTATAAAGAGCAGTAAATCATGGGGGACAAGCAGGATTCGTAGCATTTTGCGAAGGATAACACGACGAACTGCCAAAAATGCAACGAGATTGCTGCCAATATCGGCAATTGTTGCCAACAGTGGGATAACCGGCCAAAGTCCGTTTATGCCAACAATTGCAAATCGCCTGATCTGGTGCAGGTGAGAGGCGTGTTGTATTATTCTTCAGCCGGTTTCTTCTTACTCCAGCTTGAGCAAGCGTGTTCAGTTTTGCCTCCATCTGTGGTCCCGATGACCGACGCGGGAGTTCCTGCAGGGAAGGACGGCAACAGAGTTGACGAATTGGGCACCGGATAGATGAACCCATGGTAGGCCGCTCTGCACCGCGACCAGCTGAAGTCGGAATTCTGATCGGACGCATAAGATCGCTGGTCGTCAACAATATGACGATCGGCATTGATGCGCATCTCACGATCACACCTGAAAATGGGCACCGATTGGCCGGTTAACAGACCATTGCGCTCATTAGGAGCGCTATCGGCATTTCCCTACAGGTTCCGGACGCGTGACTGGCTATCCACATCCCTCCTGAAGAGAGGAATTGTTACCGTCAGGCCGCGTCATCCAGTTCTTCGACCTCTTCGATTGGTTCGTCATCGTCGATTTCTGCAAATCCTGGGTCATCTTCCGGTTCGGCTGGCGCGACTGTGGGAGTGGTAGCGGGTGCCGGCGGAATATCGAAGAGGCTTGCGGGCTTCTGCGGTACGGGCTTCGCTGGCTCGGCAGGCTTGGCTGCGGGGACATTCTGCGTGACTTCCGCCTTCGCAGGCGTCGCCTTGGTAGGCGTTTTGGACTTCGCGCGCGCCTCGGCCTGGGCAGCCTTGGAAGCTGCATCCATCTCGGCCTTCGCCTTCTCCAGGGTGTTCTTCATCTGGAGATGGGAGCCGACGAAGCTGACAATTGTCGTTGACAACTCGGCGTCGAGATCCTCGGCGGTGCCGGTGACGCTGAGTGGGGTGGTGAGAGCGTCATTGTCGCCGTCTTTGAGCTTCTTCGGCACGATGTTCACCCGAATCTGATCTGCATCGACAAGCGTGACCGTGAGCAACACCGCGCGGTCGCGCAGGACAGGTACAAGTTCTTTGAACATGGATTTTTCTCCTGATGGAATTTGATTTCTGGATTACGGTCGCAGAGAGCGTCTCCGCGTCTTCGACCAGAGTTGGGGATCGATGGGCAACGCACTGATGGCTCCTCGTTCAGCGTTGAAAAACCCGCCGTGGTGCGTGAGCTTTCCATAGCGGAAGAGACGCGCCAGCATGGCCAGCGCACTCGACGCCAGAGTCTGATTGATGAATGGTTCTTGGCGGTCGAGAGCCTCGACGGCGGAACAGCTAGGCAGCGGGTCTTCACCAGCCTTAACGTCGATGATTTCGGGGTACAGCTCACTGACCGTGCGCAGTCGGGCGGCCTTCCTGCGATTGCGCGCGTTCAATGGCTGGCCGAGAACAAACTGGCCACTGGCGGCGTTGTTGCCGAGATCGAGCCAATAGGCAGTTCGGTTCCTGGCCTTCGACAGCGCCCGCGCGATGACGCTCCGCGCCGCTCTGGTGTCCACGCAGCCGATCAGCAAATCGACGGGCCTGTCATTGGTCTGATCAAGAGTTCGTTCGTCGAAGTGTGCCGGCTCGGCCCGCCACCGCGTTCCCCAGAACAGGTTGATGCGATTGATCAGAACAGTTGCCTTGTTCTGCCCGATATCAGAGACTGAGAAAGGCTGGCGCACACAGTTCGTCTCCGAGACCGTGTCGGCATCCATCATGACAACTTCCAGCCCCGATGATCGGCCCCAGACCCGCATCGCCTGATCGAGATAGGGCAGGCCCATGACGATGGCGCTGCCGGTTCCGCCCGCGCCGACGACCAATACGTGCACCGGTTTCTGGCCCAGCAGATCGCTTGGAAGCGCGTGTTCTATGCGCATATCAGCCCCTCTCTCCGCGCACAAACTGCGTGAGCGTTTGCGGAAGGACGATGAGTGTTTCGGCTGGAAACTTCTGGCGTTTGCCAGTCAGGCCACCCCACAGCCCATCGAATCCGCCTCCGTGGCGTGTTAGGCGACCAACGTTGGCGTGCGTAAAGGCACTCTCGTAGAAGCCGCGCTCCCAGGCCGGAATCGACGCGACTGACGCGCTGTTCGGGCGTCGCATGGTGCCGGTGCATACGCGCCCATCGTCCGAGAGATTCCAGTAGGGCGCGACGGCAAGTATTGTTGAGCTATCGGGCCGCTTGTTTTCAGAGAGTGCGCGAATGTTAAGTTCTCCATTCGAGACCCGCCAGACCAATGGAGGTTGCGGGAAGATGCGGCCGTTTAGTTCCGTGGCCTTGCCTTCGGAGTTCTCGTAGAACATCTGGCGGCGCCGCGCTGGAGTCCACCAGACGATCATGCGGTCAGCCTTGGCAAGAACGCTGGCTGGTAGCACTTCGGCCTGCACGCTGCCACTGAGGGATCGCGTCAGAGACTCGATGAACGCCACAGTGAGCGGTTGCGCGGGGCCGAGCGTGGGCGGTGCATCCTTGCGTGCGGTCACGTCGTGGCGCGTAATGAAACTGCTTTGGCGGTCGCGATAAATCAGCAGAGCCTCATGCAGCTCGAAGCGATGGTTCTCCCCGATTGATAGATGTACCTGCATTGCCAGTCTCCCAGCGTGTGATTTCCTCGATCAATCGAAATAACTCGCAATTCAACGCTATGAAGCGATCCACAATGCGCAGCGCCTGCCTAACTTCATCTGGCTTGCGCGGCGAAAAGACAACGCACACGGTCGGCTCTGCGGTGCCCTCCATCATGGACTGGCCCTCTTCGTCGAAGCAGGCGGTAATGGCGTCATGCTCTTTGAAAGCAACAAGCAATGACGGCAATGGAGGATCGTCGTAGTAGCCAAGTTCAAGGTACTCCCGCGACTGCTTGATTGGCAGTCGCGACAGGCACTGAATGCGCCGCAACCGCTCAAACCAGGAACTGAATTTGCCATTGCGAAACCTGTGCAAGAGATCGCGGTCGTGTGCTTTCCAGTCAGGAGATTCGCGCTTTTGTGTCTTTCGGATGCACTCCGGCAGCGCTTTCTCCACTTCGGGAAACTCATACTGCCCTTGGTTCTCTGCGTCGTCCTCCGCGGCATAATCGCGCATCCGTTCTTCGTATATCAGCGCATTGTCGTGGTTGTAGATCCACATCACGCGATAGAGTGCGAAGGTCAGCGCCCAATAGAACGCTGCGCCAAGCCCCTCCGCTTCCGCCTCCAGCGCATCAAGCGCCGGTCCAATCCTGAAGTACCCCGATCCGCCACACTCAACAGTGACAACCAGTTGCCCGCTTTCGAGTTCCGCATCGCTTCCCGCACGGCCGAGTTGATCGCTCACTTCAAGGTGATACTCAACATTGCGTTGCAGCAGTTCGCCGCGCTCGGTGCCAATCGCGCTCATCATGGCGTGCTGCGCGAATGCGAGCCCGTTGCCGCCAGATTTCTTCCAAGTCTCCGCGGTTCCAAGCCCCTCTCGCACCAACGCGGCACATAGTTCATAGACGAGTTCGGCATTGACCTCATGGTTATACTCGGCGCGAACATCGGCGAGCGATGGCAATGCCTGGCCGAAGGCGGGCGCAAGTGTTGCTACCCCATTGGAGGAAGTAGTTCCGGCGGCGTCGGGAGCCGATAACTGCCCGACGGCACATAGTGGCTGATCGCTTCTGAGACGGCGTGCGCGAGATCGCAGGATTCTTTGCATTGAAGATGCCTCGCCAGGATCAAGTTGGCTTCCGGCGGCGGTTCTGCGGCCCTCTTGAGAAACAACGCCACCAGTTCTTCTTGTGACATTGCGGTCGTGGACACGGTTCACCCCTTCGAGCCAATCGCTCGATTGAAGGTGTAACGCAGGGTGGTTCCGGTGTCTTCCGGGCCGGTGAGGGTTGCTGTCGCAATTTCAGGAAATTGTGGAGTAAGGAGGTCGCGAACCTGCTCGACGCTCATCTGCGGCGCTGGATCGGGAATGCGAACACCGTTGTAGTTGAACTCTCGCAACAGAACCTGTGCTTGGAGTTTGGACATTGCAGTTTGACTCCTTGTCTGCGGATTTCGAGATGAATCGATGTTGTGGTTAGAAGAGGCTGGCTTGCGCGGGCATTCTTGCCCTGCCTACTTCCTGCGGGGCTGATGATGGAATGGATGGGGCCGAATCTGCATCTGGCTGATGGATGGCTACCGTTCGATACTTCTCTTCAAGTCGCTTGAGTGTCTCCATCTCGCCGGAACGCACAGCCTCGGCAGTGCGCAGTTCATAACGAGCAAGGTAGTTGCGCTTGCGAATCTCTTGCTGAATCGCGCGCTCAACATCGCAAAAGGTAAACTCCGGATCGCCCCAACACGGCCATGCAAGCGTGTGGCGCAGAAACTTTAGCCGGTCGGAATCCGATGTGAACCATGTCTCATAGAAACCTGCGGCGTCATAATGCGCAATGTGCGAAAAGCACATCGAAAGACGGTTGTAGAAGCTCTTGGAAAATGCTGTGCGCGCCCACTCCGATTCGATGAAGTGCAAGAAGGCGTTGCCGAAGTCAGCCTTGTCCTGCGCTGTCGAGAACTTCGTTGGCACAAACTCAGAGGGATGAAACGGTCCTTTCGGCATGGAAAATCTCCGTGCAAGACAAAGGGCCAGCTCGCGCCGACCCTCTGCGTTGCCTTTGATTGCGCACCGGATAACACAGGTATCGCTGGAACGATTCTCCCAATGGCTACGCTACCACTGTTCGCAGCCATCGGGAAGTCTTTTGATCCAGGGAGACAACCTCAGCCGAAGAGGCTGAGCTGCACGGCCTGCCCAGTGTCCGTGGACCACGGCGAGGGCTTGTTCCGCACCTTTGCGCTCGTTGGGGGATCGACAAGATGAATCCCTGCGGGTTCGGCTGCTGGACCTATCGGTTCGGTGACAGACAAGTCGATGACAGGATTATCGTCTTCAGCGACATTTAGTGCAGGTGGCTGCGGCAGCACTCGTTCCCGCTCTCTCTCTAACTCACGCCACATCTGATCGGCGCTTGCCCCCACACCAGCCTTCTCAACCAACTCGCGCGCCATGGCGCTCATCAGGTCTTCGTCGGTGTCGAGCGATTGCAGACCTTCACCAGAGAACTTGCCCTCCATCATCAGCGCAACGAGCATCTTCTTGCCCATCAAACGGAGGCAGGTCTCCTGCATCGTGCCCGTATAGGTGACGAACTTTACGCGCACCGCGTGCCGCTGGCCGATGCGCCATGAACGGCGACTGGCCTGACGCAATGTATGCAGCGAGTAGCCGGTCTCGTAGAAATAGAGTGTCGAAAAGGCCAACAGGTCGAGGCCAGTCTCCACCAGTTTCGGGTGGCAGATCACGACTTCAACTCCGCCCTTCAGTTGCCGCTCGTACCAATCCTCACGCTTATCCGTGGGAACCGAAGAGCGCAGCACGGCAACCCGGAATCCCGCCTGCCTGAGCACAGACTCCAGCCGCAGCGTAACATCCTTCTCGCCCGTGTAGGTCGCATAGACCTGGCAGCGCCGCCCCTGCCTGAGTTCCTCACTTACATCAGCTATGAGCGCGCGTTCCTTCGCGTAGAGACCGTCCTCCTTCAAGTTCTGAGGCGTCGTCACCAGGAACCGCACATACTCTTTGGTCTCCGCGTCAAAGGCCCGCGCCCAAATGTCTTCGAAGCCGTAAGGGTGGTCGGGATAGAGCAGCAGCGTGTTAAGCAGAATGCTCATCAGGCTCTTGTTGCCACGATGCGACCGAATGGCAGACCGGATGTCCTCTTCGAGTTCTTCGTAGGCTTTGGCAAGCTCTGAGTCCATCTCAACCGATAGCACACTCTCGTCGTATCGCGGCAGGTTGTCCGCAATGTCTTCGAGCGAAAGAAACGCCGTCGTGTTCATCAGGAACTTTCCGAACAGAAGCGGCGACGCGCCGGGCTTCTTCAGCACCTGGATCGTCTTCTTCGTCGCTCGCGAGCAGGCGTTGTCTGTCTCCCGCACCTTCTCGATGGTCTCCAGCACCCCATACTGCTGCTGAAAGTCACGTCGTCCCTGGCCGCCGTAGGTAAATCCTTCGCCGGCCATGGTGTGCGGTTCCATGCGATAAAAGATGTTGAAGAGATCGTCCGCATAGCCGCCCATCAAAGTGCCGGTGAGAGCGATCAGCCTCTTTGCCGCTCGTCCAAGCACGCCGAGACCGTTACCCTGTGCCGTGTCGCCGGCCAACTGGTGCAACTCATCGGCGATGGCAAAGTCGAACCATCCGCCCATGTACCGACCAATGTACTCAATCGGTGCCATGCGCTGTATGCGTTCGCGGTCCGCCTGCCAAAGTGCGGAATAGCGCGTCGTTCCCTCATGTGGCAGAGTCAGCAATTCAAAGAGCTTGATCTTGTCGACGAAGTCGAGGTGGGTGAGTTTCTGCCGCTCCGAGTCCAGGATTGCAGCGCCGGTGTCGGGATTGATAACGCCTCCGAGATTCGGCCCGGACTTCGCTTTGAGGAAGACGTGTTCCCAGTAGTAGCCAAGCTTCCCCTTGTCCTTACCAGTGATGAAGAAAGCCGGCGCTGGGCAGTTCTTGCGCCACTCCTTGCGGCCCATGCGCCGCAACTCTGCGAGAGACAGGCGCAACCCTTCGTACACAATTTTGCCCTTGCGCAGCTTGACTTCGCAGATACCGTGCGGCTTCTTTGGATCGCCGCCGTTGCGCATATCCTCGATCAGAAAGGTTCTAGCGCGCGGCACAGTCAGCAGAGCCTCACGCGCCCACTTGTGCGTAATGTGCGAAGGGCACATCACCAGCGTTGTGCTGGGCCGCCCCTCCGCCAGCACATGAATCGTGCCAAGTGCCATATAGGTCTTGCCGGCCCCACACTCGGCCACGATTCGCGCCGCCTTGGCCTTGTGCAGGTACTTGGCCGTGCCCGTGATCGCGAGTGCCTGCGCAGGCAGCGCTTTTCGCAGAAGCGCTGCAATGCGCGGCGCAACGGGGTCTTTCGTACTCTGAAGCGGTGGGTAGGTTTCGAGAATGCGAACTCCCAATTCTTGGGCATGTGTTCTGAGGTAGGAGAAGGTCGTTTCCATCGAGGCACCTCGTGAACTCTGGATATAAAATGGTCAGGTGAGGGGAACGAGATGAGCAAGAATCAAGGCGGGATGGCTGAGTTTTGGTATCAGAAAGCCCTTTTGCTAACCGATGAATCCCAATACCTGGAGTGCTTTCAATGCCTTGAAAGAGCGGTCGCCGCTGATCCAACACATATACAGTCACTGTATGCAGTTGCGCACCACTATATGCACGGGAACGGCGTTCAGAAAGATTTGCCAGAAGCGTCAAGATGGTTACGCAAGGCTGCGAAACTAGGCTTCTCGCCCGCACAAGACAAACTCGGCATAATGTACGAGCATGGTATCGGACTAGCGAAGAACTGGAGAGAGGCGGCCAAATGGTATCTCATAGCCGCAGAGAAGGGATTTGCTGATGCGCAATATCACCTTGGCGTGATCTACGGAAATGGTCAAGGTTTTCCGATTGATTACATCGAATCAGCCAAATGGTGCCGCAGAGCAGCAGAGCAGGGGCAATCTGAAGTCCAGTTCACATTGGGCAGGATTTACATGGAAGGTTTCGATGGAGTTCCCCAAAACATGGAAGAGGCAGCGAAATGGTTACGCAAGGCTGCTGACCAAGGCGACGCGGAATCGCAATTCTATATCGGTCTCCTCTTCGAGCATGGAGATGGAGTTCCCCAAGATTTAGAGGAGGCGGCACGGTATTACAGCCTATCCGCAGAGCAAGGGCACATAGAGGGACAACGGGGCGTTCAGCGGATAAACTTGACCTTGGGTAGACACAGCATTTCGACGGAGCCTCTCCCCGACGAGGAGGATTGGCAATACAAAATACGTCGAATGGTAGAGCAAACACGATTCGAGCCGCCAAGTAGATGACGATCACGTTCTGAAAGAATTGGAAGAAGCCTTGATATGGCGTTTGATTTCACATCCCGGCCACCTCGTCCTCGAAAAGGCGACAATCTTTTTAAGCATGATTTGCCAGACGAGCTTGGTGGTCATACGCGTCTTGGTTCTAACCCAAAGGCATACACGCTTGGCTATCGACGCGCGGCTGAACAACTGTCGCGATATGCTTTGGCGAATCAACGCGAGTGTAGTTCGTTAGCCTATCCGATTGTCTTCCTTTATCGACACCATATTGAACTCGCGCTAAAGAGAATCATCTACTGTATCCCCGCGGTTTTGAGGCGCAATCTGACGGATCAAGAGAAGAAGAATCTTGGGAATCACCGATTGGACCTGATCTGGGCTGACTTGGAACCGATATTTGAAAGTATCTGCGAGGCTGTTAACTGGGGTAAACCAGAAGCAGATGATTTGGAGGGCATACGTGATTATGTCAGCCAGATATCAGCAGTTGATCCTCTGTCGATGAACTTCCGATATTGGAAATCAAAAAAAGGTGAACCATCCCTTCCAGATAGCCTTAATTCCTTCAATATTCGACATTTCTCCGAGATGATGGGGCGGCTTGCAGATTTCATTGAAGCTCTTGACACGGCTACAACTGCGGCCGGAGAAATGCGCGATGATTTAGATGAAGCCTACGATGTCTATGAGCAGTACTGATACGACGGTATGCTACCTGAAGTTCCGCCTCACACCATGAAATGAGCCGAGAGTAACGGAATTTCGCCTTTTTGCTCCAAGGTATTTGGCCAGATGATGGGGCCATTCTTCTTTGGAAAGTTGAGAGCCTCACGACGCAGCCCCTCCCCGATCCACTCAAGCACTTCTTCCGTCGTTGCCGAGATCAGCACCGGTTGGCATCCAATGCCGTCGAGCGGCTTGATGCGCTCTTCCGTTTCGACGACGCCGAGAATGTGCTCGGCCCACGACGGCTCGGCAGGGAGTCCAAGAAAACTCACCAGCGTTGCCCAGGCCTGATCACGCTGGTATCCGAGCAGAATTGTCCGCCCAACGCCGCCGTTTGTATACAGTTGCTCCGAGACAGCCACCAGATGCCGCACGGGATGCTTCCTGTCCTGTAAGCTCACGGCTCCCTTGTAGCAGGAGGCGTGCTCGCCGAGCGACACCTCTTTCACTTTGCCGTCCGGGAAGGTCAGGGTGAACGTGGCCTTCTCATGCACAGCCGCGGTGATCGCGCCAACGTCGGAGTCGTTGCCGAAGACGCTGATAAGATGCGCCTGTTCGTCTTCGCCCACATAGCGGTCCACCCGCAGCCGTATCCGCGTCGAGGTCTTCTCCGTCATGCGGTGATACTCAAGCAACCCGAGCCTCAGGTGCGCATTCTGCATCGTCCTCTCCTTCCTGCTTTGCCGGCGTTTCGGTCAGCTTCAGGGTCCTTCCGTCGGCATAGACCAATCGCAGTTCGTTGGCCCACCGTTCCCGATGATGGACGATCTGCTCTTCGCCGTCCTCTTCAACGAAGGTGGTCACATGCTTGACCGACCTCCATCGCGCGATGTGCCGGTCGTCACCCTGGCCGAAGACTCCATTCAGCAGGCCCGCCGTGCAGAGCAGCCCCACATGGCCTCCATGCAGCGGCGTGATCGGCCGCCCTGTGGCCCCGTTCTCGCGCGGCATCAGAAACGGCAACGTCTGCTTCCATGCGCCCGACTGTGGCAGCAAGTCTTCCAGCAGGTCATACGGCAGCCCGCGGTAACTCAGCGCTGCCTCTCCTGTTGGAGGCACGGGATATGGTTCGCACGCTCCCAGTCCCAACTCTGGCAATGCCTGAAAACTGCCATACGGACTGATGCGCTGAAGTTGCCGCCGCGCCTCCTCAACCGCCACGCTCCGCACATTGCGGCGCACTCCCAGAACAGCGATCTGCCGGAAGCGGACCGACTCTTCGTCGGTCATGCGAAAGATATTCAACCGGGCGAAGTGTGAGCTGAGCACCCCGGCGCACTCGTGTAGCCGCTCGAACGGAATGACCAACACCAGTACGCCCTCCATCACCAGCCAGCGGAAGGTGTGTTCGAGAAACAGGCGCTCCATGCGGCTGTTTCCAATCGAGCCGATCTCGGAATCGTAGGGCGGATTCAGGTACAGCAGCGAGAAGGATTCCGGCTTGGCCACTGCGTCAAACGTATTACCTTGGATCGTCTCAATACCCGTGGAACTCGCAGCCAGTGCCCGCTCGGCATCGAGCTCCACACCATAGCGGCGCACGTCGGCATCGCGGGTAATCAGGTTGAGAGCCACGCCTTGACCCACGCAAGGATCGACCACCGATGCCGGTCCAGAGAACGTGAGAAGCTGGCGAAGTTTGGCGCCTTCGCTCACTGGGAGCGGGTAGAAGCCCATCTTAAGTTTTGCGACACTCCTGGCCATCAAGCCTCCTTTCTGTCGGGTCTTGATTGAAATGATTGGTAAATGTGAAGCGCCCGATGTCACCGCATGGCAAGGTTAGGTGCCAACCAGTCGGTCCATCGCTTATCCTGCGTGGGGAGGTGCTGACCGCACCATGACGAAATCCATTCTTTTCGAGATCGATGCCCAGATTGCTCTTCTCAAGCAAGCCAAGGCACTTTTGAGTTCCGCTGGAACGACCGCAATCAAGCGCAAGCTAGGCAGGCCGTCCAAGACACCTGCCATTGTCGTTCCGGTTGCCCAAAAGCCGAAGAAGCGCAAGAAGATGAGTGCAGAAGGGCGCGAACGCGTCCGTCAAGCGCAGATCAAGCGCTGGGCTGCAGTGAGACAGGCCGCCAAGACCACCGCCGCTCCATTGTCGAAGTCGAAGAAGAAATCCGCGAAGACCGCTGCCTGAAAGGCAGCGAGGGTGCGGTCACAGGACTCAACACAGCAATCCAGGCCCTGGGAATTGCTGATGTCGCGGATTTACGCTTGAGTCGCCCGGAACCCGGAAGTATGGAGTTCCTTGGTATTCGCTGAGCGCATCCGCGATTTCGCGTCATTCTGGAATGCATCCTGGCGCAATTGGCGTATTTCAGGACCGATCTGAACACTGGCTTATAATCCGAGCTGGATGAGCGCATTGGCTGTTCTCGACAGTTAACAATCTTGTCTTCTGGATCATAGAGCAGAAGAAGAGAGTTTCTTAAGTGAAGGAGCGACGGTGGCGACAATAAGGAGGCTGGTATTGAAAAACTTCAAGCGTTTTAAGACGCTTGAAGTCGAGTGTGATCCTGAGCTGAACATCTTGGTTGGCGGCAATGAGGCCGGCAAGAGCTCCGTTCTGCAGGCTTTGGACATCGTTCTTAGTGCAAGTCGGAATAAGGTGGAAGCGCTGGGACTCGAGACACTTTTCAATGCGGAGTGTATTGCTGAGTTCTTGGACGGCGAGAGGAAGATTGAGGATCTGCCCGAGCTCTTGGTGGAGGTGTACCTCGACGGGATTGACTGGCACCACGATCTGGACGGGCGCAACAACAGCAAGGGCGCTGACCATTTCGGTATAAAGATGGTATGCAAACCCGTTGACGAGTACAGCAATGAAATCCGGGCTATTCTGGCAGAGAAGCACGATAGCTTTCCTTTCGAGTACTATCATGTCCAATTCCTGACTTTCACGGACGAGGCCATCTTTCCACACAAGAAGCCGCTCAAGCATCTTCTCATCGACAGTTCCCTGATCAACAACGAGTACGCGACGCGTGAATACACACGCTCGATGTATGCCGAGCATGCAACCGTTGTCCAACGCAACCTTCACAGCTTCGAGTACCGGAAGGCCAAATCGAAGTTTAAGGACGATGTCTTTAAAGGAATGAATGAAGCCTTGGACAGCTACAAGTTCGATGTTCGCACCAGCCCGAAAGCCAGTGTCGAAACGGACATCATCATCACGGAGGGCGACATTCCGATCGACAGCAAGGGCAAGGGCCGCCAGTGTTTTATCAAGACGGAATTCGCCCTACGCAACCGCGAGCACGCACTCGACGTCCTCCTGCTCGAAGAGCCCGAGAACCATTTGAGCCATGTCCACATGCGCAAGCTGATCGAGCGCATCCGAGCATCAGAGAAGAAGCAACTCTTTATCGCCACTCACAGCAGCTTTATCGCAACGAGGTTGAACCTCAAGAAGGTTCTGATATTGAGTGTGGAGAATCCATCCCAACCGGCATCTCTGAAGGATCTCAGTCAGGAGACCGCGGACTTCTTCATGAAGGCTCCCGACAACAATCTTCTGGAGCTTGCGCTGTGCAAGAAAGCAATCCTTGTCGAGGGCGACGCCGAGTTCATTCTCATGGACGCTCTCTACAAGAATAGTGCCATTGGTGCCTGTACCGACTCAGATGGTGTCCATGTGATCTCTGTGGACGGGACGAGTTTCAAGCGTTATTTCGAGCTCGCCAAGCTACTTGGCATCAAAGTCGTAGCCATTCGTGACAACGATGGCGACTACCAGGCGAAATGTGTCGCCAACTACGCTGACTTCACCTCGGCTTCTATCAAGGTTTTTGCAGACGCCAACGATGCGCGGTACACTTTCGAAGTTTGCATGTACCAAGATAACAAGTCCATTTGCGACAGCCAGTTTCTAGCGGACCGCAAGAAGCTGACTGTGCAGGAATACATGTTAGATAACAAGACAGATGCCGCGTTCCAACTGCTCGATAAGAAAGGCGCGGAGCTTATTGCGCCAAAGTACATCCAAGAGGCAGTCGCATGGATAAGAGCGTAATCCTTGCCGTTGCTGGATCCGGCAAGACCTCCCGCCTGGTCGCAAGTCTCGATGAGGATCAACGCTTCCTCGTCGTCACGTATACCGAGTCGAACCACGACGATATACGTCGCAAGATCATCCAGCGGTTCGGCTATTTTCCAGCAAACATCACGCTTTATACCTACTTCGGGTTCCTGCATGGATTCTGCTACCGGCCGTTTCTCCGGTCGAAAAAGAACACCAAAGGCATGACATTTAAGCTCCCGCCACCATTCCCTCGGTACAAATTAACAGATGATCGGCATTACATGTCCTCCAGTCGGCGGCTTTACCACAACCGGATCGCCAAGTTCATCGAACAGTCCAACCTCCTAAACGCTGTCATAACTCGCATGGAGAAGTATTTTGATGCCTTCTTCGTGGACGAAGTTCAGGACTTCGCAGGGCATGACTTCAATTTTCTGCTGGCAATCAGCGCTGCCAAGCTGAACGCCAAATTTGTCGGCGACTTCTTCCAGCACACGTTTGACACGAGTCGCGACGGGAATGTGAACGTCGGTCTCCACGATGACTACACCACCTACCTAGCCAAGTTCAAAGCGGCCAAGCTAAATGTCGATACGGACAGCCTCAAGAAGAGCCGCCGATGCAGCAAGAATGTCTGCGACTTCATCACTGAGAAGGTCGGTATCTCTATAGAAGCCCATGATGATCGGGAGAGCATCGTCAGGTACGAGGATGACCCAGAAACGGTGCTTTCCATCTATGAAGATCCGAGAATAGTAAAGCTTTTCTACCAGGAACATTACAAATACGCCTGCTACTCCCAAAATTGGGGGGCGTCGAAGGGCGTAGACCGATATCAAGACGTATGCGTGGTCCTGAATTCTGGCAATGTGAAAGCCTGGAAGTGCGGAAGCTTCCGCGACATCAATTCGAAGACGCGCAATAAGCTCTACGTTGCTTGTTCAAGGGCGAGGGGGAACCTGACGTTCGTTCCTGAATCGCTACTCAAGGACCACAAGCAACCCTAGGTATTCTCCTGAAACGAGCACGGTGCCGTCATTTGGCCTTCGAGAGGAGATGTCAACATTTAGGTAATGAAAGTCGCCCAGTATTCAGAGATTCGGATGTCAACTGTGGCTAGCCCAATGCACTCATTGACCCTGGAACTGTCCCCCAAAGTCCTCCAGCCCAATGGCGAAGTTCTCCGGGCCACCATCCCGCAAAGCCCGGAGCAGAGCTTTTTGTTCCGCAGCCTGGACCCAGCCTTCAAGGTCGCGCCCGCTCAATGCCCGATCCTTGATCCGCTCTGCCAACTGAACGGCGCCGTCGTTCAACGGAAAACTGATCTTCTTCCCGGCCAACAGATTCGCAAGCAGACGGGTGCGAGCTTGATGGTCCGGCAACGGAATGACGAGCTTCTCCTGAAACCGGCTACGAACGGCAACGTCGATTCGCTCAATGTGATTGCTGGCAGCAACAAGGAAGACGTGACTGTCGCGGGCGCTGATACCGTCCATTTCCTGTAGCAGTTGGCCGACGATCTCATCCGTCAACTGGTCATTGCCGCTTACCGCCGCACGGTCAGGCGCGATAACGTCCAACTCATCCAGAAACAGGATCGCCGGCGCACTGGACCGCGCGCGCTCGAAGAGCAGTTTCACCCGATTGCCACTCTGGCCAAGGTAGTTGGCCTTCACGTCAGCCGTGGTGGCTGCGATAAAGGTCAGTCCGCTTTCGTTGGCGAGCGTCCGGGCGACCTGTGTCTTGCCCACGCCGGATGGACCGGCCAACAAGAGGCTTCTAGGAATCGAGACTCCCTGCGCCTGCCACTTCTCAATGTCGCGGAGCAGCGCGCAGACCAGTTTGAGCCGGTCGAGGATCGCGTCGTCGAGCACCAGCGTCTCCCAGCCGGCCTTGCGGTCCACCTTGGTATTGTGCGACTTTCTCGCCGCAGCGATGGCGTTCAGAAAATGCTCCTGAGTGGGTTCCGCGGGGTACGCAACCGAACGCACGGATTGCGCGAGTTGCTTGAGATCTCGACCGCTCATTCCCTGCGTCAGTGCTGCCGATTCCTGGGGCGCATCAACCGAGAGTCCCAGTGCTTTGACCTCCTGCGAAAGTATCTGGCGCCGATCTTCCACTCCGGGGAGTTGCAACTCGATCTCCCAGCCAAACCGGGAGAGAATGGCGTCATCGAGCATGTCGCGCCGATTGGTGGCTCCGATCACCCAAACCTGCGCATTCTCGCGAATGCCATCCCACTCCGCCAGAAATGCGTGGACAATGTCAGTGGCAAATGCATCTGTTTCAGCCGCGCCACGGCGGCCAAGAATCCCCTCGCACTCGTCGATGAAGATGATCGCCGGCTGATGCTTTCTTGCCTGCTCCCAAACCTCGCGGACGCGTTTACCGCTCGCACCCACGGTCTGCTGCTTCAGGTCGGCCAGCGAGAGCATCTGAAAGTCGCAGCCCATCATCTCTCGAAGTGTGCGGGCGACGAAAGTCTTGCCCGTGCCCGGAGGCCCAGTCAACAGCAGACCGCGTGGAGCTGCTGCGTCATTCCGCTCGAACAGTTCCGTCCTGCGCAGGATGTCGAGCTTCTGGCGTTCGGGAATATGAACCAGGCTCCACGACTCTGCCGCCTTTTCGATCCGCTCTGAACTCGCGGTGGCGCGCGCCAACTGGTCTTTCTTGTTCCAGCTTGCACGAAGCAGCGCAAACCGCTCTTCCGCAAACCGCAACTCAGGTTGGAAGCCGGCAAGCTGCCGGACAAAGGCTTTGGGCAGCGCCTCCTGCATATTCCAAGTGACATCGTTCTTGGTGTAAGTGAAAGTTTTGAAATTCACATACGCGCCCGATGGATAAATCATGAATAAGATATCGCTGCGCCAGTGAACAGCAACGATGGGCTTTCCCAGCTCATATTCCTTGCCGTCATAGTCCGGCAAATCGACCACATCGTATTTTCCGGTCATTCCTGGAACGCGCACCACGTTCATTGGGTTGTGCGCAAGCGGTATCCACAGCTCGACTCTTGCATTTCTCAAGAACGCGCGTCGGGCTTCGCGAATGAGTCCGAAGTGCCACCCCCACAATCGGCGCAAGGGCGCGCCCAGATCGTTCACGCTGCGCTTCAAATACTCGCGCAGAAATGGTGTGTGATGGGTGCAGAAATAGTCCCACGCGCGCTCGGCATCGACATCCGTGGAAGACTGTTGCAACTGGCCAACAGTCTCATCACAGGTTCGCTTGCGCTCTGCCCAGTATTGTTCCAATGCCGTGGCCATGGGGGAAGTCTCCACAACAATACCGTCATTGTAAGACGAAATGGCCGCAATATCGTCAGCCAAAATGGTCATGGTGCCTCCGGGATTGTTGGGGTTTGTCGATGGTTCACTCTTACGCCGCCCTGGCCAACCCGCCGTACCAGCTTGGAACAGACCTCCCAGCCGATACGGCTCCGGGGCTCGGGCTCGTTGGCGGTTTTGGGACGAACTCAGCCAGCGGCCAAACCGAGATATTGCCACAAAGGCCGCAGCAGCCTCCAACAGAATTCGAGACGCAGGCGCAACTCTCGCAGTAGACGGCCTCGTTGACTGGGATACTGATGAGGTTGCGCTTCGGACGCAGGATGCTGATCTCTGCCATAATGCACCTCTCTGTGTGAACTGATTTTCTACGCCACTTGCTGGTCGGAGATGGCTTCGAGATCCGCGACCAGCTGCTTCAGCGTGGAAAGACTGGGCAGGTGCCTGGCTGAAGCGATATTTAGATTGCGCATGATCGCGGTGAACTGCGCGTCACCCGCCAGTTCAGCCAGCGCACGAAGCCGATCAAAGCCCCGTGTCGTTGCCTGCATCCACTCCACGACATTCTTCTGCCGTTCGGCATTCGGGATCGTCCGTGCGTCGCGGCTGTGGCCGGCCCGCCGAAGGATCTCTGCGTAGATGTGCTCGCCCAGTGTGTTGCGATAGCCTTCGATCTCTGCGGTCAACTTGTGATCGACAGGGCCACGCGCATCGACGGCTTGGCCGTTCGCTGGAGCCATCGTCACTCCCGGTGGCAGCGCCCACGCCGGCAATATTGGAATCGCAACCGGTTCTCCGCGCTGATCCAAATGCACCCATGTCTCCTCGAAGCGATAGAGATACCGTCCAAGGCCGAAGCAACTGCAAGCGCGCTTGAAGGCCTGCGCGTCCGCCGCGGTCACGGCGTTTTCCTTGTCAGCCCACTCTTCTCCGGTGCCAGTGTGGCTGCCCAGCCGAGTGATTGTGACGGCGGTAGCAACCAGCACTTTGCTGGTGACAACCACTTTACCTCTGTCCACACGGGTCAGCGATGGCACGGTGGAGATGGTGTACTCGCGCGTCCATCCCGCCGGCGTGAAGAGTTGGTTGAGCCGGTCGGTGTACGCTCGCGGATCGGCAAAGGGAAGTATCGCGCCAGACCGCCGATCATCCGATGTGCGCATGACGCGCCATTTGATCTGAGCCGGATCGAACGGCTCTTCGAGCTGAGCGAAGAGTTTCTCCCGCTCCGCTCCTGCGAATTTTGCTGCTGTTGCCATAGCTCAACTCCTTCTGTGCGAAACCTCCAGTGGGCTTTCTGTTGAACCCAGACGCACCAAGAGCGCCTCGTAAGGCGCTCTCGATGAATGCGTGGATGTAGCGCAACCAACCCTAGTAGGGAACTTCTGATGCCTCGATCTCGTGTTCGGCGCTGAACTCCTGCGGTACGAAGCCGTTTCCACTGGAATAGTGCTCAGTCCCGTTCGAGCCGTTAGCGGCCGGCGCGTGTGACAGGAGGCTGACCTCATGCACGACGACTTCCGTGCGAAACTTCCTCTGGCCTGACTCCCGATCCTCCCAGGAACGGGTGCGTAGTTCGCCCTCTACGAAGATTTGTGCGCCCTTCCTTACATAGTCGCGCAGGATCTCGCCGATCCGTTGAAAGCCAACCAGGTTGTGCCATTCAGTGCGCTCTTGCCACTCGCCTCGGCTATCCTTGTAACCATCGCTGGTCGCCAGCGTTAGATTGACCAGGGTTCCACTCCGCAAGATGTGGACCTCCGGATCTTTTCCGGCGCGGCCCAGTAAGATGACTTTGTTGACGCTCTTGCCCATGATCTTCTCCCTTCCATCAGATTTGTCTTGATCCGTACACGTGCTCGATTGCTTGTTCCCGGTTGATCTCGATGTATTCGCCGTCGGCATACCGATAAAACCGCCCGGTCTCCGAATCGATATTCAGATAGCGTCGCGTATCGCGGTGCTTGTAGAGCACGATCCCACCGACGTGCCCCATATACATGAAGGCCGCACAGTCTTCCGGGGAGAGGACTCCCTCAAGAGGCTTCCAATCCGGCTCACCAACTTTGATTGCGCGACTCATGAGGCACCGCCAGTTGTGATCGGAGGCGGCACCGCGACGTGCGTATGCTTGCATCCCAGGCACGCAAGCGCGCCTGTGATCTTGCGAATTGCGTCATCAAAGCGTTCTGGATGCCTCCGTATCTCGCCCGCCTGCGTGTAGAAGACCGGTGCAATGGAACCAAGCAGGCGCTTGTTCTCCGGGTTCCATAGATCGACGGCGAGCGTTCCCTGATTGCCCCGAAAGATCAGGGCCGAGGTGATGACGGGACGGATTCGGCTTCCATTGTTTACGAGCGAGTGCTTCGAGATTGCCACTTCATAGGTGTGGCCGATGCGCAGCATTTCGATTCGGACCAACTCTGGCGCAATCACAATCGCGTGTCGCCCATTGCCGGATAGCGAATCAATCGGCTGCAACCACGGGAGCGGAGTTCCATTGCCATCCAGATACGCGCAGTAGCGGCCCATGTCCGCGACAGCGCCGCCGGATTCCGTGGCGCGCAAAACGTATCGCTTGGCCAGATGCTGGTGCTCTATTGAGACACTGGACTGGCAGTAGATACCGCGCTTATCCAAAGCTTTCAATATCTGTCGCGGAATCGCCAGACCATAGCGCGCAAACCGCGTGGCTTCTGAATCACTGTTCGCCGCGCCAGAGACCGTTACCTGAGAAGTTGATTTCAACGGGTTTTCCTCCTCTACACTGCCTGCTGTCTGCGAATCGGTTGTCCAAGTGCCGCGCGAATTTCTTCCTTCGTGCAGCCGGCCCAGCACCTGTAAAATCGCGGATTCTTGATCTGGATTGCCAAGTTGTCGCCGGTGCGGTCCCGACCAATCTGCGCGCAGGACGGGCATCTCGCCCACAGGTTGCGGCTATCCTTGCGTGTGGTGCGAACGTGTTCGAGGATTCGGAACTCGTGCTGACCGGCGGAAGATGTTGTCGGGATGTACGGCGCGGCGACAACCGGCTTGTACGCTTCGGGCAGACTCATTCCCTGGATGAAGGTCTTCAGTCCAGCCTCGGTGAGTTTTTTCAGACCGTTGAGGTAGGCGAGTTGCGCCTCCGGGGTCACGTCGGCGTCATAGAACCAGTACCGCAGATTCGTCTTCCGATGCACGCCAAGCGGCGCGCGAATGGCATTGCCGTACTCGCCGTCATCGATCCGGTCCTGTCGCGGAAAGACTTCAATGCCTTCTTTCAGACCGCCGCCTTTGACAGGAACCCCGAGTCGGAGCGCAAGGTTGTAGATGTAGATTCGGCACTCGGCGGCCAATAGTGGCGTATCGGCGAAGATCCAGAGATGGCCACCACGCCGCGATTGCTCAAGCGCGGCTTCGACGCCATCCTGCTTCAGTTCCCACTGCAGCTGAAAGAGCGATTGCACGGCGCCATCGAAGTCGGCGTCAATTGCGACCCACTTCGAGCGTTGGGTCTCTGGATTGATCGCGTACAAGTTGATGGTGATGTCGCCGTTCAGGTGCATACGCACCACATCCACGTCGAGCGGCTTCGGCTGTTTCGTCTGCCAATCCCGTGCCAGGTAGTATGGGACGGAACCATTCGGCAGTGGCTGGTTTGCCTGCATCCCATAGGCACGCCGGTTCACAAAGAGATGAATAAAGTTGTTTGCTGTTTCCCGACTCACACAGAATTTCGTGAACATTGCTAGGCCTCCTTTCCTGAGGTAGTGTGGTTGTACCCCGACCTCAAAACTCGGTCAAATTGCGTAGAGACCCTCTTGGCTGGCGTATCGCGGCTTGAATTGACGGGAGAAGACGAGGGCCCGGATTGAGTTGGCGGGCCCTCGTGCAGTGCTGGTCACATTTGATGGGCGAAGCGCGGAAAGCTGTGCCGGAATTCGGCAGCGGGCCTCCGGATGCTGGGAAGGCGGTCGCGCTCCGTGCCGATGCCAGGAAAGGCTGCGGCTTCTGCGAGGGCGTAACGATTTGCGAGCGAGCGAATGCGGCTTGCGGATTGACGCATGGTGTTCCTCCAGTTTGTGAATTTGGGTTGAGCCAGGAAACTGTAGTGGGTTGGGTGGGGAGCTTACGCGTGAGCTGGTTGCGTTTGGGCGAGCAACAAACCAGGCTGCTCCACATAGCTGAACAGCTTGTATTCGGAGAAGACGCGGTCGAAGCTCTCCGAAGTGAACCGGTCTTCACAGCCTTCAAACGACAGCATGTACCAGACCTCGCGCTGACGATCGAAGACATAGACGGCACCCGACTCTGGATTTTCGGGAGCCATTTGCAGGAGCAGAACGCCCTTCGGCGTCTGAATCCAGCGGGTGGCAATCGCTTCGCCTATCTTCAGGAATGCGGCGACGGTCTGTTGAATGGTGCCGGTGACGGAATTGCGCCAGTCAAACAATTGGTATGCGAACATCTTTCCAAGACTGCGTTCCATCGTGATCTCTCCTTCCTGTTTGGATTTGTGAACGGTTCGGTGGTGACTACCAACGGTCCTTGAAGGTCAGGAACCACATGCGCGCAAGCGACACGATCAATCCGAGAATCAGGATCGCGAAGGCAGCGCGCAGGATCGGCGCATTGAAAAGGGCTGAGAAGACGGACGGGGCAAACGTCAGGATGACGTCGGCGTCTGCACACGTGAGCAGAAGCGAGAGGACAAACCTGAGGATGAACTGCTTGGAAAAGGTGGGGACAATTGCGGCGCGCGCTGCGGTGATCGGACCAATGTCCGGCATGAGTTCCTCCTTGTGATGTGGGATTTGTTCTGAACAGTGGGTGATGAAATCTGGCAGGACGAACAAGAATGGTTCACTGGGAACCAATCAAATCGGGAACAGATTGCAGAAACGCGTGCAGTAGATTCTGCAATCCAAGGGCTACCAGGCGACAGACAGCGACAACCATGAGAGCCAATTGCAATCACAAACTGTCACAACCTGGCCTCTTGATTTGTGAGGAGAGCAAACGCTTCGAATGCAACTTCAGGGAACCAGCAGTGCAGAAGCACATTGCGAATCCGGTCCGTTGGGCTGCCAGAAATCGAGGTTGCCACATACCAGGCGCGCACGATTATGTTCACCGTAATGGTGTTCATCTGGTCCGCGCATCAACAGATCACGCTCGCAGGCCTGTCGATCCAGCATACTTTTCGCCAATTTCTGCCAAACGATCACCATCCCTACAAAACCACCAAAAACCAATCGACAAACAAGGGGATAGTCAGAATGCATCCTGCACAGCCATCGAGAGATACGAGGCTGTGGATCTGTTCAATGGGATACAAATGGGAGGTCAATGGGATCGGAATCGGAGCGCATTACGTATAGGATTGGCAGCCCGCAGACAAACCTGCAATATCGTGTTCATCTTGAGCTGAAGTTGCGCCACGGCACGCATCTCAGCCAAATAGAAACTCGCGAAAGGAGACGACGTTGCTCTTCGATAGATTCGTGAGCACTCGCGTATCGAGGAGGTCGTGCTGGAAGGCAGTGCTCAGCGCGAACCCAATTCGCTTGCCGACGTTGCGTATTTCGCTGGCGAGAACGTAGAGAATCTGCGAGTTCGGAGTCAGATACAACACCGTATCCGTGGCCTTTTCCGCGGCAATTACGCGGCACAATTCCTCGTAGCGCGCACTTCCTTTGAGGGTTCTCTCGAACTCTATTGCGAAGCTCTTTGACTGATTGCCCACAGCAATTTCCGCAATCGCGTCGAAATCCTTTGAGTCTCTGGTTCCATAAACGAGGTTGTTTGATACAACCTCAAGCTCCCATTTCCACGATTTCAGGATTCCATTTTCAGCCAAGGCGACGCGGATGCCTGCCAATTCAACCGAGTGAAGAATCTGAGTTTTGCGCACGATCTCTCTGACTGTCGATGGAAGCGCAAGCAATGTCTGGCCGCGATATTCGAGAAATTCGAGTCCCATGCGCGTGATCGCGAAGATCGGCTGCGAGAGAAGTTGATTGTAAATCATGCGCTGAACCATCCCGTTCTTCTCCAAGCGCGACAACCTCCAATGGACGGAGCGCCTGCTTTTCTCGCGCCCTTCAATGAAAGAGAGCGCGCAAATCTGATCGTAGGTGATGGCGCGCGCATTTCGGATCGTGACCAGTAGCGGCAAGTCCCGATCATCCGAGAGTGCAATGTAGCCCTTGCGGTATCTCATTCCGTCCCTCCCGATGGTCTTGAATCAAGTTCAAGACGCTTGCCGTCAGCGGAGACTGCCCAACGTCCAAGGTTCGTCTCGATCCAATCTGTGGCGCTCATAAGAACCATCGCTTCGTACCGTTGCCCACGCAAGCTGACTGAAATTGGCTGAGATCCATCGGATCTCCACGCCCGAGAAGCAAACGAAATCTGGCCGTGCATCCGCTCATTGACCGTAACCAGAAAGCAATCTGGAACGGAAGCATTGGCCGGGGTGGAGAACAGGAGATGCGTCCGGCCATGCAGATAGTTCGGCCCGGTGCACTGAAATGTTTTCCCTGCGGATCGCAGCGGGTATTCAGGATGCAAGCCGCTAGTGCGGTTGAATCGAATCTGTCCAGGGAATACCCAACAGAGACGCAAGCGCCGACCGTACTTCAGTCCGGCAGAGTTGAACCAGGCCGCATTCTGGCGGAAGCACATTGGATCGCTCAAGTCGCTCGAATGCGCAGCCCACCAGTTGGTTCCGAAGCTGATTATGCGGACGCGCATGGCGTAATCACCTCCAAGAGACTCTGGACAATCGCACGCGCTTGCTGATTTCGTTCCGGTCCGCGCAGATGATGCAGGAACTGGATTCGCTCAAGATCGAGCGCCGGCAAAACGAGGGTTCTGTCACGGAAGATGGCAAGGAGTTTGCCCAGTTGGCCCATCAAAAGGGTGAACTCGGCTTCAGGATCATCCGCACCATTGAACTCCTTCGCAACGAACTCCTCCCACGTCGGAGCGTCTGGGGTCTGCTGGATCTGCTTCGTATAGTGAATCCAGAGCGCGAAACTCGCGTTCTTCTTCGCCAGATAGTCGAGCAGGTTTTCAACCGTTTCGCGGGGGCTGGTTGGCTCGGCACTGGCGACGGTTGCGGCGTTGGCTGCTTCTGAAGTGCCAAGTAGAAGCTGGGTCATGGCAGCGAAGATTCGACCATTCAGAGCTTCGAGCCACGCGGTTCTCTCTGGCTCGCGAATATCCTTGATGCGATTCAGTTCCGTGCGAAACTCATCAGGGAAGCTCAACCCACGTCTCTCATAGAAGCGAATGAATAGGGTTGTCCGCCCGAATGCAAGCGTGTAGTCAACTTCATTTGGCGGCACCGTCTCCCGGATGTACGCTCTCCAATCCTTCGGATCGGCGAAATCGGTGGGCGATTTCAACGGAATCTTGTCAGTCATCTATCCACCTCCTATGCCCTTTTCAAAACCTGGTTTCGTTGGCGCTCCTGTTCCAGCAACGCCGAAGTCTGGTTGAGTCGCTCTTTGAGATTCTGCTCGGTATTTCTCATCGCCTCGATCCGGCGCTCAAGCAGAACGGTTCGCTGCTGTTGGGTCAGTGCCTCCATTGCAGGCATCGATGTGTTGGACGGACCGGCAGCCGGTTGATTTGCGCTCTCGGCGAGAGCAGGATGAGTTCCGGCCTTTGCCCTGCTGTCGAGATTGTCAACCGAACGTTTGAGGTCGGTTGCGTCAGAATCCTCGCTAGGCGCTGGCTGCGATCTGGCCATCAACTCGCGCTCGATGACAGCGTTGTGCTCGTCAACGAGGCTGTTGTATTGATCAGTGCGCCACTCAATCTCTATCCTGTCACTCACGCGTCCATTCCAGAGTTGCGCGATCAGCGTGGCAGCAGTGATCTCCTTCTTGTCGGCAGCGCGCAGATGGAAGAGGAAGGCAGTGGTCACGCCGGACAGAAGAATCAGCGCCACCACATTCGACCAAAAGTAAAGATCGTCCATGGTATGCGTGACGGTCGCGCCTCTCGCCGTATCAAGGGATTCGCCGTAGTCCGTGTCGTTGGGGTTAATCTTGCCCAGCGCATAGTCGGCAAATCCCTGCGGCTTGTGTGCTGCGTGGTGAGAAGCGGCTGCTTGGTCCTGCCCCTGTAGCCCGACAGGAACGAGAATCAAAGCGGCGAACACAAGAACGACTCCGAATCTATTCATGACTGTCCTCCTGGCGGCAACCCCGCTAGCGAACCGGAACTCCGCCTCCTGACACGGCGCTCACCCTCTTCTCGGAAACGCAGGTTGGCGCCAACCGCTGGATCGAGATAGCCCCGCATCTTGGGATAGAGCGTCGAGATGAATCCCTCTAACTGAAAGACTGGATGCTTGCGCACATGAAGATGCGAGTGGCGTGTGCCTTCGCGGGGATCGACCATCAGGATCTCCATCTGGCCGACGGGAAGGTTCTTGATGTGGTCTTCCCGTGCGCGGGTCTCGCGGAAATCGCTCTCGCTTCCTGTGCCGGTTTCGAGGTACTTCGTGGTGAAGATGCCCGTTCTGCGAACGGATAAGCTGCGACGCTTCCGCACCACCCGTGACGACGCTTTGAGAAACCATTGCGCCGTGTTCTCCTCAGAGCCGTTCATGATCATCTTGGTGCCGGGAGCAGAGGAGACCTCATCTGCGAATGCCTGACTCACTCGTTGCAATTGCGGGATGCTCTGGAAGGAGAACAGGAATGTGACGCGCGCGCCACGGGCGGTCTGCAATACCTGCGTGAATCCTGGATATGCGAACGGCGCAAACTCGTCAAGGATCACGCTCAACAGCGGTTCACTCCCGTCGCGGTCAGAGCGTGGCCGTGCATAACGCTTGCCGACCATGAGCTGAATGTTCTGGAGCAGTATCTTGCCCAGTGCCTCGCAGGCGCGTTTGTTCTTGTTGGTATTGAGTGAGACGAACAGGATCAGTCCTTTCTCCACAACTTCATCGACTGTCAGCAGATCCTGGTAGGAGCCAGTGACAATCGACAGTTCATCTTCGAGAAAGGCCAGAAGCTCGTTCAAAAGTCCCTGAATCTTCTCGATGCGATCCCGGTCTGCAAGCGAACGCTTGATCATGCGGACCGACATCTCGAAGTTGAGGCGCATTTGCATGGTGACTTCAGGCAACGTCACGATCCGCGCTTTGGCACGGGCGATCTGTTCCGTCAGCACCTTTTCGTCGAGCGCCATCACTAGCACGTCGTAAACGTTGAAGACCTTTCCGGCGTAGTAAAGGATGCGCACAAGGTCAGACAGATAGGCCTCCTGGTGGCCTTTGAAGAAGTCTTCCTTCAATCCGAAGGACTGGAAGATGAAGTTGACATGCTCCTGATAGAGCGCATCGCCGGAGTAGAAGGGGTTATATCGTGCAGACTCGCGTGGATTCGATGGGTCGATCACGCGCAGATCCTGCAACCGTCCGGCGGCCTCGATATGCGGCAACAGCCTCTCCAGGAACTCCTGATCGCCCTTTCCGTCAAAGATAATCATCGGCATGGGGCGGTCGCCGAATCGCCGCTGAAGATCCTGAGCGATGATGTTTTCGAGGAAGGTGGTCTTGCCCGCGCCGGTGCCGCCGGCTATGACGCCATGCTTGATGCGCACCGAATCCGGCCAGAGCCACGGTTCTTTGTGGACGTTATAGCCGAGGACCGTAGCATCGTTGCGAATCGCGGATTCGACGATGGCTGCGTCTTTCGCGCCGGGGATCGTAACGGCAGGGTGCGGCCACATCTCTTCGCGTTTCTCGCGGCGGCCAATGAAGTGCGAAAGCAGCAAAGCAATTCCAAAGATGCCGATCACGAGATCGAGGAATATCTCAAGGCACTGGTCGCTTCTGAAGTGGAGGCGCGAAACGGCGATGTACCAGAAGACACCCAACACGGCACATCCCCCAAGAACAAGAAACCCCGCAAGATCTGCGGGGCCTGATTGATCCCGGCGCGGCGGGTCATATGGTTGACTCATCGATGACCTCCAATACTGAAGTAGACAAAGACTCCGGCGAATGCCAGCAGCAAAGCGCATCCCAGTACAAGCAGTGCGCTGGGACGCCACTTGCCGTTCTCGTCGACGGGCTTGAGATCGTCGGCAAGGGCACCTGCGAATGCCGCCTGGAGATTGCTTTCCGCGTCCCTGCGGTAGAGTGCGCGCACCGCCTGGCGCGTTTCTTCCGCCGTCACATTGCCACGAATGTCCAAACTCATAGCACCGCCTCGACCGCGATGGGGCCGCTTTGGCTGTTGCCAAAACGTAATTGATAGAGCTGCGGTTGGCTGCCCTGGGAGACGTGAATGGTGATAACGCCGGTGGACTTTCCGCCCGGTGCAACATCGGTAGCTACGGGAGGATCGGCAATGATAACTGGAATAATCGGTCCAAGTGTTGTTTTGAAAGCGGCAAAAGTCTGTGGAGAAATCTGACGATTGCGCAGGCTCACAATGGAAATTGGCTGCTGAGTTGGCTGCGGCTGATATACGTCAGGCGATGTAATCCTGAATGGTGCCGTCGATTGATTGGCAATCGTGTAACGGATGTAGAGCGTATCCTTCGAGCGAAAGACCTGCTCCAATTCCACGTTCACACATGTAGTGGAAACCTTACCGGTCTCGCGCACGATGTTTTCGGTGCCCATCAATGCCTGCGTCAAGACGAGCGAAGCAATCTTCTGAATCTGTTGGTCACTTGGCTCGGACGTTGCGGCGTCCTGATCCGCTTTGTGCAATTTCGGCCCCGGCGCATTGCGGATAATGACGTTCATCTTGGCCAGATCGCCGGCGGGATCGATCTCGTAGGCTATCTGCCTCGATGCTGTCCAGATGAATAGATTGGTGGATACGCCATCTTTCAGCGGCTTGAGAAACACCTTGTCGTCATGGCGCTCGATCTGAATCGAGTCAGGATCTGCGACCGCAACCGTGACAATGGGTTCGGCGAGATCGATCACCGTAAGGTGATTGAGGGCCGTCTCGACGTGCTGAATCTGGTTGAAGTTGGTGGATTGTGCCGCGGCGCTGAGGGCGGCAAGAGCGAGAACTGCTCCAAGAAATGACTTCATAAACTCCTCCCACTCGCCTCCATTGGGGCGACAGAAGCAACTGCGAAATGAGGCCAAGCAAGGAATGCTTGAGCCTCATCTCGACAGGTTAGGAGCGTTCTTTACTGAGGAACGCCCGTGTTTTCGAAGATCAGTGTCCGCTTCCCTTTGTACTGGAAGAGGAAGATCCACTTCTCTCCGTCTGGCCCGTCAGGATTCTCGATCCGCTCAACTAGAAATGCCCGTTGCTGATCGTCGAACCGAACGTAGCCGTTGACCATCTTTGGCAAGCGAACCGGAGCATTCTTCCCTCCAGTCTGCTCGGCAAAGACATCGACGACCTCCTGGGGAAAGGTCTGGAAGAGCACGGCTCCCGATCCGCGTCCGTTCGAGACGATGGTGTTCATCGCCTGCGCCCAAGCACGCCGGTTGTCCTGCTTTCCCTGCGCCCAGTAGTGCATGAACAGGTGCAAGCCACTGAATTGCTCCTTGGCATCCTGTTCAAACTCCCAGAGCGCAGACTGCGCTTTGTTCCGCGCAAGCACAGCCGATCTCCGTTGGTCTTTGTCGTCGCTGGTGCGCACGGCTTCCCACAATGCCTGAGAGTTGCCGTACTCCAGTTTCAGTTGCTCCTCGCGCTCGGTGATCTGCGCCGCAACATCGCCGTAGATCGCATTGACAAGCTGGCACTCCTCGAACATCTCTTTGGTCACAGTGTGGCCAGAGAAGATGCCTCGGAAGTCTTCGACCGCCATGCGCTCGTTCAGGATGTCACCCAGTTCCTTGCGAAGGACGTTGTAAAGACGGCCAACCTTGTCGGTATCGGCGACGTCGAGATGAAGCGGCAAATCCGAAACCCTGCGCTCACGTTTATAGCGGAGCCAAGGCGCCGGAATGACTTCCCTCCGAATATCGCTGATTACCGACTCATCGATCTCAACCCGATGCTTCAGCGAGTCGAGCGCATTCTGCAGTTGCTCGACAAGCTTGTAAGCAAGATCGGGTCGTCCGGCTGCGAGGCATGAGGTCTTCAGATCGGTGATCGATCCGATCCGGTTTCCTCTGGCCTTCATTGCAACCAGATAAACATTCCACCAGGGAGACTTCGCCTTTTTGTGCTTGGTCTTTTCCTGATGGAATCTCTCTCCATGCGCGATCCGTCCAGCAACGAACTTTGGGAACTCGTCGGATGGCATCGCGCAAATGGTGTCGAAGTCGAAGTCGCCGCCATTTCGCTTCGCCGTCTCCGAATGAAGGATGTACGTTCCCTCCATGCGAAGCTGACGTTTCAGAATGTAGGCAATCAACGACTCTGGCAGGTCAGACTTGCCCAATGCGCGTGCAAGCATCGGGACAAGTTCCGAATCTGCAATATGACGGACGGGCAGCAAGTCCTCCTGCATCCGTATTGGATAGCGGATGCAAAGACTCTGCTCGGCCGTGACGCTTGTGATGGCGGTGACTTCCGGTATCCAGTCCGAGGCAGAAAGTATTTTGCCCTCGTGCTCGACCAGGATGCCGTCATCTGCCAGAGCAAATGCCGGTAACTTGAATCCACCACTCGTCAATGTGCGGAAAGCCCAGCGTGCGAGCTTGCGGTTGATCTGGTTCGACACGTAGGGAAACCGAATACTGTTTCCACTTTTGTCTGCCAGGAGAACTGCTTCCGCCGGCTCCCACTCTTCCGAAGGTGAATTGCTTCCGCCTTCCAGAGCCTCGGGATCGAAGCTCATGTCGAACGTGGCATCCTCTTCCGACTTGCCCAGAACGCGCAGCAAACCTTCGTAGTCACCATCGTCCCAGGCCTTTCTCACCTTGCGAACTTCCTCGATTGCGCGAGGCATGATCTCAAGTTGAAGAGCCTCATCCGAAGCGTGCTCGACCAGCGTGTAACTCGATCCGTATTCGGTGACGCGAGACCATTGTTTGATCCCGAGCACCGCTGGACCCGTGTACAACCGGCCGCTAGTCCCGATCTGGGGAAGAAAACGGCTTCCTCCTTTGAGATTGGGTTTGCAGGCGCTTTCGGGCAAAATGCAATCGACCGCAAGCCTGTCGGCTACACGATCGCTCATCGCCTTCAAAGCACCTTTTGCCTGCTTCGGTTCGCGCGCATCGAATGCCAATCGAAATTGGCAGAAGCGATCCGGCGAGAGATGGAGTTTGCGATAGAGCGATTCCCGTATCCATCCGCGGCAATCATTGGTGCCAAGGACATGATCCTCGACAACAACGATGCGGAAGTCCGGTTGCTCTGTCACCAGCTTGCAATCGGAGATCAGGATCGAAAAGTACACGATCGCTGCCTCCGGCCAATGCTGAAAGCGTTCAGCGATTGGCTTTGCATGTGGCTGATCAACGAAGTAGAACTTGCCGTCCTTCGCCGAACCGCTTGCACCTACCAGCTTGTACTCCACTCCACCAAAAGAGAGCTGCGCCATGCGATTTTCCACCACCGATTGCTCGTATGGTGTCAACTCCGCCGGTACACTCACGCGCGCTACTCGGATGCCGGGATAGAGTTGCGCGAGGAGTTTTCCCTCGAGCGTATCCTTCCGGCCCAGTTTGCTGGCCTTGCGGGTCACTTCTCCAGTCACATCGATCTTCAGCTCAAGAATGAGCTTGGATTCAATTGTCGTGTTTTGTGGCCTTGTCGCTGTCATGTTTTCTCCTCACTTGTCTGGCG